>Ga0154626_1129_pt1 | contig 10923 bp, 7 predicted proteins | sample Rifle2008BG13ft_FD_116055 | JGI IMG/M metagenome (GOLD analysis project Ga0154626, IMG submission 116055) | Nitrospirae bacterium RBG_13_41_22 | reverse complement strand
TAACATAGGTCATGTCAAACCCCACACCATTGTCCCGGATAAAACAGGCCGTCTTCCCTTCCTTGATGGTCGTGCCGAACTCAAACTGTGGCCGTGCCTCTTTGCTTGTAAACTTCCATGCGTTGTTTACCAGGTTCTCCAGGGCAGCCTGCAGTAGGGATGGATCGCCAGTGACGAAGACTCCCTCCCGGATGATCACGTCAACCGTTCTGACGGGGTTATTCTGCTGTAGCTTCTCTGAAATTTTCCTGACCATAGTACTCAAATCAACAGATTCATGGTGAATTTCAGACCTTGTCACCCTTGACAGTTTCAGCATATCGTCAATCAGGCGGCCCATATGCTGCGTTGCCTTCCGTACCCGATCCAGGTAAGATTTCGCTGTGTCGTCGAGTTTATCCTGATAATCCTCCAGCAGGGCCTGGCTGAAACCGTTGATGCTCCTGAGCGGTGCCCGCAAGTCATGGGAGACGGAGTAGGAAAAGGTTTCAAGTTCCTTGTTAGCAGCTTCAAGTTGCGTGGTTCGATCACGGACGCGCCATTCTAGTTCGGCGTTGAGCTTGCGGATCTCCTCCTCCGCACGCCTACGTTCAATGAAGCCGGCCAGTTGATGGGCAATATCATCGATGAGACCTCTCTCTTCCTTAAGGAAAGGTCCCTCATCACGTTCAGGCTTTTCTTCCAGATAATAGACCTCCACCATGGCTCTTTGCTCACCGGTCGAGATGATAGGGCTATCCTGTTTCCAAACGGTTTTCCTGAAGTTCTCCGTTTTGAACTCCTGCCCCTCCAGTAGGATTCGGACGCAGGTGATTTCAGGATACTTCCAGCCGGAAGGAAGCACGTTAACAACATTCTGGATCACCTCCTTCAGCGAGCTCTCAGGCATCTGCGTCAGGGTAGAAATGCCATAAAGGCATTTGAGTTCCTTGACCCGTTCAGCAAGGGCAGCGGTCCTCTCTTTTACCAGCTCTTCCAGCCGCTCGTTTAGCCTCTTGAGTCCGTCATGTGCTGCGGCCAGTTCCAGGTTCTTTTGTAAGGCAAGTTCGTAGGTTGACAGGAGAAGGTTCAGAATCTGCAGACGGTCTGAGGTGATATTATACCTCTCACCGGAAAAGGAGACCTCTAATGCCGTCTTGACTTCTTCCTTATGGCGAAACTCCCGGTTTAGGAGGAGATACCGAATACGGGAGAGCAGGAACTTTTCATCGTAAGGCTTAGTGATGAAGTTGTCGGCTCCGCATTCCAGGCCTTTGATGACATCTCTGGGTTCAGAAAGGCTGGTGACAAGAATAACTGGAATATCTTTAAGTCTCTCGTCTGCCTTGATCTGGCGGCAGAGCTGATAACCATCCATTTCGGGCATAACGATATCGCTGATCACAGCAGTTGGCCTGCTTTTACTTAGTAAGGACAGGGCTTCCTTACCATTGCGAGCAACGGAAACCTGATAACCCTCCGTCTCAAGGATATATCTTAGTTGTTCAGCCTGGGTGGGGCTGTCCTCAGCGATCAATATATTAATCTTGTTATCGATGACTTCTTCTTTATTTTTCTCCATAATAGAATCCTTTGCTTCAATGAACTTTTTTATTTACCAAGCTCTCAAGCATTTTACCAATCATGTCTATCGGCATCACATGCATTGCTGCATCAAGTTTTATTGCTTCCCCTGGCATGCCATGGACAACAGAACTTTCTTTATCCTGAGCAATGGTAATGGCTCCCCTGTCTTTCATCAACTTCAACTCCTCTGCGCCGTCACTTCCCATACCGGTAAGCAGCACGCCGATAGCCTTTTCCCTGAAGACATTTGCGACAGAACGGAAGAGATACGAGACCGAAGGGCGCAACCCATTTATCGGATCATCAACACTAAGCGCCAATCTGCCACTATTGGCTACCCCCATATGCAGGCCATCTGGTGCAATATAAACATTCCCCGGTAGAAGATATTCATCATGCTTGCCGGTATGGATTGGGAATCCAGTTGTCTGGCCAAGCCATTCAACCATCCCGCTGAGAAAGCCTTTTGCAATGTGCTGCACAATTAACACAGGAACAGAAATATCCTTTGAGAGTCCCGAGAGAATTGTCTGAAGTGCAGGCGGTCCACCTGTAGATGTCCCTATGGCAATGACTTTGATCTCTTCTCTTCGCTTATCAACCTTTGGTGCAACCGGGGGAAATATCTTTTTTTCCCGAAGGCGGGGAAACCGTTTCACCACCTTTACTTCTGACATCAGTTTTACCGTTGTTACGATTTCTTGCATCCTTTTCTCATATTCCGGATGTCCCAAACCAGGAGGTTTTTCAAGGGCAGCAATTGCGCCTGCCTGCATCGCGAGAAATGCCTTTTCTACTTCTTCTGGATTCCAGCTCGCACTCAGAATTATTATTGGTACCGGATTCGTCTCCATAATGATGCGTGTTGCCTCGAATCCGTCCATTTTGGGCATATGGATGTCCATGGTAATAACGTCAGGTTTGTTTGTTCTTACAAATTCAACTGCCTCTTCACCATTGCCGGCAGTTCCAATTACACGTATCTCAGGATCAGAGCTGAGAAGATGAACTATAAATTCCCGCGCTACCAGTGAATCTTCTACCACGAGCACCTTGATCATTTAAACCTCCGATTTTCAAAGGACGATGGAAGCCCGCTCTCTCCGCTCGCTATGACGATGGACGACCGTTCACTGAGATCATAGACGACGGAGGACCACTTCGCCCCTTTCAGATGGACGAAGGACGACCACTCACTTCGTTCGTTAGGATGAGGGACGAATTCATTTACAGAATGCGTCAACTTTACGTTCCATCGTATTGAGCATTGCATAGATATGTTCATACCTTTCATCCAATCTCTTAAATATTTCTTCACTGATATAGTTACACTTTAATGCAAACTCTAACCATGTCTGTGTTTCTGCTGCTTCTTGCGCTGCATCTGATATTTTATTTATAAAAACAGCTTTGTACCTCCTCTTACGCCATGCTTCTGAAAGATTGGTACAGATAGATCTGGAGGATCTTCGTATTTGATCCGTTAAGGAGTACTTTTCTTCTACTGGAAAAGTCTTTGATATCTCAAATATTTCCATCGCAGTGTTAAATGCAAGTTGATAAACCTCTAACTCTCTTACGCTATTTATCCTTTTCGTCTTTCGTCCATCGTCTGTCATCTCTCGTCCCTTGTCCTTCGTCCTTCATCCCTCATCCATCGTTATATCAGTCTTCTCACCACTTCCAACAGATTACTCTGGTCAAAGCTGCTTTTTACAATATAAGCATTTGCCCCCGCATCAATACCCCGCTCCCGGTCTTCACGGGCTGAAAGTGCTGTTACGAGCACAACCGGGATATCTGAAAGCTTCTTGTCACTGCGAATCTTTTCTGTGAGGTCAAACCCATTCATTTTCGGCATATCAACGTCAGAGACAACTAAATCAAAGTCTCTTTCCTTTAGCGCTGTAAATGCCTCTGCACCATCAACAACTACCCTTACATCATATCCTGCAGATTCCAGGATATTCTTCAAAAGCATTCGTGAGGTTATGGAGTCTTCAGCAATCAGGATAGATTTTCTTCTCTCTTCTGTTTCTTCCTCAGAGACAACAGCTCTGCTGACAGGGACACTGGCAATTTTCACAGCAGATTTTAATAAATCAGGAACATTCAGAATGGGAACTACCTCCCCTGATCCCAGAACCGTTGCAGCACCAATATTCCGTACCCGGCAGAGTTGTTTGCCGAACCCCTTAACCAGCACTTCGTGTTCACCTATGATTTCATCCACAATAAAGGCAATATGTTTTTCTGCTGAACCGAGAACCATTGCGTTTACAAAAACCGAATCTTTAACCTTCTTGGCCTTCTTCGGCAGTTCAAGCACATCATCAAGCCGCACCATGGATAGAGGGCGCCCCTTCATTGAAATGGTCTCCCGGTTTTCGACTGTCTTAATGTCATCTTGTTTGAACCTCATCACTTTTTCAACATGAGATGAGGGTACGACAGAAAGGCGATCAGCCGTCCTTACAAGGACCCCTTTGAATGTGGCAAGGGTCAAGGGAAGAAGGATCCTGAATGTCGTGCCAATATGAAGTTTAGTCTTCAGTGAAACCATGCCGCCAAGCTTTTCTACCTTCTCTCGAACAATAGCAAGTCCGAGGCCCCTGCCTGAAATATCAGTAACGATTGAACTCGTGGAAAGTTCCGATAGGAAAATAAGCGATAGCGCCTCTTCTTCGTTAGCATTCTCCGCTTCCTTTTGAGACAAGATTCCGCGTTGAGCAGCCGCATCTTTCACTTTCTCCACATCTATTCCGGCGCCATCATCCGAAACGAGTATCTCTACCTTACTGTCCACCTGCGAAATAGCAATGCTTATCGTCCCGGACGAAGGTTTTTGGTAGCGCTTTCTCTCCTCCGGCTTCTCAATGCCGTGGTCAATGCCGTTTCGCAATAAATGGATGAGAGGATTTTTCATTTCTTCCAGGATTCGTTTGTCAATTTCGATCTCGCCTCCCCTGAACACCAATTCCACTTCCTTGCCCTGGTCACGGGAGAGGTCACGTACAAGTTTTGGTAAGATATCCAGAAAAGAAGAGAAAGGAAGCATCAGGGCCTTCTTCATATCCTCAAGGAGATTGTCTACCGTTCGGTCAACTGACCGTTTGTCATGCTCAACAGATTTAGTCATCTTGAGCAGTTTGTCCTCTATTGATTTCATGAAGGTCTTATTCCTATCGAGAAATTCCTGAAGTCTGGAAAATTGTTTAGTAACTTGACCATTCTGCTTCTGTTTGAGTAAATGCTGGATGCTTCCCAGTTCCGTAGAAAACCTTTGCCACTCCTTGCGCCATGGACCAAACATGGACTTAACATCCTTCAGTTCTACCTCATGCTGAGTTGTCATAAGTTTTACAGAAAGCATCTCCTCTGTTTGCAGCAAGAGGGAATCCAGCCTGTCCGTAGAGATTCTTATCGTCTCTGACACAGGAGGTTTCTCTCTTGATAACTGGTGTTTTTGTCGGGTTGGCTCCTCTGCATCAGGCATTGGTTTAGTCGTGACCTCTTCCTGGTCCTTTCCGCTCTTTTCTTCTATTGTCACAGTCTCCTCCTCCCGAGGCATCCCTAAAACGTTATTCTGGCGCTTCACCCTTTCTTCCTCATTGGATTCAGGCACATCCTCAGGATGAAAGAGGATATCCTGACCTGTTTTTATCTGGTCGAGCTGTTTTATAAGGTCTGAAACTTTAGAGCTTTGAACCTCTTCGGGAGTGGAGAGGATTTTGTCGATGGTATCTATCGTATGATGAAGTTTGTCAAAGAGCTCGGCGGCTGGACGAATCTCATGATTCTTCATGGCCTTAAAAATACTCTCAAGAGGCTGACAGATTGCTTCTATATCGGCAAAGTCGACTGATCGGGCAGCGCCTTTTAAGCTGTGTGCTTCCCGAAAGACTGTCTCTATGATTGATGTTCGCTCTTCGTCAGACTGTTCCTTTTCCAGCTTTATCAGCCCGGAAGACATGGCATGGAGATGCTCGCCTGCTTCGATCCTAAACGTCTCCCGAAGTCTTTTATGAAATTCTTCTTCCTTCTTATCCATCTCTTTTTCTCATCTTAGACCTTATACCGTTCTGTCATCTGCTTAAGCTTCTGTCCTAACCCATTCAGGTTCGTCGCTAAGGTCTCCAGCTGCCTTGAGCCTTCAACGTTCTGGGTGGTTGCCTGCTTGATGCTCTCCATTGCTGAGGCCACCTGATCTATACCTGCCATCTGCTGCTGACTTGAAGCCGCAATCTGCATCGCAGCCTGGGCCGCTTCTCGAACACTGTTTGAGAGTGCCAGGATCGACTCTCCTGTTCGGTCAGATTGAGAAACTCCGGAATCGACTGCCTTGCTCCCCTGTTCTGTTGACATTACTGCTCCGCTTGTTGCTTTTTGAATATCATTCAGGATAGTTCTCACCTGAGCAGTCGCCTGCTTCGATTGTTCCGCAAGGGCCTTGATCTCCTGTGCGACTACAGTGAACCCCTTTCCTTGTTCTCCGGCCTTTGTCGCTTCTATAGAAGCATTCACTGATAGAAGGTTTGACTGGTCTGCAATATCATTCACCGAGGTAATAATATCGCCAATAGCCTGACTTTGTTCGCTTAACCTTATTATGCTTTCCGCTATTGACTCCATCTGTTCCTTAATGAGCTTCATCCCTCCGATAGTCTCTTCCGTGGATTTCCTGCCTTCATCCGATATCTTTACTGCCTTCTGTGAACTCTCCGAAACATAATTTGCCTTTTCGGTTGAGACCCTGGCTGTCTGTCTCAGTTCTTCCATGGTCGTAGTTGCCTCAGACACTGATACCGCCGTCTCTTGGGCACTGGAGGCGAGTTGGGTAACCGTGGTCGATATTTCACTGACAGAGCTTGCAAGTACATTCACTGCATCCAGAATCCTCCGTATCTGTTCCCGGAGGTTATCAACCATCTTACTGAGGGACTGTATCAGGAGACCTACTTCATCTCGTCTCTTATCAGCAGAAAGATCTACGGTTAGATCTCCGGAAGCAATCCTGTCGGCCGCATGAACGCCTAATTTTAAAGGTCTGGTGATACTTAGGGTCAGGAAGATACATATCGCCACAGCCAGCGCTATGGCTAGAGCTCCAATTATAAACATGGTTGTTCGTGCATTGGCTTGTTCCTTTTTTATCTGATCGTAGCGCATTTTATTGCGCTCTTCATTATAACGTATAAAATCGTCTGTCTCTTTTATCCATCGATTCACGGTGGGGTAGGCTTCCCTAACCATAAGATTGTGTCCATCCACGTGCTTGCCTGCCACGGCCAGTTCAATCACCTGGTCTTGTAGCTGTCGTGCGGCATCTCCAAGAGCCACCACCTTGCTGAGCAGGTCAAATCCCTTCGTATCATCCTTCGGAATTAGTTCTTTGACCTTAGCAACCCCCTCATTGTATGTTCTCCTGTGTTCGGCAAGATCGCCTCTAATCTTTTGTATGCTCTCGCTTGCCTCGTTTTTGTATTTTGCCAACATGACATTCCTGATGTCTATGGCTGTTTCTCTCGCATGATCGATCATATCATTGGCCAGTTGAATGCGGGCATTGTTAACTTTCACGATACGGTCAAGATTATCACGACTGTCCTCCATCTCATTTAAACTTACCAAGATTATGACAATCATAAAAACAAGCACAAGACTGAAGCCCAATCCCATACGCCAACCAATTTTCATGTTTTTAAACATTTCACATTCCTCCTTTGCTTAACATTAAAAAAAATACCGTTAGTTCTTTTTTATTGAATTTTCTTCCTTTATGTTTAACTTACAGAGTTACCTCTTCACGCACCATGATATTTTTGTCGGACAACAATTTATCTGCATCCAACAAGACCACATGCTCCCTGGTAATACCTTTGAGATATTCTTCCCTTATCCCTGTCAATGTAGGGAGCGATGGCTGGAGATCACCTAACAGAATGTCCTGCACACCAAGGATCTCATCTGCCAGAATTCCAAACTCCATTCCTTCAGAGTGGAGAAAGATAACCCTGTTGAGTTGAGTAAATCCTTTTTCAGGAAGTTCAAAGAATCTCTTTATGTCAATAACAGAGAGAATCTTTCCGCGCACATTGATGATGCCGAGAACAAACGGTGGAGTGCAGGGTAGAGGAGCGAGCTCCTTGAGAGGTAATACTTCACGAATATAAACCGACTCTATGGCATATTTTTCATCAGCCAGTTGAAACTCAAGAACCTTGATCGACTCTTCAGCAGCCCTTTTCTCCTTAGCCTCACGTGCAAGTGTTTTTGCCCTGGCGTTAAGAATTTTCTTTTTTTCCTCCATGGTCGGTTGAAAACCTTGCTCAAAAGCACCCCTGATTTTCTCAAGGCGCTGATAAATCTCGGTCCAATCAATGGAGCGGGTAGGCTCTTTACCTGTTGATTTATTTTTATTCATGCAATTCCTCCGTTTTTGCCGCTATGATTTCGGAGAGTCTGCCTGCGGCAATGCCCTCTGATTCAGGTAAGATATCCTCTTTTGCGTACCTCTGCAGAAGCGAAAGGGCATTCTTGAAATGCTTATTTGCTTCTTTGATTTTCCCTTGCTGCTTGCTGAGATTTCCAAGTATAAAATGCGCAAGCACAAAATTATTATCGAGATAGAGGACACGCTTTAGTGATAACACTGCTTCTTCAATCAGACCCTGTTCATTCAGTATGATTGCCCTGAGATAGTGGAGGCCCGGATTCATTTTTTCTAATACAATAGCTTTATTGCACCACTTCAGTGAATCATTGAGCTTTCCCTGGTTGGCGTAAGCCCGTGCGAGAAGAACAATCAATTTTGTATCCTTTTGATTTTCAGGATAAAGGTCTATAAGTTTTTCGACCGCTTCGGCAAAGCGACCCTGCTCATAAAGTTCCATTGCCTTGGAGTATGAATTTTGCTCTGGTTCTTCTGTTTTTTGTTTATCACCTTCCGCCAGAATGGAATCTCGAGGCTTTTTCATTAAAGTAATCTTTTGCTCAGATTCATTAACTCTTTCACGATGGGTTGTATAAGGAACAGCCTCTTCTTCTTGTTTCCAATAAAATGGCGTGTCTTTGGGGATAATATCTTCTATTGTTCTATACCCTCTGCGTTCCTTCTTGTGGAGGGTGACACCGGGATAATTGACAGTTACAAATTGTGAGTGTTGAGCAAAAGAGGTCTCAGAGGGACTCAGGATTAGCCATCCCCCATACAGTAAAGAATGGCAGAGCTTTTGAATGACCTGCTCCGCCTGTTCAGGAAGAAAATACATAAGAACATTGCGGCAAAAGATAATATCCATTGCATTTGTATTGTTCGAAAGCGATGGATACGTACCTTCCACTAAATTGAGATAAGAAAAACTGACCATTTTTTTAATATGGGGGAGGATCTCATATTTATCTTCTTTTGTCTTTTTGAAATAGCTTTCCCTGATCCATGATGGGGCTTCACGAAATGACCATTGAGTGTATACGCCTTCAGACGCTTTCTTAAGATAATTATTATTAAGGTCAGTTGCTAAAATAGTAATGTTCCAATCCTTTACATCAGGAATCATTTTACTGAGTAAGATGGCTATGGAATAAGGCTCCTCACCTGTGCAACAGGCAGCGCTCCAGATTCTCAGGCGCTTATCGGTTCCCCTGCGATAATGAATCAATTCTGTAAGAATATGATTTTCTAATACCTCATAACTTTTTATATCCCTGAAGAAATAAGTTTCCCCAACAGTTAAATGGTTTGCGAGAATCTCAATCTGTTTTTTTGTCAAGGACGATGATAACATCCACTCTATGCATGGCTCGACACTCTGAAAACCAAATTCTTTGTAGACAGAGTCCATTCCCCGTTCAAGGTCGCGCCAGCGATCTTTCGGGAAATGTAAACCCATGTTTATAGCAATGGATTCGCTTAATCTTGAAAGAATCGTTTCTGAAATACTGATCATTTTTCCTCGACTACCTCTGTGCCAACTACGTTTGCCCGTGTTGCATTGTTCAGTAGTGGCGTCTCTTCAATCGTGAGGAACCTGTCAAAATCCTGCATAATAATCATACCGATGGTTCCGTCTTCGAGTTTTATTGCACCGTCAATATACTCGATATCGGGCAGGATATCCTGATCTGCAATCACCTCTTGCTCTGAGCGCTCAACAACACCATAGACTTCGGTTGCTAAAATCGCTATGGTTCGCGTGGCAGTATTTACAAGTATGAATCGGTCGTTTAGATCGATTCCTCGCTCAGGTAAATGAAATAGCTTGCGAATGTTCAACACAGGAATGATTTGTCCATGTACATTAATCACGCCAAGAACAATCTCTGGCGCTTTCGGCAGCAGCGTGACTTCAACTGCACGGACAATGCGTTCTGTGGCAGAGAGAGGGAGCGCTAACCGCTGCTCATCAAGGGTAAAAACTACGAAACGATTCAATTTGTCCATAGGTCTTTTTCCTATTTTTCGAATTTTTCAGAAAATATCCAAGACAGTGGCTCCTTAAAAAATATTGATCATCGATAAACTAAATCTCTTTTGAAAAATCATAAATCTTCTCTTTTAGAAAAATTTCCAGAATTTGAGGCTCGAATTGTTTTCCCTTGCCCTTCTCCATTTCAGCAAAGACTTCTTCAAGAGGTAGCGCCCTCCGGTGGGGTCTCAGGCTGGTCATGGCATCGAAGGAGTCTGCTACGGCAATGATCCTTGCCCCGAGGGGAATGACCTCTCCGATCAGGCCGTCGGGATACCCGCTTCCATCGAAATGTTCATGATGATTGCGAATCATGGGGATCTTGTCCTTTAAAAAGTCGATCCCATCCACAATCTTCACCCCGATTAATGGATGTTCCTGAATTGACTGGTACTCTTCGGGAGTCAGCGGACCCGGCTTTTGGAGCACTGCGTCCTTGATGCCGATCTTACCGATATCATGAAGAAGTGCTCCAAAGACAAGGTTCTCCAACTTCTCTTCGCTGAAACCCATTTTCATAGCGATCCTCATGCTCATTTTTCTCACCCTGTCTGAATGGCCTCGAGTATAGGGGTCTTTGGCATCGATTGCTCCAGCTAATACCTTGACTGAATCCAGGTGGCCTTTCTTAATAACAAGCAAAGCCTGTTGAAGTTTTGATGTCCTCTCTTCCACTAATTTCTCTAAATTCTTGTGATGAGCCTCAATCTCCTCCTCCATCTTTTTCTGTCCAAGAGCCTTTTTGACGCTAAAGACCACCAGTTCCAGGTCAACCGGTTTGATGATAAAGTCATTTGCTCCCAGGCGAACGGCTTCTACTGCCATATCGATCTCCGGATAGGCGGTCATGATGATGAACATAATGTTCGGCCGCACAGCCTTCACATTC
>Ga0154626_1106_pt3 | contig 11214 bp, 9 predicted proteins | sample Rifle2008BG13ft_FD_116055 | JGI IMG/M metagenome (GOLD analysis project Ga0154626, IMG submission 116055) | Nitrospirae bacterium RBG_13_41_22 | reverse complement strand
ATATCACATATTGCAAAATTGATCCAAATAATGCAAGTTTAACACATCGTATTCATAGGATTATAAATGAACCACTCCACGGCACAAGCTGAGGGTATCACAACTGAAAAAAGTCTTTCGTTATTCCGCACCGCCTCAGGCGGTTGATGCGGGATCCAGTCTTCTCATTTTCTGGATTCCTGCTTCTGCAGGAATGACGATTTTTTTGACCCCGAAGCTAAGCTTTGAGGAATTCTTTGATTAAAATACTATTTACTCCCCCTTTGGCAAAGGGGGATGAAGGGGGATTTTAAGAACAAATGTTTCCATGTATGATTCATAAAATCTCCCCTCCCCCTCTTTACCAAAGAGGGCTATTTTCGGGTTAATTACATAAGGAAAACCTTTAGCAAGCAGGTTGCCCAACAAGCTATAGGAAATTAACAAGTTAAAAAGGGGGGGGAGGGGCTCCCGGGGGAGGAAGCCCCTCGTGGGAGGGAAGCTTAAAGCTCTTTTTGGGGTGCTTGGGGTATTTTTCTTAAAAATGTAGGTACATCAATATGGTCTTCATACGACATGATATCTGTTGGCACTACATCCATACTATAATTGTGTACCAGATTCTTTGCTAAAACCCTCTCAGAACCCTTGAAACTTATAGGCCGCTTAAGCGGTGTCCACTTTTTAATCTGTGGCAAATCTACGCTTTCTTTCTGGTCATTAAAACCTGTTGCAATTACAGTAACTCTCACTTCCTCACCAATATCAGGATCTATAACTGCACCGAATATAAGATGCACATCTTCATGCGCAGAGTCGTATATCAAGGAAGTTGCCTCCTGAACGTCGTTGAGCGAAAGTTCAAGGCCACCTGTAATATTGATTAAAATTCCTTTTGCACCTTCAATCGATGATTCCTCAAGTAACGGATTTGATATAGCCTTTTTAGCTGCCTCGAACGCTCCACCTTCTCCTCTCCCTGACCCGGAACCCATAACTCCGCGGCCTCTATCTTCTATAATCGTCTTGACATCAGCAAAGTCAACATTGATGAGTCCCGGAATCAGGATGATATCAGATATCCCCTGAACTGCATGTTTCAGGACATCGTTAGCTATAGCAAATGACTTGAGGAGAGGTGTTCCTTTCTCAACAACGAGGCCGATCCTATCATTAGGTATTACAATGACGGTATCTACATTTTTCTTCAGTTCTCTGATCCCCTCTTCTGCATTGATACATCTCTCTTTTCCTTCATAAAAAAATGGCTTGGTAACAACAGCAACTGTAATGACACCGAGTTCTTTTGCAATACCAGCAATTACCGGTCCAGCACCTGTACCTGTTCCTCCACCCATACCAGCAGTTATAAAGACCATGTCAGATCCCTCGATAGATTCAGCGATCGCAGAGCTGTCTTCAAGGGCTGCCTCTCTACCTATCTGAGGATTTGAGCCTGCTCCAAGTCCTCTGGTAAGATTAGCGCCGATCTGTACCTTAACAGGCGCAAGAGATGTCTCGAGGGCCTGCATATCTGTGTTGATAGCTAAAAATTCTACACCGTGGAGGTTCGATGCAATCATGGTATTTATTGCATTACCTCCTGCCCCTCCAACACCAATAACCTTTATCCTCGCCTTCTGTCCCCTTACTTCCTCAATCTCAAACATACACACCTCCTTTTTTATCTGAAAATTCCATTCACCCAATCCTTCATCTTTCCGAATATTGCTGTAAAAGCATCCGGGTAAAATACCCTGCTTGCTTCATCTTCTAATCCGTGAAGTACAAGGCCAACACCTGTGGCGTATATCGGATTATTGATAATATCCCTGCATCCTCTTTTAGCTTTGGGAACCCCTATTCTTACTGGTAACCCTAATACTGCTTCTGCCATCTTATCGAGGCCTTGGAGCAAGGAACAGCCTCCTGTAAGAACAACTCCAGTTGATGCAATATCGTACCCCGAGCATGACATGAACTCGCCTTTTATTAAATCCAGCAGTTCCTCCGCTCTTGGCTGGATAATCTCCGTTAGGCACCTGCGCACTATCCTCCTTGCTTGTCCTTCCTGAACTATTTCTATCTCTTCCAAGTCGTTTGCCATACTTGGTGTTACATAGCCAAAAGCCTTTTTTATCCTTTCGGCCTCAGATATGGAAACCCTTAAGCCAACGGCAAGGTCATTTGTGAAATGGTTTCCTCCGATAGCAAAAACAGATGTATGTCTCAACCAGCCATCCTTATAAAGGATGATATCCGTTGTACCACCACCGATATCCACAATCGCAACACCGAGTTCTTTTTCTTCATCTGTTAGTACTGCTTCTGCTGACGCAAGGGGCTCGAAGACGATATCGATAACATCAATACCTGCCTTCTCACAGCACTTAAGGAGGTTTTGTACCAAGGTAACAGCTCCTGTGATTATATAAACGTTTGCCTCAAGGCGCTCCCCTATCATGCCGACAGGATCCTTGATACTATTCAGGCCATCAAGGATATATCCAGTTGGAATGACATGGAGTACCTCCCTATCAAGCGGTACATGAACAGCCTTAGCAGAGTCTATCACGCGCTCTACATCTATATAAGCCACCTCTTTACCTCTTATACCAACAGCACCATAACTATCAAACCCTTTGATATGACCGCCTGCGATTCCGACATACATAGCGTTTATTTCAAAACCTGTCACAGATTCTGCTTTCTTTACAGCGTTCTTTATTGACTCAACTGTTGACTCTATGTTTACGACCACACCTTTTCTGAGCCCATTTGAAGTGGATGTACTGACTCCCCGTATTTCTAATTCACCTTCCATAACCTCCCCAACAACAGCACAAATCTTTGTAGTCCCTACATCAAGACCTGCAATAATATTTCCATGGCGAGCCTGTCGGGCCATCACTTAATCACCTCTTTAATTACAGGTTTTATGATCGCCTTATTTGCAAATCTTAAATCTATGTAATCAACATGAATGCCTCTATTCTTTATCTCTTCTTCTAATTTAATCATCCTCTTGAGTTTTTCCTCATATTCTCCAGACCCCATTTTTACAACAGTTCCATCAATTATTGATGTTAGTTCATGCGGTTTCTGTGCAATGATTTCAATATGGTCTCTTTCTGACGAAAACCCCTTATCATTCATTAACTTCACAAGGTTAATAGCCTCTGAAAAACCCTCGCTGTCTTTAAATGGATCGCCTGTGATGATTGGAAGGAAAGGTATTGAATCGTCTTTCAGTTCTTCAAGAATCTTACCCTTCTCATCTATGAGAAAAAGATGGCCATTCATATCAAGAAGTGCAATTGGCACCGCTTCGCTTATTACTAATGAGAGCGTCTCAGGTAGCTCTTTCCTCACACTTACGGATCTAATCCATGGAGATTTGAGCAACCTTCGACTCACTTCTTTATTTGAAATCGTAACCAAACTATTATTCTCACGAATCCCTGCGATTACCCTGAGTTCGTCGTCTGTTAGATGTTTATTCCCGATAAAAATGATATGTTTAAGCGGCAATACCGACAGTAGTGGACGTGAGGGAACATACATGTATACAACAATCGCGATCGTAAAGATTACTATTGAAATAGCTATATTCCTGAATATGCCAAACATATTTATCTTTTTACCGGATTTTTTTAATCTATTCGCCTTCACGAAGAGCACCTCTAACCATCTCTTCAATTAACGCAGGAAAATCAAGACCTGCTTTCTTTGCTATCTTCGGCAACAAACTCGTCTCGGTCATACCCGGAATAGTATTAACCTCGAGTACATATGGATTGCCTTCTCCATCGACCCTTAGATCAACCCTCGTAGCACCTTTACAACCAAGGGCACTATGAGCAGAAAATGCAGCAACTTTTGCCCTTTCATAAGCCTTAATATCTATTTCGGGAGGGAGTATATATTCTGTCTGACCTGCGGTATATTTAGCCTCATAACTGTAAAATTCAAGAGATGGCCTTACTTCAACACCACCTAATATTCTGTCATTTAATATCCCGATATGCACTTCTTTACCATCTATATATTTTTCAACAATTGCTTTTAGTCCATAGGAACAGGCTGTCTCCAATGCTTGCTCAAAGCCCGTTTCATCCTTTACAATGCTTACCCCCACGCTTGAACCCTCTGCCACAGGCTTCACAACCCATGGCAACGGAAAGTCAATTAGTGATGAGTCAAATCCCCCCCTCCCCCCCTTTACTAAAGGGGGGGAGGGGGGGATTAATAACTGCTTACTGCTTACTACTTTAAACGGTGGAACGGGGATATTATGATAGAGAAATATCTTCTTCGATGCTTCTTTATCCATTGCAAGGGCAGATGCAAGTACACCTGAACCGGTATAAGGAATGCCAAGAACCTCAAGCATACCCTGTATAGCGCCGTTTTCTCCATATCCCCCGTGGAGTGCAAGAAAAGATAGCTCTATTGTCTCTGTTTTGAGTACACTGCAGATATCAGGGCCAGCATCTATTGCAATCGTGTCATAGCCTAAACCTTTTAGTGCATTATGAATTGCAGTTCCACTCCTGAGAGATACTTCTCTTTCGGTTGATGTCCCGCCCATTAAAACACCTATCTTCTTCTTGGTTAACATCTTTCGAGTATTTTGATTTTCTCTAAATACTTTCTAACCTTTCTCTGTCATTCTGGCTTGTCCAGAATCCTTCTTCTCTCAAGAATGATTCCCGACGAGCGGGAATGACATTTAATAATGGTATAATGCTCACAGAACTTTAACCCTACTCTCTCCCGACAATCTTTATCTCTAACTCAAGCATGACTCCAAATCTTTCTTTCACCTTATGGGCAACCTTTTCCATAAGCCTGATAAAATCGGAAGCAGTTGCTCCTCCTTTGTTTATAAAGAAATTTGAATGTATGCTGCTCACTTCAACATCCCCTATTCTCATACCTTTGAATCCTGCTTCATCTATCAGCTTACCTGCAAATAATCCAGGAGGATTTTTAAAAACACTGCCAGCAGATGGTTCCCATAGAGGCTGCTTTTCTCTTTTCATTCTCAGGAAATTTTCGGTCTTAGCTGATACCTCCTCCTTTGTATCCTTCTTGAGTTTTATCTCTGCGCTTAGAAGTAATTCATCAGGCAAAATGCTTGAACTTCTGTATCCAAAGTCAATCTCCTCTGCTTTAAATCTCTCAATTACACCTTTGGCATCCATGATCACAACTGATGTAAGAACATCCTTCATTTCATAGCCGAATGCGCCTGCATTACCACAGATGGCTCCGCCAACAGAACCGGGGATACCAGCAAGACCCTCTAACCCTGCATAACCATTTTCCAGTGAGAAATTCACAAGCCTCTGTAAAAGAGTACCAACCTCAACAAATACATCCACATAGGTATTGTCATCGCTCAGAACCTCAATCTTTTTGAAAGACCTGAAAGATATAACAACCCCGTCAATACCTCCATCTCTTACCAATATATTTGTTCCGCCACCCAAAGGGAAAAAAGGAATCTGACTTTTTTTCAAATGAACGTGCATGTTTTTGAGTGAGAGAAGGCTCTGAGGCATGACAAAGACATCCGCAGGTCCTCCTATCCTCAGTGATGTATGGTTACTCATCGGCTCCATAAAGCTTACCTTGCCTTCAAAGAGCCCCTCAGAAAATATATCTTTTAACTCTTGAGTTTTCACTTTTCTTTTCTCACTCTTAACTTATTAAGTATCTCATCGCCTATCTTCCATACATCGCCTGCCCCAAGGGTAAAACATATATCTCCTTTTCTTATTCTCGATAGAATTTTTTCTATAAGTTCTTCTCTATCTGGGATAAAAGCAGCATCTAAATGGCCTGTTTTATTTATACTTTTAACCAAAATTCCAGAATTAACGCCGTCTATTGGTTTTTCACCAGCAGGATATATATCCATGAGATAAAGAACATCGGCATCAGGGAAACAGGATGAAAATTCATTCATAAGATCCCTCATCCTTGTGTATCTATGAGGTTGGAATACAACAAATAATCTCTGTGAACCCTTGCTATCCATAAGTCCTTCTCTTGCAGCTCTCAGGGTTGCCTTTATCTCCGTTGGATGGTGACCATAGTCATCAAAAATCTTGACGCCTTTTTCTTCTCCTTTTAACTCAAACCGTCGCTGTACTCCACTGAATTTTTTTAGAGCCTCTCTCATAACATCTACCTCTATATTGAGTTCTATTCCAGCAGCAATACTCGCAAGGCTATTGAGGATATTGTGTGCACCTTGAAGAGGTAGATGGAAATTCCCAATGTTTATGCCTTTATGTACGACATCAAAACTTGCTGACATAAAACCTTTCTCTATATGAGCGGCATATATATCAGCATCAGACGAAAATCCATATGTAACACATCTCCTGTGCACAGAGGGTATCAGTTTACGAAGCTCTTTATTTTCAATGCATACGATTGATGCCCCATAGAACGGAACCTTATTAATAAAAGATAGGAACGCTTCTTTTAGCGAATCCATTGTTTTGAAGAAGTCCATATGTTCTCTGTCGAGGTTTGTGACGACCGCTATTGTCGGAGAAAGCATGAGAAACGAACCATCGCTTTCATCAGCTTCTGCCACAAGGAATGCTCCCTGCCCAAGTCTTGCATTCGTGCCTGTTGCCTTCAATCTTCCACCTATAACAACTGTGGGATCAAGACCACCATGTGCAAGGATAGTCGATATTAACGATGTCGTAGTTGTCTTACCATGTGCCCCTGCTATGAGTATCCCGTATTTTAGCCTTGCCAACTCTGCGAGCATCTCTGCACGAGGTATTACGGGTATGGCCCTCCTCCTTGCCTCGGACACCTCAGGATTATCACCTGAAATCGCTGAGGATATGACCAATACATGCGCATCATCTATGTGCTCTGCTTTATGACCGATAAAAACTTTTATGCCAAGAGCCTTCAGTCCTTTTGTTGTTTCTGAATCTTTCACGTCAGAACCTGTCACCTCATAGCCGAGATTGTGAAGTACCTCTGCAATACCTGACATCCCTATGCCACCTATTCCAACAAAATGGATTACCTTATACCGCTCAAACAATATATTTTTCTCCTTTTGGCTGATAACCCCTGACTGTTGCCTGTTTTAATAGGCTCATTGCTATATCAACTACCCTTGCAGATGCCTCCGGTCTTCCAATCAACTTGCTATTTCTCTGCATTTCTGTCCTTATTTCCTCATTCTCATACAACTCTCTTATGGTACGGGCAAGGGATTCTCCATTCAGTTCGTTTTCGAGCATAATTCTTGCTGCACCCATCTCGAGAAGTTTCCTTGCATTTAATTCCTGATGATATCCGGCTGCATAAGGATAAGGTATTAATACTGCCGGCTTCCCTAACGCAGTCAACTCTGCGAGTGTCGTTGCCCCTGCCCTTGAAATAACTATATCAGCAACAGCATACGCCTCACCCATTTCATAGATAAATGGGGTAATTGTACCCTTGAACCCAACTTTCCTATATGCCTCCCTGATGCCTTCATAATCTCTCCTACCTGTTTGATGAAGGAACTGAATCTTGTCCTTAAGGTCATACATATAGGTAAGGGCATCTAAAATCACTATGTTTATAGTCCTTGCACCTGAACTCCCTCCAAAAACAAATACAGTAAATAAGTTCCTGTCAAGGGAAAAAAGCCTATGTGCAGATTCGATGTTGCTCTTGAGTATCTGCATCCTGACAGGGTTTCCTGTAAGAAAGGTTTTTGCCTTTGGAAAGAATGGTATACTTTCCTGATACGTTATGCACACGGTCTTTACAAATCTTCCGAGGATCCTATTCGTAAGGCCGGGTACGGCATTTTGCTCCAGTATTATGGTTGGTATTGACATGAGAAATGCAGTAAGCGTGGTTGCCCCCGAGGCATATCCGCCAACACCTATCACGATATCGGGTCTCAGCATCTTAATGATTCTATAAGAATCCATCATTGAAAGAAATGTCTTTACGACAGCCTTTATCTTCTTGAATGCAGATACCCTTACCAAACCCTCTGCCCTCAAAAACTTTATTGGATAACCCTCCCTTGGAACCACCCTCGCCTCTATACCATGCTCTGTTCCAACGAATATCACCTCTGTTGAATCATCTCTCCTTTTGAACTCTTCAGCTACAGCAAGTCCTGGGAAGAGATGACCACCTGTTCCTCCACCTGCTATTATCACCCTCATAAGGACTCTGAATCGTGAATCTTGAATTGCGACTTCTTATAGATTTGTCTTCTTGCTTTTTTCCTTATAGCTAATTTTTGGTTTATACCTTCAATCATCCTGTCATCTCCCCCTTTTGATATGTTAAGGAGTATTCCGATAGCAATCATGTTCACAAGGAGAGATGACCCGCCATAACTTATAAATGACAACGGCAATCCCTTTGTAGGAATCATACCTGCAGCAACTGCAAAGTTAATAAGAACCTGTAATGAGATCATCAGCGAAATTCCCATTGCTAAGTAATATACAAATCTATCCTTTGTTTTGTTCGCAATAGATATACCCTTAATGAATAAAAACAAAAAAAGAGCCATAACAATTGAGACGCCTATGAAACCGAACTCCTCTCCGATAATGGACAGGATAAAATCAGTGTGTGGTTCAGGCAAGTAAGATAACTTCTGTTTGGAACCGCCTAACCCAATACCCGTAAGGCCACCGCTGCCGAGTGCTATGAAGGACTGTATAAGCTGGAAACCACAGCCTTCGGGATCCTTCCAAGGGTCAAGAAAGCATGTCACCCTCTTAAAGCGGTAAGGTTCCATAAGAAGCTTGAATAGTATCGGTATGGCAAGTACTGAAAGTGATGCGAGGTATCTGAGCCTTATACCAGAAAGAAAAAGCATTGCGAATGTTATAAAGGCAAGGCTCATAGCGGCCCCAAAGTCTGGCTGTTTAAGAATTACTGCTTGGAATAGCATCATGATAAAAACAGGTTTTATAAAAGATACAAAGCTATCGGCTCTGTAGTTAGGATCTGACATATACCTTGCGAGGAATATAACCATGGAAAGCTTTATAAGCTCTGAAGGCTGGAAGGTTGAAGGCCAGAGTCTTATCCACCTCTTTGCACCCCCTGCAGAGACGCCGATGCCTGGCAGGAAAACGAGTATTAAGAGTAGAAAGGAAAAAATTAAAAGAGGCAGTGCCATTTTCTTGAGATAAAAAGGCCCCAGTTTATATGTAAAAAATAGAAACACGAGTCCTACGAAGATTGTGAAAATATGCCTCTTGAAGTAATAAAATTCTGTAATAACTCCTTTCTTTGCAAGGGTAGGAGTAATAACGGAAGTTGAACTGTATATCATAAGGGCTCCAAAGACTGTAAGGAGAAGAGTGATAAAGAGAAGCCATTTATCATATGTAGCATAAGCTGGTGAGTTCCGATTAATGAATAAGGGATGTAATTCAGATTCTTCTACGAGTTCAGGCTGAAACCTCTGCAAAACTTTCGGTCTCATGAGTTTATCTCCATCACAATCTTTTTGAATTGCCTGCCTCTGTCCTCAAAATTTACAAACATGTCAAAACTTGCACAAGCAGGTGAAAGGAGAACAACATCGCCTTTTACTGCCATACTATGTGATATCCTTACAGCCTCTCTTAAATCCTGAGCCATAACTGTCTCTGTAAGATCTCCAAGTGCTATCTTTATCTTTTCACTCGCCTCACCTATCAATACAAGGGTCTTCACTTTATCTCTTACTAAATGCCTCAACTGAGAGAAATCTCCTGCCTTATCCCTGCCTCCTGCAATAAGGATGATCGGTTCTATAAAACTCTCAAGTGACTTCATGACTGCACCGACGTTCGTCCCTTTTGAATCATTAAAATACCTGACTGCATTTATCTCTTTGACAAATTCAAGCCTGTGCTCAAGACCAGGAAATTCCCTCAGGGAGTCTATAACTGTCTCCAACGGACAGTTTGCAATGAGAGCCATGGCTGAAGCAGCCATGGCATTCTCAAGGTTATGAACACCTTTTATCCTTATTTCATCAGCCCTTATCAGGGGGACAGAGGGGACTGTCCCAGATTTACCGGCCAATAATCCCCCCTTCCCCCCTTTAATAAAGGGGGGTTGAGGGGGGATTAGGACTGTTCCCATCATTGGAGGAAGATTGCAATAAATCATTCCGTCTTTGAAATAAAGACCTTCGACTTCTTCTTTGCGACTGAAGTAAACGATTCTCGGTTTTTCACTTTTTAACTTTTCACTTTTAACTTTCATTGTTGCAGGGTCATCCCAATTCAGTACGAGAAAATCATCTTCTTTTTGGTTTTCGAATATCCTTGCCTTTGCATCGCTGTATTCTTCAAATGAGTGGTACCTGTCGAGGTGGTCAGGTGTAATATTAAGTATCGTGGCCACCTTTGGTCTGAAGTCTTTTATTGACTCAAGCTGAAAGCTTGATACCTCAGTAACAATGTAGTCGATAGTCTTGAGTCGTAAGTCAATAGATTCGGGGACAGTCCCGATTCTACGACTGTGTCCGTAAATCTGGGACAGTCCCCTTTCGGTGTTCGTTTGACTGCTGACTGCTGACTGCTGACTGCTGACTATCTTTATTATTTCCCCTGTAAGTGCATTTCCTATATTCCCTCCCAAGACTGTTCTGAACCCGCCCTTTTTCATCATGAAGTCAAGTAAAGCGGTTGTTGTTGATTTCCCGTTTGTTCCAGTGACAGCAAGAAATCCTGCCTGCTCTATGCTTTGCGTTGCTATTTGATACGCCAGTTCGAACTCGCCTATTACTGGTACACCTCTTGACTTTGCATTTATAATGGGTGGTATATCAAGCGGAACACCCGGGCTGACGACCAACATATCAGCCGATACGAAGATGTCCTCGGGATGACCTCCAAGAACAAGTCTGACCGAAGGGTCAAGACCCAGTATAGAATCCTTTAGCTCTTCTTTTGTCTTTATATCTGTTACCGTAACATTTGCTCCGAGTTCGGAGAGTAGATTTGCTGCACCTATTCCACTCCTTGCAATGCCCACGACTGTCACATTCTTATCCTTTATTTCTATCTTCAATTTTCTCTGCAATCCTGTAATTCTTACCTTTCTTGCCCTTGCCGCTTGCAAGTGTCTTTATCCTTCCTTTTTTCTTTGCTAATATTTTTGTCTTCCCTGTTTTCTTCGCAAGCATCTTAGTCTTTTTATGTTTTGCTGTCTTTTTTACTATCTTTT
>Ga0154626_1127_pt1 | contig 11250 bp, 11 predicted proteins | sample Rifle2008BG13ft_FD_116055 | JGI IMG/M metagenome (GOLD analysis project Ga0154626, IMG submission 116055) | Nitrospirae bacterium RBG_13_41_22 | reverse complement strand
AATGCCTTTCTCAAAGCGATGATTTCACCAAAGTTCATAAGATATTCTTACTCTTTGCTATAAGAAATATCAATTTCAATTCCCGTTATCCTTTCGATATAAATCAGAATCGTATAAAATGAAATTAAAGATGGATATGCGCAGATTTCTTTCAGGAATATTTTTGTTTACTTCTTTCACGGAAAAAGAGGTAGAACTTCTTGAAGCTTCTATTTCTTTAAAGAAAGTGGATAAAGGAGAACAGATATTTTCTGAAGGATTAGAGGCTACCGCTTTCTTTATTGTTGTCTCAGGAAAGGTGAAGATTTACAAGCTTTCTCACGACGGTAAGGAACAAATCTTACATATCCATAGTCCAGGGGATCTTGTTGCAGAGGCTGCTATCTTTGATTCCATGGTTTATCCTGCATCATGCATGGCTTTAGAAGATTCAACTTTAGTACGTATTTCGAGGGATAGATTTGTAAATCTCGTAAAAGAACATCCTGAAATGGCATTAAAGATGATGAGCGGTTATTCAAAAAGGTTGAGACAGTTTGTTTCAAAGATTGAGGAATTATCACTGAAAGATATCAAATCAAGGCTCGCAAGCTATCTGCTCGAAAACAGCACTGTCGAAAAAGGAGTTACAGTTTGCCATCTCTTTTATTCTAAAAAAGAGCTTTCTTCTCTACTCGGGACAATCCCTGAAACGCTCTCAAGGGCACTGTCATTTCTGAAACAGAGAAATCTTATCATCGAAAAAAATAATGCAATCACAATCCCTGATCCTGAAAAATTAAGGATAATCTCGGAATAATTATATGAAAAAGATAGGACGGAAGATGAGCAGGGGGCAGGGATCTTATGCCTGATGATTACGCAGCAGATGTGCCCTTACAAGTCGAGCCTCTTCATGGCTTACCATGCCGGTGAAATGTTCCACAACAGGATTAAGACCCCATCCTTCGATGGACTGGAAAAATTCCTCTATCTTCAGGCGCTTTCCGGGATCGACAAGACGGTCCATATCAATATCACGACCGTCCAGGATCAGACGTTCCAGGTGGGATACTATGGTGGAAGGCGCGAGACTGCGAAGTTTGGCGATATCATCAAGGGACATCCCTCCCTTGAAAAACATATAGGTCTCTTCGACTGTTTCACCCTTTTTCTTCTTTTGTGTAAGAACCGCACGGCCGGACCCCCCGGATTCCCCTCCTAAAATCGATACCCCGGGGTTTTCATCATGATAGAGTTTTATCTCCTGGATAAAATCCTTACCATACCGTTCAAGCTTGGCGTCACCAACGCCGCTAATCTTTCTCATTTCGGATAATGTCGGAGGAAAGCGCCTGCACATCTCGTGCAGGGTCCTGTCTGAAAATATGATATAGGGAGGGACCTTCTGCCCTTCAGCAATACTTTTTCTGACAGTACGAAGCCTCTCGAAAAGTATCCCGTCATATCCCTCAACTTCGTCCTTTTTCCTCGCGGTCCCCGCCTTTATCTCCTCTTTCCTCAACGCCATGATCCTTTCCCTGCCGAACAGGATATCGGAACCCTTCTGGGTAATCTTCATCACAGGGTAAGGATCGCCTTCCTGCATGACGGCTTCCTGTGCAATGAGTTCATCAACAATAGAACGCCAGTATTTTTTATCCCTGCCTTTGCCCGTACCGTAAGTCTTGATATCGTTATGTCCAAGCTCACGGATGCGCTTTGTATCCGCGCCGGTCACGATATCGATAATATGGCCTATCCCGAACCGCTGCCTTGTTCTTGATATGGCCGACAGTATTATCTGCGCATCGGTGGTGATGTCGATCTGTTCAACCGATCCAGAACAGATATCGCAGGCACCGCAATTATCACGGGGATAGCCTTCTCCAAAAAATCTGAGGAGTTGTCTCCTTCTGCATACGTTGTGCGTTGCGAAACCCACTATCTGATTCAGCTTCTCAATCGCGATGAAACGTTCACTGTCGTCCGTTATCTCGTTGATGAAATAACGGATCTTGGGGATATCGCCCCTTCTGAAAAAGAGGAGGCAGTGGGCCGGCTCTCCGTCCCGGCCGGCTCGCCCTGTCTCCTGGTAATAGCCTTCGATATTTTTCGGGAGGTCGGCATGGATAATAAAGCGCAAATTCGATTTATCGATGCCCATGCCGAAGGCGATGGTTGCTACTATCACCTGCACTTCATCCCTGTTAAACGCCTCCTGGTTCATGGTCCGTTCATCAGCGGATAAGCCTGCATGGTAAGGCAGCGCCGCGATTCCCTTTGTTTTCAGGAAACCGGCTGTCTCCATTACCGAATCGCGGGTTGTCCGGTAGATGATCCCTGATTCGCCCGGACGGTCCCTGAGAAACTCAAGTATCTGCAATTCTATCCTCGATTTTGCCTTAACCTCATAGAAGAGGTTCGGACGGTTAAAGGATGCGCGTACGATATGCGGTTTTCTGAGGCCAATCTTATGAATGATATCCTCCTGAACCCTTCGGGTCGCGGTGGCGGTAAAGGCAGCAATCGGCACATCGGGAAACATCTCCGGTATAAGACAAAGACCGAGATAATCCGGACGGAAATCATGTCCCCATTCAGATATACAATGGGCCTCGTCTATGGCAAACATGGAGATTGCAGCAGTCTTCAGCCTTTCGAGGAAATGCGGCATCGCAAATCTCTCGGGGGCGATATAGAGCAGTCTTATCTTGTTGTATTTCAACATGAGATAGACATCGGATACCTCATCGGGATCCATCGAGCTGTTTATAAACGCGGCCTGTATCCCGTTTTCAACCGCTGCGTCCACCTGATCTTTCATCAGCGAGATAAGCGGACTGATGACGACCGACGTGCCGTGCATCAATGTTGCAGGCAACTGATAGCATAAGGATTTCCCGCCGCCTGTAGGCATCACGGCAAAGACGTCCCTGCTGTCGAGGATGTTCTTGATGATGGATTCCTGGTTCGGACGGAATGTCTGAAAACCAAAGACGGTCTTTAGGGTGTCGTGTATAGAGAATTCATGGTCGCTGCCGGTCTGGATCATCGGCCAATATATTAACATAAGGATCAAAAAAGACAGAGAGATATTTGATTAATCTTTGTGTTGAGAATGGATGTTCGAAATGTTCCAGAATATGCACTCAGACGACTACTTCATCAACGGAAATAGTACGAGTAGCAGTTTTCATCTTATCGGCTCAATGCTCTCGACTTCGAACTCAGCCATCCACAGGTTTAATTCTTTCCTCACTTCCCTGTCTACAAATGAGAAAATACGGTGAACGGTGTCTCGGGAGCACGAGCGGGTGTGCCCTGCCACCTTTATGACCTCAAACCCCAGTTCGTCGTAGAATTCGTAAAAATTTCGATAAAGGGAGGCGTTTATTAAAAGGCGATTTGTCCTCTTACTAAGAAAGCCTTTAACCTCTAATCCGCTTCTTCTTCTCAGGAGACCTGCAACGCACTGGGAATCAGAATATACCCTTAGTTTCCTCAGTTCGGAAACTATTAATGCATTTCGAAAATCTTCAAGGCCCCATAAAACTGTCTGGACTTCAAGTTTTGTCGAAGAAGTGCATTCAAATCTTCGGACAACCAACCATTCGGCTGCTTCGGATCTTCCAATGTTGTGAGGTGTGACTTCCAGGAATGAAGCAGGAATAACAAGATAGGCACCCACGCCAAGCTTAAGCTTAGGATTCAGGCTCACATCGGTGAAAAGAGCAAAACCGTTCATGAATTAGCTTTTAGGGGCTCTGTTCAGCGACTGGAGACGTGGTTGTGCGATCAGTACTTGCGTGTCGTTGAACCGGAGAAGCTCCGAGGAGCGGAAACCTGCTGTGACGTCTTTTGGACCTCTGCACTTCTGAAATTCTGCCATTCCGCTCTTCTGCCCTGGTGCCCTTTCTGAAGGGGAGCGGTGACAGTATGGGCCATAAATGGTTCTGGTTTGTTCTGCTTACGACGGCGCTGCGGTTCACGCGGCGGGCGGGCAAACTCGGTATCGCGCGCCGGTGCCGGTTTGTGCCAGGCCCATGACATCGCGCCCCTCCAGGACCGGCGGGATCGCCTGTACCTGGATCGGCGTCGGTGAGACATAGCCCGCTGCCGTTATCCCGGCTGCGACCTGGGGGTGAAAATTAAATGCGTGAAATTCCATAAACTCCTTAAACTCCTTTTCTCTGCGTTCCAAAAAAAGCCCCGGATGTATTCCGGGGCTTACTATGGCATAGTTATAATCCTGGAACAGCGATTGTGATTAGTAACAATAGCAGCTTTGGGGAGACCCTGTCAAGGAGCCGGCCGCTCCTCACCTCTATTTCCCGCACATAAGACAGATATCTCCGGCAGCCGGCAAGGTCTCTACTTCACCGATCAACATATTTTTAATATGTCTTTAATATCGCGGATTAACGGGATGAAATCAACACATGTAACGATTCGAGTGCTTAAGAGGGGAAAAGAGTTTGGGTGTTAGCCTCATAAAATAAATTGACAATTAAAAAGAAGTCTTTTATCATTTGTTAAAAAGAATATTACTTCCAGGAGGCAATAATATGAAAAAGCTTCTTCCTTTAATAATGATATGTTTTACTTTTGTCGTTGTGTCAGAGAGTTTTGCAGCAGAGAAACCGAGAATGGGCGTTCTGAGATTTACGAATGAAACGAGCGCCGGCTGGTGGTCCTGGAAAGTAGGAAGAGAACTGCAGGACATGCTTGCATCGGAATTGGTAAGCACCAAGGCATTTCAGGTTCTGGAGCGCAAGGAGATCGATGCGGTTTTAGGAGAGCAGGAACTGGGCGCATCCGGCAGAATAGATGAATCGACAAAAGCAAAGATAGGAAAAATTAAGGGAGTAAAGTATCTTGTAGCTGGGACCGTATCTGCATTCGAGGAAGAAACAAGCGGTACAGGAGGCGGTATCGGTATTTTGGGATTCTCTATAGGAGGCAAAAAGGAAAAGGCATATATAGCGGTGGATGTAAAATTAATAGATACGACAACCGGTGAGATTGTCGATGCACGAACTGTAGAAGCATCTTCATCGTCGGGAGGTCTCAGTTTAGGCGGAGGCAGAGGAATCTTTTCTGGGAGCCTTTCAAAGTATGAAAAGACACCAACAGGGAAGGCAATCAGGGCCTGTATCATTGAGATTGCCGAGTATCTGGAATGTTCCATCGTCAAAGGAAAAGATGATGCATGTATGCAGCAGTACGCAGAAAAGGAAGGCAAGAGAAAAGAGAAAACAAAAAAAGCTATCGAACTTGAATAACTATAACAATCCCTACACCAAATATATTACTACAAAATATTTAACTCCTAAAGATTATATGTCAATTAATTTTTGAGGTATAGTTCTTTATCTGTCCATATGTGCATTACATCCGTTTCTCAAATTGGAATAGGTGTCCGAATTTACCGGGATATGCATTATAATCAAAACTGTACTTGCTCCTTAAAAACCCTTGAATAATGTGCTATATATGCAGGTCTGCAGGTGATATCGGAAAATCAAGAAAGTAAGTTTGCTTTCCTCAACCCCGAACATGATCCCGATCATAAAACTGCACAAATCTGCTCAAGGACGATCTAATCCGTGTTTCCCTAAAATGTAGGTAAACTCGTGAGACTGGAATAACTCCATAAGTTTCTTTGTTGCGATGTGTTGTTTCTCAGTCCAATTGCCTTGTATTCTGATCGCATAAAGAATTTCGGTATGGTTGCCAGGTACCGGCTTGGGCTCTGTTATGGTTCCGCCGAGAGAAATGATGTCAAAAAGAGCCGGGAATGTGGTAATTGCCGGCAGTAGTCAGAACCATATCGCACTGACTTATCTCGGCATGCAGGTCATTGAAAAGGTTGGCAGTCGGTTCGCTTAGCGATGGTTCCTGATTTCCTGTATCAGCGGGCCATTCTAAAATTTTCGGAGTGTCGATGACAGACACACCAGTAATAGGCGGTGTTTGGTCAGACATTTCTATTGCATTGAGAGGGCTGCAGAGGCATTAAACAGTAATCGCACAGGATACTGTCGATAGCATAATAGCCCCAAAAACCCTTTCTCACTTCTTCAAATCCCTGCACCGCCACCAAGCCTAATGTCTCCGTGCGACGTTTAAAACCATGCCGCCGCAAAAAATAATGTATAGTGATTTTGCTCCAAACTACCATCTTCCCATCTTTGTGTCATTTTAAGTTAGAGCGAATAAAGGTAGGATTTGATAAAATAATTATATATTTATCAAGAGATAATTTACCCTAAATAAGGAGTCTACACTAATGGCGAATGAAGATCTTTCGAAATTACGCATCGAAAAGGAGAAAAATTCACCACGCATACAAAGGAGGAAAAAATATATTTACCTTCTAATCGCCTTAGTATTAATCCTTGTGTTTGGAACTCTTTATGCAACAGGCATTCTCTCGCCATCTGTTCAGGTTGAAGCTACAAATGTTGTACACATGTATCCTGCCCAATCCTTCACTCTTCTCAATGCAAGCGGTTATGTTGTAGCACAACGCAAAGCTGCAGTAGCATCCAAAATAACAGGCCGCCTTGTGTCAATATCGGTTGAAGAAGGAAGCCGCGTAAGAACAGGGCAGGTGATTGCTCGATTAGAAAGCGAGGATGTCATTGCCGCACGGGATCAGGCAGAAGCCAACCTGAATGCCACACGTTATAATCTGGAACAGGCAAAAGCTGAACTCCATGATGCTACTCTTTCTTTTAATCGAACTAAGGATTTACTGGAGCAGGGGTTTGTTTCAAAGGCTGAATATGATACCTCAGAGGCACGTTACAAGAAGGCAATGGCAGCAGTTTCAGCAGCAGAAGCAGCTATCAAGGCAAACACTGCAGCACTTCAGGGAGCCAAAGTTGCTTTGGAATATACCTTAATCCGTGCGCCCTTCGATGCCGTTGTTTTAACTAAAAACGCTGATGTGGGCGACATTATTACACCTCTTGGTGCAGCTGCTAATGCCAAGGCTGCAGTGGTTACAATTGCTGACATGAATTCGCTCCAGGTGGAAGCTGATGTATCAGAGTCTAATTTGCATATGGTGAAGATCGGACAACCGTGCGAGGTACAGCTTGATGCACTCCCCGAGTCACGTTTTCGTGGAAAGCTCGATATGATCGTCCCGACAGCAGACCGAACAAAAGCAACAGTAATGGTAAAAATACGTTTTATCGATAAAGACAGCCGCATATTACCTGAGATGAGTGCAAAGGTGGCTTTCCTCTCAAGAGAGGCAAAAAGCGATGAGCAAAAACCGCGCACTGCCCTCAACGCATCCGCAGTATTAACCCGTAACGATAAACACATCGTATACCGTATTCAGGAGAATCGAGTTAAGAAAGCTTCGATAACTGTTGGAGATCAATTTGGTGATATGATCGAAATCGTAAGCGGGCTGAAAGTGGGAGACAGGGTTGTACTCAAGCCATTGGATAAAATGAAAGATGGGACGAGGATAAAACTTTTAGAAAAATAATGAATCAGAAGCCGCCCATCGTCGAGATCAGAAGCCTGTATAAATCATACCGGAGAGGAAGCCAGGTCATCCCTGTACTCAATGATATCTCGTTAGACATCAAAGAGGGGGAATTCTTAGCCCTTATGGGGCCGTCTGGTTCTGGTAAGACAACCCTCCTGAATCTGATAGCTGGCATTGATAAGGCAGACAGCGGCACAATACATGTTGGCGGAGTCGATATTACTTCCCTTTCCGAAACAGAACTCGCACACTGGCGTGCGTTACATGTTGGATTCATCTTCCAGTTTTATAATTTGATACCTGTACTTACAGCCTTTGAGAATGTAGAACTCCCTCTCCTCCTGACAGGACTTTCAAAAAGAAAACGTCAAGAACATGTAAGAGTTGCACTCCAGGTAGTCAATCTTACTGACCGGATGGAACACTACCCTGGCCAGCTTTCCGGAGGGCAGCAGCAGCGGGTCGCTATTGCTCGTGCGATTGTGACCGATCCAACAATACTGGTTGCTGACGAGCCGACGGGTGATCTTGACCGGATATCGGCAAATGATGTGCTGGGGCTCATGGAGCGCCTCGTTCATGAACTCGGCAAGACTATCATTCTGGTCACTCATGACCCGAGGGCTGCGAAAAAAGCACATATCATCATGCACCTCGACAAGGGTGTTTTAAATGCACATAATCAAACTGATCTATAAGAATGCATTTCGACACAAGCTCCGCACCTCTCTGACTATCCTCGGTGTAGCAATCGCTATCCTTGCCTTCGGACTCCTGAGGACTGTCATAAGCACCTGGTACTTAGGTGTAGAGACAGCTTCTGCAAGCCGGCTTGTCACGAGAAATGCCGTCTCCCTTGTCTTTCCGCTCCCCCTTGCCTATAAAGAGAAGATTCGGCAGATTGACGGTGTAAAAGGCATCTCATATGGCACCTGGTTCGGCGGCATCTACATTGATGAAAAACATTTCTTCGCAAACTACGCAGTTGAACCAAAAACGTACCTTGCAATGTTCCCTGAGATTATCCTTTCGCCAGACCAGAAGGCTGCTGTCTTCCGCGACCGCAAGGGAGCTGTTGCAGGACGCAAGCTCGCTGAACGGTATGGTTGGAAGCTTGGTGACATCATCACTCTAAAAGGCACAATCTTCCCCGGCAACTGGGATTTCGTTCTCCGCGGCATCTACAAGGGGAGAGATGAGAATGTTGACGAGACCGCCTTTCTTTTCCACTGGGAATATCTGAATGAGGCACTGAAAAAAGCCGGCCGTTCCTGGGCTGACCAGGTGGGCTGGTACATGATTGAGATAACTCACCCTGATCTTGCAGCAGATGTATCGGTCAGGATTGACAAAACCTTTAAAAACTCACTTGCAGAGACATTAACCGAAACAGAAAAGGCATTCACATTGAGCTTTATCTCGATGACAGAGGCAATAGTCATTGCGATACAACTTGTTTCGTTTGTCATTATTTTTATCATCCTGGCTGTTGTTGCTAACACCATGGCGATGACAGCACGCGAGCGAATAGGTGAATATGCAATCTTAAAAACACTCGGTTTTGGTGGCTTTCATGTTTCCGGCTTGATATTCGGTGAATCCATCTTCATCACGATGCTCGGTGCATCACTTGGTATTCTTCTCACCTTCCCTGCTGCTAAAATCTTCAGTAAGGAGCTGAGCACCTACTTTCCGGTTTTTAATATAGAACGGGAGACAATTGTCATGGATATCGTAGCCTCATTCTTTGTAGGGTTCGTGGCAGCATTATTCCCAACCTGGACAGCAGTAAAGATCCGAATAGCTGATGGCCTGAGGAGGATCGGGTAAATGAAGATACCTCTCCTTTACAGCCTCCGTAACCTCTGGACCCGCAGGCTCACAACGGTATTGACTGCATCTGGAATGGCATTGGTGGTATTCGTCTTCGCAGCGGTTCTCATGCTCGCAGAAGGTCTGCAGAAGACACTCACTGAGACCGGCTCTCATGACAATGTTGTCGTTATCCGGAAGGCAGCAGGCTCTGAAGTCCAGAGCGGAGTTGATCGCCTGCAGGCTTCGATCGTTGAGATGCAGCCCGAGATTTCCATAGGAGCGGACGGGAAACAGCTGGTTGCAAAGGAACTGGTAGTACTCATCGCACTTCCGAAACGCGGGACCGACAAGCCTTCGAATGTGGTCATTCGGGGAATCGAAGAACAATCAATGATTCTCCGCCCACAGGTAAAACTCATCGAGGGACGTATGCCGAAACCCGGTTCATCCGAGATCATTGCTGGATCGAGCATAGCAAAACGTTTTCAGGGAGGAGGCTTTGGGGAAACACTTCGCTTTGCCATGAGAGACTGGACTGTCGTTGGGATATTCGATGCAGGGAACACAAGCTTTAATTCCGAGATATGGGGCGACGTCATACAATTCATGCAGGCTTTCCGAAGACCAGCTTATTCTTCAATGATATTCAAGATACGTGATACCACCGAGTTCGAAAAGGTTAAACCCCGGATAGAAAACAATCCCCGTCTGACACTCGAGGCAATGCGAGAACCAGAGTATTACAGGAAACAGTCAGAGATGATGGCCAAATTCCTACGCATTCTTGGCTTAACCCTCACGATAATCTTTTCTCTCGGTGCAATCATCGGGGCAATGATCACCATGTATTCTGCTGTGGCCAACCGGGTATTCGAGATAGGCACCATGCGCGCACTCGGCTTTCAGAGGAGGAGCATTTTGACAGCCTTTCTCATCGAATCGCTGTTTCTCGGCTTTATTGGAGGAAGTATCGGATTACTCCTTGCCTCTTTTTTACAACTCTATACTGTTTCCACTCTCAACTTCCAGACATTTTCAGAGCTCGCCTTCAGTTTTACTCTCACGCTGAACATTATATATCAGGCTATGGCATTTTCTCTCGTAATGGGGTTTGTAGGCGGGATTCTGCCTTCAATCATGGCTGCCAGGATGAAAATCGTAGATGCTTTAAGAGAAAGTTAAGGTCTTTTTAGATGTTTCACCATCTCTCTCCGGGCATTATCAATATTTTCAAGTCTTTTAACCACGCTCAATTTAATATTTAACCGTGATGTATAAGGTTCAATGAGATTTACCACTTCTTCTTTTCTCACTAATATTTCCAATGGAAGAATTGACATTTTTTCGATGCAAGACAGGAATTTTTCAAGAAATTCTTTCTTATAACCGGCTTCCCTCGCAAGATGCATATCAAGAATAAAACCTGAGTCACGGTCAATCAGCATAATCGCATAAGGGAAATAAGGTCTTTCTCCTTCGGCTATAGGCGTAGGAGTATAGAAGAAATCAATTTCCCATATCATAGAGGTAGGTTTTGCAGTATTTCTTATCCTTTGTATACGAACTTCATCCACTGGCTCATCTGAATATTTTACCTTTTTAAGTGGAGCAGGTTCTCTCCACTCATCTTTCCAGACAATCATGCCGTCCCTTGTTTCAGGTAACCTGATCAAATAAAGGTTCTTTTTAGGAGGACTCAATAATTTTTTATTCTCTTTAAGGCGTAAACATACTTCTTTTGCCTGCTGTAATGCAGACGCCATGTATAGTGCTTCATCCCTGCTTAAAAACCACGGGAAATATCCAGGCTTATAACTTCTGAAGAGCGGCCAGGAGTTTCGGCCCCTGAATTTAAATCCAAGTTCATTGATGATTTGTCTATCGTCTTCTTCGATAAATCGTCTATCTTCAAACGATACCATCAGGCAATCCTGAATAAACAA
>Ga0154626_1136_pt1 | contig 11361 bp, 12 predicted proteins | sample Rifle2008BG13ft_FD_116055 | JGI IMG/M metagenome (GOLD analysis project Ga0154626, IMG submission 116055) | Nitrospirae bacterium RBG_13_41_22 | reverse complement strand
TCATTCCTGCGGAAGCAGGAATCCAGTCCTTTCTTGTCTGGATTCCCACTTTCGTGGGAATGACAATTAGTAAGATAATGCTTGTACCATTAAGCTGTATTACGAGAAATTTCTTTTCATTTAAGGCGTGATAAATCTGAGTTTTAACTGTTAAAGTGGGTTTTAAAAATAATGAGGGAAGCGGGAACGCACGTTCCCGCTTCCCTGAAGGCTTTTCTAAACTTACGGCAGGGTAACTGTCACAGGGGGATAAGAGAATGGATTATTTTGACTTCCCTTGCCTTTTCCAGGATCCAATGCCTTAACTTTTATGTCTGCATCACCTGAGAGCTGCTCTATCAACCCATCACTATTGATGTCGTAAGCGAGATCTGTGAGAGCTATGCAGAGATCTGAGTCAGCCATTAATCTGCCATCTGTTCTATCGCTTGTACCGAAGGACAGTTCCACAACCATATCTGCTATCCCATCTTTTGGATCTGTTGTATCAACCGGTATTTCTATATCCACAGAATATTTAGCAGCACCTGATACATCATCCCAATTACAACAGACACTGTCATTCACTGTATTAGCATCAGTATCTGCAAGACTACACACAAGTCCAGTCGGCGCCGGTAACTGAGCCATCGCTGTGGTACCAAACATCAAAAGCATTACCGCAAGAAAACTTATTAAGATAGTCCTTTTCATCTTTTTGCCTCCTTACTTTTTAAAAAGTTTTTACAGTAAGTCGGCTGGTTGCGCCACTCGCTCCGCCACCAACCATGGCGCCCAGATAGGCAGGTGGTTTCAACGCTTCCATCCCTTGAAAGAAGATGTCATAGCTGGCTTATTCATACGCAGCCCACATGCCCTTTTGTTTTGAATTTTTCCTCACCCCCTTCCAATTTGGCATGTCATCTCCTTTCGTGATATCTGTAAATAACTGAAATCTGTTCTTTGGATATAACTTTAAGGTAAGCGGCGGTTAAAGTAAGTGATTTAAATTACATACTTCAAATCTTTTTGCAGGAAGTCTTGACGCAAAAGTATACACTTATCCTTTAATACCTTGATTTCTCCATCTCTCCGAAATTTATCGATTACCCTCGTAACAGTCTCTCTTGTCAACCCTACCATGTCAGCTATATTCTGATGCGTGAGTTTAATATTTAACACCACACCTTCAGGTGTCTTTTGACCGTTGTCATGAGAAAGGAGAAGAAATAACATCTTAATTCTCTGTGAGGCATCCTTAAAATTTAGTATCTCTATCCGTTTCCAGGATTCACGGAGTCGTGAGCACAATATCTGGAGCATCTTTTCAAGAACTTTGCTTTGATGGATTAACAATGAGTAAAAATCTTTCTTCGAGATAATTGCTATGAGAGAAGTTTCTGTAGCTAATACTGTTGCCGGAGATGTTTTACCATCAATTAAAGATATCTCACCAAATAATTCATTGGACTTGTGGGTTGCAAGAATGATCTCTTTTCCATCTTCAGTTGTCTGAATAACCCTTACTTTTCCAAATAAGATTATGTACATAAATTCATTTGTATCTTGTTCATAGAGAATTACTTCGTTCTTTTTAAACTCTTTCAACATTATGCTACTACTAACATGAAGCAACTCTTCATCACTAAGTGAGGAAAACAGTTGTATATTTCTTAAGAATTCAATTTTAATGTTTTCCATTTTAGTTCCTTTTATGTCCTATACACTATCCAAAAGTCAAAGCTTAATGCCAGGCCAACTCTCCACAGGATCAGTAGAGCAGACAACGTGCATCCCTGCATCAGCAAATCTCTGGAACACAGCATCGGCTTGATCCGTATAGTCTATGACTTCAGGCACCACAACAGGAGACGTGCAATCTTCAAGAAGATACACTTTCTCAACCAAACGTTTATCCTGAGCAAGAATATCTGCTAAAAGATCATCAATGGTCCAGGCCACACAGTGACTTTTTGCCTGTCCGGCGATAACAATGACATCGAAATCCAAAAGCTTTTTGAAAAATTTGTCACTTTTCAGTCCAATGGACTCTCCCTTAGGCCCGACCAATACCTCCGGACCAAGGACCGAGTAATGCTCGGTAAAAGGCTTGTCTCCTTTGACATGAAAATCAGCCTGACTATATCGAGCTATGGTATGGAAAAAAATAGCTTCCTCAACAGAAGCAACCAATGCATGACCAATCCCCCCCAGCATTGCATGATAGGGCCAAATGGTGAGGTCATATTTACCACCCTCCTTCAGTTTCTTTATATAGTGCAGAAGTTGTCGGTTCCCATATTCCTCGCTGATCTGAAAACTAAAACAAAGTGCAGGATTAAATTTCCAAATGCCTTTTTTCACATCGTCTTCAGAAATGAGTGTAAAGGATGCTGGATGTTCTCCTTTATCGTTGATTAAATATATGGAATGAAAAATCTGCATAGCCTGATGAGTATCCATCGTAGGGCAAATCTGAGTGATCATATCAAGGTTTCGATAGATGAATTCGCATAATCGAATATTGTCGTCAACTGCCCCTGTACCAGAACGTCCACCGACATATAATTCAAATTCAGGGATACAAAAGGCATTCTGTACATCAACGGCTACCAGACAGATTTTGAATCGGTCATCAGCCGCTGGCATTATATTATAATGCCTCGCCCAATTCTCTGCTTCGTTAGCTAATTCCTGATAGTAAACTTTCCACACTACACCGACCTTAGCCGGATTAAAGTGAAGGGGGATAGGGATATCCTGGCGAATCATATCTACTTTCCTTACATCATTCCACTATGTCTTCAACTATTTTGAATTTCTCTCTTAATGCGATTTCAACCTCTGCAGGGACGAGACCCTTTACAGAACCACCAAAAGATGCAACTTCCTTTACCATAGTTGAAGTCAAATAACTATATTTTTCACTTGGCATCATAAATACAGTTTCGATTTCTGAATTAAGCCTCCTATTCATGAGAGCCATTTGCATCTCATATTCAAAATCGGAGACAGCCCTCAGTCCTCTTATAATTGCTACACCTTTTTTCTCATTCATATAATCTGCGAGCAGTCCGTTAAATGCCTCAATTTTTACATTTTTGAGTCCCTTTATGGACTTTCTAATCAAGGTAAGCCTTTCCTTAAGGTTGAATAGCGGTTGTTTTCTCTGACTCGGTGCAACTGCGACTATTACCTCATCAAAAATTCTGAGACCTCTTTTTACGATGTCCAAATGTGCCGAAGTAAACGGATCAAATGTCCCTGGATAGACCGCTATTTTTTTCATGGACTAACCTTTCTATACAATGTCAGCATTGTATCTCCATATCGATAGCTCTTGTGTCTCTTTAATGTACCTGCTGTTTCAGGAATCTTCTTCTTAAAAAAATGTTCTACTATCACTACGCCATTCTCGCTTAAAAGTCCTTTCTCTCCAATCAACGGAATGACTTTCCTTATTTCCTCTGACTGATATGGTGGATCAATGAAAAAAATATCAAAACTTTCCTTCTCAGCAGATGCCTTTTCAAGGAATTCACATGCCCTACCCTTAAACACCAAAGCTTTTTCTCGAAAGCCAAATTCATAAATATTCCGCTTGATAGTTTTGATCCATAATTCATTCGGTTCCACAAAGATAGCTTTCCCTCCGCCTCTCGACAATGCCTCAAGCCCCGTAGTCCCTGTACCAGCATACAGATCAACAAAGCTCACACCCTCGATCCTGTCCCTTATTATGTCAAAAAGTGCTTCCCTTACCTTTGAAGAAGTTGGTCTGAGTCTTTCTCCTGTTGATGTCTTTGTTAAGAGTCTTTGTGAAGCTGTTCGTCTACCTTTTGCAGTCCCACCCGATATCCTCATTTGTCTATATATTACAACAAGACATATAAGGCTTCAAGGAATTACATCGAGATTGTTACATGAGGTTAGACATGCTGATGTAACTAAAAAACTTATATTGAAGACCTTAAAGGTGGGTTAACGAGAGCGTTGTCAAAAGGGACATTTTCTTTGATCTTTACAATTCTTCCATTAACTTCAAGCCTTCCTTCTGAAAATAACCTTATAGCCTGGGGGTATATTTTGTGTTCTAATTTCAAGATTCTTTCTGATAGCGTCTCTTCAGTATCATCATGATAAACCGGTACAGCAGCCTGTATTATGATAGGTCCCGTATCCATGCCTTCATCCACAAAATGGACAGTACACCCTGAAATCTTTACACCGTATTCAAGTGCTTGTCTCTGGCCATGTAATCCGGGGAAGGATGGTAAAATCGCCGGATGGATATTCATTATTCTGTTAGGAAATGCATCGATTAAAGGTTTCCCGACAATCCTCATGAAACCAGCTAAAACAACTAAACCTACATTTCTTTTCTTAAGTTCCTCAGCAACCTTCAGATAAAAATTATCCTTTGAACTAAATTCCTTTGGTCTGATTACAAGATATTCAATGCCGTTAGTTTTTGCCCGTTCAATGGCATAGGCATCTGGATTATCGACTATGAGAAGTTGAATCTTAGCATTGATTCTTCCTTTTTCTATCTCATCAATAATGGCCTGAAAATTAGAACCACGACCTGATGCAAGAACACCAAGATTAAGCATCTTTGACCTCCTGAAATGATTTTATCCTACCATATTTAATGAGAATAGTTGGAAAAGTATTAAAATTTTATCTGGTTACTGCCCTGATGTTTTTTATGGCAAGGCGGAGGGTGGATTCTTCAGGATTCTAAAGTAGGGGGCATAACATGTTATGCCCCTGCAGGCGAATGGGTTTTCATCAAACTATAAGGCCATGAATATTCAATAAATATTGACATTAACAATACCTTTTTCTAAAATTGTTTATGGAAATAACAGAATTTGAATGGGATGATAACAATATTGAACATATTGCAAAACATAGCGTATCATCTGATGAAATTGAGGAAGTGGCATTTGATGATGACCCATGGATAAGAAAAGGTAGAAAGGATACGAGATACATGCTCGGATATACAATTGCGGGAAGATATTTGTTTGTTGTGTATGTTTTAAAGGATAAAGGCACAGCAAGGGTAATCACGTCAATGGATATGGACGAAAAAACAAGAAAGCTTTATAAGAGAAGGGGCAAGTGATGAGGAAATTACCTGATTTGAAAACTGAGTCAGATGTAAGAAGGTTTTGGGAAAAACACTCAATTGCAGATTACTGGGATGATCTCAAAGAGTGTGATGATACTTTCAAAAGGCCGAATTTCAAGCCTGTTACACTGAAGTTTGATCCTATTATACTGAAGAAAATCAAAATGCTTGCGCGAAAAAGGGGAGTATCATATAACGCATATATAAGATATCTACTCGCAAAAGCCGTTGAAAGTGATATGTTTCCAACAAGCAGATAAGAGTATTGACAGGCTATCTGTTTGCCACCCTGACAATCTTCAGGGCAAGGCGGAGGGTAGATTCGTCTGTAGTTTTTGTAATACTTCACCCTGTAAGAAACAAGGTCATATTTTAGCCTTCACATAGTAAGAAACGACCTGCAGCTTTGGTAAATGGTTTAAAGTACTTCCTAAAGTCTTGCTTCCAAAATCTTCACAAAAAGTGTAAATTACTACCAGGATTAAACAGAGGGTTGTTGGAATTGAGCAATGCGAAACCCAACATTTAAGAGGGCAGATGAATTATGTTTGCAGGGCAGATAATTAAGTATGGTGTCCCTGGAATTTCCCTGCTGTATCCAACATTTACTGGACATTGGCCTGTTATATGGGGATTATATTAGTTGAGTGGGGATAGAAGGCGATTACTTATAATCTGACTTCTATGTGAGCTTTTTCCCTTAAGCCTCTAATCCAGCTTCTATATCTTTCTAAAAACTGATCCTCGTTTAATTGCTTTCGTACATCGTCCCTTACTTCATCTGTAGTTTGTGAAGACATCTTCTCTTCAAGCTTAATAATATGAAGCCCTTTCTCAGTCCAGAATGGAATGCTGAAATCACCTGCCTTCATTGTACGGAGTATGTCAATAAATTCTTTCGCCAAATCGCTCTTCTTTATGATACCGATGTCACCGCCCAGCCTTCCTGAAGGGTCCTCAGAATACTCTTTTACAAGTATTGAAAAATCTTCGCCTGCCTTTAATTTTTGAATGACCAAGTATGCCTTATCTTCTATGACTTTTTTATCCACATCATTCTGTGGTTTCCTGAAAAATATCTGTCTTAGCCTAAAAGCTTCGCTATCACTGAAGTCTTTTTTGTTTGCCTCCATATATTTTTTAACTTCTTCATCCGACACAACAATTTTATTTCTCATCTGCTGGCTAATAAGCTTGCTGATAATGATCTGTTCAGAGAGTCTTTTTTTGTACTCTTCAAAGGTTAGCCCTTCCTTTTTGAGAGATTCCTCTAAGGCATTACCAGACAACGAATATTTCTTTTTGATATTTTCTATAGCCTCGGTAACTTCATCAGGAGTAACCTCGAGCCCAAGCCTCTTTGCCTCCTGCATCTGGAGTCTCATATCTATAAGTTTTTCAAGAAAAACTACCTCACTGTCCCTAAATATTTTCGTCCGTTCTTCTTCTTTTAATGTCTTCACCTGGTCTGTTGCCTCGTACTCCATCATCTTATAGAGCTCACTCCATGTTATGACCTCTTTATTCACTACTGCAACTACGCGGTCAAGGAGAACAGCAGCGTTAGATGCAGATGGAAAGCTCAGGATAAACAATATTAAAGTAGTTAATGTAAGCTGAAGCATTATCACATCTTTTCCTATTTTTGCAATAGATTATATAGCATTCTAACGTTGTTTCTCAATATTCACAAAAATGCTCTATAATAGACCGGCTCGATAGTTAGATTAAAACATCGGTATTTATGGTGTTACGGAAAATATTAGAAGCAGAGATTAGAATTTTTTGTTGTATAATAATATATTGCAGGTTGAATTCAATTAAGAGCTGCGGCATGTTCATTTTAGTATTATAACGCAACACGTTATGAAGCCTTGCTGAGGTAAAACAAAAGGGGTTAAAATGGAAGAAGCTCTCCAGAACATATTAACAACGTATTTAAAAGAAGATGGCAACATAATAACCATCCTTCAAGATTTAGAGAAAACCTTCGGTTATATCCCTGAAGAAGCAGTAACTTGGTTTTCAAAAGAACTCGATATCCCTGCCAGCCGTTTTTTTGGCACAGCTACTTTCTACTCACAGTTTCACCTTAAACCGCGAGGCAAAAATGTTATTACTGTCTGCCGTGGCACAGCTTGCCATGTTAAGGGTTCTGAAAGATTTATTAATAGGCTCTTGATAGAACTGGATATCCCTCCTGAAGAAGATACAACCCCAGACCTTAAATTTACTGTGGAAAAGGTTAATTGCATTGGGGCATGTGGTATCGCACCTGTCACAATCCTCAATAAAGAAGTTCACGGCAAAATGACCCTTGATAAACTGATGAAAGAGATAAAAAAAATAAAAACAAGTGAACAATGAATAAAGATATAATCATAAAGGTATGTACGGGAACAGGTGGAGTTGCTTCAGGTGGTGAAAAAGTTTTATCAGCATTCAAGAATGCAATATCTTCAACCGGCATTGAAGTAACCTTCTCTAAAAGATGTTCTGCACAGAAGGTTGGCTGCAGGGGATTCTGTGCAAAGGATGTCCTTGTCGATATCGTCATTAATGGTGGAAAGACAACGTACAAGCACATTAAACCGGATATGGTAGCAAGAATTTTTGATGAACATATCCTGAAGGGTAATCCCGTAACAGAATGGACTGTTGGAGAAGCATACCGGGCATTCCATAATAAACAGACAAAGGTAGTACTTTCTCATTGCGGTGAAATTGATCCTGAAGATATTAATGCCTATACTGCCGTAGGCGGTTACGAGGCAGCAAGAAAGGCTCTCACCTCAATGGATTCGAAAGAAATAGTTGATATTATAAAAGAATCGAATTTACGTGGAAGAGGCGGCGCAGGCTTTCCTACAGGGTTAAAATGGGAACTTGGTTTAAAAATAAAATCAGATATTAAGTATGTAATCTGCAATGGTAATGAGAGCGATCCAGGTGCTTTCTGTGACAAAGCTATAATGGACGGGAACCCTCATTCGGTGATTGAGGGTATGATTATTTGTGCAAAGGCAACTGGCTCACATCAAGGTTATATTTATACACAGGCAAAATATTTTTTAGCAATGAAACGCTTTCAGACAGCTATAAAACAATGCTATGAGGCAGGATTTCTTGGCAAGAACATTTTTGGTACAGACTTCAATTTTGACCTTAAGATATTCCAGGGAGCAGGTGCTTTTGTTTGTGGCGAAGCTACAGCACTGATGCGTTCGATTGAAGGGAAACGTGGCATGCCAAGTGCAAAACTGTGGCGTTCCGCTGAAAAAGGCCTATGGGATAAACCAACGGTCTTGAATAATGTTGAGACCTTTGCAAATATTCCTAAAATTGTTTTGAAGGGAGCTCATTGGTACAGACATCTCGGTACTGAGCGAAGCGGAGGTACGAAAGTATTTTCTCTTTCAGGCAAGGTGAAGAATACAGGGCTGATCGAAGTCCCACTTGGTACTTCACTGCGGGAAATTATCTACGATATAGGTGGAGGCATTGAAGGAGAAAAAGCATTTAAAGGAGTACAAATAGGAGGGCCTTCGGGTGGCTGTATACCTGCCGGACTTCTTGATACCGAAGTAGATTATGAATCCCTCGCACAGGCAGGTTCTATTATGGGCTCTGGTGGAATGGTGGTGCTTGATGAGACAAGTTGCATAGTCAATACAACAAAGTTCTTTCTTGACATTACACAGGCAGAGTCATGCGGCAAATGCATTCCCTGCAGAATCGGGACAAAAAGGATGCTTGAAATATTAGAAAGAATAACATCTGGACAGGGAAAAGAAGGAGATATAGAACTTCTTGAAGAACTTGGACAGTATATTAGAGCTACTTCATTATGCGGATTGGGGATGACCGCTCCCAACCCTGTTTTAAGTACCCTCAGATATTTTAGAAACGAATATGAAGCACATATCAGGGATAAGAAATGCCCTGCTGCTGTATGCAAAGATTTGATCACATATTCAATCCTTGAAGAGTTTTGTAATGGTTGCGGAGCATGCAAAAGAGCATGCCCTGCAGACGCTATCAGGGGAACAAGAAAAACACCGCATAGGATTGATCCTGAAATGTGCATTAAATGCGGGACGTGCTTTGATGCATGCAAGTTTAAAGCAATTTTGAAGATATAATGCATAATGCACAATTATTATTAAAAAATCCCCCTTCATCCCCCTTTTCCAAAGGGGGAGATATATTCCCCTCTTTGGCAAAGAGGGGTTAGGGGAGATTTTATGGACATAAGATGGTAACCCTGAAAATAGATGATAAAAAAGTTACAGTGAGAAAATTGTCTACAATCCTCGATGCAGCAAGGAAACTCGATATTCCAATGCCTACACTGTGCCATCATCCTGAACTCTCCCCTTACGGCGGATGCAGACTGTGTATAGTTGAGATTAAAGGTTCTCCAAAGCCTGTTGCAGCCTGTACGACATTTGCACGGGAAGGAATGGAAGTAATAACGACAAGCCCTAACCTTGAAAAACTGAGGAGAACAACCCTTGAACTTATCCTTTCTGATCATCCGAATGACTGTATGGTTTGTGAAAGGGCTGGTGATTGCAAGCTACAGGAACTTGCATATCTTTATGGAATCAAGGAAAACAGATTTAAAGGTGAAAGAAGGATCTACACTAAAAAAGACAACAATCCTTTCCTTGAAAGAGATATGGAAAAATGTATCCTTTGCGGGCAATGTGTACGAATATGCGATGAGATTCAGGGAGTCGGAGCAATTGATTTTGCCTATAGAGGCTTAAAAACAAAAATCTGTCCACCTTTTGAAAAAGACCTCAATTGTGAGTTTTGTGGTCAGTGTGTAGCAGTTTGCCCTACTGGAGCGCTCACAGGAAAGATGTGGACTAACAAAGGAAGGCAAAACTTTATTGAAGTTGATACAGTTTGTCCCTACTGCGGATGTGGCTGTAACCTAACACTTTATGTGAAGAGAAATAAGATAATAAGAGTTTCTTCAAAAGAGGATACAATCAACGAAGGCTGGCTCTGCGCAAAAGGAAGATTTGGATATGGATTTGTACATAGCCCTGATAGACTCAAAAAACCATTGATCAGAATAGCCCCAAAAGAGCAATCAGCTATCAGCCTTCAGCAGTCTAATCCCCCCATACCCCCCTTTACTAAAGGGGGGTATGGGGGGATTAATAACTCTTCACAATTCACAATTCACGATTCACGATTTAAAGAGGTTTCCTGGGAAGAGGCTTTCGATTACATTGCAAAGAGACTTAAAGAGACAAAAGAAAAATATGGTCCGGATTCTATTAGTGGTCTTTCATCAGCGAGATGTACCAATGAAGAAAATTATCTCTTCCAGAAATTCATGAGGGCTGTTATAGGTACAAACAACGTCGACCATTGCGCGAGGTATTGACATAGTTCAACAGTGGCCGGTCTGGCCACAGTATTCGGATCGGGTGCTATGACTAATTCCACATTAGAGATTGAAAACCATGATGTTATCTTTGTTATTGGCTCCAATACAACAGAAACACACCCGATAATCGGACTAAAAATGAAAAAAGCTGTTAGAAGAGGTGCGGAACTCATTGTTGCAGACCCGAGAAAAATTGACCTCGTGAGGTTTTCTCATTTATGGTTACAGCATAGACCAGGCACAGACGTTGCCCTTTTGAATTCTATTATGCATGTAATAGTCAAAGAGAATCTAATAGATAAAACTTTTATAGAGACACATACAGAGGGATTTAAAACCTTCAAGGAATCCCTCACTGAATATACCCCGGAGAAAGGTGAAAGCATTACGGGTGTTCCTAAGAGAGACATTATAAAGGCAGCCCTACTTTATGGAAACGCTGTGAGGCCTGGTATTTATTACACCATGGGAATTACACAGCATTCACATGGCACAGAAAATGTCTTTGCAATAGCAAACTTGGCATTAATGACAGGTAATCTTGGACGAGAAAGTACAGGGGTTAACCCACTTCGAGGACAGAACAATGTTCAGGGTGCAACTGATATGGGTTGTTTGCCTGACTTCTATACAGGCTACCAGAAGATGAATAACCCTGGTATTAAGCAAAAGTTTCAAACGATATGGGGTGTCAGACTCTCAGATAAACCAGGTCTTACTGCAACAGAAATGATAAAAGCAGTATTTGACGGAAATCTAAAGACAATGTACATAATGGGAGAAAACCCTGTCCTGAGCGACCCCGATATGAACCATACAATAAAGGCATTAAAAAAAT
>Ga0154626_1116_pt2 | contig 12710 bp, 12 predicted proteins | sample Rifle2008BG13ft_FD_116055 | JGI IMG/M metagenome (GOLD analysis project Ga0154626, IMG submission 116055) | Nitrospirae bacterium RBG_13_41_22 | reverse complement strand
AGATTACATTTCTGTCACTTCCTGGAGGTCCGGGTATAAGAGTAGATGCAGCAATTTATAGTGGATATGTTATACCATCACATTATGACTCCCTTATAGCCAAATTGATCGCACATGGGAAAGATAGGTTAGAAGCAATTATGAAGATGAGGCGTGCACTTGATGAATTCATAATCGATGGTGTAAACACAACGATCCCCTTCCACAAAAAGGTTTTCAGCAATCCTGACTTTATAGGTGGAGCTTTTAACACCAGCTTTTTAGAGAAAATGAACAGCGGCACCAAAGAAAATGTGTAAGAATTATGTATTTGGGCGGTCTGTGCTTTATTACTGATTGTAAGGCGTGTGTTCTTACATATGAAGATATGATACTCAGATCATTGAAGGCTGGGGTAAGATGGGTACAATACAGAGATAAAGAAAGATCAAAACGAAAGGTTTATGAAGAATCAGTCAAACTAAGGAGGACCACGAAGAACTTTGATGCTGTATTTATCATAAATGATTATTCAGATATTGCAAGTGCTGCCGGTGCAGATGGGGTACATCTCGGGCAAGACGACCTGCCCATCAGGGAAGCTCGTAAAATAATGGGAGACGATAAAATAATAGGTATCTCGACACACAGTTTAGAGCAGGCAAGGGATGCCGAAAGAGACGGTGCTGATTATATTGGTTTTGGCCCTATATTCCATACAATGACTAAAGATGCTGGAAGTCCGAAAGGGATTGAAATGCTTTATGAGATAAAAAAACAAGTGCACTTGCCGGTAGTTGCAATAGGGGGTATAAACCTCGAAAACATCAGATCGGTTCTTGATGGAGGAGCTGATGCTGTTGCAGTTGCATCAGCAATACTGAGAGGGAATATTGAAGAAAATGTCAAATGGTTTATGGATATCATCCATTCATAGGGTTTTATTGTTTTTACTATTTCTTTGCCTCGTATCTTTTGGGTGTCAAAAAAAAGAAGATGTAATAAAGATCGGCATTGCAGGCCCTATGACAGGTGACCAGGCAAAGATGGGTATTGATTTCAAAAATGGCGTGTCACTTGCTGTCGAGGAGTGGAACAACAAAGGTGGCGTCCTTGGTAAGAAGATCAAAGTGATAATCAGCGATGACCAGCATGACCCTAAACAGGCTGTTTCTGTTGCAAATAAAATGGTAAATGAAGGTGTGGTAGGTGTTATAGGTCACTTTAATTCAAGCTGTTCTATCCCTGCATCAGATGTTTACAACAGAGCAGGTATCCCTATGATTACCCCTGGATCAACCAATCCACAGCTTACGGAAAAAGGATATAGGTGTGTATTCAGGGTTTGCGGCAGGGATGACCAACAGGGAAAGGTTGGATCTGAATTTGCTATAAACTATCTTAAGCTCAATAATGCTGCTATCCTTCATGATAAGACAACATACGGCCAAGGGCTTGCAAATGAGTTCAAGAAGTCCCTCGGCGATAAGGTCAAGGTAGTATATTATGGGGCGATTGTCCAGGGAGACAGGGACTTCAAGATGGTTTTGACAGCAGTAAAGACTAAGAACCCTGAGCTTATCTTTTTTGGAGGTATCTATCCTGAAGCAGGGCTTCTTGTAAAACAGGCTAAGGAGCTTGGCTTAATCACTAAATTCATGAGTGGAGACGGAACAATTGACCCAAAATTCATCGAGATTGCTGGAACTGCAGCTGAGGGAACTTATCTAACTTTCAGTCCTGACCCAAAGAATATTCCATCAGCAAAGGGTTTTATTGAGAAATATCAGTCAAAATATGGAGAAATTGGACCTTATTCTATCTATGCTTACGATGCTACAAATATCTTGTTGTCCGCAATAAAAGAAGCCACCTCAACTGATGGGAAATCAATCATTGATAAATTACATTCTATGGAATTCAATGTTGCTCTTGGAAATATAAAGTTTGATTCAAAGGGAGATGTAACAGTATCACCTTATGTTGTATGGATCACAAGGGGTGGAAGGTTTGAGGAATATTGGAAGCCATGAATGAATTATAAACAGTCTCCAAATTATAACGACATTGTTTTATAAAATCCCTTCTAACCTCCCTTTACCAAAGGGAGGAATAATCCCCCTCTTTGGCAAAGAGGGGCAAGGGGAGATTTTTTAATCAATATCAATTCAATTTTGAGGTCATAAATAAATCTATGGATATTCTAAAGGCTGTTAAAGAGAGAAGAAGCATTCGTGACTTTCAGAAGAGAAAGATATCGGATGAGATTGTCGATAAACTCATCGAAGCACTTATATGGGCTCCAAGTGCTGGAAACCTTCAGTCGAGAAAATTTTATTTTATAAAGGATGAAAAAACCAAGAAAAAGATTGCAGCTGCAGCCTTAAATCAGAATTTCATTGCAGAGGCGCCTCTTGTAATAGTCGGCTGTACTGACAGCCGTGTATCTTACAAATATGGAGAAAGGGGAGTTCATTTATATTCAATTCAGGATGTCGCATTAAGCATCATGGGCATGATGCTTGTAGCCCACGAGAAGGGGCTCGGATCTTGTTGGGTCGGAGCATTCCGTGAAGATGAAGTCTTTAAGATTCTTAATATGCCGAAGAATCTAATGCCTGTTGCTATTGTTCCTGTGGGTTATCCATCGAAGATTCCTCCCCCTCCTCCGAGGGTATCAAAAAAAGAAGCAGTCGAGGTTATAGAATGAAGATAGCTGTTAATACAGGAGGTGGTGATGCCCCTGGCCTGAATGCAGTCATTCGAGGTGTTGTTCTTGCTTCTTACCAAAAGGGTTGGGAGGTTTATGGCATCAAGCATGGCTATCGGGGCCTCATCGATGCAAAACAGATTGTACGCCTAACCCCTGAGTATGTCCGGGATATTACAAATATTGGAGGTACGATTCTCGGGACCGCAATCACGGGTGATCCTTTCAGATACCCTATACAGAAGCCTGATGGAAGTATTGTAGAGACCGATATTTCGGATACTGTTGTTTCAAACTTTAAGTCTCTTGGTTTTGATGCACTTATTGCTATCGGAGGTGATGGAAGTCTTCGTATTGCAAGTAACTTTATGAAAAAGGGTATCCCTGTAATCGGTGTCCCAAAAACTATTGATAATGATATAAGTACAACAGATGTTACTTTCGGATTCGATACAGCAGTCAATACAGCTACTGAGGCAATAGATAAGCTTCATACTACAGCAGAATCACATGACAGGGTTATGGTCGTTGAGGTCATGGGTAGATATGTCGGATGGATAGCATTGCATTCGGGTATATCAGGCTCAGCCGATGTCATCCTGATACCTGAGATCCCCTTTGATATCGAGAAGGTATGTAATAAGATAAGACAGCTAACACTTATTGGTAAAGATTATGCAATTGTTGTTGTTGCTGAGGGAGCAAAACCCGTGGGTGGTGAGATAACAGTAATTGAAAAAGGTCCCTTGGAGGTCAGGCTTGGCGGGATTGGTAAAAAGGTAGCAGAAGAAATCAGGACAAGGACAGGGAAAGAGACGAGGGACATAGTCTTGGGTCATTTGCAGAGAGGAGGTGCACCCACTACCTTTGATAGACTGCTTTCACTAAGATTTGGTACAGCAGCAGTAAGGTTTATCGAGGAAGGTAAGTTCGGCTCTATGGCAGCACTTCGCGCCACTGAGATCCGTCCTGTACCAATCGAAGAGGCTATCGGTCAGATGAAATCAGTATCATTGAATTCCGACATAATCCTGACAGCACGATCCCTCGGCATCAGCTTCGGGGATTAAGAAGTACACATTTAACGTTTAAATTACATCATTTTTCGCGTTTTATTTAATATAGTAACCTGAAACTCGCCAGTTTACCATCCTCCGCCACCTCCACCACCACCGCCACCACCTGAGGAACCCCCGCCGCCGCTGCTGCCTGAACTTGAACCAGGTGCTGTAGAGGATGATGAAATCGAGCCCGACAAAGAGCTTCCTAAAGAGGAGGCAAAGTCTCCTGCTGCCATTGATGAGAAAGAGGAGCCAGAATACCAACCAGATGAGTACGCAGCACGTGCTGGTTCTGCTGAAAACGCTGAGAGTACTTCAGAGAATTGATCCGCCCACTCCTGTTCCACATTAAGTGCAAGTGCATAGGGAAGATACTTCTCAAAAAGTTCAGGTGTCCTCGCAGGTGGGTTGAGCATATTGAGCCTATCCTTTTCGGTAGCAACAAGGAATCTTTTAAAACCTTCAATAGCATCAAGTATTGTCCTTCCAGCACGCGTAGGGGCCTTGAGGAGCTGGCCAAAAAGGTAATTGATGCTTATTGAGGCAATCAAGAAAAAAATCATGAATAGAGATGTTGAAAACCAGAGAACACAAAGACCAAATATCTCTCCTAATACAAATGGTATAGTGAAAAACGTCATGGACGCTGCTCCACCACTACTCAGACTTTTGCCACTCTTTGAACGCAACACTCTTTTCCACCTTTTGACTGTTTCGGACACCAACGCAGCAACGCCAAAACTCCAGACAGTCAACCAGAGAGAGATGAACAGGAATACAGGAAGCCGTTCTTTTGAAATCGCCTCCAATATCCCATTTGCAATGAGCATTCCCAGTGTCAATAAGAGTCCTATCAAGAAATATTTTAAATTTGAAATAAAATAAATTTTTTCGAATTTGAGGCTGAAAGAATTTCTGAGTTCGTCTATAGCAGAATTGATCTTCACATGATTGGTCTCTTCGAGCCTTATCTCGTTTTGAGAATCAAGGAGTTTTTTCAATATCTTTTCCTCTTCAGAAGCAAGTGGTGTTGTGTCACTTCTTCTCCTGATAGTATATATGTCTGACTCCTCGATAATCTTAATTCGACCTTTCACAGCCATGTTGATGAGTGCTGATGCAAATACCTTGTCGTCATATCCCATGTTTACTATATACCTCATGACAGTAGGTTGCATATTTTCCGGAGGTGTATAGCGAGTTACAATAATCCCCTGTTTCGGGTCTCTACCGAATTTAAACCATACAGCCATATAATACAGGAGTATTAATACAAGCCCCAAAATTGCTATCAGGATCTTTTCATTGTCAGAGAAGAAATATTTCATATTTGCAATAATATCAGGCTCAACAATAAACCCCTTGGGCCATGAAATAACAATGGTAAGTCCCTCGTTCTCGTTCAGAGTTCTTGTAGTCATAAAAGTAATATGGCCGTAAGGGTCAACAGAAGTTTTAAAGTCTTTTCCCTTTGCACCAAATAGACCTGTATACCCATCCGTAGAGATGATATTCTTTGAAGCTTCACCAGGGAGCGCTACTGTTGCAGATGCACTGTCAATAAGAAAGTCCCAGCCATTGCCTGTGACATTCCAGTAGAACTCATCATGATCTTTGAAGAACCCAAGCTGGCGGTTAGTTTTATACGCAAGAGTGTACGTATATTCTCCGGGAGGGATAAAGGTGTTTTTCCCACCAATATAGATACGCTTTCCATTCGATATATTCTCGATGTGATATAATTCGGAATTGCCATCTCTGAGCACATCGAGAACAGTAAATCCAACGACGTACCTGTTTCCGAATATGTCTTTATATCTCGTGGGGAAGTCACGATAGATACCGCGATTGATCCTGATCCCTTCGCTCCGAACCTTTATTGTTTCCCTTACCGTGATTGTTGCGTCTTCATGAACAATAATATCACTATGTAAACTGAGGATACGTTCGTCAGCAAGGGCAAAAGAATAGAGAAGAAAGAGATTGAAAAAAATCAGTATTAGGAAAAATGATAATCTTCCAAATGATCTTCCGGTATTTATATCAGAAGATATAGGTTGCAATAAATGTTGCTTAGGTATACCATTCTCCAACAATAGAGTCTTTATTCTGTGCAGATAAATCCATAACACTCTTGATCATTGCAAAGACAATGAATAAAATCAATTGCTTCATGATGCCCTTCTCCCTCTGAAATGTTTTATAAAAACCTTCTTTTTGACTGACTATTCTATCATACGCGCTGAGTTTTGAAAAAAAGAATATAGCTTGTTCATCAGCAGGGTGTAATAGTATAAAATAAAATATCTCAGCGAAACAGTTTAGTAACTAAGACTCTTTAGTTCCTGAATTTTACTCGTCATATCTTCTGGCAAAGGGCTTAAGAATTCAAGATACTCACCTGTTGCAGGATGTGTAAACCCTAATAATTCAGCATGGAGCATCTGTCTGTGGAATAAAATTTTCTTCTTAGCCTTAACTTCGATCTGAAATTTCTTCCCATATGTCCTGTCTCCAAGCACAGGATGCCCGATTGATGCGAAATGAACCCTTATCTGATGTGTCCTTCCTGTACTGAGTTTTACCTCAATTAATGTAGCTTTGCCAAATCTCTTGAGTACTTTCCACTTCGTAACCGCCTCTTTACCTTTTCTCACACGAGTTGACATCTTTTTCCGATCAGATTCAGAACGGCCTATCCTCAGTGCTATCTCACCTTCATCTTCTCTGAGATTCTCATAAATTAATGTAATATATTTCCTATTTATTGTCCTGTGTTTAAATTGTTCAATAAGGTTATAGTAAGCTTCATCATTCAGGGCTACGACCATCACCCCTGAGGTGTCTTTATCAAGCCTGTGCACAACACCGGGTCTCAGTGGGCCACCCACCGTAGCAAGACTCTTACAGTGGTAAGAAAGTGCATTCATGAGGGTACCATGCGCGTGGCCGGCAGCAGGATATACAACCATAGATGCAGGTTTGTTTACGACGACGATATGCTCATCTTTAAAAAGGATATCTATTGGTATCGGCTCCGGTATAAGCCCCGCAGTTTCTTTTTCAGGAACACTTAGAGATATTAAATCTTTTACCTTCAGCCTGTAATTTTGATCAACATCCTTACCGTTAATGAGAACATGGCCACTTGTAATGAGTTTTTGTATCTGTGAACGGGTAATTCCTGTCTTTCTTGCAAGAAGCGTATCTATCCTCCCACCTGCTTCTGATGTTTGAACGATGATGTTTTGAATGATAGTCATTCTAAATTCTACACTACTGAAAGGTGCACAGTGAAGCTTTACCTTTTTTAAAGGATATATCTATAGCATTTGAAAATTTCATAAGAGCGATACATGGTGAAGGGAGTATATAACAATCTACTAAAGAAGACTCTGAATAGTCACTGTTAAGTTTCATTAATATAGAAGACCGCAAAAAGAAGGCTGGAGAATTTCTTCCCCAGCCCAAAAAAAATGTGTGTGTGCATATAGAGGGAAACTTATTTCTTCTTTTTTTTTGCGGTCTTCTTTGCTGCAGTTTTCTTTGTTGCCTTCTTCTTAACTGCCATCAAATATTCACCTCCTTCCTATTCGCACTTACCTCCGTAAGAAGTGCGTGACACTCTGCTTTCAAAGTCTGCTTATCAGAGTGTTTCTTGCCTGTTATAAATATTTTTAAGTGAGTATGAGCAATTTTTCTTCTTGTGGTTGTGTGCATCTTCCCCCGTCATGATGTAATATCGATGTTGAGAATAAATTTTTTAACATTTACTCACCTGTATAAATTTATATATGAAAAATTTCAATTTGTCAAAGAAATAATTATATTTGTGAACAAATAATGCATTTTTGTGAACATTAAGATAAAGTGATTTCAATTTATTTCTTGGAATAATTAATATGAAATAAATATTATCCTTCCATGCTTTCATAGAATGAACGTGATAGATATTACGTCAATATATATAGTATTATTAATGTCAGATAAAATAGTAAAAAGGAAATCTCCTTTCCCTTAAAAGAAGGGGACATCTTAAATTTCAGAGTAACAAATAAAATCTTTAGAGGCATAGCGAATTTGGTTGCACTCTTCCATTTCGCACAAGATTTGTCCAGAACTTATTGTTGAATCTATGGAAAAAAGACTCCAAAAAATTCTTTCTGATATGGGGATTGCATCGAGGAGAAAGGCCGAGGAGCTGATAATCGAAGGAAGGATAACTGTAAACGGCCGTATTGCAACCATCGGAATGAAGGCAGATCCAGTAAAAGATCATATAAAGGTTGACGGAAAACTCCTCATAAGATCTGAACCGAAGGTTTATATCATGCTTAACAAGCCTAAGAATGTCGTAACAACCCTTTATGACCCTGAAGGGAGGCCGACTGTAAAAGATTTCCTGAAGGGTGTAAAATACAGGGTCTTCCCTGTGGGAAGACTTGATTACGACTCTGAAGGTCTGCTTTTATTAACAAACGATGGTGATTTTGCACATGCAGTGCTTCATCCGTCAAAAAAGATCTCAAAGACATATCTCGTTAAGGTGAAGGGGGTTCTTGATGAAGAGGAGATTGAGAAATTGAGGACAGGAGTAAAGCTCGGAGATGGGATGACAGCTCCTGCGCAGGTTACGAGAGTTACAAGGACAGAGAATAATTCATGGCTTAAAATGACAATACATGAAGGTAAGAAAAGACAGATTAGGAGGATGTTTGAAAAGATGAGACATCCAGTTTTGAAACTAAAGAGGATAAAGATTAATGGCATTGAACTGGGTGAACTTAAACCTGGCATTTACAGATATTTAATGTCTGAGGAGATAAATAAGATAAAGAAGGAATTTGTTATTTCGAAATAAATTTTAATGTTGTACAAGAAGGCGCGACAACTGATAACAGATTGGAGTTTACATGATTCGTGATAAAGGATGTGGTGAAATTAGAGAATCTGATATAGGTCTAAACCTTACCCTCTGTGGTTGGATATTCAGGCGGAGGGACCACGGTGGCCTTATATTCATAGACTTGCGTGATAGAAGCGGAATACTCCAAGTAGTCTTTAGCCCTGATGTATCAGGAGATGTACACGAGCTTGCACATAACCTGAGGAGTGAATATGTAATCTCTGTTTCAGGTGAAATCAGGAAAAGACCTGCTGGTACTGAAAATCCAAGTATGCCAACAGGCACGATCGAGATGTATGCAAATAAACTCGATGTCTTGAATGAATCATCCCCCCTACCCTTTACAATAGAAGATGCTGCAGACGCATCTGAGACGCTAAGACTGAAACACAGGTATCTCGATTTGAGAAGGCCTGAGATGCAGAGGAACTTAATTATCAGACACAAAGTCACAAAGATTATCAGGGACTACCTTGATGAAAAAGGATTTCTTGAGATAGAGACACCTATGCTCACAAAATCTACACCCGAAGGCGCAAGAGACTACCTTGTGCCGAGCCGTTTGAATCCCGGGCACTTTTACGCACTCCCTCAATCCCCACAGCTTTTCAAGCAGATATTGATGATCTCTGGCCTTGAAAAGTATTTCCAGATTGTGAAGTGCTTCAGGGACGAAGACCTGAGAGCAGACCGACAGCCTGAATTCACTCAGGTTGACATCGAGATGTCTTTTGTTGATGGAAAAGATGTCATAGAGAACATTGAGGGTATGATGAAAAGGCTCTTTAAAAATATCCTCGATGTAGAGCTTGAGATACCCTTTGAAAGACTAAGTTTTCATGAGGCTATGGAGGGGTTCGGGAATGACAAGCCTGATTTGCGATTTGGCCTTGAACTCAAAGACATGGCTGACCTCGCAGAAAAAAGTAGATTTAAGGTGTTTCTCGACGCTATTCAATCAGGAGGAAGGGTAAAAGCAATTAATGGCAAAGGCATGGCAGGTCTTTCGAGAAAAGAGATAGATATGCTAACAGAAGAGGCGGTCTCTTTTGGTGCGAAAGGACTTGCATGGATAAAAATGAAAAACGGTTTTGAGTCTCCAATAGCAAAGTTTTTCCCCGAGGAAATTCTGAAGCAGATGGCTCAGAGGCTTGGTGCAGATGAAGGGGATTTAATGCTCTTTGTTGCTGATAAAGAGAAGGTTGTTCATGATGTGTTGGGCAGGATGAGACTTGAGTTCGGGAAGAGATTAAACCTGATAAAGCCCGGATATAAATTTGTATGGATTACGGATTATCCACTCCTTGAATGGAATGAAGATGAAGGCCGCTTTGAGGCGATGCACCATCCATTCACTTCACCAATAAATGAGGATATTGAGAAGATGCTTACAGGAGATATTAATAATAAAGAACTAGTCTCTTCGCTCAGGGCAAAATCATACGATATCGTCCTCAATGGCTGCGAAATAGGAGGGGGGAGCATCCGTATCCACAGGCGCAATCTGCAGAGGAAGATGTTTGAGCTCCTCAGGATATCCGAGGAAGAGGCGAGGATAAAATTTGGTTTTCTCTTAGATGCACTCGAATACGGTGCACCTCCACATGGAGGGATTGCACTCGGGCTTGACAGACTTGTAATGATTATGGTTGGTGCGTCATCTATCAGGGATGTGATTGCGTTCCCTAAGACCCAAAAAGCATTTTGCCTTATGAGCGGCACCCCGTCAACAGTCGACCAAAAACAATTAAGAGAACTTTATATCAAATTAAATCTACCTGAAGTGTAAAAGATAAGAACTAATCTAACAGGCATTGTCTTATGAATTTCTGCCCTATGTGAGGTAGGTTAAAACGACTTATCAATCAGAGAGATTAAAGAATCAGCATCTTTATAGCCGGGGATAACAGTTCCATTAGGAAGAATAATAGCTGGTGTACCTCTTATGCCGAGTTTTTCAACAAGCTTAAGATTCTCATCTATTGCAGGTGTTTCACACTTTGGCGCAGGTAAAGGTTTCTTTTCAAAAGCATCCTCGAGAAGGGAAAGAGATTTTGCGCAAACAATAGCCTTTGCCTTCTCATATGCTCCCTTATGAAATGGGAGAGGGTACATCTTTATGTAAAAGGCAATGTCTTTCCTCTTTTCTATAACCTTCTTCATCTCCTGATGAAGTTTTGCACAGTACGGTCAATCAGGGTCGTCAAAAACAATAACACGATGCTTAGCTTCTTTATTTCCCATCACAAGAGCATCATCAAGCGGAATCTGTGAAACATCCACCTTATTGATTTCGGCAAACCTTTCCTGGGTCAGGTTTGCCTTGGTTTTAATGTCCAGTACAGAACCTGATACAATATACTTCTTAGAAAAATCGACATAAACTATTCCCTTCTGCCCTTTTGTTTCAATAGCAATCTCCCATATTCCCTTAACAGGACTTGGACGCGCCTCGAGAACCTTTGCATCAGGAATAATTTCCTTGAGCAAATTCAATACCTCATCATTCGTTATTTTGTGGCACTTTGTGCAATTATGGTCGCATTTTTCAATGCTATATGTATTACGGATGGCAATAAGACTCGAAATGGAAATTACAACAAAAAAGATTAATATAAATTTCCGCATGCAGTAATTATAGCATATCTCTCAGATTAATCAAGGGCATTTTTTTCAATTACGGCGATATCTATTTCCCCCTTATTTCTGAGGTCTTAAGAAGACTCTCTACGGCTTCCTTAAAAGCAGAATACGGCTGTGCTCCTTTTATTATTTTTACAGCTTTTACATTTTTTCCATCAGGCTCAATCCAACCCAGAAGAGATGCCGGAGTCCCTGTAACACCAGCCTTCTGTCCTTCAGCTATATCTTTATTGATCTCATCTGCATATTTGCCGCTGTCAAGGCATTTCTGAAATTTTGAGAGGTCTAATCCTAATGCCTTTGCATGTTCTATGAGATCCTCAGGTTTGAGTGCCTTCTGATTTGCAAAGAGCCGGTCGTGCATCTGCCAGAAATTTCCCTGCTCACCTGCACATTCAGCTGCCTCTGCAGCCTTGAATGCTTGCGCGTGGAACTTCAAGGGGAAGTCTAAGAAAAAGTACCTGATTTTGCCTGTATCTACGTATTCCTTTTCTATCTGGGACACTGTCTCACGGACGTGTCGTGCACAGAAAGGTCATTGGTAATCAGAGAATTCTATAATTGCAAGTTTTGCGTTCTTGTCTCCTTTGTATGGATCACCATCGATATTAATGAGAGCTTCCTTGAATTCGGCTTGTGCCTGTGCCTGTTTCCTCTCAGGCCGGTCTTGAGAACGTTTTTTGGTGACAAGATCCTTTATCTCCTGGATATCCTTCTGGATCTTCATCTGGCCTTCTTTGATGGCCTTGATATCTTCTTTAATAACCTTAATCTCATCACTGGTTCGCGTGAAACCCGGTTGGGTATGAAAAAGAAAAAGAATTGTCAGTACTGATAGAACTCCACATTTTTTCATTAATTTTTCCCTCCTCGTGTTAAATGGATATTTAAAATTTTCCTATAATTGCACAAATTTTTTAAAAAAGTCAAATAGATTACCTCGTTTGTAAAAATTTTCAATTTTTGATCTGCATACATCAACATGACTATTTGAATTTGGCATAAAAAAGGGCGAGATTTATATCTCGCCCTTTTTGAACTTTCTTACAGTATTTTTACCTGTTTGCTTTTTTCTGTTTCCTCAGGTAATAAATAGCAACAAATCCTGCAAGGAACATGAATATGATCATACCCCACTCTGTCATGGTAGGTACAGCTACAGGTGGGGGTGGTGCAGGTGTCGTGCAGTTTGGTTCGCAGCCATCACCTGCTACTGTATTACCATCGTCGCACTGCTCGCCAGAATCGCGAACACTATCACCGCAGTAGGTGCAGTTGTTGCGGCAAGTATTAGTATTTCCAGACGGGGTTGTCGGTGTACTTCCAGGAGGATCACAGGTCTCACCAGGGGTATTGCCAACGATGCTATCACCACAGGTAAGAGTCTCCGTACAATCATTTTCGCAGCCAT
>Ga0154626_1200_pt1 | contig 13090 bp, 14 predicted proteins | sample Rifle2008BG13ft_FD_116055 | JGI IMG/M metagenome (GOLD analysis project Ga0154626, IMG submission 116055) | Nitrospirae bacterium RBG_13_41_22 | reverse complement strand
GATGTCGGTCTTTCGATTGGAACTGTGCTCGGGAATATTCTTTTTAAAGAAAAGCGATTAATGGAAAACAAAAGACAAAGTGCAATGGAAATCAATGAAAAAGAATCCCTTTCGCATATCTCCTCATATTTTGCTGAGAGATATAATCTGAGCGGACCATGTGTCACTATTTCCACAGCCTGTGCGTCAGGCACCGATGCAATAGGGGTTGCAGCAAGGAAGATAATGGCAGGCAAGGCTGACATTATGGTAGCAGGTGGAGTTGATATCATCAATGATTTTGCCCTTATCGGTTTTCATGTGCTCCAGATTCTCACAGATGACAAAGTAAGACCTTTTGATAAGAATAGGACAGGCCTTGCGCTTGGCGAGGGAGCTGCCTTTGTTGTCCTTGAGTCTGAAAAGCATGCAGTCAAACGAGGAGCCAAGATATATGGTAGGGTAATGGGTTACGTTTCTCGGGCTGATGCAAATCATCTGACAGGTCCACAGAGAGAAGGACGAGGACTTGCCGATGCCATCGTGCATGCTCTTAAAGAGGCAAGTCTGGAACCACATGAAATCAATTATATTAATGCTCACGGTACTGGCACAGTTTACAACGATCTCATGGAAACGAAGGCCATCAAGAAGGTTTTTGGAAAGGCTGCTTATTCAATTCCTGTGAGTTCTACCAAATCAATGCTTGGACATTCTTTTGGAGCAGCAGGAGCTATAGAGACTATATGTTGTTTGCTTTCTGTGAGGAAAAAGAAAGTTCCTCCTACCATTAATTTTTTTGAAAGGGACCCTGAATGTGATCTTGACTATGTCCCGAATACTTCACGCTATCACGATGTGCGTATTGCCATTTCTCTGTCAGCTGGCTTTGGCGGACAGAACGCAGCAATAATTATAGGTGAGGTATGAATACGGTAATAACAGGAATGGGAAAAATAAGCAGCGCAAACATGGAAGGGGCTTTAGATAGACTCAGTGTCCGCATCAGGCAAGCAAAACTTGTTCAAACTTTAGAACGGCTTGCTGTTGCATCTGTCGGCTGTGCACTTGATGATGCCCGAATAGATTTTCCCATCTGCAATTCGAGTATCGGCATTTATTTTGGCATAGATGACGCTGTGGAGGATATCAAGAATGAGTTTTTTAACGGCATACTGAAAGAGGCAATTCTGGGTGCAAGCCCGTTGCTCTTCCCCTATACATCTCCTAATGCACTACCAGCACAGGTATCCATTGTCTTTGACATGAGAGGTGAAATTATCACTATGCCTTCTAAACATCCGTTTGAGGATGTGATAGAATATGCTACTGAATGCATTGAGGAAAGCTATACCACAATGGCAATTGCGGGGGGGATCGCCTTAACAGATAAAAATATTTCCATACAAGAAGGCAGGTACGTAGCGGAGTTCTTTTTCCTTGAGGAATCAAGCCAAGCTAAAGCAAGGGGTGCCAAGGTATATCAATCTTTAAAAAGGTAAAGACACGTGGGGTTTATTAATTCAAGTAACACACTATCTACACATGACATTACAAGGATACAGGACAAATTACTCGTTGAGACAACGAATTATGCATATGAACATTCTCCTTATTATAAGAGAAAATTTGACGATATTGGTCTGCTGCCGTCACACATAAAAGGCCTTGGGAGCTTGGATCTACTGCCTCTTACGAGCAGGGAAGATATTCAAGAGAATAACTGGACATTTCTTTCAGTGCCCCAACAGGATATTGCAGAGATAGTTTCTACTACAGGCACAACAGGAGATCCTGTGTTTATCGCACTTACTTCAAATGATTTGAAACGGCTTGCAAGTAATGAGAGAAAGAGCTTCAGTTATGCGGGCGTTGGAAAAGGAGATGTCTTTCACCTATCGGTTACTTGTGATAATCTTTTCATTGCAGGCATAGCCTACTATAGTGGACTTGTGGAACTTGGAGCCTCAGTAGTAAGAATAGGCCCTCAGAACATTGTCAGACATCTGGATCTCATAAAGAAAATTAAACCTGTTGGGATTGTTGCAGTCCCTTCATTTATGGTACATATGGCACGTTTTATGATCGACAGCGGTATCATTGCAGATGAACTGGGATTTAAAAAAATCGTCCTTATCGGAGACAGTATCAGAGACGCAGATCTTAAGAACAATGCGCTCGGCAATTTAATCGAGAGCATTTTTGGCAATATATGCTATTCAACATATGGCATTACAGAGGCTCAACTATCATTCTGTGAATGTCACATGCATCTGGGACTCCATAGTCACCCTGAGTTTGTGTTGGTCGAGATCCTAAGTGATAATGATTTTGTTCTTCCTGATGGAGAGATTGGAGAATTGGTACTCACACCGCTTCAGATAAAGGGCATGCCATTATTGCGTTATAAAACGGGAGATATAACTTTTAAAATGTCAGAACCTTGTCAATGTGGAAGAAATTCAGTCCGTATAGGTCCAATACTGGGAAGGAAGCATCAAAAGCTAAAGGTAAAAGGTGTTACACTTTATCCAAAGACCATAGAAAATGCGCTCCTTGGCATTAAAGATATCGTCAATTACCAAATAGAAGCTTTTATCGGCGACGATCGGACAGACCATATAGTCCTGAGGGTTGGCTCCTGTCGTAATGACAATGACTTCATAATACTATTGAAGGATCTACTTAAGGCAAAAGCAAGAGTTACACCTCAGATTGAAATTAATCATCCCGAAGAGATAGAAAAGAGACTTTTTGAAGGAGGAAGTCGGAAAGCCATCATTTTCAAAGACAGGAGGCTTAAATCATATGAAGAATAAAACAGCCCTGTTGAGCGAGCTGGGTTTTACTGATAACGATATTATGAAATGTCTTGAGCGGAAAGGGCTTCTTTCTATTGAACTTGAATTTACGAAGAAATGCAATCTTAGATGTCTCTATTGTTACGCAAATGCTGGAGAATCCGTTGAAAATGAACTGAGTCTAGATGAAATCAAATCTGTTATTCGGCAGGCAAAAGAGATGGGCGCTATGAAGATAATCCTCTTAGGAGGAGGCGAACCGTTGATATATCATGGACTGTTGGATGTTGTACGGTATATTATCTCAATTGGATTGCAGCAAGTACTCTTTACAAATGGCACTCTTATTACAAAAAAAATGGCACGTTTTCTCTTTAAAAATAGAGTCGCTGTAGTAATTAAAAGCAACAGCCTGAAACCCGAGGTGCAGGACAAGCTTGCAGGAGTTACAGGTGCGTTTACAAATATCAGGAAAGGGCTACAACACCTCATGGAAGCAGGGTATCCAGATAATGATATAATGTTGGGCATTCAGACAGTAATTTGCAGACAAAACATTGATGAGCTACCTGCAATGTGGATATGGGCAAGGCAAAATGGCATTGTCCCATACTTTGAGACACTGAAGCAGCAGGGAAGGGCAAAAGAGAATAATGACCTAATTGTATCTATGGATGAGGTTAAAGCTGTTTTTGAGTTGATAGAAAGAATTGATAAAGACGAATTTAATATTATATGGAAGGCCCGCCCGACAATTGCTGCCTTTTCATGCAAGCGACACCTCTATAGCTGTCTTGTAAACTCCCAGGGTTTTGTTCAGCCGTGCACGGGCATTGATATACTTGTTGAAAATGTAAGGGAAAAACCGTTGAAAGAGATAATCGGAAGCAGTCATGTAATTATGGATCTCAGAAATATCTATGAGAAAATTGAAGGCACTTGTAAGGGCTGCGAATACAATTATGAATGCTATGGATGCAGGGGAAATGCCTATCAGATCACCGGTAATTATCTGGCATCTGATCCTACATGCTGGCGTTCTCATATGGTCCTCAATGAAAGTTCTGTTCCTCTCTGTCAATAATGAGAAAGATCCGTATCCAGTAGCGCCAATCGGCGTTGCACTTGTAGCAAAAGCACTGCGTAAGAATCATCATGATGTTAGAATCCTTGATCTTTGTTTTGTAGAAGATGATTACTCATTCATCGAGGCATCGGTGAAAGATTTTGCTCCTGATATTATAGGGCTGTCTATAAGGAATATTGATAATCTCACTTACAAAAGAAGTATTTTCTATATGCCGAGACTCAGACGTATCACCGATTTCATTAAAAGCAAAACTTCAGTACCCATAGTGGCTGGCGGTTCAGGTTTCTCTATATTTCCGGAAGAAGTATTGAAATACCTCGAGATAGAAGTCGGCATTATGGGAGAAGGAGAGACTGCATGTGCCCAATTTGTGGATGCTATCAATAATGATAACTCCTTCGACGGCATTCAAAATCTTTGCTACATAAGAGATGGGAAATTTAATGCAAACAATATAGTGTTCAATTCGGTTCATCACTATCCTGAGAGATCTCTTTTAAATAATAGGTTGTATCTTGAGCTCGGAGGCATGGGTAATATACAGTCAAAGAGAGGATGTCCCTTCAAATGTTCCTACTGCACCTATCCCCATATCGAGGGAAACACCCTGAGATTAAGGAGTCCTGTAGATGTTGTGGAAGAGCTTAAGGAGATGAGATCTCTTTACGGGATTGATTATGTTTTCTTTGTCGATGATATATTTAATTTCCCGGAAGATCATGCAGCTTTACTCTGTGAGGAAATTATCAGGAATGATTTAAAGATTAATTGGACTTGTTTTGTGACACCAAAGGGCATGACACGTCAACTTGCCGAGCTTATGAAAATGTCAGGCTGCAAAGGTGTTGAGTTTGGTTCAGATGCCGGCTCTGAAAAGACATTAAAAGGGTTAGGGAAACACTTTACCCCAGATGATATTGCACATGCTGTCGAATGCTGTAAAGTTATTGATTTACCTAATGCTCATTATATAATAATTGGGGGACCTGAAGAAGACTACTCAACATTACGAGAAACTATTTTACTTTTTGAGAAACTTAAGCCGACAGCAATTATTTCATTATTGGGAATACGGATATATCCGAAAACACATCTCCATTACAGAGCTATTAAAGAAGGTATTATTGAAAAAGAAAGGAATTTGCTTGAGCCGGTATTCTATTTATCACCGGCGCTGGAGAGTGAGAATCTCCTTCAATATGTTTCTGATTACGCAAGAGGTCATCAAAACTGGATCGTGCCAGGCTTGAACATCAGGTGTGATTCCAATTTGATGGCATTATTGAGGAAGATGGGTAATAAGGGACCATTATGGAATATGATCTCGTAATGAAACTTATAAGCAATTGAGAAGATGCCAAGGAAAAGGTTGATATAATTTAATGAAGAGAATAGTTTTGGTTACAGGTGGCAGTAAGGGTATCGGAAAGGCTATAGTCACAGCATTTGCTGAAGCAGATGATGCTGTAGTTATTAATTACAGCAAGTCGAAGGATGAAGCAGAAGCATTAAAGGTGGAGCTATCCCAAAGAAATGATAGTATCTCCATTGAAAAAGCAGATGTTGCGAATTATGCACAGGTAAAAGAGATGATAAATAATGTAATTGAGAAACACGGCAGGATCGATGTGCTTGTTAATAATGCAGGTATTACCAGGGATAGTTTTTTGATGCTCATGTCGGAGAGGGACTGGAATGATGTGATTGATATAAACCTTACGGGAGTTTTCAATTGCTCGAAGGCTGTTTCAGAATACATGATTAGTCGAAGAGGAGGTGTGATAATCAATATCGCCTCTCTAAGTGGGATCACGGGGTTGCCCGGACAAACGAACTATTCGGCTGCAAAAGGCGGTGTAATAGCTTTTACAAAAGCACTTGCGAAGGAGCTTGCGTCTTTCGGGATAAGGGTAAATGCTGTTGCACCCGGAGTAATAGAGACAGAGATTATTAACTCCCTTGATGAAAGAATAAAACATAATTTTCTTAGTCATATTCCCTTGAAAAGATTCGGCAGACCTGAGGAAGTGGCGTCTGTTGCCGAATTTCTTGCGTCCCAGGAAGCTTCCTATATAACAGGAGAAACTATTTGTGTAACGGGAGGTTTGTGCTAATGTCTAATACTATTCAAAAGCTTAAAGATCTGCTGATAACAAGATTGAAACTGAAAGTAGATGCCGATCAGATAACCGAAGACACCCAGCTTTTTGGACCGGAAGGATTGGGACTTGATTCTATCGATGTTCTGGAATTAGTAGTAGCTATAAAAAAAGAATTCGGTGTTGAGATAGCAGACCGGCAGACTGCTGAAAAAGTCTTTACATCAGTAGGGTCTATAAACAAATATATTAAAGAAAACAGATGACCGTGTCCCTGCCTCCGATCAATATACTGCCTCATTCTTATCCATTTGTGATGCTTGATAAAATTGTCAAGTTAGAACAAGGTCTGTGTATTGTCTGTATAAAAAATGTGACTATTAATGAAAAATATTTTACCGGTCACTTCAAAGAAAACCCGTCTATGCCGGAAATCCTGATTATAGAAGCAATGGCGCAGGCATCGGGACTGATTATAGGAAACAGGAAGCCAACATTAGCATATTTAAGTGGAATTAAGGATGCGAAGTTTAAAATACCAGTAGTTCCCGGTGACCAGCTTGTTATTCGATCTTCGATAATTCAGACATTGCCGCCTTTATATGTGTTTGGTGTGACAGCTCTTGTTAAGGAAAAAGTAGTTTCTGAAGCTGAAATTATCCTCAATATTATTTAGTATGTATGGTATAGGAACTGATATTGTAACGATTTTACGAATTAAGCAATGGGGGGAAAATTCACTAATGCTCGAAAAAGTCTTTACCAGTAGTGAGAGAGAGTACTGTTTAAGTAAAAAATACCCCCATATGCATCTTGCTGCTGCTTTTGCCATAAAAGAGGCATTTATGAAGGCAGTCGGAACGGGCTGGAACAGCAGTATGCAATGGAAGGATGTCGAGATGATCAGTGAGAGCGGCAGGATATCGATACGGCTTCATAATAAGGCTGAAGAGATTTATGGTAGGAAAAAGGTTTTTGTAAGTTCAAGTTGTGCAGGCGACTTGGCAGTTGCTCTGGTAGTCTTATCAGATGATGTATAATTCCTCTGTTTTAAAACCGACCTATGCAGTATGTCAATTGTAATCTCTGCGACGTAGACGATACCCGTGTTATAACAACACAGGACAACTACAGGGTTGTTCAATGTAGTGCTTGCGGTCTTGTCTACCTAAACCCGAGACCTACGCCTGAGATGTTGATAAAACTTTACAATGATTACCACATAAGAAACGGCAAGGATGCGAATACATGGGAAAGGCTTATGAAAAAGAATTTCATGGAAACCTCTGCCCTGCTCAATCGTTTGTTTCCCGAAAGAAGGAGAATCCTCGATATAGGATGCGGGTATGGTTATTTTATAAAGATGATGGAAAATGCTGGATGGGCTGCTGTGGGCATTGAGCCATCATCAAGGACAAGCGGATATGCAAAAGATAAAGGACTTGCTGTCATTGAGACGACCATTGATGATGCTGAGTTTCCGGAGGAGTCGTTCGATGTAATAACCGCTTTTTATGTCCTTGAGCATCTTTTTGATCCCCTATCTGCAGTCAGGAAAATATTCACGCTGTTGAAGCCCGGAGGGTTGACAGTGCTGAGAGTTCCCAATACCACTCCTATAGTAAAGTTTCTTGCTATTTTCAAGATAAAGAATAATCTTTATGACTTACCATTTCATCTATACGATTTTTCCCTAAAGACTATAAGACTGTTGTTTGAGAAGGCAGGTTTTTCGTCAATCAAGGTTATCCCTGGCAGTCCGACGTTTCCGAATCACTATGGTGAAAGAGCCATATCCTTAATTTCAGGGACTTTATCTCAAATTCTATTCTCCATAAGTAATGGCAAGCTTCTTCTCCCCGGTACGAGCAGAACTATTATTGCATCAAAACTTGACAGAGGGGTAAAAGGCAGTTAGGTGGTGGAGTTTATTTTCAAAAGAGTTTCCCATGTTGTTTTCCGCTATTACAAGGCTATCGTAATTACTTTTATCCTTTTAACCGTTATTTCGCTCATAACCGTCTTTAATATGGAGATTAAGACTGATATCATTGATGTTCTTCCAAAAGATAACAAAATCGTTATCCAGTTTAAAGATTTTATGCAGAAATATGGTGTGTTGGATACCGCTACAGTGATAGTGGAATCCGAAAGTAAGACGATTGAAGATCATACAGACCTTATAGAAACCATTGCTGACAAACTAAAGAGATCTCCCTTGATTGAATACGTTGACTACAGTCCTTTAATGGTTAGAAAAGAATTTTTTCTAAAATATTTCCCCCTTTTTCTTAACGAAAACAGCTTAAATCAGCTTCAAGAAAGGCTTTCAAAGGATGGTATTGAGCGGCAGATAAGACTGAACCGCCAGAAACTCATTTCACCTCTCAGCTCACCGATGGATAGCGAACTGATTGCCAGAGATCCCCTTAACATAAATGAGATCATCATAGGAAGTCTAAAAAGCTCACATAAAGATGATAGCATTGACCTCAGCGCCGGGTATTACTTTACAAAGGATCATTCCACAGCCCTCATATTCGCAAAACCGAAAGGCAAGAGCAGGGATATGGAATTTGTAAAGAAATTTAAAAAGGAACTGGATGTGATTATAGACTCATCGCTGAAGGAGAATAATAATCCTTCAGGTATCAAAATGAGACTTACTGGCGCTCACATACTTTCAGAAGAGGTAAGACAGGTTATTCGGCATGATATCATAAGCTCCTCTGTTCTTTCCGTTATCTCTATCGCATTGCTTATATGGCTAGCATACCGGGTAAGATTAGCAGTTCTTGTTAGTATCGGACTTACCATGCTGGCATCTCTTTCCATGACTTTAGCCTTTGCGTATCTTTTATTTGGGAGCTTAAATATCGTTACCAGCATTGTCGTTGCGATATTAATAGGCCTCTATGTCGATTATTCAATGCATATGCTCAAAAGATATGGGGATGAACTGCGAGAGCTTAATGACCAACAAAAAGCTCTGGAAGTGACTCTAACTAAAACTGGCAAGGCTGTTGTGATATCTGCAATTACTACCTCGCTGTCCTTTTTCAGTATACTTATTACAAAATTTGAAGGGCTCTACGAACTCGGTATTGTTTCAGGAATAGGTGTTCTCCTATGCCTTGTAACCTCCCTCTTGCTGATGAGTTCACTGCTCATCTGGATTAGCAAAGGTGGTTCACAAAACGTATTGTCTATAAGGAGACTATCATCAGGAGGTGAACGTCTCATAGCCCTTATAGGAAATAGACCAAGGCTTATCCTGATTTCTGGTGCCTTAATATTAGTATTCCTTGGTTTAGGTATGGCGAGACTTAATTTTGATAATGACCCTGAACATATAGGCAATAGAGAAAGCAAAGCCATTGCAGCTCTTCAAGCAATAAATCAGAAGATAAACAAAAAAGGGGACCCTCTCCAAATTGTTATAAAGAGGAAAAATATGGAAGATCTTACCGCATCCTTTGATTCTCTTGAGACTCTCCTCTTTGGCTGGAAAAGGGATGGGTTTATTAAGCAATATGATTCGTTAAAAGTTTTTCTCCCAGTTCCATATACACAGCGCATAAACATAAAGAGGCTCAAAGAGATATCCGGTAAAGATACTATGCAGATCGATAAGATAGAAAAAATAGTGACCAGCGCTCTTGATAAGAATAATCTTGAGTATGAGAAGAATTATATCAACAAATATATTACTGGGATAATTGTTTCTTTAAATCGCCATAAAGTTATCGGATTAAAAGAGCTCGATGAGGTGCTTGACCCTATGGTTGGCCATTTCTACAACAAAGACGATATGTCTCTGGCGGCCTATATCTATCCACCCGAAGGAGGATGGGATAAAAAGGTGCTAAATACAATCCGGGGTGCCATTGCATCGACTGAACCGAACTGGACGCTGACAGGAAAGCCGATCCTTTTTGATGAGATAAAATCATCTATTATTTGGGGGAGCACGCTTGCAACCATAGCAACTCTTCTTATGAATATCCTTGTTATTTACTGGTTCTTTAGAAAATCTCGCTATGTGCTGCTTGTCATGCTTCCTGTTACTCTGGGTTTTCTGCTGACCCTGGGAATTATGGGACTCCTGAAAATTCCATTTAATTTTATGAATGTTGGCACTGTTAGCCTTATTTTTGGGCTTGGTGTGGACTATGGTGTCTATGTAATGCAGGCATATCTCGGCGAGGAAAAAAGAGATGTCAGCAATGCGCTTCGGATCACAGGAAAGAATGTGATGATGTGTGCTGCGACAACGGTTGCAGGTTGCGGGAGCCTTATCACTGCAAAGTTCATTGGAATTTCCACAATAGGCCTTGTCCTTACCATTGGGACGATTTCCTGTGCAGCGATAGCGCTGCTTTTCCTTCCGGCAATACTATATCTTAGCGAGGGCAGATTTCAAAATGAAAGATTTTGATGTAATAGTTATTGGAAGCGGCATTGGCGGGCTTGTCAGCGCCGGAATGCTTACTTCTCAGGGATTAAAGACCCTGATGATAGAGCGGCATATTACACCGGGGGGTTATCTCTCGTCATTCAGAAAAAAAGGATTTGTTTTTGACTCAGCAGTGGATTGTATATCAGGTGTTGGCCCAGACGGATTGATATATAAAACGCTTGAACTTCTTAATGTCAACAGAGATGTGAATTTTATCAGGATAGACCCCATAAGGGTCAGTATGTTTCCCAACCTTGAGATTACAATAGATGGAGATGTAAATGCATATATGGACAAGCTTACTGCTTCGTTTCCTCCTGAAGCAACTGCAATCAAAAGCTTTTTTGAAAGAGCAGGGAGAGTTTATAATGAACTTCAATCAGCGTTAAGTGCCATTATTTCAGGCAGATTAGAATTAAATACAATAACACCTGATGTACTAAGACTTATGGATGTCTCATACGGAGAGTTGCTCAATGACTTCTTTAAAGATTACCGGCTAAAGGCAGTGTTATCTGACAGATGTCCTTTCATAGGTCTTCCGCCGTCAGGGGTTTCTGCCGTAGCAATGTTCAATATGATTATGAGCTACTTTAAGCTTGGTGCATATAGGTCGACAGGTGGCTTTCAGAAGCTTGCTGATGTTTTCATAGAGGGAATAAAGAAAAATGGCGGAAAAGTGATTTTTGGAAATGGTGTAAAGAAAATCCTACTGGATCGCGATGATAATTGTAATGGAGTCAGATGTGAGAATGGCGAAGAATATACCGCATCCTATATAGTTTCCAATGCTGATTTTAACCATACTTTCAGATGTTTTTTGGGAGGAAAATATTCAGTGCTGGCAGATGCTTTGGTATACAATCCTGGCATTACGACTTCATTCTTCATTGTGTATGCAGGCATTGAAGGGAATATCGATACACACTCGAGTATCGGCTACTTTCCTTCGTATGATATGGAGAAATTTTTTACTTCCGACATGTTTTTTAGAGAGGATTCAACCATAGGCATTACTATTGCAAGTATTGAGGATAACTCTCGTGCCCCTGATAGCTGCAGTACGGTAGTGCTGCACGAGATGACAGGATCATCCGACAAAAATCTGGATAAAGCAGACTGTCTTGAGAAGATAATGAAAAAAGCAGGGAATATTATCCCTTTAACAGAAGATAAAATTATAGTGCTTGATGCTGCAACTTCCCAAACGCTTGAGCGGTATACTGGGAATTTTAAGGGCGCTGCATTTGGCTGGAGGCAGATACCAGGATTCAGGGGGATAAGGCGTCATGGAATCAGAAACTTGTATATTGCTGGTCACTGGGGTGATATGGGCGGTGGTGTTTTGGCTGCTGCATATTCAGGAGCTAAAGTTGCAGGGGAAATACTTGCGAAAGAAGGAATAAAAGATGTCATCTAATATATGTGTGGTTATCCCTGCATATAATGCGTCCAGAACCGTAGGAGATGTGACAAGGGGCGCATTGAAACATATCTCCAGGGTCTTTGTTGCCGATGACGGTTCTATAGATGCTACTGGTGTGAATGCTTCTGCTGCGGGAGCAGAGGTGATAACAATTGATATGAACAAAGGCAAAGGAAATGCCTTAAAGTTGCTGTTCCAGAGAGCGATGAAAGATGGCTATGATGCAGTAGTCAGTATGGATGCCGATGGTCAGCATGACCCTGACGAGATACCGAAGTTTATTGCGATGCATGATATGTATCCGGATAGCATAATTACTGGTTCAAGAATGCATGAAAGAGAGAAAATACCAAGGTCGCGTTATAATTCCATGCGCATAGCAAGGTTTTACATTTCCCTTGTTGCCAATCAATTCATTGAGGATACCCAGTGCGGATTTAGGCTTTACCCGCTATCGTTGATCAAAGAGATACAGCTTGTAACCGGGAAATATGTTACAGAGACGGAATTGCTGATGAAGGCAGGAGACATGGGTGTGACTATAAAGTTAGTAAATATTAGAACAATATACAATGAGAACGGAAGTTATTTCAGACCGATTGCGGATATAACCAACATAACGGCATATGTTATCTCCTATATCCAAATGAAGTGGCTCATTGAGGGAGTGACTTCAGATAATCCTTATACATATTCACCGAAATACCATCCAAGAGATCTGATAAGCAAAAACAAAACACTGGACATTCTTTTCCAAATTTTGTCTGTATTTGGTGCTCTGCCGGCAAGTGTTTTTTATTTAATTGAGTATATTTTCTTACCGTTTGTGATCCCTAATAATTTTGCCTCTATCAGGAAACTTAAATGTGGTTTCTCAAGAATTACTATTGCAACACAAATGTTACCTGTTGTGCCTCTTGTTGGAATGATCGAAAAAATAGGAAATAAAATAGGGTTCAAACTCAATCTGGTGGATAGGATCATAAATAGATTTTTCCCAGACCTTTGGAATAATAAACTGTAGTTGTTTTTCCAAACAAAGGTAAGTCTTATTCAACAACCTCAATAATTCCTTCCATTCCCCTGTCTCTATGGCTTTTAAAAAACAGTAATTTCTTAGAGCAGTAGAATGGATACTTCCCGACCTTATTCGGGGTGAATTTAATTGGTTTAGGCTCTTTGCTTAAAGACTCCTCGATATCAATACCAGCATCGGGTTGTTTTATAACAAAGTTA
>Ga0154626_1180_pt1 | contig 13174 bp, 13 predicted proteins | sample Rifle2008BG13ft_FD_116055 | JGI IMG/M metagenome (GOLD analysis project Ga0154626, IMG submission 116055) | Nitrospirae bacterium RBG_13_41_22 | reverse complement strand
CAGGGTGCCAACATTACATTTGAGGAAAAGTACTTCTAAAGTTTGTCTACTAAATAATTTTTAAAATGAAAGGGGGCGAGAATTACATCTCGCCCCCTTTTTATGTATTTTACCCAGTTTTAACAGGGAAAATTATCGTAAACGTTGTTCCCTTTCCGGGCTCACTCTCTACAGAAATAGTACCCTTGTGATCCTGAACTATCTTTAATGCAAAGGTGAGGCCAAGACCGGGACCATAGATCTTCGAGGTCACTAAGGGGTCGAAGATATTCTTGATCTTATCCTTTGAGATACCTATCCCTGTATCAGAGAACTGTATCTCAAGATTATCTCCGCTCATCCTGCTTGTAATCTTCAATATTTTTTTACCGATCTCCATAGCCTCAATGGAATTTTTGATAATATTGCAAAAGGCTCGTTTGAGAAGCTTCTTATCAGCAATTATCATGGGAAGATCATCCTTTAAATCAGTTTCAACATGTATAGCTTTTTGTATACATTCCTGTTCAAACAGCTTCAAGGAATCTTTAATAATATCGTTCATATTTGTCGGCTCTTTTATTGAAATAGACATAGATTTTAACTCGATCAGCTGTTTGATCATGCTCTCAAGCACTGCAACGTCTTCTATAATCATGTGCATATACTTTTTGTTAGGATCACCTTCAGGAAGCCTCCCATAAACCTTGCGGGCAAAGCCTCCAATAGCAGTAAGGGGATTCCTTATTTCATGCGCAACCTGATCCATCATCTGCTCTAACGCCCCTGATTTTTCTTCCTCTACCTTTTTTTCATGCGTTGCCTTAATGGATAGTAATGATCTGATTCTTGCAGAGAGTTCTTTATAGTCAAAAGGCTTTGCTAAATAATCATCAGCCCCGATATTCAGCCCTTTTACTTTGTGTTCAACCTCACCTTTTGCCGTAAGCATTAATATAGGAATAAACTTAGTATTTTCATCAGACTTAAGCCTTTGGCAGACCTCATAGCCGTCTATTTTTGGCATCATAACATCAAGGATAATCAAATCAGGATTGTATTCAGTCACTTTCATCAGGCCTTCCTCTCCGTTATATGCCTCTGCTGTGTCATACCCCTCAGAACGAAACCTTTTTCTCAACAGTTCCACAGTGTCCATAGCGTCATCTACAATCAATATCTTACTTTTCTTCTCCACCTAAGATACTTTCCCACTTACCTCTCAGATATGCTTTTACCTGTTCGGGTAACTCATGAATATTAATAGGTTTCGAAATATATCCTTCAAACCCGGATGCAATAAACTTTTCTCTATCCCCCTTCATTGCATGGGCTGTTAGAGCAACGATTGGGATATCCCTGAATTCCTCCTGACTTTTCAATCTCTTGGCAACCTCATAACCATCTATCTTCGGAATCGAGATATCCAGCAGGATGAGACAGGGCTTATCTGTCATAACCTTTCCCAGTGCCTCTTCGCCATCAACAGCTTCAACAGTTTGGTATCCTTTATTCTTCAGTATCTTTACTACCAGTTCCCGGCTGTCTTGATTGTCTTCAACTATCAGTATCTTTCTATGTGGTTCTTTTCTATCCTCTTCCATACCTGTGTTTCACTTTCTATGATTTTACATTATAAAGTGTTCTTCAAACTCTGTCATGAAGTTTCAAAATTTTCATTTCATTGCATTTTGTTAACCTTACTGATTGTGTTCTTCAGTTCTTTTAAAAGGTCTTCTTTTGTCAGAATTCCTTTGTTAAGGATTCCCTGAATCCTTCCGTTTAGGTCATCTATCTCTTTTTCGGTTAAGTCTTTATGGGTAACAATGATGACAGGGATATCTTTCAGGTCATCTCTTGTTTTCAAATATTCAATCAGGTCAAAACCAACCTCTGGTGCAATCGGATTCAAGACTATGAGATCGGGCCTGAATTCTTGAACAGAATGTATAGCGTCCAGACTATTATATGCTGTTGTCACCTGATATTCTGCTTCTTTCAGGACATTGCCTATTAATCTTATGTTCTCTGGTTCATCATCTACTACTAAAATGCGTTTGATCTTCCCCATCTTTTCCAAGTTTTTTAATTTCCTTAATAAAACCTGTTTTTCTACTGGTTTCACAACATATTCTGCTGCGCCAAGGCTGAAGCCCAATCTTTGGTCATCCACGATGGAAAGTATAATGACAGGTATATCCTGAGTTTCAGGTGTATTCTTCAACTCCCTTAAAACCTGCCAACCATCTTTCCGGGGCAGCATAATGTCTAATGTTATTGCGAGAGGCTTCAACTCCCTTGCTTTTTCAACTGCATCTTCACCGCTGAAAAGACCAACTACCCTATATTCATCTCCCAAATATTTCCTAATGAGATCAATCGCCTCAGGATTATCATCTATGGCTAAAACAATCTTTTCCCCAACTTCTTTTCTTGATGAATCAACTCCTGTTATTAAATATTCACCATGGGAAATGATAAGATTCTTGATAAGATTACAGCCCTTACAGAAATCCACCTTTTCCGGATATGCAGCTATTTTCATCCCTGCACAATGGGTCCCAAGGATCAACCAGCACCTGCTTTCTTTACTTCCGTATGCAGGACAGCTAGGCTGTCCGCACCGTACATATTCCCAGCACCGTATTGGTTTGCCAGCATATTCCGGTTCATTTAAAAATGTCTCGACTGGCGTACCAAAGTATTCAGCAAGTCCTTCGGCTGTCTTTTTCTCTATTATGGGCTCGGCCTGTTTTTCGAGAAGTTCTTTATGCAAAGGCACAGTGAAACAGAAATTACTACCCTTACCAGGTTTACTTGTGACCCATATCATGCCCTTATGTAATGCTACCAAACCTCTGGCGATACTGAGGCCGAGACCGGTACCCTCATACTGACGGACAATGGTAAGGTCAACCTGAACAAACTTATCGAAGATCTTACCGATATCTTCTTCTTTAATTCCTATTCCTGTGTCTATAACGCATATTTCTGCAAATAGTGGCTGCTCCCCGGGCTGAATCCCGCGCTCTGATATTTTCCCGCTAATCGTAATCCCTCCTTCATGAGTGAACTTGATGGCATTAGACAAAAGGTTTATCAAAATCTGCTTAATCTTGTCATCATCTCCATATATCAGGGGTAGATCTTCAGCTATATCGATGGTAAGCGCAAGACCCTTTTGTTTCATAAGAGGCTCAAACGTGGGGCTGATAGTCTCGATGAGCCACTTTATGTCAATTTCTTTAATTGATAATTGCATCTTTCCTGATTCTATCTTGGAAATATCAAGGACGTCATTTATCAACTGAAGAAGGTGCCTGGCATTTGTGGCAATTCTTTTAAGGCTCTTCTCCTGTTCTTCATTAATAGGTCCGTCGACCTTGTCTATAAGCAGGTCAGTGTAACCGATGATCGAATTCATGGGTGTTCTGAGCTCATGGGACATATTGGCTAAAAAGGTAGACTTCATTTTATCTAGTTCTCTGAGTTCTCTGTTAGCATTCTCTAAAAGATTAAAAAGATGGGTTCTTTCGTTTAATAAATCGGTTTTTCTTTTAATCTCTTCCTCTATTTTTCTACTGGAGGACGCAACACTTCCAACCATGTAGTTAAAAGTGTTCCCGAGTACCCCTATCTCATCATCTGTCTTTACATCAACAGAAACAGACATGTTACCCTCTGCAAACTTTTTTGCCTTTTCTGCTAAATTCTCTACAGGATGCCTTATAAATCTGTTTATTATGAAAGAAACCATAACGACTATGAAAGACAGGGCAAATAAAGTCAATATTAATGTCCTATTTCTCTGTGCAGCGACTGTTGCATAAACCCTCTTAGCACCTACCCTCACAACCATACTGCCGAGAACCTTTCTGGAAGAGCCGTGACAGTGAAAACATTCCTTCTGGTTCAAAATAGGAAACATGGAAACAAGATACTTTTTCCCCTGAACTGTATCCTCAAATGGCTTCCTGGGTTCAATCCCTGTTTCGAGTATTTTTTTCATAGCAGTCAGGGCATCTTTGTTTTGGATAAAATCGGTTACCTTTTTCTCTACCTTATCTTCATGTGTGGAATAAACTATCTCACTATCAAAATCACAGATATATACCTCAACGTCTGTTGCCGTTTCTTTAATCTCTGATAATTCTCTTCTGATAGCCTCAGCATCTCCTATTGCCATAGGATGCTTTATCCCTGAATATGTTGAGGCAGCAAGTTCACGAGCGAGCATGTTCATTAACTCTATCCTGTCTTTAGTACCGAAATAAATCCGGACAATGATCTCGGTCCCCATAATCAGAACAATAGTAATTGCGATTGCAACTAATATTTTATTAGCAAGCCGCTTTCTTAAAAAGCCGATCATCTTTTCTCCTGTTTTTAACCTTTAACAACTAATGAGCCCCGCCATGAATCAAAGGTTTGTATCTGAAGGCCTTAATCCTTTCAGAGGTATGACAGGCTTCACAATCTTCGGTTGTCAAATGTTTCTTTATATAAGAAGAATCCTTTTTCTTTATATGAAACTCACCCGGTCCGTGACATACCTCGCACCCTGCATTCTTTAGATGAGGTGTCTTTTCTTCACTAATAAACCCGCCTGGCTTACCGTATCCGGTTGTATGGCAGTAATAACAAACCTTTAGCTCTTCCTTTGTTAAACCTTTTCTAACTCTCTCAATGTTTTTAAAGGAAGTTGCTTTCTTTGCATAGGTCATAAAACTCCTATATTCTTTTTCGTGACAACCTTTACATGCATCTGAGCCAACATATTTAGGCGTTCTTACTTGATTCTCAGCACAACTTAAGGACGGGGTTATCATTATTAATATGAACGAAATGGTTATAACACTCAATAATAAATGCTTCATACGTTACCCCTTAATTCACCACCTGTCCTGTCAAGTATATACCTGACAAGTGATAAGTGAAGTTCTTCAACTTCTTTGTCTGTGAGTGTTTTTTCTTTAGACCTGTATATGATATTGAATGCTAAGCTTTTCTTTCCTTCAGGGATATTGCCTCCCCTGTAGAAATCGAATATTGAAATGTCTTCAATGAGTTCTGACGGGAAGGACCTGATGATTTCCTTGATAGCAGATGAAAAAATAGTATTGTCAACAATAATAGCAATATCACGCTCTATAGAAGGATATTTAGGAATAGAGGAGTACTCTATCAGTTCAGATATACGAGTTAAAAGCAGGTCGATATTGACTTCAAACACGACAATCTCTTGCAGTTTTTTCTTCAAGTCAAGCCTCTCCATAACTTCAGGCGCAAGAACCCCGAGGTATCCCATATACAGATCTGAAATATATATATCCGATGCCTTGCCCTTGTGGAGAAATGATTCTGAAGAAGGCTTAAAAGAATATTCAGATATCTTTACCTCCTCGAACAGGGATTCAAGCGCGCCCTTTACAATAAAATATCCCTGTACATCCTCTCTCCATAGAGAGGGAGATTTGTCTCTGGAGAAAATACCGCTGAGCCGTAACTCCTCTAATGGAAGAGGCCTGCCTATATCCTCAAAGACTCTCGATATCTCGAAAAACCTTATTTCCTTTATTCCCCTATCTAAGTTGTATTTACAATTTTCAATGAGTGATGGGATTAGTGTAGTCCTCAGTAAAGAATCTTCCTGTCTCAATGGATTTCTTATAGTAATAGTATGATGCTTTCTGTCGATCTCCGGGCTATCAATCGTATTAAGACTCGATGGATTCATAAAACTGTAATTAATAACCTCTGTAAAACCAGACTTCCTCATTGCTTCCCTTATCCTGTTAATATTTATCATTCTTTTGTTCGATTGACCTGGAGAAAGGGGACTTCTCGGAATCCTCTTTGGAATCATATCGTAGCCGTAAATCCTTGCTATCTCTTCTGCTATATCGCTGGCTCTTTTGATATCACTCCTGTAAGATGGAGGATATACAATAAAAACACCTCCCTTATCCTTTATAGTAATCCTAAGCCATTTAAGGATGTCAAAAAATTCTTCTTTCGGAATCTTTGTCCCTAAAATTTTGTTTATCCTATCGTATGTTACCTCTACGGGATTAGACATGTATTTCACAGGGTAAGCATCTATTATTTCATGAATTTTTCCACCACTAACTTCCCCTATCAGAAGTGCTGCCCTGTTGAGGGCTTTCTCAAGAAACTCTATGTCAGTACCTCTTTCAAACCTATACGAAGACTCACTTGTGAGATTGAGTCTCTTTGACGTCCTCCTGATCGAAAATGGATTAAAATATGCACTCTCAAGAAAAATATTCTTTGTCTTATATGAAACCTCTGTTTCCGAACCACCCATGATGCCTGCAATTGCAATCGGCCTTTCACTGTCCCATATAAGTAGGGCATCTTCAGGCAATTCCCGTTCAATACCATCAAGCGTTATGATTTTATTCTGAGCGCCTGCTGTATCAATCCTTATCTTTCTGCCTTTGATAGTGTCGGCATCAAAGGCATGAAGTGGATGTCCACACTCTAATAGAACATAGTTTGTAATATCAACAACGTTATTTATAGACCTTATATCGCATTTCTCAAGCCTCTTTTTAATCCTCTCAGGAGAATCAGAAATTACAACATTTTTTATAACTCTACCACTATATCTATTACAGAGCTCGGAGTTTAAGATCTCAACTGAAAAATCGGAATAAGGCAATTTTTCTTTTATATCATGGAACGGTATATTGAATGGGAGTTTAAAGACTGCAGATATTTCCCTCGCAATACCTATGATACTCAGACAGTCAGGCCTGTTCGGTGTAATATTGACCTCAAAAATAGTATCATCAGTTACAGATTCCACTTTCTCAACTTCAAGACCGATCATGGTAAGCCTTTCAGCTACCTCTTCGGGTGTCGCAGTAATATCAGTGAACTCCCTAAGCCATTCATATGGTACACGCATTGTTTTATTATATCCTTGCTAAAAAGGATTGACAAGGTAATATAGCAATATCAAGTTATTTTTGCCCCTTATTTATAAGGAGAAATTCTTTACAAAATTGATCTAAAAATGTAACACTATCTATATTGGGGATTCTGTGACAGGTGATAAAAGATATAGCTATTTATACACAGCGTCATAAGTTTTTGCGCATGCTGTGTCATTCCCGCTTGTCGGGAATCTTTCTTCCAGGAAGGATGCCGGACAAGCCAGCATGACAGACGTTTTGATAATCGTATCTTATGCGCAATAATATAAGTCGTCATGTATAATTCATTATTTTTGGCTGAGGAGGTGAAGAATATGAAAGCTGGTGAGATTATGACTGAGACAGTGCATACCATTGGACCTGATCAAACCTTGAAGTTATGCGCTGAGACCATGAATAAACATAAGGCAAACGGTCTGGTTGTGGTAGATGATGGGAAGGTTTTAGGGGTAATAACAAAAGCAGATATTTTCAAAGCAATTCTGCCGCGATATCCTGATATCATTGAAGATGAGAGACATATGACGGACCTCGAGTATATTGAGGAGCGTGCTCATAAACTTTATGAAATGAAGGTGAGCGATATAATGGGAACGCCTCCCATTACAGTAAGTATTGACATGCCTATTGTCAAGGTTGGTTCACTGATGATCCTCCGTAGAATAAAACAGGTTCCGGTAACAGATAAGAACAAGTTGGTAGGCGTTGTTACACTGACTGATATTATTACCTCTCTTCTGAAAAAGATAAAATAGACAGGAAGGGAGGATTAACCTTTACGCTCAAAGGCCTTGCCGGCTATAAGTACAAATACTATTGAAGTAAGAATGATTACTGTTGCACTTGTCATGATGGAAAAATCTGGGCCCATATGTCCTGTCTCGTGTGGAAAGATTGCATGTTTCATAGCATCAATGCCATATGTGAGAGGATTGAGCTTTGCGACTATCCTGAGAATATCTGGCAGAAGCCTAACTGGGTACATCGCACCTGATAGAAAAAACATTGGCATGATAATAAAGTTCATGATGACACTAAAACTTTCATAACTCTCATAAAATGTTGCAAGGACGATCCCGAAAGCGGATATACAAAATGATACGGAGGTACATATGATGATGACTGATATGATTTGCAGCAAACTGAGTTTAAAACCTATAACCGGGAAAAGTGCAAGGATAATCGCTGCTTGTATTGTGGATACAATTGTGCCGCTTAGTGCCTTGCCAATAACTATTGATAACCTTGATACAGGAGCGACAAGGATCTCTTTCATAAATCCAAATTCCTTATCCCAGATTATGGATATAGAAGAAAAGATGGAACTGAAGAGTATTGTCATTCCGAGTATCCCGGGGAAGATAAACTGGCTATATGACACACCTGTATCACGTGGCACGAGTCTGGATATTCCTGCACCAACGATAAATAACCACAGAAGTGGCCGTGCAATTGCTGAAAAAAGGCGGCTTCTTTCCCTTATGAATTTTTTAAATTCCCTGGCTACTATGACGTAGATTACATTAAATTCCATATTTCAAATAATGTTTGGTATCGAGATTTGGTTATTGATTATTTCATTCATGTCTTCTCCTGTGTGCACGCACATATTCCTTAACAGAATCACCTGCAGACGCCTCTTCTTCCCTGATTGTCTTACCTGTGAGCTTTAAGAAGACATCATTCAATGTCGGTCTCTGAAGTCTTACAGAAAGGACCTTTTCCCCTATCATCCTTATCATTTCTGGTATACAGGTATCACCCATAGTGCATGTCATATAAAGTTCTCCTTCCTTCTCTGAAGCAACAAGCCCGAATAATCTTTCTATTTCTTTTTTAGCATTTATATTGTCAGTAGTCCTTATATAAACGATATCTCCACCTACTGTCCTTTTTAATTCATCAGGACTACCCATGGCAATAATCTTTCCATTGTCTATGATGGCAATCCTGTTACAGACCTCTGCTTCCTCCATGTAATGAGTAGTCATAAAAATGGTTACGTTGTGTCTTTTAGGAAGTTCTGTTATGAATTCCCAGAGATTAGTCCTGCTTTGAGGGTCAAGCCCGAGTGTTGGTTCATCAAGAAACAGGACTCTCGGCCTATGTATCAACCCCCTCGCTACCTCAAGCCTGCGCTTCATTCCACCCGAGAATTTTTTAACCAGATCATCCTTCCGATCGTATAAATCTACAAACTTAAGGACATCGTATACACGATCATTCATTTTATCCTTAGGAACATTATATAGATAGGCATGAAATATGAGGTTTTCGTAAGCGGTCAAGTCTTTATCAAGAGTAGTGTCCTGAAAGACTATGCCAATTGCCTTTCGTACCTCTGAAGGTTCTTTCATGCAATCATGCCCGGCAATAAACGTTTTGCCGGAAGTAGGTGAAAGGAGTGTGCAGAGGATATTTATCGTAGTGGTTTTACCTGCGCCATTAGGTCCGAGAAAGCCAAAGATTGTGCCTCCTTCTATCTCAAAGGATATATCATTAACAGCAGTGATATTGCCGAATCTCTTTACCAGATTTTCTACTTTGATGATTGACATACTACCTATACCACTCAATCTTACTTTTTGGGACATGCCAGTGGATGAAATCATACCAAATGCCGAGCGGTGCCTTTTCAACACCTTTAAACCTCTTGTGAAGAACGGGTAGGGCGTCCGGTACGTAAAGGAATGTACATGGTTGCTCTTCTGCAAGAATTTCGTGAATCCCATGATATATCTTTTTCCTCTTCTCAAAATCAAAGGTACGCCTTCCTTCAAGCAAAAGTTTGTCTACCTTCTCATTTTTATAAGAGATGAAATTGAATTCACCTTCTTTTGTCTTTGATGAGTGCCATATATCAAAGATATCCGGATCTCTTGAAAGTGCCCAGCCCATTATGACTGCCTCGAAGCGTTTTTTATCAATAAACTCATGAAGCATCGCCTGCCATTCAAGTACCTTGATATCCATATCAATTCCAACCTTTTTAAGATTTTCCTTAATTATCTGTGCCGTCTTAAGCCTTGCCTCATTACCCTGATTAACGAGCACTGTGAATCTAAAAGGTTTTCCATCCTTTTCGAGTAAGCCGCTCCGCCCTGTTTTCCAGCCTGCCTCTGCAAAAAGTCTTCTTGACTTATTAGCGTTATATTCAAGGTCTTTCACTTCAGGGTTATACGCCCATGACTCTGGAGGAAATGGCCCTGTGCATGGAGTACCATAACCGAGGAGCACCCCAGCTATAATATCCTTTTTATTAATAGCATGGGTTATAGCCTGCCTTACCTTTTTGTCTGAAAATCTCGGGTCAAGGAGATTATAACCAAGATAGGTATAGCCAAAAGAGGGATACCTGAATTTCTGAAAGTATTTATTGAAAAACTCTGTATCTGCCTGAAGTTTATACTGAGGAGGTGTAAGACCCATAAAGTCTACACCACCAAATTTAAGCTCGAGGAACATCGTTGCTGAATCAGGTATGACACGAGCTATATATTTATCTATCTTAGGCCTTCCTTCAAAGTAATCGTCAAATGCCTCAAGAACTATTTTTTGACCGGTTATCCACTCCTTCAATTTATATGGGCCAGTACCTGTTGGATTTCTACCGTAATATTCAGTAGTTATATCATTTCCATCAAGTATATGTTTAGGTATTATTCCCATGCCCCAGGACTCAAGTGCAGGCGCGTAAGACTCCTTATAAACAACTTTTACTGTATATTTGTCTAATGCCTCGACCTTTTCTACAGGGCCATAGGTGCTGCTGTAAGGTGTTGGGATCTTTGGGTCAATCACTGTATTATAAGTAAAAAGAACATCATCTGCTGTGAACTCAACACCATCTTGCCACAAGACCCCCTTTTTTAAATGGAAGATTATTTGAAGGCCTTCAGAGGAAACCTCCCACGACTCAGCAAGGTCACCTACAATCTTTATATTCCTGTCATATTTTGTCAGGCCATTAAAAATCCAGCCACTTATATCTCCGGAAGCACTATCTGAGGCGAGCAAAGGCAGTAATCTTTTTGCATCTGCAAGAGAGCCAATTGTTATGGCATTAGGCTTCTTAATCTCAGGCTCACGTGAACAGGAAATCAGGATTACAAGGAGGGCAAATAAGAGTAAAAGTGGTTTATATCCTTTAAAGGCTAACACTTTTTCTTAGGAGGTTTCGATCATTTTTTATCTATCAATTCCTTCAAGGCATTTGCATCTCTATAACCGGTGATGACCCTGCCATCCGGCATAATCAGAGTAGGAGCACCTGAGATGCCGAGTCTTTCAGCAAGTTTTAAGGTTTCATCAACGATAGACGTTTTGCATTTTGGAGCAGGCAGCTGTTTCTTGTCAAAGGCATCATCGAGAAGTGCAAGGGATTTTTTACAAGTTATAGCCTTAGCTTTATCATATGCTCCAGGATGTATTTTCAGCGGAAACATCTTTATAAAAAAGACAATATCTTTTCTTTCTTTTATAACCTTCTTCATCTCCTGATGAAGTTTTGCACAGAATGGTCAGTCAGGATCGTCAAATACAATTACCTTGTGCCTGGCATTTTTATCACCCATCACAAGGGCATCTTTTAACGGGATCCGTGATACATTTACCTTGTTAATATCTGATAGCCTTTCCTGTGTGAGATTCTTTTTCCCTTTAATCTCAATGAGTGACCCTGAAAATAAATGTTTCTTGGGAAGATCAATATATACCAGCCCCTTCTTGCCATTTGATTCGATAGAAACCTCCCAAAGATACTTTGCCGTGCTCTTATTTATGTTCAGAACCTTAATGTTCTGATCAAAGTTTTTCAATAATGTTGATGCCTCGTCTTTTTTCAGGGTATGACATTTTGAACAGTCCTGTCCCTTTGTAGGGAAACCGAAAGAATATGACACTGGTAATAACAAAAAAGTTATGGCAAAAAAGAAAAAGATTCTATTCATATTCTGTCACCCTTTCACAAGTTCTTTAAACGACAGCAGTCGATATTAAAAATTAGGACGCATTTGATCTGTATGAAATTTCTCACCTTTTGTAAATGAAAGAAGTTCAACCTCAAAAATCAGGGTTGTATTTGGTCCCATATCACGCCCAACCTCACGTTCTCCGTAAGCAAGCTTAGAGGGAATAAACAACTGCCATTTTGAACCGGTTTTCATTAGTTGCAGGGCTTCGGACAAACCAGGAATTACCCCGTTAACGCGAAATGTTGCAGGTTGTCCACGACGCAAAGAGCTATCGAATTCAGTTCCATCAATTAATGTGCCGCGATAATGTATAGTCACGGTATCGGTTAACGTGGGTATCTCGCCAGTTCCTTCCTTAATCACTTTGTACTGTAAACCGCTTGGCAGGGTTATGACACCTTCCTTTTTCTTATTCTCAGCAAGGAAAGCTTCTCCTTCTTTCTCATTTTTCTCGCCAAGTTTTTTCAAACGCTCTGTCTGTTTGGCCATCATTTCCTTCTGAAAAGCCGTCATGGTCTCATTAATTTCCTGCTCAGTTATTAATGTCTTGCCGCCAGAAAGTGCATCCTTAATCCCCTTTGCAAGAACATCCGTATTAACCTCAATTGATTGTTTTTTTAAATTGTTTCCAATATTTATTCCCATGCTGTAACTGACCTTATCCTTCTGATCTTTCAGTGTCAGCTTTTCCTCCGCACTGACCTGACTTACAAAGAGTGCGGTACATAAAGCTACTATCAACTGTAATTTCATATAATCTCCTTTCTTAGAACTAATTATTTTTGCACACTTGTGCAGTCTCTGTGGACACAGTTCCCTTGCCGGATAGAAACTTATTTTAGTATAAGATAATCTTTATAAGATTGTCCATCAAGCCTGAATCTAAGTATGAATCTTTTGATCACATGTCTATTCGAGCATAAATTTCTTTTTTGGAATTAATCATATGATTATTCCCGGCTCATCTTACTGGAATCTTGCCGTTGGCAGGGACCCAGGGGATATATTGAAGGATAAAGAGGGAATATCAACGTTAAGGGATTTAGGAGAGAATATGGCATGGCTTCTTGAAAAACTGTATGGATAAACACGATCGACTAAAGCCCTAATTGTTCAAACAACTTCACTATAACGGTATTTGATATCACTATCCCTTTTCTTGTAAGCCTGAGATATCCTCCTTCAATCTCAAGATAACCTTCATCAAGCAATTCTCTGCAAGCATCAAGGACATTCAATCCGAGTTCTTCTGACGTCTTG
>Ga0154626_1082_pt2 | contig 13539 bp, 7 predicted proteins | sample Rifle2008BG13ft_FD_116055 | JGI IMG/M metagenome (GOLD analysis project Ga0154626, IMG submission 116055) | Nitrospirae bacterium RBG_13_41_22 | reverse complement strand
TAGTATTGTCAAGGTTAACGGGTTGCTTCCTATAAGCCTGTTTAAACACTTATTAATCGTCTCATTATAGTATGCACATTTATTAGAAAATCTACCCTCCCCCCTCCCGGAGCGGGTCTCAGCGAAGTGACGCACCGACTTTACCAAAGAGGGGCATTATTCCTCTGTCATGGATTTCCCATCGAGTCAAGAAGAGGATTGAAGTGTGAAAACCTGTTCTGATCGACGTACACAGTCGTGATCTCAATCTCGATAACCCGCCATCCCGTATATTTACATGCAAGCAGCATGTCCTATTTTGAAAGTTCTTTTTTAGGGTATACATACGCCCAAAGTTTAAAGATGGATTTAAATCTCCTCAGTCCGCCTCTACCGAAAAAACTTAAAAGATAATTTACAATTATACGTGGCCGTTTGTAAAACCGCAGGTAAAATTCTTTTTGCTTTTTTAATAGTAATTGCTCTGTCAGCCCTTTGGGAACAAAAACTGGACGCCAATAATTGAATTGAGCCCAGTCGGATGTATCCATTGAACCGTACATATGTGCTTCTGCATATTGCTGTGATCCAGGAATCGGGGTATTTACGGTAACAACAACGGCATCCAATTTTAACGAGCAGGCAAAGGTAATTGTCTTATCAATTGTTTCTATCGTTTCGAGTGGGTGCCCAACAATAAAAAAGCCTTTTGTTTTGATTTTAAGTTTATCACACCAATCAATAACCTGTTTTACGTTGCTAAGAGAAATATTCTTCTTGATCACCTTGAGAATATCTTCATCTCCTGACTCAATACCGAACGCAATATTCCAGCATCCGTTTTTTTTGAGAAATTGCAGGAATTCAAAGTTAACATTATTGATTCTTGCCATGCAGGTCCAGGGGAAATGCAGTCCTTCCCTATTTAAGAGTTCAAATAATCTATGTATTCTGCGTTTATTTATTAAGAATGTGTCGTCAACAAAAGCGACCTCCCTTATATGGTAAGTTTTCCATAAATATTTGATCTCTTCAAACACATTTTCAGCAGATCGCTCTCTGTATTTTTGTCCAAATATATTCCTATCGCAGAATGTACATTGATTTGGACATCCTCTGCTGGTTATTATGTTGATAACAGGAAGCGTTTTATAATTTGAAGGGGGAGGGGTATATAATTTGATATCCTGTATCAAATCGTATGCAGGGAATGGCAACATGTCTAAATTAGTGATAAAGTCTCTTTTGGGGGTCATGATAACTTTTCTGTTTTCGTCCCTGTAGGCAATGCCCGGTATATCCTTGACAGATTTTTTTTTGGACAAGGCATTCAATAAGTCAAGTGCAGTGATTTCGCCTTCTCCTATGACCCCGTAATCGAAATCCTCAAACGACATTGCATGTTCCACATTTGATGTGATGTGCGGACCTCCAAGGATTATCGGTGTGTGCGGGAAACGTTTCTTTATTATTCCGGCAACTCCCAATGCTCTATGGAAAGCGACTGTGGTAGAACTGATTCCAATAAAATCAGGAGAGAAATCTTTAATTTCCTGAACGAGATCTTCTTCAGTGAGCTTAAGCGTCTCGGCATCGGTGACTGATACAGCATATCCATTCTTCCGTAAATAGGAAGCAATGTAAAAAATTCCAAGCGGAATCTGCTCTCCTCCGACACTTCCCACCTCCGAAGAATAACGCTCCATTTTTGATATGGGCGGATATAACAAATAAACCCTTTTTTGTTCCTTCATTGCGTCCCGTTTCATACTCTATTCCTCTTTTTGCTTCGTAAAAATGAAATCCCGCTGTATGGAAAAGCTGGCAATAAATAACAGGGTTTCCGTTACTATTTTTGCCAGTATAACATTTATACCGAAGTCGGACATTGTTCGAACTGATATAAAGGCCAAACCTCCCAATACAACAAAGAGTGTGTAATATTTTACTATCGTGACGGTTACGTTTTCTTTGCTGTAAAAGACTAAATTCTTATTGACAAAAAAGTTTATATTCCCGGCGACAAGTCTCGCAAAAACAATTCCAGCCAGAATATTACTGCTGAGGCTATATATGACTGCAAATATAATAAAATCGATGATACTTGCAAAAAACGATGAAAATGAAAATCTGATTAGTAAGAAGTAAATCGTCATTGAGTCTATAAGTGGGTTAAAATGAGAGGATTTATTATTTCCAATATAGACTGTGGTAATCTCCTCTTCGACCACATCCATCGCATTTGTTTTGGTTGAAATAAGCATATTCATTTCATACTCATATTTTTCCCCTTCCATCTCTATAAAGCGAGGAACTGCCTTTCTCGGTATACAGCGTAATCCCGATTGAGTGTCAGATATTTTCTTGCCGATAAGGAAGCGAAATACGTATTTAGTGATAATGTTACCGATCAAGCTTCTCATGGGCGTACCTTTATCAAACTTTCTTGCTCCGATAACCAGAGCATCAGGATTCTTTCGAAAGGTTTCTGCAACTTTTAATATATCTTCTGGAAGGTGCTGTCCGTCGGCGTCTGCGGTAATGATACCGGGGGCGTCATTAAAGGTGAGATAAAAGTAATTCAGACCTGTCTTGATTGCTCTGCCTTTCCCAAGGTTCACAGCGTGGTGAATAACCCTGCATTGTTTCATGGTTTCAAGGCTCTTAAAAATATGATCACACTCTGGCTTGCTTCCGTCATTAACGATTATGACATGTTGTACACCATGCCGAATAAGAGAGTTCGCTACATCTAACAGCGCTTCATTCGGATTGTATGCGGGAATCAATACGGGCAGATTCATCTAAGCCTCTCGTCTTTCATATCCATCCAGTTAAAGACACCGCCGCATAAAGCATCCAAATTGGTAATCTTATGTCTGAAAAACAGTTTCTTATTCACTTGGATAAGTGTGGCCATTTCTCATCGTATTTATCGAGCGCTTCTTGCAAGAAGGTTGACTTCCTTTTTATGCCAACTAATTTGTATGAATGTATCAAAATTGGAGTATCGTCATGACTTACCAAAAAAAGACCGCCTCTCTTTGCACCTGGAGCCGCTTCAATTAATGGTGAAATATAAATATTCTTTCCGTTATTTAACCTAAAGGGAAATATCGAAAATGTGCCCTGATTATCCGCCCAATTAATTTGAAATCTGCCGCTACTCTCTTTGCCATTTGTCTTTTCCGCTTCAATAACAATTCTGTACGCCCGATATTCGTTAATGAACTCCCTGGTTTCATGTTTTTGCGCAGTTACTACTATAGGACTTTCAAATATTTCAGACTTTAGAACCTCTTCATCCTTTATTTTAAACAATCTGTAGTGGTTGTCTTCGCCGAACGGTTCTAATATTTCTGTGATTTCCTTCATATCAAAAGAGAAGAATTCCGGATGACTATACGGCAAGTCTTTTCTTATCAAATAATAATCAAACGCTTTCAAGAATTCAATTGGTGAAATTTCCTTTGATTTTACTTTTTCCAGCAGAAAAGGGTTATACCACACAATGTTATAAAACTCTCCTCTGAACGCCCCCCTGGCCACATCGTTATTTGATAAAACTCTGACGCCCTTTTTATTGATTGCGGAGAGAATAGGTTCATTTCCGACTAATGTCAAATCCTGATTTGGCTTGAGCATCCCGGGACTAAATGTTAACCATTTGGGTGTAAGTATATAATAAAAATTCGGTACAAGCAGGACCATCACAATACAATAAATCGCAATCGAGCGAACCTTCTCATTCCTGAACAAATGAACGAAAGTCACTACTACGAGAGAACAAAGAGGTATGGAAAGTGCGATCATCCCCATTTTATAGCGCAGATTCGAACTTCCGAACGTCGAAACCCAGTATGAAAATAAAGTGAAAGCAAACAAGAAGACGCCCATCTTATTCCGTTTAATAAATAATATTACCGGGACTACCGGCAATAGCAGCAAGAAATATCCTATCCCGCCATCGGCCCACTCCCAATGCCTGCCCGAATGGAAAATCATCGATAAAAAAGACTGCAAATCTAATCGTAATGGATATTCCTCCCACCTTAGATCAACAAGGTTCCATTTCCCGAAATAAATGCTCCCAAATGTCGCATTATAGAATGGGAAAAAAGGATTGCCGGTTTTATGCCATATTACCAGCATGGAAGGGAAAAATGGCAATAAAAGAAATAGGAAACTGCCAATGACTTTTATGAAAAATGCCTTGTTTGGCAAAAAGGTTCTTTCTTTAAAAGCAGAAACGAGCGCTGAGCATGCAATAAACAGTAGTACCGGTATTAAGAAATATATGGCTGATTGTTTTGCAAAAATAGCCGATCCCATCAAAAAAGCAATGATAAATATATTTTGAGATGTGATATCATTCCTGAAATTAGTGATAAGCAGCAGAACAGCTAAAAAGAAAAAAAGCGGGAAAATATCCACGAATAAATTATTCGAAAACATAAAGACAATAGGGGTCGTGAGGTATAACAATGAAATTGCGTTTATATATAAATTTGAGTCATTAATCTTTGCAGAAATCCTCAGTAACATCAATAAGGACATGAAAGATATTGCAGCAACAAACAATTGAAGTGCTTTTGTGCCCCCTAATGCCAGCAAAAAAAGCGAATACATATGCGACAACAGCGCATAGTCGCCGAAGTATACACCTTCAATAACATTGTAGTCCCAGTTGGTCTTATTTAAAATGCTAAAAGGGATGGAGAGGTGCTTAACAGATCCATCGCTTCTAAGTATTGGATATGAGGCATTAATGATATAAAAAAATATAAACAACAGAATTATCGGAAAAAATAGTTTATTACGTTTATTTGTCATAAGAATGACTTTTTGAAAATATTGCGCCGCCCTGAGTAATTGTCTATATCTCAGCGCTAATGCAATGAATGATAAAGTCAAGTACAGGGATTTATAATTGAGATTATGAAAGGTCGTTAGCCAGATAATAAAACCGACAATTCCAAATCCAAGGCTCAACTGGACAAGAGCCTTATCGATGGTATGCAGCCTGCCTTTTACGTAGAAAAAACTGCCAAGAGCAAATGCAGTGGAAAAAAGAAAGATGATTAACAAGATATCAAAAGCGACATTGTAGTAAATTGCTTCCAATAACACTGCCGCGAGAAGAAATAATGGCAGCTTAATATTTGCGATCGTTATTCGGTTGTATAGCAATTACTTTTTTCCTGCTCACCAGAATTTCTATGTATTCCGCCCGTATTCCCAGGGACAAATCATCGATAAAATTGATGGTCGTATATAATCCGCTGTGCTTGAAGATAAAATCACAGATATTGTATCCCCAGTGCATCGTAACCAGAGACCCCTCCTTGTTTATGGGATTGCTATGGTACTCAGGCTCATGGAGATAGGAAATACCTCCATCTTCATCCCTCCGGGCCCATACTTCCGAAAGCCTTTCCTTATTCACCAAAGGCACCGAAAAGATATGCGCTCCGACGGGTTTCAGCACCCTGGCGATTTCCGCAAACGCCCTTGCCGGATCAAATATGTGTTCCATGACATCCTGGGTAACGACTAAATCAAAAGATCCATCCGGGAAGGTTTGATTTTCAATGTCCTCGTTTCTGAACCCGCTCGGATGTATTTCCCCCAAGGGAAAGTTGGGGAAAAAATGAGACGATGTATAGCTCCTGCAATGTGTCTTGAGTTTTGTGCTTGCCCCTCTATTGACAGGCGACGATTCGTGGATATGCAACTCCCTCCAGTTCGGATAATAACGCTCAATGCAGAACATGAGAGCTCTTTCTCTTGGAATCGATCCGCAGTTCTTACATATGTAGAAATCTCGCAGCCACTCATTGGTGGAGAAAAAAGTCGTTTCTGAATCACAGGTCAGGCAATATCCGCCGTTTGACAGCAGGCCGTCACGCCTTTCACTATTCATATAGAGAAGCCTGGCAGAAATCCGGTAAAAAAAGCTCCGTGCACATTCACCTTATCCCAACGTAGTCTGCGTGATGCGCTCCGTACGATAAGATATTATCTCCCGATTCCGGTAACGCGCCGACATTTCGCACAGCGTATTCTACCATTCCTCGGACTTCCATACAGTACAACTCCTCGTCGTCGGACTTCGTTACTCCTCCGTCATATCTTCTGAGCCCATTCAGTTATAGCGCCCGATGACCGCCTCTGCCTGAGCATCAGCACATAGAAGTACCTGTTCCTTCAAACCTCAACTCAGCTATTTCCTTAAGTGGAAACCTGCCTCAGGATTCTCTTCCGCATTTCATCAAAGGGATAGTACGCCTGCAACTCCTTAAACGGCCTGCCGGGATAGAAGTCATTCCATTGCTTCCGAAGGTAACTTTCCCACTTATGGCAGAAATGATCATCCAGCCGATAATTATCGAATATGAATTTCTGCACTATGCAAAACTCGCGGAAAAAGTCTTCCATCTTCTTTTCCGTTATGGTCTTGCCGATAACGCTTTCAGCATGCCTTCTGTGATAATTCAGTTTGCGGGCATCATAATGAACTTTACCGTCCTTTATTGCGTTGACGACGAAGTACCAGTCTCCGGCAATGCGCATGTTCTCGAGCGTCTTCCGGAATACCTCGTCCAAGGCGGTTTTCCTAAAAAGAACAGCACTTATGTTCAAAACAGTGTCCTTTACACCAAGGCCGTCATTGATCTCGGCTGTTGCGTCAACCTGGTAGCTCTCCTTCCATTTGGTCTGCGAAAGAGACGTGAGGTATTCGCCGTTGTCATAATCCCCGTTAACCCTGTCATGCTCATCTATGACATGGGAATTGGCGTAGGCCAGTTTCACCTCAGGGTTTACAAATATGGGGAGCAGGGTTTCCAGAAACTCGGATTCGCACATATCATCTGACTCAGCTATCCAGATAATATCTGCCCGTGCCTGATCCATCCCCTTGAGCCACTGTCTGAAGGGAGAACCCGAGTTTTTCTCATTCTTCACGATACGTACGTCAACGTGATCGGCGTATTTGGTGAGCACCTCCATGCTGTTGTCGGTGGAAGCGTCATCGAGGAGGATCACCTCGAAGTCCTTGAAGGTCTGGCCAAAAACGCTGTCGAGCCGTTTCTGCAGGTAGCGTGCGTGGTTATAGTTAGGTATGATCACGGATATCGCCGGCTGTCTTTGAGCCACCGTGCGGCAGACGGACAGGATTTGCGGCGTTGTATGCGCCACGGTGAATCGGGAGAGCACCTTCTCCCGGGCCCGGGCGCCTAACTGTTGCCTCAAGTCCTCACTGTTCATGAGAACGGCGACCTTCTCAGCCATAGCCTCCACATCCTCATAAGGAACAACAAACCCGGCATCTTCCCCGACAAAATCAGGCATACCGCCGGCATCGGCAAAACAGATGACCGGCAGGCCGCATTCCGCCGCCTCCAGTCCGACAAGGCCGACAGGCTCCTCCCGTGACGACAAGAGAAAAACATCGCCGGCCTGCATGTACTCCCTTGGCTTGTCTTTAAGCCCCAGGAAGGTTACGTATTTATCCAGACCCTCTTTTTTCAATGCGGTAATACAGTCAGCCCAAATGCCGTAACGGCTGTCGCGTTCCTTTTTGTCAAAATCACCTATCCAGTAAAAATGAAATTTACCGAAGCCCCTGTTTCGCAGAATGCGAGCCACCTCTATGAATAGATCCGCTCCCTTGCGGAAAACCATTCCTAAGCCACAGCCAAAAATAAGGAATTTGTTCCTCTCTAACCCAAGCCCGCTCCTTATTCTCTGCTTTTCGCTGTCGTTTGCAATTTCTATGGCACTGTCGGGAGTAATACTGGAGTAAACAGTGCTGATCTTTGTTTTATCAACACCATAGTTTTTTACCAGGTTATCGCTGACAGCCTCAGATATGGCAATGAAGTGCGCTGAATGCACAATGACATCGCCGATGCAATCGGCTGCGTACCGTTTGATGCTCATTTCCAGTTCATGAAAATGCATGATTATCGGGGTATCCAGCGACAGAAGCAGGCGGTATGCCCGGCCCGAAGCTACAGAGTTGCAATAAACAAGTTCGGGGACACCTCCGCAAAACTCTATGATATTCTGGGCCAATTCTTCTTCAGTGATTTTCTTGTTCCTCATTTCGCTCAAGACAAGCGTATCTCCTAACTCCCTGAACCGGGGTAACAACTCCCCACCATCCAGACACAGTATTCCGATGTCCGCAAAGGTGTGCCTCTTAAACCAGGAAATTATGTTGAGTAGTACAGCTTGTGCGCCGCCTTTGCATGCATCATGGGAAACGAACAGGATCTTCCATCCGCCCGGCAAAGATGACAATCCTTTGGGGAGAGGAGCAAGGGCTTCCGCTGTGGCGTGCAAATATGCATAACCATATCTCCGGTCAGGCTCCAGATAGGCGCTTTCAGCCCACTCATTCCAGGCATTAATAAATATTAACCTTTCTTCCGGGGCAAAATTACTGGTTGTATAATCACAAAGCGCCCTGAGCCATTCCTTATATGCCTCAGGACTTGAATTTATAATCACTGTGCCTCTGCCCGGCTTCCTTGCCTCATTGTCCCATGACGGGAATATTCCCCTGAATTTCTTGTATGGCGGTATTAAACATTCCTTGCTAAACTCTATTGCATTCTTATAATCATATATTGTCCCTTTAAAGTCGGGATTAACGATATCAAGCCTGCTTGCCACATCCTTCAAAGGGAATGTATTCGGTGGAAATTCTATGGCCGCGTCAAAACCGATATCTCTGGGGTCATGATGCTCGAAAGAATGAGTTGCCGCAAGGTAAATTTCGCCAATACCATTTTTATGACACCATTCTCTCCATCGTTCCGCACTGGCTTTCGGGTTAGGGAAAAGAGCGGGCCTATAAATGATTAATAAGGGCCTCGATTTAATTTTGATATAATTCTTGTTTTCTAAATATTTGGAAACATGTTTTATAAATTTGATATCATCTTCAACTGAGTGTCTCTGTGCCATCAGTATCTCGTTTTCTTTCCCGTCCCACCTTCTGGTCCAGTTCTCGTTGGCCCAGTTCAAACAAAATGGAAAGTCAAAGTTCTCCGCAAATTCCCCTATGGGTCTTTCAAGCAAGGTTTTACCATTAAACCAATAAAAATGAAAACAGAAACCATAGATACCATACTGTTTCGCTATCTCTATCTGCCTTTTCTGAACTTCGTGAACCCTTAAATCATAAAAACCGAACTCTCCAGGCAAACGCGGTTGATAGTGTCCGATAAATTGCGGCACTGCCCTCGCAACATTGGTCCATTCTGTAAATCCCTTACCCCACCACTCATCATTTTCCCGGATTGGATGAAACTGCGGGAGATAAAAAGCGATAAGCTTAATATCGGTCTCCGGTATATCTGGATATGTGAGAGGAATATAATCTTCAGTTTTATTGGTGTTCATTTCAAATAAAAAGTCGAAATAATCTTTACTCACCAGGTTTGCAGGGCGACCGGGCTTGGGCTTTTTCCTTACAGGGGCTTTCCTGTAAATGACCTCGTCGGAGAGTTTTTGTTCTATCCTTTTTTCCAAGGTCAACGGGTCGCCTGTTTTTAAATAATAGAGAAATTTATTAAAATTTGTCTTTGTAAGATTTACAAAAACCTCTTTCGGGCTTGTTGTTATTTTAAGAAGCAATTTTATAAAAAGCCTTCTCTTTGTCCCCGCAGGCAACAATCTATACCTTACATCCAAGCAACGATTCAGAAATCTCCATCTATGACCTGATTGCATAAGTTGGATAGAAGCCTCTTTCTCTCTTAAAACATTTTCAACAGTTGCTATTTGCTGGTCTTTTTCCCTCATTGAGGTCTCGACGTTACCGTTATCCTTATTCAGATTTTTCAGGAATATGTAAGAGTTCACGACAGCAAGTAACAACCGCCTCCCCAACTGTCTTCTTAAGGAATCGGGAGGAATCAGTTTATCCCTTACTCCGTAATAGACCGATAATGCCTTCCAACCATAGGAATCATAAATACCTTTTAATGCTATTTCTTTTTCTGCTAATGCTATTTCCTTTTCTGCAACTAAAGCTTCAATGGCTTTTATATACGGCCCCTTGTATTTACCGGCAAGATGAGAATTATAAGCGAGAATCCGTTTTGCAGAAACCTTATTGATATGCTTGGACAGCACCTTCAAATAGGATTGCTCCATGAAATCATAATCCTTATTGCGTTGTGCTATTTGAAGTTCAGTGTCCCACTGATTATAGTCAGATGTTGTTTGCTTTATATGATAGAAGGCGTGTTTCTCCCCTGTCCGTATAAGCAGGTCCCAGTCTTCATAAATATCAAGATTGCCGTCAAATCCACCGGAGTTAATCAAAACTTCTCTCTCGAATAACAGACACATAAAAGGAATATAATTTTCGAAAATCAGATAGTCATAGTTAAAATCCTGAGAAAACACCATTTCTTTTCTTATGTCGATCAACTCCGATGTCCTAGGGTCATATTCCTTGTATGCCATGAGAGAATCGGTGTAAGCCACCTTACAATTGCACTGTTTTAGATGTGAAACAAGAATAGAGACATGGTACGGATAAAACTCATCATCGTCATCCAGGAAGCCGACATATTCGCCCTTTGCTTTCTCTAAGCCGGTGTTTCCGGCATGAGCCCTGCCGGTATTCTTCTCGAGTCTTACATAATTAAGCGAAATATCAACCAGAATCTCTATCAGTCTTTGAACATCGATGTCGCAGCCGCCGTCATTCACAAGGATAACCTCTATGGGCCTGTAGGTCTGGGCGGCAATGCTCCTTAAGGCATTCATCAACAGTTTAGGCCTGTCTTTTGTCCTGACGATTATGGAAACTAACGAGTTAGCAGTTACCATAGCAGTCATAACCTAATCTCATGGAGGTGTTCTCATTTCGGTGATTATAAGTTCAACTCAGAAGGATACAATGCATTTCACCTATATACACGTTTTCTGATTGCACCCAATTTGGTCCTCATAGAAATCTAATATGTTTGCCAATAAACTATGTTTTCAGCGCCATATGAAAATGGGAACTGTCTTGAAACCGCTGAGGCCATGACATTTGTCAGCTACTTTACTATAAGCGTTCGCCCTGAAGCGCAGAGGATAGCCTTGTCAGGAAAGGTCATTACAATCATTGCATGATATTCTCCCTGCGGAAGACCTTTCAATGATACATCTGCCTTATATCCAGAATTTTTATAATAATCCTCCTTGAAATACTGTGCCACATCTGCCCGTTCTGTACTTGCGGCTTTAGCATAAAACGCGCGCCCGCCCGACTGTACTCGAATGAAGATTGAACTTGGCGCCCGTTTTGTTTGAGCATCCACGCCCCAACCAACAATCGAAACGGCATCACTTTGATGAAAAATAACCTTATTAATATCCCAATTGATGCCATTAATAGTTTCCATATTGCATTTGCCGCCTTCAAACGATAACTGTTGATTAGGAGCCAGGAATTGAGTAGATTCTGAAAAAAACCCCACCTCTTTTTTTTCTGGCCCTTTAGACGAGGTTCCATCACAACCCATGAAAGATGCGCCAAGCAAGATTGCGATACTCAAAAGTGAAACAGTCTTTAAAAGTTTCATAGCTTCTCCTTTTTTGGTTCTTAGATCAACTTCATAATTGACTCCCGTCAGTGCACTATAATCAGAAATAACTCCTTAATTAAGCACTCAGCTTGACTATATTCGGATATATCTGAATGTCTTTGTTTATCTGTCCATCTTTATACTTCTGAATTAATTTCAATTCAGGTCATTCAATTTTTCCGACCGCACTTATATCACAAAATTTAAAAGTCAATCTCAATTTTGATTTTATAATGAAATATTAATAAAATGCAATTTATCTCAAATTAATTTAATCGGCAATAATTACATTTGATCCAAATCACCATTATCTCCCCGATAGAGAGAATAAACACTTGGGAAAAATTCGTTCCATTTATTTTCTATATATTCCTTCGGCATACAATTCAATCCGCAGAAGTATTTTTCTAAGATACCGAAGCTACCCGTGGTGCTATGACGAAACTTTCCATTTTTATAACCCAACAAAGATTGCTCTATGTCCGGGAAAGAGGGGGCTGCGCTACAGGCTTATCGATCATGAGTCTATCAAGTTCCTGCAAAAATCACTTCTAATAAAAACTTAATACCGGGATATTGATATAATTTAAACCCGCTTCAAAATGTAAATGTCCTGATGATCCCACCAGTAAGCCTCTCTAAAAAAAATGATACGTGTCTCATTTTCATCGGAGATTTGACCAAGTACAAACTTAGGTAGAACAATTGTTTGTCCGTATTCGTTTGTGTCCAAATCTTTTTGTTCACTTTGATTCCAAAACCAAAATCCTTCCGATGAGACTTGAGGATAATTGAAATACTTTCTGCTTTCCATTCCATGCGTCGTGAATAGCAGACAACCTCCTCCTTTGAGTTTAGACATTAAGACATTTAACCATCTTCCCCACGTAACTCTTGGCATATGTGAAAAAAAGGACAAAGCAAATATGACGTCATACTTTTCCGGTGTAATCAATTTTTCTGGTACTGCATCAGACAAGATGGCAGATTTGCCTATCACGTCCTTTATAAAATTGACTGCCTTCACATGTATGTCGCAACTTGTCACATCAACTTCCGGGAAAACATTGGAGAAATGTCTTGTTACACAACCGTAGCCAGAGGCAAACTCCAGTAGTTGAATCCTCGATTTGGAAGATCCACAAAAATCAGATAGCAGCCCTCTTAGCTTTTGTGCCGACTTAAACCCGTCTTGAAAATAATATTTGACTGCTGCATCTCGGTCATTGTTAAAGCACGGGTTCTCAATGAGAAAATGAAAAATGAAATCTTCAGGGTGTATATACGGAACGACATTATACTTTGCTGCTTCATCTGCACAGATACCGGCTACTTCTTGAACTACATAATGTTTATTTTCAGCCATTTGCTTTCTCCATTTTATAGCTAAAAAATTCTTTTTCGAATCAAAAATAGCCTTAAGTCGCAAAAACGCTCTAAATAACATTTGACCGTTAAAACCTCTTTAAACTAAGCTGTTAAATTATCAAAGTAACTTCTTACATCATCCCTTAACTTTCTTAAAAGGACGTCAATTGCGTCGTTCTTCGATAACAAAATAGCCCTCAATCAAAATTGAGCGCCTTTATTTTTCAGATCTATCAGTCACTTTCTGATGTCTCACGCGAAACATCGGGACAGGAAAGTTGTCTCTTATCCTTCGAAACTTATCCAGTAACCGCCAGCCCCGGGTATTCCTCATAACTGTAATCAAAGAATCCCGCTCCCGGACCGTATTCTGCAGAGCCATAACCTCTGTTTTCTTTTCATTCATTATAGAAGTAAGGGTATTTATCTGTACGTCTCTTTCTCTCACCACAGCAGTCAGGGCATCTATCTGGGAATCCCGCTCCCTTAATTCACAGTTGAGGGTATCTATCTGTAAACCCTTCGCCTGCAATTCACCAGAAAGTGTACTTATCTGTGCTTCTCTTTCTCTTGCCCCGGCAGTCAGGGTATC
>Ga0154626_1093_pt2 | contig 13658 bp, 12 predicted proteins | sample Rifle2008BG13ft_FD_116055 | JGI IMG/M metagenome (GOLD analysis project Ga0154626, IMG submission 116055) | Nitrospirae bacterium RBG_13_41_22 | reverse complement strand
CATACAATACGCATAATCATAATAGCACTGTTCTTTAATTTTATACGACCAATTGTGATCTAATCGTCCTACTCTCGGTGCTATCTCCAATTCGAGAGTTCTCAATTCGTTAACCAGAAAAATGCATTCAGATTTTAAAGCTGGCAGGCACATATGCCAACCCGTTAACCTAAATAATACAATTGAATAATGTCCCGATATCTATCGGGATTGATACCTTTTCGCTGAGGAGAAAGCAATGTCTGTATTATTCGGGTTAATAAACTTCTGGCGAGAAATGGGTTAACGGAAGGAAAAGACTTATGCAACAGCCTCTTTTAATTCTTTTTTATCAAGGGACCTGATGTTGTGCCTTTTGCTGGCTTGCAATATCTTCTTTCTCAACCTGATAGATTTAGGTGTGACCTCAATAAGTTCATCCTCTTTAATAAATTCCATTGCATGCTCCAAGCCCATGATTCTTGGGGGTATCAGCTGCAGTGCATCATCTGCGTTGGCAGCACGCATGTTTGTAAGTTTCTTCTCCTTTGTGACATTAACATCAAGGTCATTTTCTCTTGAATTCTCACCTATGATCATGCCCTCAAATACAGGTGTATTTCCACTGATGAAAAGTATGCCCCTCGGCTGCAGGTGAAAAAGCGCATAGGTGGTCGAAATTCCCTGCCTGTCAGCTACTAGTGCGCCTGTCTGCCTCTTAGAAAGCGGTCCCTGCCAAGGCTCATATCCGTCATAAAGATGGTTAAGCAGCCCTGTGCCTCTTGTATCTGTAAGGAACTGTGACCTGAAACCGATTAGCCCTCTCGACGGTATCCTGAATTCAAGCCTCACTCTCCCGTAACCGTTGTTCTGTATCTTCTGCATTATCCCCCTTCTCATACCAACCTGCTGGGTAACTACACCGACATAATCCTCCGGCACATCTATTACCAGTAATTCCATAGGTTCATGTAAAACACCGTTTATTGTCTTTGTTATTGTCTCCGGCATTGCGACAGAAAGTTCGTACCCCTCTCTTCTGATCATCTCTATGAGTATGGCAAGCTGTAACTCTCCACGCCCCATTACCTTAAAAGAATCCATTTCGTCAAAATCAATATTTATCGATACGTTATATAGAAGCTCCTTCTCGAGTCTTTCTCTCAATTTTCTGGATGTTACATATCTGCCTTCCCTTCCTGAAAAAGGAGAGGTATTAACAGAAAATACCACTGAAATTGTAGGTTTATCCACTTTTATTCTCGGAAGTGCCCTGGGGGTTTCTGTATCTGTGATGGTATCTCCTATATTTATTCCCTCAATGCCGGCAAGGGCGATAATCTCTCCGGCAGAGACCTCTTTCGTCTCGATTTTCTCAAGACCCTGGAAGGTAAATAGAGAAGAAACCTTTGTCCTTGATACCTCACCTTCTCCCTTTATCATGGCGACATAATCACCTACCTTTACTGTTCCTGAGAAGACGCGTCCTATCGCAAGTCTTCCGATATAGTCATCGTAGTCGATATTTGTGACAAGGAGTTGTAATATGCCACTGCTTTCATCTGCAGGAGGCGGTATTGTTTCCATGATCATCTCAAAGAGCGGCTTAAGGTTATCTGAGTCTTCCTCCATAGTTATTTTTGCAATACCCTCTTTGGCATTTGTATAAATAACAGGAAATTCAAGCTGCTCTTCAGTGGCATCAAGATCAATAAACAGGTCATAAACCTCGTTCAGGACAGCCTGAATCCTTGCATCGGACCTGTCTATCTTGTTGATAACAAGGATCGGGGGGAGGTTGAGTTCAAGGGCCTTTTTCAGGACAAATCGAGTCTGGGGCAGAGGGCCTTCTGAAGCGTCAACAAGTAATAATACTCCGTCAACCATCTTTAAAGTTCTTTCAACCTCACCACCAAAGTCTGCATGGCCAGGTGTATCAACGATGTTGATCTTAACCCCATGGTAATTGACAGCGGTGTTCTTTGCCATGATTGTTATCCCCCGTTCCCTCTCGAGGTCAATATTATCCATAATACGTTCCTGGACCTTCTCATTGGAGCGGAAGATCCCGGACTGTTTCATCATCCCGTCAAGGAGTGTGGTTTTGCCATGGTCAACATGGGCTATAATAGCAATATTCCTTAAATCATTACGTCTCATAAACAAAACAGACCTCTTTTCTGCCTTTAAAAATCTTATGTGCTGAAACAGCACTTTAAGAATAAAAGACAAATTTAGTTGATTAAAGTATTAATCAAGATTTTTATCGACAATGTCTCTGGCGGGACAAAGCAATAATAACTTTAATATTTTACATGAATGTAAAGATAAAAGCTATAGACGAAGGATATTAAATCTTATCTATTACGATAGAGCCAAAGAACGCTCGTCCTTGACATGAATTCTTATAAATTCATATAATTTCTTTTTGAACTGATTCTTAAACTCTCTAAATAACCAAGTTACTATTTATCTGCGCCTGTAGCTCAGTAGGATAGAGCAACTGCCTTCTAAGCAGTGGGTCAGGGGTTCGAATCCCTTCAGGCGCGCTGGAGAATAAAATGGTGAGTGTAGCTCAACGGTCAGAGCACTGGACTGTGGCTCCAGGGGTTGGGGGTTCGAGTCCCCTCACTCACCCCAGATAAATTTTGCAGAGCAAAATTTGGAGTTAAAGGGTTAAAAGTTGAAAGTTACAAATAGAGACTAAGCGTTATTCCTGCCCCGTATCAAGTACGGGATAAACTCCAGCAGGAATACAGTATCTTGGGGGTGTAAAAACTTCCTAGATTCCGGGTCAAGCCCGGAATGACAAAAAGATTAACTTTGTCATTTTTCTTTGAACTTTAAATTGTTGTTAAGTGCGCCTGTAGCTCAGTGGATTAGAGCATCGGCCTCCGGAGCCGAGGGTCGGAGGTTCGAATCCTCTCAGGCGCGCTAGTTTTTTAGAAGTTGCTGAAGATAACATCGAATATTTCCGGCGATAGATTTACTATTTGAGTTTGCTGTAAAATATTTTCTGTTTACTGATTGCTTTCTTATGTTCGACGTGGGCCGTTAGCTCAGCTGGTAGAGCAGCTGACTCTTAATCAGCGGGTCGCAGGTTCGAATCCTGCACGGCTCACCAATATTCTCAAGGGTTTGCGAGCCATCCCTTACACCCACCAACTCACCGGTTGCCCTATAGTTGCCATCTAACCTCTTAATTGCCTCTACCTCATACTCTTCAGGAGACACCACATAATATTTCATTGTTGTTTCTATCAAGTTATCAGGAAGGCAGAAAGCCGAGGGCCTGCGAGAGAGAGGGTCACTCCGCCCCGGCCTATTCTATAAATTTTTTTAACCTACTCAAGCAGTTTATGAAACATTTCTTTACTACTAAAAACTATAAAGGAGATCCATTATAGAAAGTGAGATACTATGTAGTTTCGTAAATAATTCTACAGAAAAGTTTGGTTATCTGCATCCCATATTAAAGCTTGGGATCTTATTTCCTTGACTTGGGCATTTTCTATTACAATATCCCTTAAATGAATGGTTGTGTCGCAATTTGGACTTACACAGGTTGCTGAACCGGAGCACAATATACAAACCTTGTTACTTGCATCCACATAATAATTATCATAAACATGTGTATGTCCACAAAATATATACCTAATCCCCAATTTTCCAGCTTCTTCCGCCAACTTTCCATCGTCAATTAGTTTTGTAAGACCTTCCATTAACCTTACTTTCAGTTTTGCCAGACCTTTAAGATTTCCTAAATGCTCCTGAAATTTTTGGCTATCCCTGAATTTAGGTGCAAAATGAATCATCCAGACAACAGCACACGAAGGATATGAAAAAGCTACCGTCTCGGTTAACCTGACAAGTTCTTTTAATCTATCATCATATACTTTTCCTTGACCAAAGTGGCCCATTGGTTGTGTTGCGTGTAAAATGCTATCCAACGTGAAATCACTACATATAATTGCCAACACTGGATCTTCACTATTTGGTAATAAAGTTAATTGTATTCCACCTGTCCCTGCTGTCCAGTAAGATTCGAAATACCTATAAAACAACTCCCCGGGCAAAGCCAATCTATTATCATATCGATCATGATTTCCAGGGACAATAATTATGGGCTTGTTGAAAATTTGGAAAGTGGGTTCCCCATCATAATTTAACCAAGGGGTCTCCCAATGTCCCGTAGGATGAGGATTAGCCGAAGTTTTAAACAACTCCATCGCATGCTTCAGGTCTTTCTCTGTCCCAGTAATAGCAATGTCGCCGCTAATGATAATAGCGTGAAGTTCATTTCTCCACGCATAGATTATCTCAGTAATAGCCTCTAGTGCATCTGGTTTATATACCGATAACAAGCTGGTGAAAGTAGCAACCCTCTCATAAAAGGCTCTATTCCCTGCTAAGTGCAGATCTGATAAATGTAAAATCCTTAATATAGGCATGTAGCTGAAAAATTAAGTAATTACCCACCTATCATTTACATCAATCTCACTCAGCTTAGGGAATTTAAATGCATCCTCTCGTAAAAAAAGCTTAATATTTGAACCTTCTAAATTAATCTTTCCCCAACTACGTGCGCGAGCAATTTCTGATACGAAAGTAAAAATCTCTGTATAAAGAAGTTTCAGCACAGGACCAGGATCAAGTGGATCTAAGCCTAGCCTGCGAATTAGTTCAGTACAAACCTCAGGAGTGAACCTATTCCCCATGGAAATTTTTATCGGAATTCCGGTTCTATACATAATTTTCGCTATTTTTGTAAACAGACCCTCAACCTGTTCTGTGACCATACACGAAATATTTTGTATCTCATCTCCTACCTCCACCGATACCTTTTTTAACTCGTTAACAATATAACTAATTTCGGTATCAGGAGGTATCATGTGCTTCCTAACTAGCTCCACTAGAGCTCTGCTAGGTAGAAATTTCTTATTGGGATCTTTATCCTCATGCAATTCAGATAAAGCTCCTAGTTGTACCAAAGGTATTGAAGACCCTATAACTACCATGTCTCCTGACTTTAAGATTCCAACAGCAGTCAAAGGTTGCCCAAACGGAATATTAATATAATGACGGCCTTCATATTCTGGCTGCCCTCCCAAACGGACTCTTACTGATACACTGCTATAAAGTGACCGGTAAGTGTTAAAGATCTGATTGTTGTTTACCTTATCAAACCGAGTACTTCTCCCATAGACATGTTCCACAGCCTGCGGAATCTTCATTTCAGCACGAATCCACTTCTTTGGACTAATAGAATATTCATCAACAGTGTAAATATCTGAATCTTCATAACCATCTATGGTTTCCCTAACTTCTGTCATTCATCCTCCCCACAAATAAATGTTCTTTTCACATCATGTGTAAGCATGAATTTTTTTGCTGTCTCAGCTTTCTTTAAAGCTCTTTCGCAGACCTTCATTAATTTTTTAACATCTTTCTCATCCATTGCTAAACTAAGGCTATTTCCCCCGCTAAAGGTATCGTAATAGATACGCAAATTGTAAGAAATAATCGATCCCTGTATTTCGGACGCATCCTCGTCATAAATAGGTCTGATATCAGTAAGGATTTTAACATTTTGAAACAAGTTAGGATAATCATAAGACAGCTCCAATCCCTTAACTACATTCCAAACACTTGTCAACGAAAGTAAATCACGCAATTGCGATGTCACATCTTTCCAGCGACTAATCCCTTCTGCATCCCATCCTACTTTAGCCGTACTTATACCATAGCTAATACCGTCCAGAACTTCCTGCGCACTTAGACCACGCATCCTTCTAATAGAGTAGAGTGATATGAGTTGTCCTACAATTGTATGAGCCTCAAGAAGACGATCAGGTCCTTCTAGTACCTCATTAATAGCATTCTGTAAGTCAGAGGGATGAACAGGCGGGGGATCAAGCACCGACAACTTCTCTACAATAAGCATTAACTTTTCAGGCCCAATATCTCTTATAACAGCCAAATCCTTAAGCTGTTCTGGCCTTAGCGATAACTTTAACGACATGTCCCTCCGTTAAAACTCCAATCCTAGATTTATATTATCACTATTATATAGTATCTGCAATTAAATAACCCAAAACCTAACCCTCAGATATCTTGACTTTTGGACAGGGCGTCGCGTCGTGTCCTTTTAAAATCCCGCCCTCTCCTCACACAAGAAATTATCATAAAACCAATTAATTATCAATAGCTTAACCAGTCAGCTCCAATTTTTCTACACACTACATCTTCTTTTTTTTACAAATAACAGCCCATCCGCATCATTTTTAACATACCCACACTTCTACCTCTTAAACTATCCATTTGTCTATCCACCAATAATCTGAAACTTTCATAAAACCGAATCATCACATGTAAACTTTTTATGAAGACATTCAGAATGGTTCATAGCAAATCCCCTCATAAGCCCACTCACTCGGGAATTCCATCATCAGTTTTTGAGATAAAGTAAAGCATCTACGCTTGCAACAATCAGGTAAAAGTGAATTACAGTTAAAATCTTTACACGCTTTATAATCATTCCTCAGGAACATCTTCTTTTGAGTTTGTAGCCGTCTTGCCTAACTTTTCCCATCTGTACCAGAATGTCTTGTAGCTCATTCCAAGGAGTTTTGCTGCTTTTGCTACTACTCCATTGGCTTTTTTCATTGACTGCTGTAAAAGACTTTTCTCCAGTTCTTCAAAATTAATCCCTTCATCCAATAAGGTAAAATCGGATATCTTTTCTGCGATGCCACCCCCCAGTTCTCCTCCAATGTCCTTTAACATTATTGTATCGTTGTCAGCCAATATAACAGCCCTTTCTATTACTGATTCCAACTGCCGGATATTGCCGGGCCAGTGATATCCCGAGAGAGCCTTTATTACGGCTGGTTCAATGGCTTGTATCCTTTTACCGAATTCCCGGTTGTATTTCTTTAGGAAAAAATCCGCAAGATCCGGGATATCGCTTTTCCTTTCCCTTAATGGCGGGAGTTCAATTGTAACAACCTTAAGCCGGTAATAGAGATCTTCCCTGAAGTTTTCTTTTGAGAGTTCCTTCTCAATATCTTTATTCGTTGCTGTAATAATTCTTATGTCCACTTTGATTGCATCTTTTGCACCGAGTCTCCTGATCTCTTTATCCTGGAGGACACGCAATAATTTTGACTGCGTCGATAAAGGGAGATCCCCGATTTCGTCGAGAAAAAGTGTACCGCTGTTTGTTGCTTCAAAGAGGCCTATCTTCCTTGAAACCGCACCGGTGAAAGCCCCTGGTTCATAACCGAAAAGCTCGCTCTCGAAGAGGGTTTCAGGAATTGAGGAACAGTTCAATGCGGTAAATGGTTTTGTTCTTCTTTGGCTGTTGTAGTGAATAGCATGAGCAACAAGCTCCTTGCCCGTGCCGCTTTCACCTCTGATAAGAACTGTTGCCGAGCTTGAAGCGACTTTCCGCATTATATCGATAGCTGTTCGCATCTTTTCTGTACTGCCGATAATTCCCTCTATTTTGAACCGCTCGTATAGTGCTTCGTGCAGTTGGAGGTTCTCTTTCAGGAGTTCTGAACGCTCAACAGCTCTTTTAACTGTCAAAAGCAGGGAGTCCCTGTTCAGAGGCTTTGTAAGGTAGTCAAAGGCACCCTTCTTAATAGCATCAACTGCAGAGGTGATCGTTCCGTAAGCGGTCATAATAACTACAGGTGGAACAGGCGGGACGCTGGATATTGACTCAAGCAATGCGATGCCATCCATTCCTTCCATTTTGAGATCTGTCAATAAAACGTCAGGGGCATATTTTTTAAAAAGTTTTAAAGCTTCTTCTCCGGAAGAAGCACTGTATACTTCATATCCTTCATCAGTGAGAATCGTTTCCAATATGTCCCTCTGAAGCTGTTCATCATCGACTATAAAAATGACAGCCATTTCATTCCCCTTTTTCGTAAGGAAGACGGATTGTCACGATGCTCCCCTTTCCCTCGCTGCTTTGGAAACTAATGTTTCCGGTATGCTCCTCTATAATTTTCTTTGTTAATGAAAGACCTATTCCGAGTCCTGTATTTTTTGTTGTGAATAAAGGATCAAAAACCTTTCCGGCGAGATCTTGAGAAATACCTGTACCGCTATCTTCAATAATAATGCTCAACTCTTTGTTATTTGCTGCAGTCTTGATGATGAGTCTGCCGCCATGCGGCATCGCCTGAAAGGAATTCAGCATAATATTATAAAGACACATCTTAATGAATTCAGGATCAACGGAGATATACGGAACAGGAGAGAACTTTTTAATAGTTACAATATTTTCCTTGAGGGCTTTTGCATCGGTTAGTACAAGGACATCTTCGATAAGCCTTATCATGTCAGTCTTTTTAAGGTGCAGTTCAAATGGCCTGCTGTATGTTAGGAAACTTTCTGCGAAACGGCTGACACGCTGAATCTCGTTCTTGATATTGTGTATAAGCGAGTCGAAATTATTTTTATCTTCATTGCTTGAAGGCTTATATTTCTCCTGGATATGGTCAATCGAGAGACTGATAAAATTAAGAGGATTTCGTATTTCATGTGCGATGCTTCTTGAGAATTCACCAATCCCGGCAAAGTGCTCGGCTTTTCTAAGCCTTTCCTCAAGTTCTTTTTCTTCCCTTAGCTTTCCGATCATATAATTAAAACTCTTGGCAAGCTCACCGATTTCGTCCTTTCTGTTCGTACGTAATTCCTGAGTGAGGTCACCGGCAGCAACATTGTGTGCTGCCTGAACTACATCTTCTATTGGTTTGGTGTATCTCCTTGCAAGAAAGACAGTAAGAATTATTCCAACGGAGAATACTGCGATGGTAGCAACAATTCTTTTTACTGCTTTTGACCGTATCTGTGACGAAAAATCTTCAGTGTTTACTGTTAGATAAATATAACCGTAATGTTTATCCCCGGCGATAACGGGTACTATTACATCATATGATGTACCAGCGCTTGTTACCGGCTCCCCGAGTTCTGCCTTGAAGATGAGTTCTTTTTTTGTCTTTGTTATCCACTTGCCAACTTTATCGGGATTGGTACTCGAGATAATTTTATCCGAATTACTGATCAGCGAAATCTCTTTTACACCCTTTATATTAAGTTTCTTAAAATAGTTCTGAAGACGCTTTTCTTCAGGTAGTCCACTGCTGGTAACTTCTTCAACACCCTTCTGGATACTTTGTGAGAGTTCGGCAATATATTTCTCGAATTCGCTATAGATCGACTGTTCGGTCTGGTAATAGAGGAAAATCAATATAGATAAAAGGCTGACGCTAAGGAAGAGCATGATAATAATTAGTTTTTTGTTTAAAGACAGCGTCAGAAGACTGTCTTTGACCTTTGTAATGGCGAGATGCATATATAATTGTATATTTTTCTGTTATTTAAAAGTCAATTATTAAAGGGTTTAAGTCCCCGAGCATCATTGCGGGTAAATTATGGTTTGTGTCCCTTCTGACAAAGACCAATAGAGAGCTTTTGCATCTTCTTTATTCAGCACAATGTCAATTGCTGTAAACGGCTTTTTTCTAACAGAATACAATACTTTAAAAAAGGGGCGGACTAAAAACTTCTTAAATGATGAAAGGACATTCACTGGTGTAGTGAAAAACCCTTTTGTCGGCATAACTGATAAATAAACCCCCCTATCCATTTTGAGAGTATACCGTACAGGCATGTCTTCCAGTTCGAGAGCTTCTATTTCAAAAATATCATCTTCTTTATTTTCACCGGGGTTAATTTTGTCCCTTCTTGGTTTTAGAAAGGTACTCTTCTTTTTTAAAACCAAGACATTACCTGGAAGACTGCTTCCCCAGTAGCGCACATTATGTATGAGGAACTCCTTTAAGATGAAACCCTTTGCCCTAATTTGAACTTTATTTTCTTTCAGATTGAAAACAAAATAGATGAGCGGTTTCTGCGCTAATGACAATTCTGTTTTAAGGAGCCGGGTTTCTTTTATAAGTCTTGCCTTTTCATTCGCAGATGCATTTACAGTGATTAAGACAGTAATAACTAAAATTAAAACCCGGAGAAGCATTTTAGAAAATAAATATCTGTGTACCAATCTCAGCAGTATTGAATACTGTTTTGAGATCAGCATCACCGACACGTATGCAGCCGTGAGTAACACTTCTGCCCAGTAACCGAGTGTAGAGAGTACCATGAATAAAATATCCATTGCCGAAGCCGAGGGAATAGTTTCCCAGCACCCCTTCTTCCCTTCGAGCTTTTATGGAAGTTGGTATCTTTTCCCCTTCTTCGATGAAGCCCCAGTCCGGCTTTGTCCAGATTGGAGAAACGTATTTCGACTTTACTGTGAATACCCCTCTCGGGGTATCAAACACCCATTGTCTTTTACCAGACGGGTCTTTAAGAACATTACCGCTCCCGCAAGAAACGACTGCTTCACGAATAACCTTAAGTCCTCTTTTCAGATACAGCCTGTTTTTGGCGCTGTCGATAACAATATAAACGCTCTCTGGAACAAGGCTCTGAATATTGTATTTAAGATAGTTGGTTCTCGCTTTTAAAGTGCTGATGCTCAGTCTTGCTGTCCTCTGGTCAGCTTTTTCCCTGCTGTGCCCGGACTCTTTTACGCCGATATAGAAACCCAGACCTTCTATAGATAGAAAGAGTATGATGATAACTGTTAAGTATAATATGTTCTTACGGGCAGTCACTGTTTATAATCCTTTGATAGCTGAAGATATACTGTTCTGGAAGTCAACTGCTCCGACAATCGTGACAGGTGTCCCTACTTTTGCAATGCTGAAAAGTTCGTCTATCATCAGGTTGTCCATGGCGATGCATCCATATGTCATGCTGTCCCTTCCTCCTCCGTGGATTTCTATCAATCCACCGATACTGACATCTTTAGGTACGAGCCCCTTTTCCTTGGCGAGAAGAAATTGTTTCTGATCATCTTCGTTTGGGTAATTTATCAATAATGCTTTGTGATAGCGACTATGCTTTAATTTATTAATAATCCTGTATCTGCCCTCAGGGGTTGCATTATCGCCCCTATGCAGCTTGTCGCCTGAGCCATTCCGTCCAAGACCAATCTTGTAGGTTTTGTACACAATGCCGCGTCTGTAAACTGTCAGCGTCCGCTCACTCTTGTTTATAACTATAGAAAGAATCTTCTTTTTTCCGGATTCAGTGATTGTATCCTCAACCCACTGCTGCCACTTTGTGATCTGGTTTTTGTCCGTATATCTGTTCAATATATTGAGTAGAGTGTTTTCGGCGGCATTGATATATAAAGAAAGGGCGTTGATTTTCTCTCCTGCTGACTTGAGGTCGTTATTTTCGTAGCGTTTCTGTGTTTCCAACAAGATGACTTCAGCCTTTATGAGATCCTCCCGTGCCAGTCTTCCTTCGTTTATCATGCTGGTCAGGCCTTTTAGTGTATTAATCCTGTTCTGAAAGAACGAAATTTTGCCTGCTATACTCTCAGACAGTTCCTGCTTTTTCTGCTCAATTTTACTGAATAAAAGATTGCCGGTCTGCAATGCCTCTCTGAATTCCGACTGGATGATTGTGTAGTCGCGAAACCATACAAGCTTGAAGTTTTCATGGACAAGGTCTTCTCTCGCCTTCTGAAGAGCGCCCTTATAGCTATTATATTCTTGTGGTATGTATTCTAATGCTCCAGACCTCCAGAGGTTTTGATCCTGTTTCTCTGCAAGTTTCACCTCTGGAGGTATTGGCGGAGCATTACATCCAATAAGTAATATTAAAGTAAAGATGCATAGTATTTTCTTAATATTCAGTATCAATCTACATATATATTAACTGAAAATACTATTTATTTTGTCTTTGTGCCGACCTTTTCCATAGCTTGAGTAACCTGAGAAGAAACCTCGGCAGCTTTCTCTTTTATGCTGTTGGCCTTTTCGGTTGCAGCGGCATAATCTTCTGTGTCCATTGCACTCTGGACATCGGCAAGTGAGTCCTCAAGTCCTTTTAAATCTGCCTTCAATGCTTCTATATCGGCCTTGGAACCTTTTCCCTTAGGGGCTTTTGCGAGGATGGTTTTTGCCTCATTTACAGAGGTCTTTGCTGCCTCCTGTGTTGCTATGGCATTATTCTTTGCCTCTTCTTTTTTCGCTGCCATACCGGACTTGAGAGTCTCTGCATCTGCTTTTACAGTTGCCAGCATCTCTTTTGCCTTACTGTAGTCCTTCATGAGTTTGCCGTCCTGAGTCTTGATTTCTTCCATAGCGGCAGTCAATCCGTCATTTATTTTTTTCGCATCTTCAGGAGCGTATTTCTCGGCTCCTTCGCTGATTACAGCATCAACAGCTGATTTTGCTGCGGTAATATCTTCTGTAGGCTGTTTGCCACAACCGGCAGAAAGAACTATTACCAGCATGCCTAATAGTAATACTTTTAAAATATTGAGTTTCATTTTTATACTTTTTCCTCCATTAAAATATTTTTAAAGTTTCTGATGAACATTAATACCCCAAAATATATTTTTTCGTCTTTTGTGGTATTCAAGCATTTCTTTGCTTCAACAAATATTACTTAGTTGACTTTGCAGGAACATCACTTTTTTCTTCCGTCTTCTTTTCAGCAGGAGCTTTTTGTTTAGCAGCAACGGTGTAGATGTGTATCTTTGTTGCGATATTTTTGCCTTCGGCTTCCTGGTATTTTACCCTGACTCTTTCGCCTGCCTTTAGATCGGCAAAGGTTTTTACGTCTTTACCGGCAACGATTTTTGTTTTACTGTCAACAGATACCGTCACTTCACCTTTTTTCCCCTTAACTGTCAGGGTTCCGGCTTTAGCATCAAGGGATTTTATCTCACCGGTAATATTCGTTGGCTTTTCTTTTGCGACTTCTGCTGGGGGAGATACGTTCACTGCAGGATTCGCTGCCTCCTCTTTAGCAAATGAGACTGCTGAGAGGCCGAGGACAAATAACAAAGAAACTAAAAAAGCTATCGACTTTCCCAAATTTATTTATTCACCTCCTTTCATTTTAGTGCCATGTATTAACAGCAAGATTTATGCCAATGCGGGGAGCCGCCTTTAATAAGAGTTTTTTATTTGAAAGGTTCCTTTTTTAGGGAATAAGGTTCTCTTTTGAGGAAGTCAGACTCGCATGTAGGATAGACTCTTAACCCGAAAAATGCATTTAGATTTTAAATCTGATAGGCACATATGCCTACCGTGAATTGCATTTTCTGTTCTTTAGAAAAGAAAATGGCCGGAGTTTTTCTCCAGTTCTTTTTCGATTTCATGGTATTTGTCGAGAAGAGACGAGTCATCACCGTATGAAATTTCACACAATTGCGAAGATAAAAAAATGAAAAAAAAGTAAAGGTGACGGTTCTAATTAAATGTTAAATGAAAAATAATGCAAACAAGAGGAATAAATACAACCGTCCCCTTTACTGTTCTTCTGTTCTTTTGCGAAAGACTATTGCTTGGATTCTTCCACATTCTTATTCCGATGCTGGACAAAGGCGTCACGCATCGAGACGTAAGGATCGATGGCCGACTCTTTGAAGGACTCATAATCCCCGATCTTGAATGATGTGTCGTTCACTGCTTCGTGCGCATAGATTCCCGTGCTTTCTCCAAAGGTCAGATCGGAACTGCTTATATAGGTCAGGGGATACATAAACCGGTCTCCTACAAGACCGATCCCGTCACGGA
>Ga0154626_1102_pt2 | contig 13739 bp, 10 predicted proteins | sample Rifle2008BG13ft_FD_116055 | JGI IMG/M metagenome (GOLD analysis project Ga0154626, IMG submission 116055) | Nitrospirae bacterium RBG_13_41_22 | reverse complement strand
TGTGCTTGTTCTCTCATCTTTTCGATCTCGGTTTTCATCTCTACTGCAAGGTTAGATATAGTATAATCACCCGACTTATAGGCTAAGGTATTTACCTCTCTGCTTATCTCCTGAAGAATAAAATCGAGCTTTCTTCCTATAATATTATCGTTGCTGAGAATTTCTAAAAATTGTTTTATATGGCTTTCTATTCTGCTTACCTCCTCTGATATATCGAGTTTCTCGGCTATTATTGCGGCCTCCTGAGTTATCCTGGTACTGTCTATCTCTCCAGCCTCGAGTATCAGCCTTAGCCTTTCAGTGAGTTTTTCCCTCAACTTTACAACCTCATGAGGAGCAATTGATTTTATTTCATCGTTCATCGCATTCAATGACTCTATCCTCTTGTGCAGTTCCTCTGAGATGAGCTTACCTTCTCGTATCCTCATTTCCTCGAGATTAGAGATGGCTTCATGAAAAGCAGCATAAAGCGAGTCTATATCGTATTTCGGTTCCTCTTCAATAAGGAATTCCCTGTATCCTGCGAGTGTCTCTATGTTAATCTCGCCGGGTATGGAAAGTTCTTTTTGTAAATCCTGTAAGGCGGTACATATATTCCTTGCCAGCTCTTTATTTATTATTAGCTGGGTTGCTTTATGATTATTTGTAGAGACAGAAACATCCAATCTTCCCCTACGAAATTTTCCCTTAAGGATATTTCTTAAAGGTATTTCATATTGACTCATATAAGGAGGCATCTTTATTGCCGTGTCAATAAACCTGTGGTTTACGGAGCGGATTTCAACCCTGAAACCATTATTTTCTGCACTGCCGAAGCCTGTCATACTCTGTACCATATTTTTATAAACTATAAATCACTTAGACAATTTAGTCAAATACTTCCAATTGGATATCTTCAAAGAAAAGATAATTGATGAGATAATACAGATTATGGCTGAAATACTAACTGCATTGGCTGTCCCGACAGAATTAGCCAAAATGCCCATAAGTGAGTTGCCTATAGGGGCAGTGCCTAAAAACATAAGTGCATATACGCTCATCGCCCTTCCTCTCAGGCTGTCGGGTACGGAAAGTTGTATAAAACTGTTTGCAGTTGCAAAAAAGCTCACTAAACTCCATCCGATGAATATAAGCATGATTACTGAAAGATGGAATACTTTTGATAGAGAAAAGGCAAAAAGTGAAAATGAAAAAAAAATTGCTGAAAGAGACATAAACCTGTCCTTTTCTTTTATATCACCTTTGAACGCAATGAATAAAGCGGCTGTAAATGCACCAATTCCCGTAGCGCCAACGAGAAAGCCAAACCCTTCAGGGCCAGACTTTAATACTTCCGCTGCAAACACCGGAAGGAGAGTTATAAAAGGCATACCTGTTAGACTGAACACTGCAATTATTATTATGATCCTAAATATATCGGGTTTGCTTTTTATGAACTGTATCCCTTCTATTAAATCTCTCTTAATCCCTTTTGAACCTATGTTTACAGCGCCTTTTATCTTAATCCTTGAAAGAGCAATGATAACCGCGAAAAAACTAAGTGCATTAAGATAAAAACATGCAGGTAGTCCTATATAGGCAATTGTCAATCCTGCCGCAACAGGTCCTATCATTCGAGAGCCATGAAATGCAGCTGAATTCAATGCTATAGCATTCAAAAGATTACCTCTCCCCACCATCTCGACTAAAAATGCCTGCCTTGCAGGAATATCAAAGGCATTGACTGTGCCAAGAAGTGTTGCCATGATAGCAACATGCCATACAGCAATTAAATTAATATCCGTGAGTATGCCAAGAAAAAGGGCTGGTATGATTGATAATGCCTGTGTCATCAAAAGTAGGTTTCTCTTCCTGAATCTATCTGCTGCTATGCCGCCTGCAAGCGTGAATAAAAGAATAGGTAGCGACCCGGCGGCTGCAACCATACCGAGATAAAAAGGTGATTTTGTCAGGCTGTATACAAGCCATCCCTGTGCAACAGACTGCATCCACGTGCCTGACAAGGAAACAAGCTGGCCAAACCAGAAGAGTCTGAAGTCTCTGTAATGTAAGGCTGAAAATCTTCCGAAATTTGCCATTTGTTTATTTTAACGGTTCTATCTCAATTTCTGGGGAAATTATCCTAACCCATATTATTCATAAAAAAGTATAAAACAAGCCGAGATAGAGTATTGGAGCGGATTCTTTTGCCGATAGTCAAATGCAGTACGTGAAAATAAAGAGGCAAAAGCCTCGGTCTACGACTCGTAGAGAGGTCGGAACGACCGAGAATGAGCGAGGATACTCTATCTCGGCTTGTATATCATAAAAATCTATGAATAATGTGGACTAAGTTTCTGCTGCCAGTCTGCATAATAAGAAGGGGGTAAAAATGTAGTAACGTGGAATTGACAAAAAGTTTACCATTCCCTTATGATTTTCACTGCTTTTCTTTTATCGGTTTATTGTTTGTTTCCAGTGTCTTCAGACTCCTGAGTTCGGAAAGAACCCGATAAACAATAAACTGAAAAATCGTGTAAACTAAGGTACGGAGTTCATATGTATTTTCAGGACTTGATATTAAAACTTCACCAGTTCTGGGCAGAAAAGGGCTGCATCCTTTTACAACCATATGATTTAGAGGTCGGGGCCGGCACATTCCATCCTGCTACATTCTTCAGGGTCCTCGGGCCTGAGCCGTGGAAAACAGCTTATATTGAACCATCAAGGAGGCCAACCGATGGGAGGTATGGAGAAAATCCAAACAGACTTCAACAATACTATCAGTACCAGGTCATTTTAAAACCATCTCCATCCGACGGTCAGGAGGTCTATCTCGAAAGCCTTTCTTATTTAGGGATAGATCCTCTTAAACACGATATCAGATTTGTCGAGGATGACTGGGAATCACCTACCCTCGGATCCTGGGGTCTCGGCTGGGAGGTATGGCTTGATGGTATGGAAATCACGCAGTTTACATATTTTCAGCAAGTCGGAGGGATTGACCTTAAACCCGTCTCACTTGAATTAACGTATGGTCTTGAAAGGATTGCCATGTACTTACAGGGAGTGGATAATGTATTTAACCTTAAATGGTGTAAAGACATAAGATACGGAGAAATACACCATATTGGTGAAGTAGAATTCTCAAAGTATAATTTTGATTATGCAGACACTGACCTCTTATCAAAGCAATTTGATGCATATGAGAAAGAGTCGGTCAGACTTAATAAACTTGGTCTTATACTTCCATCTTATGAGTTCTGCTTAAAATGTTCACACACTTTTAATCTGCTTGATGCGAGAGGCGCTTTTTCTGTTACAGAAAGGACAGGATACATCGCCCGCGTAAGAAATCTTGCAAGGCTCAGTGCAGAGGCATACTACAAACAGAGAGAAGAGATGGGGTTCCCGCTTCTGGAAATCAAATCTTTAAAAAATTAATTCCCTTTGTCCCAAAATTTTCTATGGATGCCAATCTTTTCACTGTTACGCCTCTTTCAAAGTCTGTCTCGGGTGCTTTGAGGGTGAGCCTGTCGGCAATCTTACCTATTTCTGTGTCACTGCCTGTTTTGATCACTACCACAGTGGCTACACCGTTCTCTACATTAGTCCCCATGAAGACACAGTTATTCCTCTGAGTAGGAGACTGTCGTTGAGAAAAGATTTTCGAAGTCTTCTCTACAGGAAAGGTTTCACCTGTTAGTATTGCCTCATTTACGAAAAAGTCCTTTGCCTCTAAAATTACACTGTCTGCCGGAATTATGTCTCCAGCGGAAAGAAGGGCAATATCTCCAGGGACTATATCATCTATAAAAACTTCCTTTTTATTTCCGCTTCTCAATAGTGTTGCTTTTGTCTTTACCGTTTGAAGGAGCTTTTCTACGGCATTTGTGGCACCGTATTCCTGAATAAAACTCAAAAAACCGCTCAGGATAATGATGGCAAGGATGATTGCGGTATCAGTAAAATCCCTTACAAAAGCTGATACCATACTGGCAAATATTAAAATAAGGATGATAGGGCTTTTGAATTGATTTAAAAAGAGAGAGAGCTTAGTCTGCTTTTTCTTCTTCCTAAGGATGTTGTGGCCAAATTCGGAGAGCCTATTCTCTGCCTCTCCTTCAGAAAGACCTGAAGGGGAAGTCTCAAGGAACTGTAATAAATCCTTGATTTCAACTTCCCAATAGTTCTCTGGAATATTCAATTGTTTTTTTATTACAAACCACCTATAGTAAGTGACATTTCTAAGAATCCCCCTTTACTCTCTATCTCCTTGAAACCGATTTTCTTCCAGAATTCTTTTGATGGGTAATTATCCTCTTTTACCTTTACTATCAACTTTTTTAAAAAATGGGACTGTTGAATTCTCTGTTTCAGCATTCTGAATGCCGATGTTCCATATCCATGTCTTCTGTCTTCCTTATGAAATATCACGAGTGACACCTCAACGGATTTATCAGGCAGAAGGTTATATAAACCAATAAAACCTATCATTCGAGAGTCCGTCTTTATGCAGTATGGACAACAATACGTCCTTTCAAACCACCACCATAGAGACAACCAGGATTTAACCCGAGGTCTCAACCCAGTCGATTTCAGAATATCATCATCCTTCAGGGCACTCTTGAGATAAGGTCCATCAAAAATGCGCAATCGCCTCAGGGTTACTGAATTACCTTTCATTCTTCTTGGTATTTTCAGGAAGATCACGTATTACCCTGCATCTCTCTCGTTATTCTGTAAAGAATGATTTTCCCCTTGATACATCATCTTCTCGCGTCATATCTAAACTATAATCCAAATCTTCTGAATAAATAGTATTTAGGGAAATCGATTCCGAGGGTAAATAGTGCTGAAAAAATAAGAACAGCGAGAACCTGATAGATTGTCAAAGATGGAACAAATATGCCGTATATTCCTAAAAATGCAAATCCGATAACTGTCACTGCACTCATGATAAGTAATTCCCTGCCAGGGCGTGATGACCAGAAGTGTCTCCTTTCCCTTACAATTAATACCCTGAACTGACTGTTAAATATCAGATTCAACATAACAAGTGTGCGAAGTTTCTCCCATTCCAGATGAAAATATTTTATACCAATCACAATTACAATAATACCTTCAACAATCAGGAGTATGCCCGGTACGAGTGATGCTAAAGTAATGTTCTTCACATTCCACTTATTCGGATTGCTTGTATACTTCACGTTGTCAGTTGCCAGAGACATTGTCACGAAATCATTTGCAAATACAAGCAGTGACATTCCCAGGAGGGAGAGGGGAATTTTATGGAGCCAGAAGAAGCTTGTTGTGAGTAAACCGGCAAATTCTATAACCTTGGTAACCTTATTTATAACCCATGTGAGCATTCGTTGATATGTCTGCCTGCTTCAGAGCCGGTGCATCATTGACACCGTCTCCTGTCATTCCTACCATATGCCCTTTGGATTGCAGAAGTTTCACTACTCCGTACTTGTCTTCAGGGTATATCTCTGCAAATCCATCGCTTTTTCCAACAACCTTTATCTTTTCACTTTCGCTCATGCCCTTTATTTCAGAAAGCCGGATAATTTTTTCGCCTATGTCCACCTGACGGGCTATCTCTTTAGCTATAGCAATGTCATCACCTGTAAGCATCATCGGCTTTATTCCCAGCATTCTTGCCTCTTCTATCATGTTTTTTGAATCTGGCCTGGGAGGGTCAGATAGTGGAAGTAATCCTGCGAATTTAAGATTATCTAAATCACCGCCCTCTGATCGTGCTACTGCTATGGTTCTGTATCCTTTCCTGGAAAACTCATGTACGGTTCTGTCTGCTTTTTCCATAGTCTCTTTATCAATTCCACGACATAGAGATATAACTATCTGGGCCGCACCTTTAACAGCCCTGAAGCGCTTCCCGTCAACCTCAATAATAGCCTCGGTTCTCTTTATTGAGGGATCAAAAGGTGTGTAGGAGACCTGTTTATAGGCATCAAAATTGATTTTTGTACTTTTAGCATGGTCAATAACCGCAAGATCTATGATGTCCATTCCTTCCTCTTGAGATGCCAGAGCGGCTATTCTGACAACATCCTCTTTCATGAATCCTGAAAATGGAATGCTCTCTGTAACTGATAATCTGTTTTGCGTTACTGTGCCAGTCTTATCGAGGCAGAGAACATCTATCGAAGCTGTATCTTCTATCGAATCAAGCCTTGTTACAAGCGCTCCTTTTTTAGCAAGTTCCATTGCACCCACAGCCTGGACTATGGTGAGCACTGCTGGAAGGGCTACAGGGACAGATCCCATGAGGAATATTACCACGAATGTCATTATTGTCAGGATACCTATATTCATCAGCAGGGCATATATAGAGACTAAAATTGATGCGGCGATACCCAGATACATCATGTATTTGACTATAGCCATCATCACTTCATCTTGATGGGACTTTGGCTTTGCTATTTTTACCAATTCGGTTGTTTTACCAAAATAAGTATTTGCTCCAGCATTTACCACAACACACCTGGCCTCTCCGCGCCTTATTACAGAGCCTGAATAAATAATGCCGGATGGGTGTACTTCTACAGGCAGGGATTCTCCTGTTAAAGCCGATTCATCAACAGAAAGCTCACCACTTGTAATTTTGGCATCCGCTGGCACTATATCGCCAAGCCTGACAACGATGGTATCTCCGGGTACAATTTCTTTAGCCTCTTTCATCACCCATTTCCCATCCCGTAATACCTTTGCCTTGATCGCCAGCTTTTTCTTTAGAAGTTCTACCGCCTTTTGCGAGCCTATAGAGTGCATATGGCCTATGATGGCATTTATCGTGAGCAAGGCAAAAATTATTATTGTTTCAAAATAATGTCCCAATATAAACGAAAGCACCATTGCCAGCTCCAGCAACCATGGCATAGGCCCCCAGTAACGTAATAGAAATTCGAGAAAGGGATTTTTCTTTTTTTCTACGATTTCGTTATAGCCGAATGTCTTGAGACGATTCCTTCCTTCAGACTCCGAAATTCCATCTGTTGACGTCCCCAGGATTGTTAATGTCTCTTCTAAGGAAATCTCTTTATATTCAGACGTGTTTCTAACTTGAAAATCCATAAGAGCATCTTTCTTTTAGTATCTTACTGACGATATTATTTATATTGTATTAAGTGCATAATAGCAGGTCAATAAGATAAAAAAGCAGCAAGCTAACACCCTTGTCAATCAATCTGTTATAAGTTATAATCCCTTGAACAATTCATCTGGAATATCACATTTGTATAGAAAGAGGTAAAACTCAATGACCCAAACCAGAAATTACAACTCTCCACTTTTGTTAGAGATAGGAACAGAAGATTTACCCGCGAGGTTTCTGCCTCCTGCAATACAACAATTAAAGGAAAATAGTGAGATGATTTTCAAAGAAAATCACATAAGATTCTCTGATATAAAAACATATGGAACCCCGCGAAGGCTTGCAATGATTGCTGATGGCATACCTTTGATGCAGGAAGACAGAACAAAGGAGGTATTCGGTCCTTCTAAGAAGGTTGCATTTGATGAAAAAGGCAACCCTACAAGGGCAGCAACAGGATTTGCTAATTCACAGGGTGTAAGTGTAGAAGGCCTTATCATAAAAAACAAAGACAGAGGTGAATATGTCGTTGCAGTAATAGAGGAAAAAGGTGTATATGTCAGAGAACTGTTGCCTGAAATACTTAAAAAAATTGTATTTTCAATATACCTCCCAAAATCAATGAGATGGGGCAATAGCAATATAAGATTTATAAGGCCTATACGATGGTTGCTGGCTTTATTTGATAAAGAAGTTATCAGCTTTGAGACAGATGAAATAAAAAGCAGCAATATTACCAGAGGACACAGATTCTTATCACCTGCTGCCTTCCAGATAAAGGAAATCCCGAGCTATAAAAATTTGCTCCGGAACAATTATGTAGTAATTGACCAGGAAGATAGAAAAAGAATTATAACCAGCAAGGTAGAAGAACTTTCTGTATCAGCAGAAGGCAAACCTGTTGAAGATGAGGAATTACTCGAGACAGTTGTAAATCTTGTAGAGTATCCTGTCCCTGTAATAGGGACATTTCCTTTGAAATACCTTAAACTTCCCAGAGAACTTCTTATAACAGTGATGAAAGATCATCAGAAATATTTTGCTGTCGAAAACGGAGAGGGCAAACTTACAAATCACTTTATCGTTATAAGCAATACCAGTGAAGATAATTCGGAAACGGTAAGGGTTGGCGCAGAACGTGTTATCAAGGCGAGGTTCGAAGATGCAAGATTTTATTTTGAAGAGGACAGTAAAAAACCACTCTCTGAAAGGATAGAAGAACTTAAGAAGGTCACATTTCAGGAAAGGCTTGGTAGTCTTTATGAGAAGGCAGAACGAATGGCAACTTTTGCAGGATTTCTTGCTGACAAGCTTCTGCCTTCAGCGAAAGATAAGCTCAACCGTGCTGCATGGCTTGCAAAAACAGATCTGATAACCGGCGTTGTGAGAGAGTTTCCCGAACTACAGGGAATCATAGGTAAATATTATGCTATACACGATGGAGAAGACAGCGAAGTCGCAGAGGCCATGGAAGAGCAGTACCTTCCAGCACATTCAGGCGGAAAAATTCCGGATACAGATATTGGAGCACTTCTCAGCATAGCAGATAAGATCGACAATATTGCTTCCTTTTTTTCCATTGGCATTACTCCTACAGGCTCAGAAGACCCCTTTGCCCTGAGGAGACAGGCACTCGGAATCATAGCGATTTTATTAAAGGGGAATTACAACTTAAATCTGAAAGAACTTGTTGAAAAATCAATAGTAAACCTTAAGGATCTAAAGGATATTGGAGAGTTGAAGAAGCAGATATTACAATTCATCGAAAACAGGTTGCAAACCGTATTGTCAGATCAGGGATATAGTCCGGACCTTATCCAATCAATCATCTCGCTATCAATTGATTTGCAATTAAGAGATTTGCAGGAGAGACTTAAAGCTCTCCAGAAATTTAAAGGGGACAGCGAATATAATGACTTTTTGACTGCTATAAAACGGGTGCATAACATAATTCCGAAAGGAAAAATACATGAATTGAACACGGAACTGTTAATTGAAGAACCCGAGAAGAGACTCAAAGAAAGGCTCGATTCTGTCAGATCTGATCTCGCGGGCGTTCTTAAAGAGAAATGTTATGATGCGATTAAACTCCTTTCCTCACTTACAGAGCCTATTAATAATTTTTTTGACCATGTACTTGTGATGGATAAAAGAGAGGAGATAAAGCAAAACAGGCTTGCATTACTAAACGAGAGCTGGAACACCGTATCAGCCATCGCTGATTTTTCGAAACTCTCTGCTGGTTAGAGACAATGAATTCTCCATGATAATTTCTCTTTTTAGTTTTTATTTAAAAACCAATCAATTTATAAAGGCAGGGCATTGGCTCGGATTCAGATCTTTGGCAATAGAAAAATATACTCAAGATGAGTGCTGTTAAGGATAATAAAAGCAATAGTATCGGTATTTTCAGACCTTCTTGATCTATCTTAGATATAAAAAGACCGGTTTTGGAAACCTTCTGAGCCGATTGTAATGTCCCTGATTGTCTATTAGTTATACGAGTCATATCGGTATCATCTGATTCTTTGTTAAATGGGTAAATAGATATGTTATTTTGTGCTTTAGGTTCTTTTACAGAATCATTTTCCCCGGTAAGTGGAACTTGTTCCATTCCCTCCCTACGTCCGAGATCAAGTATATAATGAAAAATTTCTTTACTTAATCCTATTCCTTGGGCAGCCTCATAGACATCATGAGCATCTACTATTGTTTTTTCTTTTTCAAAGGCTGTGTTGAGTGATCTGTCACATAAGGAATTAATTATACGTGGTGTACCTCCGGAGCGAAAGGCTAAATTTAATGCTTCCCAGGCCGAATCTGCAAATATGTAAGGGTGGCCTCCAGCTACTTGAATACGATGTGAGACATACTCACGTATCCTGTCGGCATTCATCTTTCCTAAAATTTCCAGGGTTGCAATGCGCTGTTTGAAAGGTTCCATCTCTGGCCTGGCAATTTTTTCCATCAATTCATTTTGACCAAGAAGAAGAATCTGAATAAGTTTAGCCGAGCCTTCCTCAAGATTGTTTAGTAAGCGAATGCCATTGAGTATATTATCTGACATCAGATGCGATTCATCAATTATAACTAAACACCTGCCGCCTTCAGAGTTAATCTTTAAGAGTGCATTTCTAATATCTCTTATAACAAATGTCCTTTCAGATGTTGATGGTTGCAGACCGAGTTCCTGAGCGATAAACAGAAAAAGGTCCATGCTGTTTCCTGGTGGCTCCGCCATCCATATGAGTTTATTGTCATGAGAAAAATCAGATTTTATCATTTGACTCAGGGTTGTCTTGCCTGACCCTATAGGCCCTGTTACCACTAATAAACCTCTGCCTGCCTTTAAAGAGTCTGTTAATCGTTTACGGGCTCGGGCATAATCATCCCGATCAAAAAAGAACACCGGATCAGGCACATTCTCAAAGGGTAGTATTTTGAGGTTAAAATATTCAGTGTACATAATATCTCAAAACTCCTTATCCCCTGGGATGAGCTTTACCTCAACCCTGCGGTTTTTAGCTCTACCCTCAATTGTCTCATTAGAGGCTACCGGACGTGTGTCACCGTAACCGATTACAGAGATGCGCCCAGGTAATATGCCGTTTTCTACTAATATAAGAGCAACAGCCTTTGCCCTGAGGTAGGATAGTTCCATATTATCTATGTATCTTTTTCCAGTAGATGGCATTAGGTTGTCAGTATGCCCATCGATAATTACACGATGATCAGGGGATGCCATAATATCCGGGATTAATTCCTGAACAGCAGCCTTCAGATTATTATCAATGGCAAATTGCCCGGAATGAAACGTTCCATCACCGAAAACGGCTAAAACTTTCGCCTTTTTTGAAGGTACTTTAGTTTCAACATTTGTTTGAATTTTTTCATTCTTTTCTGATAGCTTATCCTTTAACTTGGCCTTAGCGGACCGCAACTCTTCAACTAAAGCCTGTTTGACTACCTGTTCTTTGGTAAATTGTACTAAATTATCTTTTGCTTCAGGCAAGGGATCCCTTGATGTTAATCCTTGTGGGTTATTTTGGTAATGAATATTATTTGAGGGGATTTTTGATGTTTTATATGTGACAATGCCTGATAATGCGAGAAAGAAAATAGAAAGGCCAATGATAATATTACGCATAATAAGCTTAATTCAAAGATTGTTTTTTAACCACAAGGATATCTTAGAATAATTAATCCAATATTTCAATAATCGCCAGCTTATCAAGTTACGTATTCCATTAGCAAGGCATCGGATACTACCAGGTAATGAAAAGATTTATGTTAAAATGCCATAAAACAGTGAAGAAAAGGGATGGTCAGAAATTTATCTGTAAATTTCATAATAAACAGAAGGCGTGCCTTTCTAAACAATAGGACATGTTGAATCCGGGAACTAAAAAATCAAGATGGTTTAAGGATTATAACCTTATGGAGTTTTATAATGCTTAAAGGATACCTCTGCATCGTTCTTCATGCACATCTGCCTTACATAAGACATCCTGAATACGACTACTTTCTTGAAGAAAACTGGCTCTATGAAGCAATAACCGAAACATATATCCCGCTTCTCGATGTATTCGGAAAACTTATAAATGATGGTATTGACTTCAGGATAACCTTGTCCCTTAGCCCAACCCTTATAGAGATGTTTAATGACAGTCTCCTCATGGAGAGGTATAAAAGGCATATCGAGCGGCTGATAGAATTATCAGAAAAAGAGAGCCGCAGGATAAAGGGCGATATTAGTTTTGAACCTATTGTCAGAATGTATAATGAAAAGTTCCGACGGGTCAGATACCTATTTGAGGACATCTATAAAAGAGACCTTACATCTGCCTTTAAGGCATTACAGGATAATGGTAATTTGGAAATTATAACATCTGCTGCAACCCACGCATTCCTTCCCAACCTATCAATGTATCCTCAGGCGGTAAAGGCACAGATAAAGGTGGGTTCGGAACATTACCGGAAAAATTTTGGCAGATCCCCTGAAGGCATATGGCTTCCTGAATGTGGCTTTGCTTCAGATTTCGACCGTTCCATAAAAGATGCAGGCATAAGGTTTTTTTTCCTCGAGGCACACGGTGTAATTCATGGTATACCGTTGCCCCGATGTGGTGTGTATGCTCCTATATTATGCCCTTCGGGCGCTGTTGCATTTGGGAGGGATGTTGAATCCTCAAGGCAGGTCTGGTCATCTATAGGAGGTTATCCGGGAGATCTTTATTACAGGGACTTTTACAGAGATATAGGATTTGACCTTGACCTTGACTATATAAAACCTTATGTTCATCCGGATGGGATACGCACTTATACGGGTCTTAAGTATTACAGGATAACCGGGAAGACTGACAATAAAAAACCTTATGTCATACAACAAGCAAGGAAGAAGGCTGCAGAACACGCCGGCAATTTTATATTTAACAGGGAACTTCAGTTGAATTTTCTCTCAGAGACCCTGAAGATCAGACCTGTAATTACCGCGACTTATGACGCTGAGCTTTTTGGACATTGGTGGTTTGAAGGACCTGAATGGCTTGATTTTCTTCTAAGGAAGATATATATCGAGCACAGGAATTTCAGGACGATAACTCCTTTGGAATATCTAAGCTCACAAGATTGTAAGCTCCAAGGCTTACAATCTTGTGAGCCATCCATGTCAAGCTGGGGACACAATGGATACAATGAAGTCTGGCTGAACAGCTCTAATGATTATGTTTACCGGCATCTTCTTAAAGCGGCAGAACGTATGACATATCTTGCTGAAAAATTTTCCAGTGCAAATGGCATCATGCGGAGGGCGATTAACCAGGCTGCCCGGGAGGTTCTACTGTCGCAACATAGTGACTGGGCATTTATGATGAGGGCCGGCACCGCTACTGCTTATGCAAAAAAACGTTTTGAAGACCACATAGGCAGGTTTAACCACCTCTATCAATCAATCATCTCCGGAAACATCCAGGAAAAATGGTTGAACGAAATAGAAGATAAAGACAGGATATTTCAGGATATTGATTACAGAGTTTATAGAAGTTAACACAGTTTCCCAAGTTTACACAGTTTCTTGTGTTAAAAACTCAATAAACCCAAGCCAAGAAACTCAAGGAAACAATAAACTCATTATTATACGCTGTTTCTAAGAGAGTAGTCTATCGAATTGGTAAGCCTTCAAAAATGTCAGGAATTCGTCAAGGGCGTTCGACGAGACCAAATTTTTGTTAATGATGAGTGAAAAATCCCTTACTATCTTTTCCTCTTTTATGCTGAGTATGCGGAGGGTTCCATATTTACTTTCCTTTCTTGCGGCCCAGCGTGAGATTATCGAGATACCCAATCCATTCTCAACCGCATCTTTTATAGCCTCTGTACTTCCGAGAACGATGGATACCTTCATGTCCTGTAGCATAATTTCATGTCTGTTGAGAAACTTTTCGATCATCTGCCTTGTTCCTGAACCAGCTTCCCTGAAGATAAAAGGTTCTTTTACAAGGTCTGATATAGAGACTTCCTTTTTCTTTGCCCACGAGTGATTTGGCGATACTATTACTATAAGTTCATCGGAGATTAGTTTTTTGGCAACTATCTTCTGTCTTACAACGTCTCCCTCCACAAGGCCGAGGTCTATATTGCC
>Ga0154626_1107_pt1 | contig 14097 bp, 13 predicted proteins | sample Rifle2008BG13ft_FD_116055 | JGI IMG/M metagenome (GOLD analysis project Ga0154626, IMG submission 116055) | Nitrospirae bacterium RBG_13_41_22 | reverse complement strand
GTTATGAAAGCTTGACATCCACCGATCTCTGTTGTAGAATTAGTCAATTTTGTTAAATGGGAGAATTTAAATTCTATTTTTTCGCTAGCGACGGAAAGAAAATTGAATTATAGGGGGTGATAAGTTTTTTGCTGGAAACGTTTGTGAGAGGGCGATTGTTTAGGAATGAACCATTTTTCTAAGGAGGAGGTTATTATGAAGAAGTCTGTGGTGACGTGTTTTTGTTTAATTTCTGTTGTAGCACTGAGTCTGTTTTTTTTGAACTCTCCGTTATATGCAGTGTCGGGGAATGTCGCGGTAATTGATTCTCTTAATGGTGATGAAAATGGCGGCGCATATCCCACAACCACCAGTGGGCCTACAGGAAATTTCACTGCCTTCACTTTTACTACTATGCCGGTAGCAAACATCAATGCTGCCAATCTGGGCGCATATGATACCGTGCTTCTCAACATGCAAAGCAGCGGCATAAATTGTGACAGCAACAGTCTAACTGCAAGCCAGAAGACCGACCTGGTGAATTTTGTAAGCGCCGGCGGTAAGTTAATCATTTATGACAGTGAGTGTTCTGCAGTAGATTATTCCTGGGTGCCCTATCCCTTCACTACAAACAACCCCGGGGCAACTGGAGCAACTGGAACCCTGAGTGTCGTTGAGAACACCGATCTTGCCAGCAGTGTTACGTCCAGTCCTAAATTCATCGATGCCTCTCTGATGGCAACCGGGACAGACGCGGTTGGCGATATGAATGTCATGGTGACGCGTGATGCCCACTGGTGTCTTTCGATGTCAGGCACGAATGTAAACGCTGTTAAAGGTCCTGTTCAAACATATGCAGCGCTTGGAAGCGGGCTGATTATCTGGAATGGGCTTGATATCGATTACATGGACACAAGCACCAGCCCTGATTCCTCCGATGCTGAGGGTAATATTGCAAAGGTCTGGCTGCAAGAGCTGCAGGCGACGGGTGCGACCCTGCCGACGTCAACATGCACTCCTGTGGTGCCGGTGCAGCCCCCACAAAATGTGCCCACCATGACTGAATGGGGCTTGATAATCTTCATGTTCCTTGCAGGACTTGGATCTATTTACTATTTAAAGAGACAAAAAAGAGTAGAGAAATAAAAGAGTTTTTTTAATTCACAGAGGGGCGAGGTTAAAATCTCGCCCTTTTTCATTGCATATTACAACTGGAAATCTTCAATCTCTACTCTTCCTTCAGATGCAACAATTGTAGGTGAATTCCGCAGTCAAAGACAGTTTCCCTATGTGAAAAACCGATAAGGAAAGTATTTAAGGATAAAAGCTAAGAACCCTCCCTAAGAAAAGGGGAACAAACGAAGGAAGATTCCCGACAAGCTGGAATGACAAAGAAATAGTCGAGAAAAAAATAATAAGAGATACCTGAAAAGAAAAAACCCGTTTAGAAGCCTTTTATCGCTGTTCGGGCAAGCTCAAGGAGAAATGACGGTAATACTCCGATCAAAATCACAGCAATTGCTGTTATACCGAGCGCAACATCGGTTCCTGGAGATGTGGTAAGGCTGACTGCTACCTTCGGCTCTTTCATATACATATACATAACAATCCTGAGATAGAAGTATGCTGATATTGCGCTGAAGATTACGGCAACAACAACAAGCCATGTGTACCCTGCATTTATTGCGCTCATGAATATATATAACTTACCGATAAACCCGGCCGTGGGTGGAATTCCTGTCAGGGAAAACATGAATATAAGCATAAGTGCTGCTGCTAATGGATGGGCCTTTGAAAGACCCTCGTAATCATATATACTGTCGCCTTTGAATCCTTCGCTCCTGAGCATGATGATCACTGCAAAGGCACCGATATTCATAAATGCATAGATCATGAGATAATTCATCACGCTGGCAAGCCCCTCATTGTTCGCAGCAATAATACCAAGGAGGGCATATCCCGCATGTGCAATTGATGAGTATGCAAGCATTCTCTTGATATTCGTCTGGGACAAGGCAACGATATTTCCTACAGCCATAGTTAGTATTGAAAGAGGAATCAATATTACTGCCCACTCAACCTTAACTGATGCAAAAGCTACCATGAAGACCCTTCCAAGAACCGCAAACCCTGCTGCCTTTGGGCCGACTGACATGAATGCTGTTATAGATGTCGGAGCGCCTTCATAGACATCGGGTGCCCACATATGGAATGGTGCGGCAGCGATCTTGAAACCAAACGCAACTATAAAGAACATAACAGAAAGTAAGAGAGAAAGATTGCCTGCAAGACCCTTTTCACTGATAAAAAGCGCTATTGCCTTAATATCTGTTGTGCCTGTTAGACCATATATGATTGATATCCCGTAAAGCAGGAACGCCGAAGAAAAAGCCCCCAAGAGGAAATACTTCAGTGCTGCCTCATTTGATTTGATATCATGTCTGATGAAACCTGCAAGAACGTATGTGCTCAGGGCCATGAGTTCAAGACCGAGATATAGTACGATGAGGTCACCGGCAGATGCCATAATCATCATGCCGATTGTTGAAAACAGGATCAGACTATAAAATTCTCCATAATTTACCCTCTCGACAGCTATATATTTAATGGATATTAAAACAGAGAGAATGACATTGATGAAAAAGATGAGTTTAAAGAATGTACTGTAACCATCAGAGATAAACATGGTCCCGAACGTGACACCGGGTGGCCCAAAGAGCGTTAATCCAACAAATGCAACACCCGCCATGCTTATCAGTGCTATCACTTCCTTTTTCTTTATTAAAAGGTCGATAAGCAGGACTATCAATGCCAGGGCAGTCATCAGGAGTTCAGGTATCATAGGACTGAGATCAGGAAGCTGAAAATTCATCTGACTACCTCCATAATAGTTTTTGCTATGTTTGCCTCCTGCACACCGCCCATATTAACCCTCTCCATAAGATGCTGGACTGATACATGCATGAAGCTGAGGAATGAATTTGGATAAATGCCTATCCAGAACACAAGTAGTATTAATGGGACCAACGTTATAGTTTCTCTGATATCCATGTCGGGCAATCCGACAATTTTAGGATTGACGCTCACAAAAAATATCTTCTGATAAAGCCAGAGCATGTAACCAGCACCGATAATGATTCCTGTGCATGCAAGTACACCTGCCCACTTATTTGCAGTAAACCCACCCAGAAGTATAAGAAATTCACCGATAAACCCATTTGTACCAGGAAGCCCTACAGACGCGAGAGTAAATACCATAAAAAAGGCTGCATAAATAGGCATGACTGTTGCGAGCCCTCCGTAGTCTGCAATCTTCCTCGTATGTGTCCTGTCATATACTATTCCGACTGATAAGAAGAGCGCACCTGTTATAATACCGTGATTGAGCATCTGCAGGATTCCTCCTTCGAGTCCCTGACTGTTCAGAGCAAAGATTCCAAGAGTTACAAACCCCATATGACTCACCGAACTGTATGCAATTAGTCTCTTTAAGTCTGTTTGGGCAAGACATATAACTGCACCATAAATGATTCCTATGACCGAAAGGGTCAACATAGCGGGCACCATTGCCTTAGATGCCTCAGGGAAGAGAGGGAGAGAAAATCTGAGGAAACCGTATGCACCCATTTTGATGAGAACTGCGGCAAGGATTACGCTACCTGCTGTTGGTGCTTCTGTGTGAGCATCCGGTAACCATGTGTGTAACGGCCACATTGGGACTTTTACAGCAAATGCTGCAAAGAACGCCCAGAAGAGCCATACCTGCATTGTGTATGGATATGACTTAGTCATTAACTCAAGGATATTAAAAGTTTTGCCTGCATAGAAGTAGAGAACAATGATTCCGACAAGCATCAGAAGGCTTCCTACCAATGTATAAAGGAAGAACTTTATTGCTGCATATATTCTGTTCGGGCCGCCCCATACTCCTATGATGAGGAACATGGGGATCAGCATCGCTTCCCAGAAGAGATAGAAGAGAAAGAAGTCCAGGGAACAGAAGACACCAATCATGAATGAAGTCGTAAGCAGTATTGATATATAAAACTCTTTTACCTTTTTAGTGATAGCTTCCCATGATATGAGAACGCAGAGGATTGCTGTTAATGTTGAGAGCAGGATAAATAAGACACTTATACCGTCAACGCCGAGGAAATAATTAATATTCCAGTTTGTGATCCAGCTGTGCTTCTCCGCGAACTGCATTTTATGGGTTGACTTGTTAAATTCAGTAAGTAATGGGATTGACAGGAGAAATGTCGCAATGCTTGTTGCAAGAGCAATCCATTTTGTGAGCAACTCCCATGATCTTCTACTCAGAAGAATGAGAAGGGCACCGAAAACAGGCAGAAATATGACTGTACTCAGGATTGGATAACTCAATTGATTCATGATTATCTGATCCATGTTTCTCCTATCGTAACAATAATACCAATGCGATTATAAAGAACGCACCTGCTGCCATGATAATGCCATAATGCTGTGCAAGCCCTGTCTGCACTCTTCTCAGTTGCTGGCTGAACTTGCCGATTAAACCGGGCACACCGTTGACAACACCTTCTATCATTTTTGCGTCAGTAACAGCAACAAGGACTTTGTTTGCAATCCACAATGTAGGGTTGACAATAGTGTAGTGATACAGTTCATCAATGTAATATTTATTGAAAAGCATCCGGTACATTGGTTTGAAACCCTTGGCGATCTTCTCCGGCAAATCGGTTTTCCTTAAGTAGAGAAATGCGGAAAGGCCTAACCCGATCATAACCAGGGTTGTCGATAGCCCCATAACGCCCCACTCTTCAGCGTGCGTGCCATGAAATTCAGGATGTCCGACAACGGGCTTCAGGAATTCGGCAAAATGTGCACCTCCACCGAGCAGGGGCGGAATGCCGACCCATCCGGCTGCAACCGCGCCGACCGCAAGGAGCACTAAAGGTACCGTCATGACTTTCGGTGATTCATGGATGTGGTGTTCGCCGTGTTGAGACCCATGGCCACCATGATGTTCCTCATGATGTCCTCCACGGTATTTTCCATGGAACGTTAAGAATATAAGTCTGAATGTATAAAACGGGGTAAAGAATGCTCCGGCAAGGGCGAGAATCCATACAAACTTCCCGACATGAGAATGCGAGGCATACGCAGACCATATAATCTCATCCTTACTGAAAAATCCTGATAGCCCCGGAAATCCACCGGCACTTAGTCCTGCAATCACGAACACAGCATAGGTGATCGGCATATATTTTTTCAGTCCGCCCATTTCCTGAATATCGTTGGTATGGACGGCATGGATAACGCTGCCTGCAGCAAGGAAGAGCAATGCTTTAAAGAATGCATGTGTATAGAGATGGAAAATACCTGCAGCATAAGCACCTACACCGCATGCAAGGAACATATAACCTAAATGACTGCATGTAGAATATGCAATTATCCTTTTTATATCATTCTGGACAATAGCGATCGTTGCTGCAAAAAACATCGTGAGTGCACCGATAATTGCAACCGTATTCATTGCCACTTCAGAAAGATTAAATATGACGTTGCATCTTGCCACCATGAAAACTCCGGCGGTGACCATTGTTGCAGCATGGATTAATGCACTAACCGGTGTGGGGCCTTCCATGGCATCCGGAAGCCAGACATGAAGGGGTATCTGGGCTGATTTTCCGACTGCACCGCAGAAGAGCAACAGGGCTACGAGTGTGGGAAGGTCAACATTGTATCCTAAGAAATTCACCGTCTTGCCTATCATTGTGGCGGCATTAGCAAAGACAGGCACGTAGTGAAGGGTCCCGAAGGTAAGGAATATCATGAATACGCCGAGCCCAAAACCAAAATCTCCAAATCTGTTTACGATGAATGCCTTTTTACCGGCATCAGCGGCTGACTTCTTGTTGAAGTAATAACCGATAAGGAAGTATGAACAGAGACCAACGCCTTCCCAACCAAAATAAAGCTGAAGGAAGTTGTTCGCCATGACGAGCATAAGCATAAAGAAGGTAAAGAGACTGAGATATGCAAAAAACCTGTAATACCCGGTATCCCCATGCATATATCCAACAGCGTAAATATGTATTAATGATGCACATGTTGTAACAACAATCAGCATCACCGCCGTGAGCGGATCAATAAGGAATCCGACAGAGGCATTGAATGTACCTGAAACTATCCACGTATAAAGGTCTTCATTGATAATTTTCCCTGCTGTAATTTGTGGTAACACCGATGTTATGGTTATAAAGAATGAACCGACTACTGCAAGGATAGATGGCCAGTGGGCCTTTTCTCTTAAGACTTCTTTCCCAAGAAGGATATTAATTATAAATGCTGTTAGCGGCAGAAATGGTATTAAAAGATAATACTTCATAAATTACCCCTCATCCCCGCATCTCTTTCACTTCATCCACATGTGCAGTGGCTTTGTTTCTGAACAAGGCTATTACTATTGCAAGTCCGATAGCTGCCTCAGCAGCTGCTACTGCAATAACAAAGAAAGCGAGTATCTGACCCCTCAGATCCTGGAGGTAGTGGCTGAGAGATATCAGATTGATATTTACTGCATTCAGCATCAACTCTATGGACATGAACATGATGATGATATTCCTCCTCGAAAGGAAGCCAAAGACCCCTATTGCAAAGACCACCATACTGAGGAACATGTACCAGCTTAACGGGACCATTAAGGTTTCAGCCTCCTTTTTGCAAGGACTATAGCACCTATAATCGCAACAAGAAGTATCAGCGATGCCACTTCAAACGGATAGAGAAATTCTGTATATAAAAGCTTTCCTAATACCTTTGTATGGGTTTCCTGTTTAATCAAATCAATTGAATAAATACCCGGAGGTGCAGCGATAAATGACTTGATAGACATAATAATAACTACTAAGAGACCAGCAGCAAAGGTAAAACCTGTTGGCCAGGCACCGATAAATTTATTTATCCTTACTTCTTCCCTGATATTCATCAGCAACACAACAAAGAGGAACAACACGAGTATTCCACCTGCATACACAATAATTTGTATTGCTGCCATAAATTCAGCATTCAAGAACAGATATAAGCTCGCAATATGAAAAAAAAGAAGGAGCATCCAGAGAACGCTATGCACTGGATTTCTTCTTGTGATAACAAGAATAGAAAGCACCACTATCGCAAATGCGAAATATGCAAAAAATAACTCTTGAATCATTCCTTTTTCCCTCTGAAGACTGCCTGAACCGGAGGCGTTCCAAAATCCTCGGACATCGGCCGCCAGAATTTCTTGAAATAATCTTCTCCTTTTTTGCCAGGCATGTATTTATCCCAACTCAATAAAAGCTTGTCCCTTGTCATATATATATCTTCTTTCCTATAATCGGAATATTCATAATTCTCTGTTAATGCGATTGCTCCGTAAGGGCATGCCTCGACACAAAATCCGCAGTAAATACATCTTAAAATGTCTATCTCGTATTTGGTTACCTGTCCTTTCGCTCTTGAAATGTGAATGCATTGAGATGGACAGATGGTAGCACAGAGCCCGCAACCGACACATTTTGCCTGGCCAGCCTGATTCTTTGCAAGGGCGTGCTGGCCCCTGAAGCCAGGTGCTATATGCCGTCTTTCCTTCGGGTATTGTATGGTAACTGCATGTGAAAACATTCTCTTCAAGGTAAGGGCCATACCCTTGAATATCTCGATAAAGGTAAACCTCTTTACAATTTCCCTGACAGTCACACTATACTCCCTTTATCGTCATAGTAAGATTTTCACCAGACCTGTTATCAAAATATTTGCCAGTGCCACCGGTATAAGTATCTTCCAGCCGATTCCCATGAGCTGGTCATACCTGTACCTCGGTACCGTTGCCCTGATCCAGTAGTAGAAGAATATAAATGCATAGACTTTCATGAGGAACCAAACGATACCGGGAACATAATTTATAAAGGGTATTACTTTTATATACCATGGCAACGTCCATCCGCCGAGGAAACACACCGTTGCCATTGATGCCATTATGAACATTGCTATATATTCACCAAGGAAAAAGAGTGCAAATCTGAATCCGCTGTATTCTGTAAAATATCCAGCAACAAGTTCACTCTCAGCCTCAGGCATATCAAATGGTGTCCTGTTTGTCTCGGCTACTGCTGCGATAGTAAAAACAACGAACCCTACTATCTGAGGTATCGCAAACATCCCGTATATCGATTCTTCCTGGGCCTTTACGATATCAGTTAAGTTAAGAGAACCTGTCATAATCATTACGCCGACAAGGCTCAAACCCATAGCTATCTCATAACTGATAACCTGTGCCGATGACCTGAGACCACCTATGAATGCATATTTAGAGTTCGAAGCCCACCCGGATATAAATATGCCATAGACACCCATTCCCGCCATGGCAAAGATGAATAATAAACCTACATTAATATTTGCAATAACAAAATGAGAAGAGAAAGGTATAACAGACAGATTCACCATAGCGGCGGCCATAAAGATAACAGGACCAAGGTAGAATACAGGTTTATCCGCTTTTTCAGGAATGATATCTTCCTTAAAGAACAATTTCAAACCATCAGCAATCGGCTGTAATAAACCATGCGGACCGACCCTCATGGGACCGAGCCTTACCTGCATGTGTCCGATGACCTTACGTTCAAAATATGTCGCATATGCTACGTGAAGTAATCCAATTCCGAGAACGACTGCAATCTTTAGTATGATGATTAATACATTAATCCCGAACTTTATCAGCGCATCAAGTGTTTGTTGGTCAATTATGTTCGATATATTCATATTTATCTATCACACTCTCCAAGCACGATATCGATCGTTCCAATGGCTGCGATAACGTCAGCAACCAGATGCCCAACGCAGAGTCTCGGTAAACAGCCAGCATGTATAAAAGATGGTGCCCTTAGCCTCATCCTGTAAGGTTTTCCAGAGCCGTCGCTCACAAAATAAAACCCGAGCTCACCTTTTGGTACTTCGGTTGCGACATAGAGTTCTCCTTCAGGCGCTCTCGGTCCTTTCTTAACAAAATCGAATTGCCTGACAAGATATTCTGCAGCCTTTGTAATTTCTTCCGGTACAGGAGCAGTAGCTAATTCAGCTAATTTTTCATCACTCAGTCCCTTGCCGCCGGGTATTATTTTCATCGCCTTGAATTTGCAGGTCACAAAACAGGTAGCACATTGCAGGCAGAGCGCCTGGTCTATCTTGTGCGGTTTTTTCTTCTCACCGAAGATTGCCTTTGCAGGGCATGCCCTCAGGCACATACCGCATCCTTTGCATGCCTTTTCTTCAATAAAGTAGGCCATTTCTTTTGTGGGATGAGTTATGGGCATCATCATGTCCTTTGGCTGTAAGGTAAATTTAGGTTCGTCAGCCATAACAGGACCTGGAGGTAATTTTTCGATACATTGTCTTATTATCTTATTCGACTGCCTCATCTCCAGCATCCTGCAACGGTATCTATCATACGTATCACCTTCTGTTCCAATAGGCACATCAAATTCAACTCTATCATATGCATCGTATGGCATGTGTTTTCTTATATCATAAGGAACTCCGGAACCTCTTAATGTAGGACCAGTCATTCCCCAGCTTACTGCCTCTTCTGCAGATATTACACCGATGCCTTTTGTCCTCAGGAGCCAAATCCTGTTCTGGTCAATCAGGGTCTCATACTCAAGAATCCTTGAAGGGAATTCTTCCGTGAATTTCCAGAGACTGTCGAGGAACTCCTGCGGGACATCATTCTTCACGCCTCCAATTCTTGGGTAAGTAACGGTGAGTCTTGCACCGCATATCATCTCATACAGATCGAGGATCCATTCCCTTTCACGGAAGCAGTAGAGGAATACGGTCATTGCACCGATATCAAGGGCATGGGTTGCAAGCCAGAGGAGATGGTTCGCTATCCTCGACATCTCACCGACAATTGTTCTTATGAACTTTGCCCTTTCTGGCGCCTCTATCCCAAAAAGTTTTTCTACTGCAACACAATAGCCAATGTTATTTGACATTGCAGAGACATAATCCATTCTGTCAGTGAGCGGGAGGGCCTGAAAGTAACTCAAACTCTCGCCGAGTTTTTCAATGCCCCTGTGAAGATATCCGACATACGGTGTAACCTTGACAATTGTCTCACCATCTATATCAAGCACAAGCCTCAGAACACCGTGAGTGGCGGGGTGCTGCGGCCCCATATTAACATTAAGTTCTCTTGTTTCGAATATCTTCTCTGCTTCCCTCTGAATCATCTTATCCTTCCCATTCAAACTCTCTCAATTCTTTTGACCGCTTAAGCACCTCGGTAAAACCAGGCCAATCCTTATCAAGCTCGGGACCTTTTAAGGGATAATCTTTTCTCAATGGATAGCCCTCCCAGTCTTCCGGCAAAAGAATCCTTCTGAGATCAGGATGCCCGGCAAACACAACACCGAACATATCAAAACATTCCCTCTCGTGCCAGTTTGCACCGGCCCATATGGGAACCACGGAATTTATCTTGGGGTCGTTTTCAGGAACCTGAGCCCTGATACGAATGTGATGACGGTATCTTGTTGAATAAAGGTTATATACAACCTCGAACCTTATATCCTTCTTGCCCTTGTAATCAACTGCGGTGAGATCCTGGAGATGGTCTAAACTTAAAAGCGGATCATCATGGAGATATTTCAGGATCGGAACAGTCTGATCCCGCTTAACAATAACAGAGACCTGATCCCTGAATTCTGCAACTTCAATCACCTGGTCAGGGAATTGTTCCTTTATTTTCTCAGCGATATCTTTTGGGTTCAGTCCCGCGGGGTGTATTGAAATTCTTACTTCAGTTACCGCCATGGACTCCACCTCGCTTGCTCTTTCCGGATCTTTTCCTGAAGCAGCATCATGCCCTCGAGTAATGTTTCAGGTCTTGGAGGGCAACCCGGGACATATACGTCAACAGGCAGGAAGGTATCACACCCCTGAACTGTACTGTATGTCCTGAATATGCCGCCTGTGCAAGCACAACTTCCCATGGCAACTACATATCTCGGTTCAGGAATCTGGTCATAGACCCTTCTTACAACAGGGGCCATCTTTTTTGTAACAGTACCTGCAACGATTATGCAGTCTGCCTGTCTCGGAGAACCTCTGAAGATAATTCCGAACCTGTCAAAGTCATAATGAGCTGCTCCTGCTGCCATCATCTCAATTGCACAGCATGCAAGGCCGAAGGTTGTTGGCCAGATCGAAGATAACCTTCCCCAATTGATAAACTTATCAAGAGTCGTAATGATTACATTGGGGGGTAATATCTTTGTTCCTTCTTCTACTTCGACAAGCCCTACTGTTGATGTATCTATCAACATATCATGCCCCCTGTTGTTATTTTAATCCCACTGAAATGCCTCTTTTTTCCAGGCATAAATATAACCGATTAAAAGAATCGCGATGAAAAGAACCATCTCTATAAATGCATAAATACCGATTTTATCGAATACGATAGCCCATGGATAAATAAAGATTGCTTCAACATCGAATACGACAAAGAGCATAGCGATAATATAGAACCTGATAGTAAATCTGGTACGTGGTTCTCCAGTTGGAGTGATACCTGATTCATAAGGCATGAGTTTCTCATAATACGGTTTTTTCAATCTGAAAATTGTACCGATCAGCAGGGCGCCGATTCCAAACGCCGTTGCAATCATAATGAAGATAAGAACTGGTAAATATTCTGATGGCAAATACGTTCCAGGCATAAGCGGTTATGTTATACTTAAAAGCATTGACTCTTGTCAAGTAAAAAATTGATACCTGAAATCCAGATTTTGACAATAGAACGGAGAAATAAAAGGAGGAAATCTTCATGTTCAAAATCTTAAAGAAGGAAGAATTATCAGATTTAGTAATCCTATTCGAGATACAAGCAAAAGACATCGCAAGAAAGGCAAAGGCAGGAAATTTTTTTGTTCTTAGAATCCACGAGCAAGGAGAAAGAATACCGTTAACGATTGCTGATTTTGACAGAGAGAAAGGAACAATCACCACGGTTTTCCAGAAGGTTGGTAAGACGACCCATCAACTCAGCACATTAAATGAAGGTAATTTTATTTTAGATGTCATTGGACCGCTCGGCATGCCTTCACACATAGAAAATTTTAGGAAGGTTGCTTGCGTTGGCGGTGGCGTTGGAATCGCACCCATATACCCAATAGCCAGGGCATTAAAAGAGGCAGGCAATACAGTAATTTCCATTATTGGGGCGAGAATGAAGAATCTCATCTTCTGGGAAGACAAGATGCGCAGCGTATCAGATGAATTGATCATCACAACTGATGACGGTTCTTACGGCAGAAAAGCAGTCGTGACCGTTCCTTTAGATGAACATCTGAGAGAAGAAAAAGATATTGAACTGGTATATGCTATTGGTCCTGCCATCATGATGAAGTTTGTTTGCATAACAACACAGAAACACAATGTGAAAACAATAGTCAGTTTAAATTCTATCATGATTGATGCAACAGGCATGTGTGGCGTCTGCAGAGTAGAAGTCGGTGGAGAAACAAAATTTGCGTGTGTTGATGGTCCTGAATTTGATGGTCATAAGGTTGACTTTGATTTACTCATGTCAAGGCAGAGAATGTACATTGATGAGGAAAAAGTAGCCCAGGAGCGGTATAAAGAAAAGGTGGAGGTCAAATAAATGGAGGGAAAAGAAGAGAAAGAGAAAGAGAAAAAGAAAAAGAAAAAGAACAGAATAAAGATGAGGGAACAGGACCCTCTGGCAAGGGCAAAAAATTTCATGGAAGTCCCTTACGGATATAAACCTGAAGAGGCAGTTGGAGAGGCTTTTAGATGTTTATCTTGCTTGAAACCTACCTGTAGAAACGGTTGTCCTGTGTCGGTCGATATACCTGCGTTTATCAAATTAATTAAAGAAGGAAAATTTATAAAAGCAGCGTGGAAAATAAAAGAGGATAATGCATTACCCGCTGTCTGCGGGAGGGTATGTCCGCAGGAGATACAATGTGAATCTCTGTGTATTCTCGGCAAAAAAGGCGAACCTGTTGCAATAGGCAATCTGGAGAGATTTGTCGCTGATTACGAGGCAGAGAAAGGCGAGATTCAGATTCCTGAGATACCAGGACCCTCTGGTAGAAAGGTAGCCATAATAGGATCAGGGCCGGGGGGATTAACATGTGCAGCTGCCCTTATAAAATCAGGTCATCAGGTTACCCTATTTGAGGCATTGCACAAACCGGGTGGGGTATTAATGTATGGCATACCAGAGTTCAGACTTCCAAAGGTAATAGTAGAAAGAGAGGTTGAATATATAAAGAAGCTTGGAGTTGAAGTCGTACTGAATGCGGTAATCGGAAAGCTACACACTGTTGATGAACTATTGCATGATCAGGGATACGATGCTTGTTTCGTTTGTACAGGCGCAGGTTTGCCTATATTTCTTGGGATACCCGGAGAAAATCTTAATGGTGTTTATTCTGCGAATGAATTTTTAACAAGGGCTAACCTCATGAAGGCCTATCTGTTTCCAGAGTATGATACCCCGATAAAGCGAGGGAAAAAGGTTGCCGTGTTTGGCGGTGGAAATGTTGCTATGGATTCAGCAAGGGTAGCGTTAAGACTTGGAGCAGAAAAGGTTTATCTAACTTACAGGCGTTCCGAGGCCGAGATGCCTGCAAGAAAAGCAGAAGTCCATCACGCACATGAAGAGGGAATAGAATTCCTGCTATTAACAAATCCATTAAGATTTATTGATGACGGTAAGGGAAATATCTGCGGGGTTGAATGCATAAAGATGGAACTGGGAGAACCTGATGCATCCGGCAGGAAAAAACCTGTCCCTCTAAAAGGCAGTGAATTCCAGATTGAGATAGATGTTGCAATCCCTGCACTGGGGACAAGGGCAAATCCCCTTTTAACTCAAACAATGTCGGATGTGAAATTGAACAAAAGGGGTTATATTGTAGCTGAAGAAGGCACTGGCATGACCTCAAAAACAGGTGTCTTCGCCGGGGGGGATATCGTTACCGGCTCTGCAACAGTTATATTGGCTATGGGTGCAGGGAAAAAGGCGGCAAATGCAATCAATGAGTACTTCAAATGGAAATACTGGGA
>Ga0154626_1039_pt1 | contig 14397 bp, 10 predicted proteins | sample Rifle2008BG13ft_FD_116055 | JGI IMG/M metagenome (GOLD analysis project Ga0154626, IMG submission 116055) | Nitrospirae bacterium RBG_13_41_22 | reverse complement strand
CATGCTGCATGCCTGGCGGCAAATTTCGGAACCGCTATGAGTAGAATTACTCTCCTGAGGGTTATTAATTTAGCCCTTTATGCGGGGAGATTTCGAGAAGGAATAGACCCGTTTGATGAAGCGAGGGAAATACTTGAAAAAGCAAAAGCGGCTCTCATTGAGGCAGATGTACCAGAAGGTCTCATTGCAACTCAGGTAAGGGTAGGGAGGCCCTCTGAAGAGATCATCAAGGAGGCGGAAGAAGAGGATTACAATCTCATTGTTATGGGTCGTAAAGGACGAACAGCACTTAAAGACCTTGTATTGGGAGGGGTAAGTTCAACAGTGTTTCATCGCATCCAGAACACAACCATTGCTATTGTTAGCGTTGAGTGATTCCTGTTGACTTGACTTGCGGTGTGACTTACTGTTAGTTAAACAAAAATTCTTGTTAACCTGCATTTGAGGAAATAAGATTAAGAACTGCTTTGTTCCATCCTTCTGGTCCAATGCCGTCTGCCTTTATAAGATTGGGAATATCTATCTGTGGATCAAAACGCCCATCAGGCTTCTGAACGATGACGGGATACTCAACTTTTTCAAGCATTGCAATGTCATTGGGACTGTCACCGATTGCAATAGTGACAATTTCAGCAAATTTTCGTTTGTACAAATTAATTAAAATTGAGGCTGCCTTCCCTTTGTCGCTATTGCCGAGAATGTGGAAAAATCTTCCCTGGGTATAGTTAAACCCCTTTGCCTTTATACTATTAAGCAATTTTTGAGTTTCTTGATTATTTCCCTGGAAAATAAATGGTTCATCAAAATCTCTTTCCTTTGCCATCTTTGCTTCTTTAAGGGTGACCCCGGTAATTGTTGCAACTTCTTCAATTGGCATGTCTCCGAAACCCGTAACATTGAAGCCCTCCTTTTTCAGTTCTTCTATCGCCGATCTTAAAGCAGAATATTTTGCACCAAGGTTGATAACTTGATGGCCATTTTCTTCTATAACTTTGAAATTTGAGCTTTGCAATTTGAATTTGAAATAATTTTTGGGGATAAAAATCCCGCCTCCATTTTCTGATATAAACGGGTGTCGATTCAAAAGCTTAATTCTGTAGTATTCTATTTCCTTTCTCGTTTTACTTGAACAGATGATGAGTGGAACGTTTCTTTCTTTTATCAATTGAAGTGCAGGCAAAGCTGCATTGAAGGAGTATGTAGAATAATCTAAGAGGGTACCGTCAAGGTCTGTAAAGATAATGACTTCTTTCATTCTATTATCACAATTTGTATATCCATTACATTTGTGCCTGTCGGTCCTGTAATAAAAAGGTCCCCGGTTTCTTTAAAAAAAGTATAGGAATCATTGTTTTCAAGAAACTTTTCGGGATTCAGTCCCCATGCTTTTGCCTTTGCGACAGTCTGTCCATCAACTATTGCTCCGGCTGCATCTGTAGGACCATCTGTTCCATCAGTGCCCGCTGAAAGGAGTGTGATTCCATCAACTCCTTCTATCTCCATTGCAAATGATAGGGCAAGCTCCATATTTCGCCCACCGATACCATTGCCTTTTACTGTAACAGTTGTTTCGCCCCCTGAAATCAGACACATTGCTCTTTGCTTTTTACCCTTTGCTTCTATCGCCTTTTTTGCAAGCCATTTTCCCACATCTCTTGCTTCACCAGAAATATCTGATGACAATATTTCTGACCGGAGACCGAGGGATTCTGCTCGTGTCTTTGCAGCCTCAAGTGCCTTTTTATTGCTGCCCATGATTATATTCTCAACTTGGCCGAAGACTCTGTCTCCCATCTTCGGTGTTTCAGGAACAAGACCTTGAACTCCTTTTTGTATATGTGCTAATACGGAGCCGGGAATCAACTCAATAAGGCCATAGTTTTGTATGACCTTGTAAGCGTCGTGATATGTGGTAAGATCAGGCGATGTTGGTCCTGATGCGATAGTATCAAGTCGATCACCAATAACATCAGAAATGATCAGAGAGATTATCTTGGAAGGATAGGCAATTTGAGCGAGTCTGCCACCTTTTACCTTCGAAATATGCTTTCTGATAGTATTCAGTTCCTCAATGGTTGCCCCGGATTTCAGAAGTAAGTCTGTGACTTTCTTTTTATCGTCCAGTGTCATACCTTCAGCGGGAGAGACAAAAAGAGCAGAGCCTCCACCGGAAATCAGACATAGCAGGAAACTCTTTTCGTTTAATCCTTTGACAAGATCTATTATTTCCTCAGTTGCTGCTTCCCCATTCTCATCCGGTACCGGATGGCCTGCTTCATGTATTTTTATTTTTGATTTCTGACTTTCGACTCCTGAATCTTGATTTATGTTGTGCCCGTATTTTGTTATCACAATCCCTTCTTCTATCAAATCTCCTGCTGATTCTTCTGTTGCCCTTGCCATTGGACAAACAGCTTTACCAAAACCTATAGTGAGAAACCTGTTGTATTTACTTCTTCGGAAAGCAGGGCCGATCATATCCACATGAAATGTTACCAATGCACGGATATCGACTGCTCTGATAGCAGCATAAAAAATCTCAGCAACATATTCTTTGCATTTATTATTGCTCATATACCATTGTACAAAACTTTTTAATTGTCTGATTTATATTGCAGTCTTAATTCTGAATTTATTAGAATATATAGTTTAAGGGTCCGGGAATAAGCATATTCCCGGAGGTTAAGGCTCTGAATAGCCGGGCCGCTATTCGATAAAAATCATTCGAATAGCGGCTTTTTTTATTGGAATAATGCAAAGGTATAACCGTATCACAAGAATTGAAGTTCTATGAAGGAATCTATAATTCAAGGATTTGAGTAAAATATACTCTTAGAACATGAACTATTTCAGGAGGAATCATTGTGAAGCTGAAAAGCATTCCCCATTCCTAAAATACTGGTCCCTGTCGATGGTTACTCGTACTCCTCTCAAAGATCTTCTGCTGGGAGGAGTGAGCACAACCATTCTTCATCGCATCCAGAATCCAACTGTTGCGATCGTAAGCACGAGATGAAAGAACGGTGGTAAGATCATTAAAGATAATGCCTATTTTTTAAGAAAGAATATATGAAATATTTTTTCTGTAGATAATTTTATAACGGTCTCTTCATAATATTTTTGGGAGGTGTAATATGGCTGATTTCTATCAGACAGGTGTAGTAGCAACATTCCATAGATTGGGCAACGTAAATCTCGATAAAATCGAGGCTGAACTAACATGGTATGCCGAGGAGAGACCAATCGCCCTTGTCTTACCGTCTCTTTACAGCGAACTTGAAGGAAATGCCTTGAAAGGGATCATCAGGGAACTCACAGAAGTCAAATATATTAAGGAAATTGTGGTTACTCTTGGACCTGCATCAGATGAAGAATTTAAACATGCAAAGGAATTTTTTTCTCTACTTCCTCAAAAACTGAGAATTATATGGAATACAGGACCAAGGATAAGTGAAATTTACAAATCTATCGAGTCATCTGATCTCCCCATCGGAGAACCCGGGAAGGGCAGATCGGCCTGGATGTCCTATGGTTACATACTTTCTCAGCAGCAGTTCAATGCCATTGCACTCCATGATTGCGATATTCTCACTTACAGCAGAGATCTCCTTGCAAGATTGTGTTATCCAGTTACCAATCCAAATCTCGATTATGACTTCTGTAAAGGTTTTTATAGCAGAGTCACTGACCGGCTCCATGGAAGGATGACAAGGCTTCTTCTTACACCGCTTATAAGATCACTCCAGAAGATTCTCGGTTATTTGCCAATACTTGTATTTTTCGATAGTTTCAGATATCCACTTGCAGGTGAGTTTTCAATGGATGTAGATCTTGCAAGAGTAAATAGAATCCCCGGTGACTGGGGTCTCGAAGTGGGGGTACTTGCAGAAGTTTACAGAAATACATCCCCAAGAAGGGTCTGTCAGGTTGATATTGCGGAAAACTACGACCATAAACATCAGGAACTCTCTCCTGAGGACGCGACAAGGGGTCTTCATAAAATGGCTGTTGACATATGCAAATCTCTCTTCAGGACTCTTGCATCAGAAGGAATTGTATTTTCGGATGGGTTTTTTAAGACCCTCTTCCCAACCTATGTCAGGACGGCACAGGACATGCTTAAGAGATACGAGGATGATGCAGCTATCAACGGTCTTTTTTTTGACAGGCATGATGAGAGTCTCGCAGTAGAGACGTTTTCCAAGGGTATAAAGAAAGCTGCAGAGCTTATAGCAGAAGATCCTCTTGGAATTCCTTTGATTGCAAGTTGGGACAGGGTAACATCAGCAATCCCTGATATATTAAATAGGATAAAAAAAGCTGTAGAAGAAGATAATAATCCCTGAAGCAAGATTTCGATTCATTAATTGTAGGACTAATGCTTACAAAAAGATCAGTTAAAATCTTACAGAAAATTCAGATTAATGCCGATTTCCTTTCTATCTTTATTCCCTGTAAAATCTTAAATGAAAATATTTCAATAATGTTAATATGGAAAATTTAAAGATTTAGCCGGGCAAGCCCCACCCGCTGGGCGCTGACTTTGACGGCGATGGAACCAAGTTTCTCAACATTTTCGGAGGTGGCCAAGCGCATGAAACTTTGTCTCTTTGCTGAGAGGGGTGAGCAGACATCCCTTGATTTTCCCTATGTCAGGTGTTCTGCAGCCAGGTTATGTGCGGGGCATTGTCCCAGGACAGAGGTACGGTTTCCGTTTGCATGGTCAATGGGCGCTTGAAAAGAGTTAGCATTGCATGTATAGATGACTAAGCCTTTTAATAAAATTAAAAGGCTTATAATCGGAGTCATAGGTTTCACAATTTTGCTGATAGGAATTGTATTGATAATTTTGCCTGGACCTGCTTTTCTTGTTATCCCTGCTGGTCTGGTGATTCTTGCTACAGAATTTGCATGGGCGAGGAGGTTGCTGAAAAAAGTAAAGCAGCAGATTAAGAAGAATGATACGTAAGCTGAAGGAATAGAAAATTTCATGAAAAACAATCCGCATATAGAACATCTTCCTACAAAGGATAGCTTATCTCCAGAAAGGAAAAGGAATGGCAGAAGTAACCGAGCCTTTTGAATTCAGACAATGCATCAGTATCCTTAAATCTACAGGAAAGAAAGCCAAAGATCTACGGAAACTAAGGGAAATAATAACTTTAATAAGTGATGAATGCATATTCCACCACACCTACCAGTATTTTTTGAAAGGCCACATCCTTGAATATACCAATGATTTTGCTCAATGGGCAGGAGAAAGTCTTGAAGAGAGAGCACTCTCAGAACATCTTTCAAATATAGATCCCTACGATTTCAAAGCTATTAATGATTTGAGAAATAAACTTCTTGAAGTAATAGACAATTACCTTGAAAACTTTCCTGAACCGAGAGAAGCGATGCCCGGAGATGAATTTTATTTTAATGAAACTGTGACGTTTATCTTTCCTATAGGAATAAGAGTTAAAAACCTTGCAGAGTTTCTTACTGCTTTAAAATATGTTGATGTTGGAGCAATTTACTATCATTTCTTTGAAGCGAGAATACGTCTCGGTGCCGGGATAGATGACTTTTCCCGCTGGATAGAAGTTGCTCTTGGTAAAAAAGAGCTCGTAGATAAAATACGAGCCATAGATCCTTTTATGCATACTGTTGAAGGCATAAGGGAACACCTGGCCGAAGCGGTTGAAGACGAGGTGAAAAGAGGTATGGAGGTTATTGATCGATGCTTAACCAGTTTATAGGGATATCACCTAAAAGTGATCTGCTACTTCTTCAATTGCTGGGTGCAAAACTGTACAAAAGGTCTTTTCTTCATATCAATTCTACCCGTACAGGAGGTGGAGTTGCTGAAATACTGCAGAGAATGATACCAATACTCCAGGAACTTGGAATTGATGCGAGATGGGAAATCATTGAAGGGGATCCTGTATTTTTCGATATAACAAAAAAAATCCATAATTCTCTTCAAGGCAATCCGGAGAAGTTCGCAAAAAAAATGTGGCAGTATCACTATGAGATAAATAGGAAAAATGCTGAATATCTCAATCTTGAAGCAGACGCGGTTATTATACACGACCCTCAACCAGCTCCCCTCATTGAATTCAAAAAGGCGGGGTTATGGATATGGAGATGTCATATAGATTTATCAAATCCGCATACACAAGTATGGGATTACCTCAGTCGCTACATTGCGAAGTATGATGCCACCATATTTTCCGTTGCCAAATTTGCAAGAGCAATACCCATAGATAAATTTATAATCACTCCATCAATAGATCCTATCAGTGAAAAGAACAGGGGCTTACGAGAAGAAGAGATAACTGAAACGTTGAACAAATTTCAGATACCTGTAGATAGACCAATCATACTTCAGGTTTCAAGATTTGACAGGTTTAAAGATCCTGTAGGAGTAATAAAAGCATTCAGAATTGTAAAAAAATATAATGACTGTATTCTTATCCTTGCTGGAAGTCCTGCTACCGATGACCCAGAGGGGGAAATAGTCTTAAAAGAGGTAAGAGAATATGCTGCAGATGACCCAGATATACATATCCTGTTATTGCCACCTTTCAGTGATAAAGATATTAATGCTCTCCAGCGAATTGCAACGGTAATCCTGCAGAAATCTGTCAGAGAAGGATTCGGACTCACAGTATCAGAAGCAATGTGGAAAGGTAAACCGGTAATTGGCGGGGCTGTTGGCGGTATTCCCCTTCAGATAACTCATGGTATAACAGGCTTTCTTGTGAACTCAATAGAGGGTGCTGCCTTCAGGGTAAGACAGCTTCTCAATGATCCGGAAATGTCAAGGAGGATAGGAGAGAATGCGAGAGAGCATGTCAGGAAGAATTTTTTGATAACAAGGCAAATACGGGATTATTTATCCGTATGGTATTCCCTGCAGAACAAGGGCAGAAGCATTCTGGAGATGTAAAAAGAGAGTTAATTTATGGAGAGATCTATGCATATCTAAGAGATTTGACATAACATGATTGCGGCCATCGTTACTGCTCAGCCTTTTTTTCTACAGATAAAGGTGAATTTTAATGAAAATTGGTTACCAATATCTCGGTAATGGGAGGCGCGAGTTTATTGTCTGGGCACCTCTTTTGAACAATGTAGATTTAAAAATAGTCTCACCGGAGAGACTAACTTTTCCTATGAAGAAAGACGAAAAGGGCTATTGGAGGATTGTAGTAGAAGAAGTTTTTCCGGGAGCTTTATACCTTTACGGTCTTGATGAAAAAAGAGACAGACCCGATCCTGCTTCACACTTTCAACCTGAAGGAGTTCATGGCCCCTCAAAGATAATTGATCATAGCTCGTTTAAATGGGAAGACAGAGAATGGAAAGGAATACCACTTTCTGAGATGATCATGTATGAGTTACACGTAGGAACATTTACTCATGAAGGTACTTTCAAGGCTGTAATTAAGAGAATTGATGACCTTCTTGATGTTGGGATAAATGCTATAGAGATAATGCCTGTAGCCCAGTTTCCAGGTGAAAGGAACTGGGGATATGATGGGACTTACCCCTTCGCTGTTCAAAACTCATATGGAGGACCAGAAGGTCTTAAACTGCTCGTAAATGAATGTCACAAAAAAGGTCTTGCAGTCATTCTCGATGTGGTATATAACCACTTTGGTCCTGAAGGGAATTATCTCTGGGACTATGGGCCATATTTCACTGATAGATACAAAACTCCGTGGGGCCAGGCAATAAATTATGATGATTTATACAGCAATGAGGTAAGGAACTTTTTCATAGAGAATGCCTTACACTGGTTTAAGAATTATCATATTGATGCTCTTCGACTCGATGCAATCCATGGCATATTCGATTTCAGTGCTAAGGCTTTCCTTCAGGAACTCGCAGAGAAAGTTGAAGAGTTTTCTTCCAGTGAAGGTAAAAAATATTATCTGATAGCTGAAAGCGATCTCAATGATTCAAGGGTAATTAGGTCGAGAAATATTGGAGGCTATGGAATTGATGCCCAGTGGTGCGATGATTTCCATCATGGTGTCCATACCCTTCTCACAGGAGAGAATCGAGGATACTATATTGATTTTGGCAGAATTGAACACCTCGCAAAATCTGTCAGAGAGGGTTTTGTCTATTCAGGTCAGTATTCTGAGTACCGGAAGCGAAACTATGGCAATTCCTCAGAAAACATACCAGCGTCTCAATTAATCGTTTTCTCCCAAAACCATGACCAGGTTGGGAACAGGACGCTCGGGGATCGGTTATCCACACTTGTATCGTTTGAGGCTTCAAAGCTTGCGGCAGGCGCCGTTCTACTGTCACCTTATATACCTCTTCTTTTTATGGGAGAAGAGTATGGAGAAGATAACCCTTTTCTTTACTTTGTAAGTCATTCCGACCAGAATCTTATTGAAGCAGTGAGGAAGGGAAGGAAAGAGGAGTTTAAAACCTTTAAGTGGAACTGTGAGCCTCCTGACCCTCAAAGTATAGAAACATTTCTCAGATCAAAAATAGCATGGGATAAGAGATATCAAGGCAAACACAAGGTTCTGTGTGATTTTTATAACGAACTAATACAGTTAAGAAGAACTATTCCTGCACTTTCGAATCTCGATAAGGAATGTCTTGATATATTTGGACTGGAAGATAAAAGGGTTTTATTAATGAGAAGATGGAAGGACGAAAGTAATGTCTTCATTATCTTCAACTTTGACAATGCTGATGTACGTTTAACAGCTCCTCTGATCGAGGGAATATGGAGAAAACATCTTGATTCTTCTGAGGATATGTGGAATGGTCCCGGAACAATTATACAGGAAATAATATCGCAAGGTAGCGAACTGACTGTAAGGGGTCTAAGTTTTGTACTTTACATAAAATCAGGAGAAATATAACAGTGGATAATGGAATTTTTTTATTGCCAAGAATACCTGTTTCAACTTACAGGCTGCAATTCAATTATCAGTTCAGATTTGAAGATGCTAAGAAGATTGTTCCTTATCTTTATGAACTCGGCATTACAGATATCTATTCATCACCTTATTTGGAAGCTAAGGAAGGAAGCCTTCATGGGTACGACATTGTTGATCATAACACTCTGAATCCCGAGGTCGGTTCTGGTGAGGAGTACAATAAACTCATAAACGAACTTCAAAAATACGATATGGGACAAATTCTGGATATTGTTCCCAACCACATGTGTATCACAAGCGAGAAAAATGTCTGGTGGATGGATGTTCTTGAAAACGGTCCAAGCTCTTTATATGCAAAATTCTTCGACATTGTCTGGGAACCGGTTAAAAAGGAATTGAAAAATAAGATCCTTCTTCCGTTTTTAGGAGACCAGTATGGAAGGATTCTTGACAACCAGGAAATCAAGTTATCCTTCGAGGAGGGAGCATTCTTTATCTATTTTTACGAGAACAAGTTTCCGATAAGACCTCAAACATATACGCTTGTTCTGGAGCACCGGATAAGTGAACTTAAAAATCTTCTCTCACGCGAAAACCTTCACTTGGTAGAGCTTTTGAGCATTATTACTGCCCTTAAACATTTGCCGCCTTATACAGAGACCGAGAACGAAAAAATAAGTGAACGCCAGCGTGAAAAGGAAGTGACAAAGAAACGTTTATGGAACCTATATGACGAGAGTCTGGAGATTAGGATGTTCATTGAACAAAATATAAAATTATTTAACGGTATTAAAGGTGAACCGGGAAGTTTGGATCTTCTTGATAGACTCCTCAGTGAACAGGCATATAGGCTGTCGTACTGGCGCGTTGCTACTGAGGAAATAAATTACAGGAGATTTTTTGATATTAATGAGCTTGCATCAATCCGAATGGAGGACCCTGTTGTTTTCAAAGAGACCCATAAGCTGATATTCAAACTCGTCAGAGAAGGAAAGGTCACAGGTCTTAGAGTTGACTATCCTGACGGTCTTTATAACCCTCTGGAATATTTTCAAAGATTGCAGAGAGACTGTTTTCTCTGTCTGCGACTCGGACATTTAGATATGGTAAAAGAGGATATTCCTTCTGACGTCCTTGAGAGTTTAAAGGAAAATGATTCGTTATATTTCCCACATACTGGTGTTGAGTCAGATATTGAGTCTGAAATATTGGAAAAGTATAAAAAAATATCATCTGCAGACCACAAATTTAAGCCCTTTTATATTGTTGGTGAAAAAATTCTCATCAAGGATGAAAGGATGCCTGAAGACTGGCCAATATTCAGCACGACAGGGTATGTCTTCTTGAATACTCTGAACGGTATTTTTGTTGATACAGAGAATATGAAGGCCTTTGAAGAAATTTATACAAGGTTTATAAAGACAAGAATAAATTATCAGGAAATTATTTATGAAAAGAAGAAGCTGATAACACATGTAGCTATGGCCAGCGAAATAAATACTTTGGGCCATTATTTAAACAGGCTTTCAGAAAAAAACAGGCATACAAGAGATTTCACTTTAAACAGTCTTACTTCTGCTATTGTGGAAGTAATTGCATTTTTCCCGGTATACAGAACATATGCAAATGCAACTGGTATAAACGAAAGGGATAAGAGATATATTGAACTTGCTGTATCTAAGGCAAAGAAAAATAACCCTGCTATAAGTGGATTCATTTTTGATTTTCTCAAAGACGTTCTTCTTCTCAATTATTCAGAAAGTTTTGGTGATGCTGATAAAAAGGAATGGATTGATTTTGTTATGAGATTCCAACAAATTACAGGCCCTGTCATGGCAAAAGGGCTTGAGGATACTGCTTTTTATGTTTATAACCGCCTTGTTTCCCTTAATGAGGTAGGGGGCAGCCCGGATAGGTTTGGTACATCTCTTGAGACTTTTCATGGGAAGAACATCGAAAGGATCAAATTCTGGCCAAATGCCCTTATTGCCACTTCCACACACGATACAAAACGGAGCGAGGATGTAAGAGCTCGAATAAACATCCTTTCCGAGATCCCTGATGAGTGGAGGAAGTGTCTGATAACGTGGAAAAGATTAAATAAAAAGAATAAACCTGTTGTCGAAGGACAAAGAGTGCCGGCTGAAAATGAGGAATATCTTCTGTATCAGACGCTTATCGGCGCATGGCCGGTTAGCACTATCGATGAATTTGAATATGATATATTCAAAAAAAGGATTAAAAATTATATGCTGAAGGCGTTAAGAGAATCCAAGATCAATACAAGCTGGATAAGTCCCAATACAATCTACGAGGACGCTCTTTCAATTTTCATAGAGAAGGTCATGGATAATAAGTCAGAAAATCAATTCCTTAAGGATTTCATTGTTCTCCAGAAAAAAGTTTCACATTATGGAATGTTTAATTCCCTTTCACAGACACTTCTGAAGATTACCTCTCCAGGCGTTCCGGATTTTTATCAGGGAACAGAGATATGGGATTTTAGTCTCGTTGACCCTGATAATCGTAGACCCGTCAACTATAGTATAAGAATAGAAATGTTCCGAGAACTCAAAAGACGCGAATCAGAGCACGGGCTCCTGAAACTTGCAAAAGAATTAACAATCAATAAAGGTGACGGTATGATTAAACTCTATCTTATATACAAGGCGCTCAACTACCGCAAAGCTAATAGAGAACTTTTCGAGATTGGAGAATATGTCCCTCTTGAGACAATGGGAGAGAGATCGAATAATATATGTGCTTTCTTAAGGAGGATTGGAAATGTAAGGGCTATAGTAGTTATCCCGAGATTTCTTACAAAACTTATCTCAGAGAATGATGGTCTTCCCTTCGGAAAAATATGGCAGGACACATTCATAGTAATACCATTTGCAGATATTGGGGCAAAATACCGCAATGTCTTTACAGGAGAGATCATTTCAATTGAAAGTCATAAAGGAGCAATAGCCTTATTTCTGTCTGATATTTTTATGAATTTTCCAGTAGCATTGATGGAAAACATTTCATGATTTGAAGCAACAATACAAGGAAAATATTAATACTCATTATTGAAATAGCCCACTATGACAAGTATTCTTCAAAGAGAGGAAATCCAGGAAAAGATTAGCGAGATAAAGGATGCAGATATACTCGTGGGTATTCCAAGTTATAACAATGCACGCACTATTGGTCATGTAGTAAAGGCCGTACAGATAGGCATCGCAAAGTACTTTCCTGATAGAAAATCAGTGCTGGTCAATTCGGATGGCGGTTCTACAGATGGTACAATGGAAGTTGTCAAAAATACAACGATAGATGATTCTCAATCTATTCTTCTACTTCATAGGGTAGAGCCTATTTATAAAATAGCAACACCATATCATGGGATCCCAGGGAAGGGAAGTGCTTTCAGGACCATCTTTGAGATTGCAAGCGTCCTTCATGTGAAGGCATGTGCAGTAGTGGACTCTGACCTGCGGAGTATTACCCCGGAATGGATCGAACTTCTTATTAAACCAGTGATTGAAGGCAATTTTGATTATGTTGCTCCCCTTTACCACCGTCATAAATATGATGGGACAATCACTAACAGCATTATCTATCCCTTAACAAGGGCTCTTTACGGCAAGCAGGTAAGGCAGCCTATCGGCGGAGATTTCGGTTTTTCAGGTAAACTCGCAGATTTTTATCTCACCAAGGATGTCTGGGAAACAGACGTTGCAAGATATGGCATCGATATATGGATGACAACTTCTGCAGTTGCCAATAATTTTAAAATTGCTCAGGCTTTTCTGGGTGCAAAGATCCATGACCCTAAGGACCCTGGCGAAGACCTGAGCTCAATGCTTTATCAAGTAGTAGGCGCAACATTCAACCTCATGGAGACATATTCATTTATGTGGAAGGAGATTGTGCAATCCGAACCTGTAATAACCTGTGGTTTTCAGTATGCCGTAGGTCTTGAACCTGTCTCGGTCAATCTTGAAAGGATGATAGATAAATTCAAGCTTGGTATATCAGAACTCATGGGAATATGGAAGGGTTTTCTCCCTGAAGACATTGTACATTTTCTCCAAAAGGCAGGGTGGCTTCAGAAAGAAGAATTCATTATTCCTGATAACGTATGGGCAAGGATTATTTATTGTTTTGCTATTGCAGCTCATAAGAATCTCTTAAATAGGGAGCATCTTTTAAAATCTCTCACTCCTCTTTATCTGGGAAAAGTGGCATCGTTTGTTATACAAACATTGGAGAGTAGTGGACAAGAAGTTGAAGAAAAAATAGAGAGTTTGTGCATAAGTTTCGAAAAAGAAAAGGATTTTTTAATTAATAATTGGGATTAGAGAAAGGGGGTAGGTATGAGTGAATTTTTAAGAAAATTGATAGTTGAACCCTTTGATAAGTTTTATGAAAAAGTATTGCATTTCCTTCCGATGCTACTCAGTTCTGTCTTGATATTTATTACGGGATTAGCACTTGGTTTGATTCTCAAGAACATTTTTTTGAGAATCTTCCGTGCAGTGAAACTCGACAAATTCTCCGAAAGATCCGGTCTGGTTGAATTGCTTCACAAAGGGGGGATTAGAGAACCTCTCTCCCAGATCATTGCAAGATTCATTGGTTGGCTGACAATCATTAGCTTCTTAATCGTAGCGCTCAATTCTCTCGATCTTCCTGCTGTAGAACAAATTCTCGAACGGTTTATCCTCTATTTACCGAACATTTTTGTCGCTGCCATTATTCTTTTCCTGGGCTATCTCCTCAGCAATTTTTTTGGGCGGGCCGCCCTGGTCGCTTCTGTGAACGCAGGCATAAAATTATCCGGCCTTATTGGAAAGATTGTGAAGTTGTCTGTTTTCCTGCTCGCCTTAACAATGGCACTTGAGCAGCTCGGCATCGGCAGAGGAACTATAGTTATCGCTTTTGCAATTATTTTAGGCGGAGTTGTACTTGCCCTTGCTATTTCTTTTGGTCTTGGAGGGAGAGATATGGCAAAAGACTATCTTGAGAAAAAGATAAGAGGTGAAGAGAAGAAAGATGATATCAGCCATCTTTAACAAACAAGATTGAAGATGAATCAAAGAACATATTTTCAACCTTAACTATGGAATACAAATTATTAGAATCTTTGGTAATCATACTCGTAGCTTCAGCACTGGTGGTATTGATACTTCACCGGTTTAAGATCCCTTCCCTCGTTGGTTTTCTTCTCGCAGGTATTCTGATTGGGCCTTATGGTATCGGGATGATCAGAGATACCCATTCTATTGAGATGTTTGCAGAAGTTGGGGTCATACTACTTCTTTTTACAATCGGCATAGAATTCTCGATGGCAAAATTAACAAGGATTAAAAAGGCTGTTGCGGGTGGAGGAGGTTTACAGGTACTTCTTACTATCGGATTATCCACCATGATAGCGTATTCCTTAACAGGTGTTATAAACAAATCAATTTTTTACGGATTTCTTATTGCATTGAGTAGCACGGCTATATTA
>Ga0154626_1094_pt2 | contig 14468 bp, 12 predicted proteins | sample Rifle2008BG13ft_FD_116055 | JGI IMG/M metagenome (GOLD analysis project Ga0154626, IMG submission 116055) | Nitrospirae bacterium RBG_13_41_22 | reverse complement strand
CAAGCTTCCAGTCTCCTTTTATGGACTACATAAACTTCTTGCCGAAAAGGAGTGTGAGCGAATAAATGCCTTCATAATAAGGCCTTTCAATATCTATGGGCCAAATGGTCATGGTGTCGTGAATAAATTTATAGAGCTCATAAAAAGCGGCAATGAAGTCACATTGTTCAATGACGGAACGCACACAAGGGATTACATATATGTTGACGATGTTATTTCTTCTCTGATTTTAGGCCTGAAGGCAAAACCAGGAACATTTAATATCGCGAGCGGCAGGGAAACAAGCCTTAATCAGGTCATTAAAATCATCTCAAAAGAGCTAGGTAAACCCCCGAAAATAAAATACAGTATACTCAAGGAAGGGGATGCCACAAGAAGCATTGCTGACATCTCGAGAGCAAAAAAGGAGCTAGGCTGGCTCCCCAAAACGCGTCTTGAAGTTGGAATCAAAAAAACAATCGGTGACTGAATGAAAGTGTTTTTAATAAACCCCCCGTTCGAAACGGAAGAGGATTACAGCGGAAAGCTGGAGCTTTATCAGCCGTTAGGCATAGCTTACGTAGCCGCTTCGCTCGAAAAATCTGGTCACAATGTCAAGATAATAGATTCCGTAATAGAAGGATTCAAGCAGATAGAGCACTCTAACGGGAAAAAATTCTTCGGGCTTCCGGCCAAAGAAATCGCTTCGGCCGTCCTAAAGGAGAAGCCGGATATAATAGGGATAACTGGAATGAGCCCGTGGAAGAACAGCATCTTCAATCTAGCAAGGTCAATAAGGGAAAAGAACAGTGAGATACCAATAATCTGCGGCGGATCAATCACCACCCTAGAACCTTCAGTAGTATTGAGTAATCCGGATATAGACTTTGTCATCATAGGTGAAGGTGAGATTACGTTTGTAGAATTCCTAAAAGTATTAAAAAGGCCGGATGAATGGCATTCAATCCCCGGGCTCGGATTCAAAAGCAAAGGCAAGCCTATTCTGAACAAGCCAAGTTGCTTCAATGTTGACCTCGATTCATTGCCTTTTCCGGCCCGCCATTTGCTACCCATGAAAAAATACTTCAAAGCAGCTTCCTATTACGAGTACTCGCGCGGGAAGGCAAGCTCGCCCCGAGCCACAGGTATAATCACCAGTCGTGGCTGCCCCTTTAACTGCGTATTCTGCTCTGCCAAGCTTCTCGCCGGAAAATTTTGGAGGCCCAGAAACGCGGAAAACGTGATTGCTGAAATGGAGGAATGCATAAGCAAGTACAATATCACGGACTTCTATTTCGAGGACGAGAACATGAGCCTCAACAAGGAAAGGACGAACAAGCTCATGGACACCATCATAGAAAAAAAATGGAAAGTCGTCCTCCATTCACCGCAGGGCCTGCGCGCCGATTCGCTGGATAAAGGCATCCTGAGGAAGATGAAGAAAGCAGGTTTCAGGGACATAACAATCGGCGTCGAGACAGGCTCCCAGAAGGTCATGGACGAGGTCGTGGACAAGAGGCTGAGGCTGGAAAGGGTCGAAGAGGTAGTCAAAGACTGCAAGGAGATAGGCATCGAAGTTTCATGCTTTTTCGTGATAGGGATGGTAGGACCGCGCGTAGAAACAAAAGAGGAAATAAAGCAAACATTAGACTTTGCCAAAAAATTGCGCAAAATCGGGGTAAGCCACTGCACCATACGCAACGCACTACCGATCCCTGGGACAAGGATGCATCAAATAGCCAAAGAAAAAGAATATCTCCTTATGCCCGACGATATCGATTTCAATAAAATTTACACAGTTCAAAAGCATTTCATGCGAACACCGGAATGGGAGCCGGAAGAAGTCATGGATTTCGTTAAGCAAGCGGAAGTTGAGGATGCTCGGGACCTGTTGTTTTCAAGGCATCTCTTTAAAATGATGTATTTCAAGAAATTCTTAAACGGTCTTGTGACTTCGCCCGGCATTACAGTTAAAATAGCTCTGGTTAGGGTAAAAAAGGCGATTAAATGAAGATTCTTGATGTAGGATGTGGCATAAGAAAAACAAAAGGATCCATAGGAATAGATAAACACAAATTAAAAGGAGTAGATATTACACATGATTTAGATAAATTTCCATGGCCATTTAAGAATAATACGTTTGATAAAATTATATGTAATCATATTATAGAGCACCTAACGAATCTGGTTAAAACTATGGAAGAGTTACATAGAATAGCAAAACCCGATGCAATAATCGAAATAGAAGTCCCTTATTATAAAAGCGAATTAGCATTTGCTGACCCGACACATAAGCATTTTATTACGCCTACAACTTTTTATTTTTTTACAGAAAAACACGAAAACAAATATTACTCAAAGGCTAGATTTGAAATAATAGAACAGGAATTAGTTAGAGGAAGGCATAAAATTCTTCCCAACTTCTTTTTTCCGTATGAAAGAATGAAAGTTCGTCTAAGGGTAATAAAATGAATGTTTTGTTAATAAATCCCCCATCGCGATTTTGGTTATTCCCACCCTTAGGTTTGGCTTACATAGCCTCTTATATCAAAAATTATTATCCCACATGGATACTTGACATGGTTGTTGAACCGGAGAAGCTCAACAATATGCTCCATTCGATTAATCCTAATATAGTTGGGATAACCTGCACATCCCAGACATTCCAAGATGCATTGGAAGTGGCGAGGAAAGTCAAGAAATACAACAGCGCTATAAAGGTTGTCATGGGCGGTAGTCACCCTTCAGCCATACCAGAAGAGACGTTAAAACACCCAGAAATAGACATTGTAATAAAAGGGGAGGGGGAGAAAGCTTTTCTGGAAATATGCCAAGGCAAACATAAGGAAGGCGTAATAGAGGGAGGTTTGATGGACGTCAACGATCTTCCATGGCCTTCTAGAGAACATCTCCCTATGGGCAAGTATGACAACCCTGGAACCATCTTGACTTCGAGAGGGTGCCCACATAGGTGTTGCTATTGTGCACATCATGTTTCTGGATATACTTGGAGAGGAAGGAAACCTAACGATGTTGTCAACGAGATTGCTCACATCGTGGATACATATGGAATAAAAGAAATACAAATCGTGGATGATAACTTCTCGATGGACATAAATCGTGCAAAAGAGATAATGAAACTTATAATAGACAGGAAGATGGAGATAAGTTTTTGGTTCTATAACGGTCTGAGAGCTGACAGGGTTGATTCCGAACTTCTTACATTGATGAAAGAAGCGGGGACCAAGCTCATCTCATTCGGTCTGGAATCGACTAATGAGGCCATACTCAAAAGTATAGACAAAAGGGTTACGTTGCCTCAAGTGGAACAGGCAATAAATACGACACATAAAAAAGGAATTCAGGTGAGGGTTAGTTTGATGATAGGTAATCCTGGGGACACATATAAAATCGTCATGGACACTATAAAATGGGCTAAGGATAACCCAAATATAGATGCGGCCGAATTCTCCTTATGTGCAGCATATCCCAATACCCCGCTCTGGGAATGGGTAAAGGAAAACGGAAGAATACTTGTAGACTCGGAACATTATCCCACATATTTCCTTGACAAAGAAACAACTCCTTCATTCGACACTACGGATTTCCCAGCAAACCAAAGGGTAAAAGCTTTAAGAATAGCTCAGAAAACAATGGCAAAAAAATTCGCATTTAGGAATAAATCATTAAGAAATTTCAAAATCAAAAATGTGCCCAAATATGTTTCTACTATAATTACAATAACTTTGAATAGAGCCCCAAAAAGAAAGTTTAGAAATTAATAAGAAATAAAATGCTCTACATGGATAAATATCGACCACAAGACTCATTAATTAAACGCAATTTATAACTTTTAACTGCATAACAGCACCCATTTTGGTTTAATATAGTAATATGTTATGGAAACGGAATTAAAAGTCAACTTTTTAGCGAGAGTTATATCCAATTTCTGTAAAGAGAAATAATGATTTTACTTTTATGAATCAATGTAAAATTCATATTGATAAAATATCTTTCATATATAAATTTAATCATCTTCAATTATGCATGGTTCAAAAGGTAACAGTGATAATCCCCACCTTCAACGAGGAGAAGACAATAGAGCAAATAATCAGGAAGGTCAGGCCTTACGCGGACGAAGTTCTTGTTGCCGGTGCAAGGAAATCCACTGACAGGACGATAGAGATAGCAAAGAGATTAGGGGCGGCTACAGTAATCGATGACGGAAGGGGGAAAGGTTCAGGGATGCGGTTTGGTGCGAGAAAGTCCAAGGGAGACATCATAGTTTTCATTGATGCCGACGGCTCGCACATACCGAGGGATATCCCGAAGCTTGTCAGGCCCATAAAGCAAGGCAGGGCGGATCTCGTTGTCGCTTCTAGGATGCTTGGCGGCAGCGAGGAGCTGCACACGAAAATATCCGAGATTGTCAGGATGAACCTTGGGCTGATGATAAACCTTGTTATAAACTACAGGTTCGGGCAGAGCATATCAGATTCTCAGAATGGATTCCGGGCAATAAGGAGAAAAGTCTTTCTCGATTTGGACACAAAAGCCACGAAATTCAACATAGAGACGGAAATCTCCATGAAATGCGCCAAAATGGGGTATAAAATTTTGGAAATACCCAGCAGGGAGTTGAGGAGGAAGCACGGCAAATCAGGGATAAAACTCTGGAAGACAGGCTGGTATTACATGGGGACTATAATAAAAAACATCTGGTAACATGGCAGACATACTTTTGTTTTACCCGAAAACGGGGTTTGACATAGGCGCCGGCATAACGCCTCCGCATAGCGTTCTTTCCATAGCCGCGGAAATAAAGGAAGACTATGAAGTAAAGATAATAGACCAGAGAATAGACGCCTCATGGAAGGCAGTCCTAAGGAAGGAGCTGAAGAAAAGCCCTTTGTGCGTGGGCATATCCTCGATGACAGGCATGCAGATAAGATTCGCTCTGGAGGCCTCCAGGCAGGTCAGGGAACATTCAGGCACAAAGATTATCTGGGGAGGCGTCCATGCGACCCTCTTGCCGGAGCAGACCGTAGAGAATGAGAATATAGACATAGTAGTCAGGGGCGAAGGGGAACATACCTTCAGGGAACTTATCCCTGCTCTGGAAAAAGACGGGAACTTAGGAAAAATCAAGGGGCTGACATACAAGGAAAGGGGTAGAATCATAAACACTGAAGACAGACCTTTCCTTGACATGAACGCGCTCAAGGAAACGCCCTGGGACCTTGTCAATGTAAAACCATACATACACAGGAACGTTGTCCACAAGGGGAGCAGGGGGGAATTGGACATAGGCGAGACCAGCAGGGGATGCCCATTCAGATGCGGTTTCTGCTACAACACGGTGTTCAACAAGGGGTGCTGGAGATTCCTCTCCGTAGAAAACACGATAAAGAAGATAAAATCCTCCATCGAAACATTCGATCTAGATGTGATATGGCTGAGAGACGACAATTTCTTTGTCAATACGGAGAGGGCCCGCAAAGTTGCGGAAGCGCTAAACAGGGAAAATGTGGATATTTTCTGGTACACTTCTGGCATAAGGACTGACCTCTTCGAGAGGATGTCTGACAGGGACATAATAGAGCTCAAGACAAGCGGATGCGAAGGCTTCCGATTTGGGATAGAGTCAGGGAACCAGAGGATTCTGAATCTGGTCGAAAAGAACATAACGACGGAACAGGTCTATAAGGTCAATGACAGGTGCAAAAGAATCGACGTGGTCCCACATTATTCCTTTATGGCGGGCCTTCCAACTGAAACTGTAAAGGAGGTCATTGATACTGTCCGGATGATGAAAAGGCTCAAGAGGGATAACAGGAAGGCCGTAATCCATGTGATAAATATGTACACCCCTTACCCTGGGACAAAGCTCTTTGATTTGGCCGTGAAGAACGGGCTGAAGGTGCCTGGGAGCTTGGAAGAATGGAGCAGATATCACCACCTGAACAATTTCGCCAGTCACCTGTCAGAAAAAGACAGGGAAACGGTGACGAATATAGCAGACATCTCTTATCTCATATCCGATGCCATGGGAGAGGCTTTGCCAAAAAAGATGCAAATGCTCATGAACCCTTTCAGGCTGTGGTTAAAGGCAAGATGGAAGCTTGAACAGTTTGGCTTTGCGCCGGAACTTAGGATATTCAGGTTTATAAGAAACTCTGTGATGAACAATAGTATGAGATTAGCATGAGGATATTATGCCTTAATCCGGCTCCCTTAGGGAATATCAACAAGGATGACCTGCTGGTCAAAGAGGGCCGGTGTATGGAGAGGAGCGGGGCTTGGAGCAATCTGCGCATGCCTATAACGCTGGCCTATATCTCTGCCATACTAAAGCACGAGGGATACGAAGTCAGGCTCATAGACAACATAGCGATGAAGTACCTCGGAAGGCCCGTAGATATGCAGAAGCTTATAGGAAGCTTCGAACCCGACATGCTAATTCTGAACACATCCATTCCCTCCATCTTTAATGAAGATATGGAAAATGCAAAGATGGCCAAAGGCATAAACAAGAGCATAGTCACTGCCATGTTCGGTGTGGCACCTACGCTCATACCGGACGAAATTCTGAAGACAGGGATAATCGACATATGCATGAGAAAGGAGCCCGAGCTAACAATAAAGGAAATCTGCAAGGCAATAAGGGATAAGAAATCACTAAAGGACGTCAAAGGCATCTCATTTTTGCGCGAAGGCAGGATTGTCCACAACAGCGATTCTGATGAGTTGATAGATCTAGATTCATTACCGTTACCGGATTACGAGTCCCTGCCGCTTGACGCTTACAGGACCCCTGTGGACAAGGACAAACAGGTTTTGATAGATGTCTCCCGTGGTTGTCCTCACCAGTGCATATATTGCACTGGAACCAAGTATTATGGGCACGTTTTCAGGCACAGGGATCCCAAGAAAGTCGCTGATGAAATGGAACATGTAAGCAGGCTTGGGGTCAAGAAGGTCCTTTTCTGGGCTGACACATTCACGCTGAATAACAATTTTGTGTACAAGCTGTGTGATGAGATAACAAGAAGAGGCCTCGAAAAAAAAATGTCATGGATAGTGAATTCTAGGGTGAACACAGTCACCCCCGAGTTACTCAAAAAGATGGATGAGGCCGGATGCTTCCTCATTGGCTTTGGCGTCGAGAGCGGTGTCCAGGAAATACTGGACTATGTCAATAAGGGCATCAAACTGCAGGATTCCGTAAACGCCTTCAGATGGATAAAGGACACCAACATTTTATCGGCCTCACATGTGGTCTTCGGCCTGACGCCTTTCGAAACAGCCAAGACAGTCAAGCAGACCATAGATTTCGTATACAACAAGCTTGAGCCAAACTATGCGAATTTCCATATAGCCACACCATATCCCGGGACCAAGCTGTATGAGATTTACGACAAAGGCGGCTACATAATAAACAGGAACTTCAGCATGCTGGAATCCATAAACGCCAACATAAGGCTTCCGCATCTGAGCGAGGATGACCTGATTTACTGGAGGAACTATGCATTTTACCATTTCTATTTCAGGAAAAAATTCATCCTGCAGGAGATAAAGAAGCTCAAGTCCGCAAGAGAGGCTTATAATCTTGCAACTAACGGGATATGGTTCCTGAACGGGTGGGTAAATGCGAAAAAATAAGAGCCCCCTGCATAAAAAAATCCGCGTACTGATAGGAAACCCGTATATTGTAATCTCCTTTGTAACCGCAATATTTCTAGTTTCATCTTTATTTCACATTCTAACGCAGAACGTGGGCTTGCCTTCTGCCTATTCGACAGCATTGTTCATCATTTCCATATTATTCCTTATTGTGATGTATACCCTGCTGAAAAAGAAGGAAAGCAAAAGGATATTACTGTGGATATTTCTCGTTTCCCTGATATTTGAAGCCATGATCTTCCTTGCGATACCGTTGGATACAGGTAAATGGTCGGATGCGAGAGGCTACCACAACCTTGCGATATTCACTGTAGATAAAGGGCCGCTGTATCTGATTGAGAATTACCACAGACTGATGAGTTGGAACTCCTCTTTCTGTCCAGATGCCAAAGAGCGCCTCGAAAGACTGGTTAAGAACGAGGAACTGTCCGGATTTATTGAAGAAAAGATACAGATTCAAAACGAATTAGACCTATCTGCATATAACTTTACCGAGTACAGAGCGGACAGACCAGGAATCCATCCCCCCGGTTGGATCCTTACGTTATATCTGTTCGTTCTGCTTTTTGGGCGGGCGGAGGGTGTGGTGATACTGGCAGAGTTCGTCCTGGCTTCAGTCCTCTCGGCCGTGGTTTATTGGTTCTTAAGAAAGAATGCGGATTTTGACATTTCCCTATTCCTGACATTCCTCTTTATGCTGATCCCGTCGTTTTTAATCCACTCAGCCTCGCCACTCATGGATATTCCTATCACCATATCTATCGTTCTATCTATAATCTTCTATTCGGAGTTGATGAGAACTCATAAAATCAAACATTTTGCATTGGCGTCAATCTTTTTCTCTGTTGCACTGTTTACAAAATTCATATCCATATTTTTCTATCTCCTGTTTCTCCTCATAACCCTCATAAAAAAAGGCGAAAAGAGAACATTCATGTCTTTTCTGTTGATTAGCATGGCCCCAATCCTGCTCTTGGTTTTTCTCAACTATTATTATTTCCTGAACGTAATCTCCTCATTCGTTTTTGCATCATGCGCCCAAGACAAGTTAGGCGCCCCTAGTTGGCTGTTTTTCATAACGCATTTCCCAAAAGAAATTATAACACTATTGTCTATACCGCTTCTATATCTAATTGCAATAAACACTCTAGAAATCTCATTAAAAAAAAGGAAATCGGAAAGGGAAAAGATGATGCTAGCCTATCTAGGGTGTTTCTTACTGTTCGGATTCCTCGTGGCCATGGGAATATCGCGCCTATTGTTCATGTTCTCGCCGCTATTGCTGCTACTGGCAATCGGTCATGCAAAGAAGGACTTCAAGCTGAAATTCGTATACTTCTCTATCGCTATAAGCGCGGTCCAGCTTTTCACTCTTTTAATATTGAACGTATTAAATGTATAACATGCGAAAACTGAAGCTTCTGCCAGTATTTGGGGTAGCGGTCTTCATATACCTGATTTACCAGGCCGGTGCTGCCAACATAATAGATAATATAAGAGCAGCCAATGTCCCCTATCTTGGGATGGCGTTCTTGTTGTTCATTCCCATATTCCTAATCAAGATAGCCAAATGGCGTTACCTAGTCGGAGTCCATAATAAATACAAGTTCTCGGATGCGGCAGAATCGTTCCTAGCTTCATATTTCCTGTCTCTGCTGACTCCCGGAAAGATCGGGGATTCTGTCAGGGCCTTCTATCTGAAGAAGGACACGAAAATAACATTAGGCAGGGCCTTTTCAACGGTGGTCATGGACAGGCTCATTGACATCTCAGCCATTATTGTTCTTGCATTTCTGGGGATTCTTTATTTTACAACGATGTTCGGATTCGTTTATTTCTTCAATATTCTTATCATTCTCTGCGTTTTTCTAATATCTTTTCTAATTCTCATATTAAAGAAAAATTATGCAGAGAATGTCCTAAAAAGAATATTTCCCTTCATAGTTCCGAAGAAATACAGGGAAAAATACGATTTCAAGTATTTTTTCCACGATTTCTATGACGGGATAGGCGTATTCATTAAAGACAAAAAGCTCCTTTTTCCATCAAACCTTATTTTGTCAGTAGCCGCCATATTTCTTGGCGTTATACAGATAGAGATTTTATCTATGGCCCTGAATATCAAAATATCTTTGACCTTTCTCATGTTTATAATGCCTGTGATATTCCTTTCAGAAATTGTGCCCATCTCGATTTCAGGAATGGGGACAAGGGATGCTGTAATGATATTTTTCCTGTCATTCCTTTCCATTTCATCCTCAAGCGCGCTTTCACTCTCAATAACTATCCTTATCCTTAACTATGCATTCGGTGCTTTTTGCTCATTCTTTTGGTTTAAAAAACCACTAGGCAAACAATTAATAAATTGAGTTGATGGTTAATGGTTAAAACAAAATAAGTTGGCATCGACGTTAATGTAGAGCCATTCAAAATAGAAAAATGGATGATAATATGGAAAACGAAATTAAACTCTGTTTCCTCTCAGACAGCATTTTTAATTGGGGGAGATATGGTGGCTACGGCAAGTTGACAAGGGACCTGGGACGTGAGCTCGCGAAAAGAGGCTTTCCGGTCTCTGTGGCTATACCAAAGTCCAGCAACCAGCGGATTTTTGAAAGACTTGACGGGATGAAGATAATAGGGTATCCTAAATTGCCGTCCAAAACACAGTACCTCTCATTTTTTCTTACCTATAGATTTTTGATAGATGCAGACATCTTCCACTCCACCGGAGAGTCTATCTTCTCATATATAGCAATCAAATCCAGGCCAGGAAAAAGGCATATAATCACGCTTCAGGACCCGAGAGACGACAACGACTGGAAGGTAATATATACAGTGCCAGGCACTACAGACAAGAAAACGCTGGAAGTATGGAAGGATGATACGGAAACCTTTGAGATAGGAACAAAAACACTTTTCAGAAGAATAAGAGAGAAAATGGAGTATAAAGCTGTTAAGCAGGCGGATGCACTATATTGCCAGGCAAAATATCTAGGGGAAAAAGTAAGAAACATGTATAACTTGGATCATAAACCAGAATTTTTGCCGAATCCTATATATATCCCGGAGCATGAGATTCAAAAGTCTGGAAAGCCAACCGTATGCTTTTTAGGAAGGCTAGACATAATAAAGCGGCCCTGGATTTTCTTTAATCTGGCGAAGGAGTTTCCGGAAATAGATTTCATCGTCATGGGAAAAAGCCACTATCCGCAGATAACGGAAGAAATATATAATGCTTATTCCAGGATAAAGAACCTGGAATTCAAGGGATGGTCTTTAGGAGAGGAAAAGAGCAAAATACTTGGGAGGTCCTGGATTTTAATTAATACGAGCATACACGAGTGTTTACCTATTTCATTCTTAGAAGCATTGTCATACAAATGCGCTTTGCTTAGTTGCCAAGATCCAGATAATTTAACAAGCAAGTACGGTATTAAGACAGACCTTTATGATTTCGATTCTTTTAAAGATGGACTAAATAAATTAATAGAAAATAATCATTGGAAGAAAAAAGGCGAACTCGGGTATCAATACGTTAAGAAAATCCATGAAGTAAACAAAGTTATAGATAAACATATAAAAATATACGAAAACGTCTTAAGATGATATCAATAATGATTAATACTTATAATAGAAGCGAGATTTTAATAGAAAATTTGTTAAATCTTAAGCCTGTGTGGGGAGAGGTTGAATTTATAATTGTAGACGACTGTTCCACAGACAATACTGTAAATGTTGTAAATAAATTCATTAAAGAAAATGGTATTAAGGTAAAATTTATTCTTAATAAAACCAATTGTGGATACCCAAAATCAATGAATATCGGAATTAAAGAGGCTTCAAATAATCATGTTTTTATATTAAATGATGATATTTTTATTTTTAATCCTAGAAACTTTATTGAAATCTTGGAAAAGGATTTAGAAAAAGAATGTGTTATAGCCACACATTTGGAAATGGATAAAGGATTTTCATTGGGCAAAAAGATAAAGACCCTTTTTTATAGCGTCCCAGCGCAATCATTTGCCGGAGAAATGTATAATTATAATGGCAAAAAAAAGAGGTATGTCAATTATGCCAATAACATTTTTTGTTTCGATAAATCAAAATTAAAAATTCTTTTTGATGAAAAGAACTTTGCCGGAAATTTTTTTAGAATAGAAAGTGATTTCCAATCAAGAGCCAGAATGGCTGGATTTAAGATACTTTACGACCCCAGATTAATTGTTTTAGATAAATGGGCTCCAAGTGGTGGATTAAGACAAAAAAATAAGAAAAAGTTTCTGCAATGGTGTATTTTTAATCATATAATTTTCTTGCGTAAAAATTGTAGCCTTACAAAATACTATAAAATACCATTCTATTTTTTGCTTAAAACAACAACGCATCCTCCTTATATAATATTTGATATAATAAAAACTTTTGACAGATCATTCAAAAGAGTGATATTATGAAAGTATTCATTAGATTAGGTTCGCACCCAATTTACGAAGATCTTATAAGATATCCGCCTGCAGGAGTGGAATACGTATATTCGGCCAGCAAAAACAGGTACAGTAAACTAAGATTTCTATGGAAATATTATTCAGGTTTTAGGCCACCAGCGATTTACGTAAACTCAACAGATTCAGATATTATTCACTCAAACGCGGGAATTATGATATTAAACAAGAAGCCGTGGGTTATGGATATAGAAGACATTGGTTCTTTGGTAAACTTCAATTACGGAAAACTTAATTCTAATAGATATCTAAAATCAATTATTTCTATCATAAATTCAAGATGGTGCAAAAAGATAATGCCTTACACCTTTGCGGCTAAAAGGAGCATAGAGTCGAAGCTGCCGCAAGTTAAAGGCAAGCTGGAAGTGGTATACCCTGCCATACATTCAACCAGTTTCAAGAAGGAAAAGCACGAAAAAGTAAGGCTCCTTTTCATAAGCACCCGCTTCTATGAGAAAGGTGGTCCCCAGATACTTGAGGCCTTCCGTAAATTGGACAATAGATATGATATGCAATTGACAATGATAACGAACACGCCGGATGAGTTCAAGGTAAAATATAACAGCAAGAATATAGAGTTCTTGGAACCCACTCTTACAAGAGATGAGCTTCTAAGAGAATATTACCCGAGTTCGGATATCCTCCTTTTCCTTTCACATTTCGACACCTTCGGCTTTGTCATGCTGGAAGCCATGAATTTCAGCCTACCCATAATCGGGCTAAGGCAGTACTCGACACCTGAAGTGGTGGAGAACGGGAAAAACGGATTTCTTCTGGACTGCAGATATGTCCGTGACAACTTTCCGCAATATGAAACGATAAGGGAAAGGATGAATTTCCTGAAGGACAAGCCGCAAAAAGACGTGGTCCGGAGCCTGATAGAAAAATGCTCACTCCTGATAGAGAATGATAAGCTTAGGAAGAGGATGGGTAGGAGCGGCAAGGAAATGGTTGCGAAAGGGAGATTTTCAATAAACTACAGGAACAGGAAGCTGAAAGACATATATGAGGAAGCTATCTGACAAGCTTCTTAAGAATCTTCCTAATGAATCCTATCCTAATGCCCGATTTCCTTTCTATCTCCAGCAATACGGAAATGTCATTCTTGTCAAGAGTCCTGAATGCGAAAAGAAGGATGATATAGATGAGAATGAACACAAAAAAGAGCGGCAGTACTATAAAAAGCGACGAGGACAGTCCCCCAAACCTGTATATAAACATGATGAAGGCCAGAGACAGGAGTCCGGCAAGAGAGGCCTTGAGGATTGACTTGAAGTCAAATGGGTTCATCCCTGTGAATTTCCATGCGAAAAAACAGCCCAGCGATACGAAGAGGATTGTTGAGGATGAGGTTGCGATTGCTGCCCCAAGAATCCCAAATGAGGGAATCAAGGCAACATTAAGGATGAGGTTCAGAACAGCGGCTACAATCACGCTTGACATTACATATTTAGTCTTTTCTATTGACAGCATGATATTTGAGGTCAAAAAGATTGACTGAATGAAGAATGCCAGGCTCAAGATAGACAGCGCGCCGCCGGCTGGAAGATATTCTGCCCCGAAGAGGATATTAAGCACGCTCTTGGAGAAGAACATCAACAGGAGCGTGAATGGAAGGCCGCAAAAGAATATCCATTTGGTTGTTGTTATGTAAAGAATACGGGTCTCTTTGATCATGTTCTTTGCTTTATATTCCACCATTATTGGTAAGAAAAGCGCTATGAAAGCGCTACCAAAAATAAATATGAACTTTGCCGTTGGCAAAGCTGCATTGTAAATGCCTGTGTCAGCCGTGGTCCTAAAAATTCCGACAAATATGGTGTCAAAAGAACCTATGACTATTGTAGCAAGGCTGCCTATGAAAAGCGGCATTGTGTAGCTAAGAAGAACTCTGTTTTCAGATATAGATTGCATCTTGCCGAAAATACTGAAAATACGCTTGTTGAAAAAATAGAAGATGGAAACGAAGGCTGCCATAACAGTCAACGCATAAGACCAGGCAAGGCCTATTATACCAAACCCAATAACCGAAAACAACACAGTTGAAGAAAGGAGCACGACACTGTAAAATATGTTGTCAATGTAGACATTGTAATCCATTCTCTTTAAACCTCTTGTTGCGGCAAGCAGCAAGACATAACAGGCAGAAAAGGGGAGCGTGAAGGAGAATACCTGGAATATTGTGATCAGCCCCGCCTGCGTTGCAGCATCCTTGGCAAAGATACCAGCTAAATAAGGAGCAGCAGTAAAGAGTAGAATAGCCGAAGTAACGGAAAGAGGAAATGCCATCTTTATTGGTGT
>Ga0154626_1035_pt1 | contig 15910 bp, 16 predicted proteins | sample Rifle2008BG13ft_FD_116055 | JGI IMG/M metagenome (GOLD analysis project Ga0154626, IMG submission 116055) | Nitrospirae bacterium RBG_13_41_22 | reverse complement strand
TGCATGACATACTAAGGGAGGGAATAGTATAGAGAGTTTTTTTATTATGATTAAAATTATTACAGATTACCTTTTACAGGAATTACATAATATCCCGGGGAAACTTTATACTTTTTAAGCTCATAAAGAAATAATGGGTTTTCAACAAAAGAGATACCCGGCATTAATTCTATATTAAGGTCTGTAACAGTATCTTTTATAACGCCCTTCAGCCTTGCATAGATATCTCTCCCTTCAAGGGCAATAGAAACAACATTGATTATGCTTCCTTTTATGTCTATTGAACCCTTTACACTATAAAAAAGATTCAGGGGTACTTTAGCTCCTGAAAAAACAGCTGGTTCAAATCTTGAATCCTCCGTAACAAACTCAATATGCCCTGTATCATTTATTGCAGTGAATTTCCCTGAAAGAGTTCCTGTTCCCTTTATACCAACGCGTTTTAATAAAGGCATATAGCTTATATTGGCTTTATTAAGATCGAGACCGACCCGCATCTTATTCTTTGTAAGGTTTATACGACCTGAAATGTTTCCTCCTGCTATATTTCCATCAAAGGATACATTCAACCGTAACGTCATAAGACTCAGCGGATTTATGCGGCCATAGATATTATCAAAAGATATCTGTTCCTGTCCTGAATTTTTCAGTGTTAAACGATCAATATTCAAATTATAAAATAAGCCCTTTTTAAGTCCTTTTACTTCTAACCTAAGTTTCTCTTTACTAACAGAACCTTCTATAATAGATTGTATTGAAGCCTTGGGGAATGCTATCCATATCCCCCACAAAATAACCGGGATAGCAAGGAGGACAATAAGAATCTTTCCACTTGCAAATCCCCCCCGCCCCCCTTTACTAAAGGGGGGTGAAGGGGGATTAGTTTCATTTTCTTTTGTATTGCTAATATGACATGACTTTTTCACTTTGCTTTCAAAAAGGAAAGGGTTAGGATAATATTTAAGAGTTCTGGGTTTTCAAAGGATTTTTTTATCGAAGCCTTTTTAATGGTAAGAACCATTGGTGCATTCTCAATCTTATAAAAAATATTTACCACTTCATTCATGCTGACTTTTTCTATCTGAAGTTCAGCCTCCTCTTCAAATCCATCCTTCATATCTCTCCTGCCAGTAGATTTAACTGTCTTTACTTTATCCTTTAATCCGATAGACAAAAAAACCTCATCTACAGCCTGAACAATACCCTGTACATTGGATAGATTTTTTTTACTTTCGACAGCATCAATTCTTTGTTTAAGAGAGAGAAATTTATCCTTAACTATTATCATCTCTTTTTGCTGTTCTCTCAGGAGTTTCAGTTCCCTTTTTTCGGATGAAAGCAGACGTATGGCAAGGGATATAATGATAATAAAACCTATAAAAACTGATAAAACAGAGATAAATCGTTTATCCTTCAACAATTCTCTTAAGCCTTCCTATCCTTTGCTGTTATTGTAAACAACATAGTCCCCTGTGAAGAGGACTTTGAATCGGATATAGTTACCTCATTAAAAAAACTTTCCAGCTTACCTCTCACATGCTGAATATCACTCAAAGATGGCGCTTCACCTTTCATAGTTAGATTTCCTCTATCTGCGGTTATCTCATTAAATATAACACCCTGTTTATCAATCTGAGAAAGGTTAAAAAGGAGATTAAGCGGGTTAACCCCAACATAAAACTCCTCCTTACCTTTTAATTCCTTCATATGGGATTTAAGTTGATAAAGCTCATTTATGATATTTTTTTCTCCGGGAAAGATCTCTTGATATTTTTTTCGCATCTCGTTCTTTAAAAAGGCTATCTCGTGCCTTACAGTTACAATCTCAAGCAGTAAATCAGCTGCCAAAACAAGTGCAAGTAATATCATGAGCACTGCTGTTACTCTCAGGGATCTCTTTGTTCTCTCAACATCTCGGGTATATGAAAACTCATCCCTTCTCAAATTTATCGTAGGTTTTTTTATCTCTTCAACAGCCAACGCTATCCTGTCTTTATCCTCTAACATTACTGGCGATAGAAGTCTTTCTGAGGTAACCCCTTTGAGTATCTCTTTAAGTTCTATAGACATGATAAACACAGGATCTATCTTGTGTGATCTTAATCTTTCAAGAAGCTCTCTCAAAATATTTTTCCCTATATATACTGCAAGTACTTGATATTTATTGTCTGATGAGCCTATGACTGCATCATCAAATATTACTTCGCTTGATCCACCCAATATGACCCCATCGAGTTCAAAAGGAAGTATCTCTCTAATTCTTTCTCTATCAGAAAACGGCAGATCAATAAACCTGAAGTTAAGACTGCTGATGGGTAAACTCAAATAGGCACTTTCTATGTCCTCTGTTACCACATCAAGAGAGAAATCATATCTATCAGACAGAGGATACTTTTTACTCTCTTTTAATTCATATCCGCTTTTTTTGATCTCCAGTAGATATGTGAATAATTCTTTTTCCCTGAGATCAACAATAAGAGATTTCCTCATTAATACTCCTTCCAGTATTTAATCACCGTTGGCAATGATGATGTATCAAGCACCGTTTCAATTATCCTCTTCAAACCGCCTGAAACAGCAGAGGATTTAAGATAGAAAACCTTTCCCTTAACAGTTATCCTGCTACTAATGGGACCGTAAAGTGTAAGGTTGAAACCAGCAACCCTCTGGAGTTGGCTTATTTCTTCAAAAGGAGTAATCTTTCTGTAATCAATTACCCTCTGAGCGATATCATCAGTTATGTCATTTGAAAGACACATAAGAACAGGCTTTTCAGCACCATTAATGTTGATAAGACCGTCACCATAAACAGTTATATATGGCAATAATGTATCATAATCCTTTCTACTTATTCCCTTTATTAACATGAGTTCGTCAACAGTGAGGAGGCCAGAATTTTTTGCACCAACCTCCGAATCAGAGATTCTGGCCTCGCTGTCGGGATCAATCCAGTCTGCTACGCTATCCGCAATCTTTTCATCTATCGAGAGGATTTTAAGAAGCCTTTTAAATGAATTGTAAGCATCCTCGTTCAAGAGGCCATTAGGAGAAACGATGGAATTAATATTAAACTTAGAACTCTCGTCTTGCACATTTACTAATATCATCCCCTTAAAATCTTCAAAAGGGTTCTCTACAGGCAACTCTATAGAACCCGGATATGAATATTTATACCTTTTGAGTATGTCTGATAAAAATCTTGCTGATACATTTACACCTGATCTTGCCATCAGAGAAAGGCATTGTGAATCCCGCCAATTATAGAGATTGTTTGTACTGGTATAAACTCCATATGAAAATTCAACCACCATGGCAGTAATTATAACAAGTGCCAGTAGGGTTACAACTAATGCTATACCTTTTTGATTCTTCAAAAGCCTTCTTTTTTCATAACTCATACAGAGCAGGCAGGGCATAGCATTTGAGCGGCTTTGAATACTGTCGAAGACAGAATTCACCTCGGAGGTCGATAGACCGAGAATGAGCGAGAATGCTATGCCCTGCCTTTGCGCCATAAGTTTTAAACCGACTTCCCCACCCTTGGCTTTGCAACATCAAAAATGGTCATTTTATTCCCATTTATTATTACAGACAGACTAATCCTGATTTCATCGGGTATGCCTTTACTTATATCAGTATCCCATGTCTTTACCCATTGATCGCCATACATCGTCTCAACTGAGAAGGCTTCTATGTCCTCGATTATATCAACCCCTTCATCTGAAAATCCCCCCCTCCCCCCTTTACTAAAGGGGGATGAGAGAGGATTATTTTCATTAGTATAAGGTGACTCTACTTTCTTAAAGAGATTTAATTTTCCATTCTTATCTTCAATATAATACGAAATCCTGGAAAGGCCAGGCCTTAAAGGTGAAAGGGCGGTAAATGTAAGCTGCGTTGCTTGCTTACCGTAAATATCTCTGTCCTGTATCTTAAAAAATGTATTTCTGTCTTCCCCAGTGTAAAAAGCTGAATCCAGTTCCCTCCTTAAAATGTCAATCGCTCTTCTTGATTCCTGGAGTTTTAACATGGACTCGTCCATGCCCTCAACTGCTCTGTGGCTCAAAAAAAAAGTACTATAGATTGCTGCAAGGACTACTGAAAGTATTCCAACAGTGATGAGTACCTCTACCAAGGTGAAGCCAGCATATGAATGGCCTTTAAAAAAATCCCCCCTTGCCCCCCTTTTCCAAAGGGGGGTATAGGGGGATTTTGAGTGATTATTTGAAAATAAACTCATTCAGTTTTACCTCTTCTTTACCTGCTTTGACTATGACAACAATCTCTGATACGCCGGCGTATGGTGAGTCCATAACTTGGGTCTCATACGCATAACCTTTATAGGGTGATTCAAAATCCCCTTTTTTATCCTCAGGTTTTTTTTCAAGCTCAAGCAATTTATTCTTTGCAAGAAGGGTTGCTACTGTGACAACCCCTTGTCTTTCAACAAGCCCTAAATGATAGTTCAAGGTATATATGAGGGTCATCAGGAGACTTCCAACAATGGCAAGGGCGATCAGGACTTCAAGAAGGGTAAAACCACTACTTCTCACTTATCTTCACTCTTCCACTCAGATGGTTAAAGGTTATTGTCATATCTTTATCTCTCCTGCTCATATGAACCCCTATATTTTCCTGAATACCAAGGGGTTCAAAGAAAAGGGTAATCTCACCTTTCGAGACCATTCCTGTTGATTGTGTCGTTACACCGGTTATATCATCAAACCTTCTCGTCTTCTCTCCATCAGGACCTTTCCAGTAAACCATATTTTTATCAAGGTCAAATCTCATCAAAAAAGTCTCTTTTCTCGATGCTGCACTGTCATTCATATACCTCAGTATTGAAGCCATCTCCCTCGCCTCAGATTTGAGTTTGGTTTCTCCAAACCCGGCAAAAGACGGAAGGACAATAGCCGCAACAAGTGAAACTATAAACAACACAACTATCAGCTCAAGAAGGGTAAAACCATACCTTCGGGAATTGAAAAATAAAACGTTCATGTCTCAAAATAAACACAAAGGATAATGAAAATGAGTAATCCCCCCACTCCCCCCTTTAGAAAAGGGGGGCAAGGGGGGATTTGAGGTATTTTCAGGTGAAAAATGAAAATTTTAGAATTTCTCAATCTATCATTTTGCATTTTGATATTTGCGTTGTCATTGTATATCCCAGTTCTTGATATCAGCATTTTTCCCTTCACCGCCTTCTTTCCCATCAGCACCATAACATATTATGTCGAAATCACCATATATGCCTGGAGAAATGTATATATAGGGATTGCCCCAAGGGTCAAGAGGAATCCTTTTTTGCTCAAGATATCCTTCTTCCCTATACTTTTGCGGGATCTGTCCGACCGTTGGTTTCTCAACGAGTGCCTCAATTCCTTGTTCTGTACTCGGATAAAAGCCGTTGTCGAGCATGAAAAGCTTTAATGCTGTCTCAAAATTCTTTGTCTGAACCTTTGCCTCTGCAATTCGTGCATCATCGGTTCTTCCTATTATCCTCGGTGCTACAATAGCTACAAGAAGACTGAGTATAAACACAACGACAATTATCTCAAGAAGGGTAAAGCCCTTATTATTCTCCATCTATTCCTCCTAAACTAATTATAAATTTATACAAAAAGACAGGGCATGGTTTTTTTGCGAAAATGCTATGTCCTGCTTGGATAGCCATCCTATTTTATCAACTGATTCAACTGGAATATCGGCAGAAGAACTGCAAGAACTATAAGTCCAACAATAAGCCCCATAAAAAGAATCATTGTAGGTTCAAGAAGTGAAAGGCTCTTTTGCACCTTCCTTGAAAATTCTTCCTCATACGAGTCTGCAGCATTTTTCAGTACCTCAATCAGCCTTCCACTCCTCTCTCCTGTTGTAATCAGTTGAAGCAGCACAGGTGGAAAGCCATTAAGGGATGCCGAAAGCCTTGCCCCTTCTGCAACCCGTTTGGCAGCATCAATTACCCTTATTTCAAGCACCTTATTTCCGATAGATTTTGCAGCAAGCTCAAGCGCTTTGAGGACAGGAAGACCACCTTCAAGCAAAAAACCTAATGTCCTTGTAAATCGTCCGACGTAAAGGCTCTGAATGATATTTCCAGGCAAACGCAAAAAGAGTTTATCAACAAGTAATCTATTCTTTTCCCTTAGTCTTCTAAAACCGAATATCCCTCCTAAAAGTACCCCTACGAAAAGCCACCAGTAGTTCTGAAAAATATCACTGACAGTTATAAGAACAATTGTGATAAAAGGAAGGGCGCTCTCTGTATCCTTAAATATTTTTGTTATCTTTGGCATAACAAAGGTAAACAAAAAAGACAGAACAATGAAGCCAATACATATCATAAAAATAGGATAAATCATTGCTGTTCTTACTTTTGATTTGAGATTGTCCCGGGACTCTAAAAAATCCGCCAGGCGGCTAAGAACTTTATCAAGATTGCCGCTCGCCTCTCCTGCAGCAACCATATTTACATAAAATTCAGGAAAAATCTTTTCGTACTCTTGCAGTGCCTTTGAAAAGCTTGACCCCGCAGCAACCCTTTCCTTTATATTCACTAACATGTTCTTCCAGAAGCCCTTATTTTCCTCAGAGATTGAACTGAGAGCTTCCATCAAGGTCACCCCCGAAGAAAGGAGAATAGATAACTGTCTTGTTATTGATGGGAGAAGGGATGTGTCATGCCTCTGAAATAGGCCGGGTCTTTTTACATAGATAGCCTCTTGTACTTTCTTTGGATGAAGTCCTAAGTCCTTAAGCCTTAAGACCGCGTCCTTTAGACCATTCGCCTCGATGGTCCCTGCTGCTTCAGAGCCGTCCGTCCTGTATCCTTTATACCGAAATATCGGCATAATCTTTTTGCGTTACCCTCAAAACCTCTTCAAGGGTTGTAACACCACTGACAACCTTTTCAATACCATCCTGACGCAGGGTCTTCATCCCCCTTGATGCTGCGTAGTTCTTTATGCTCTGAGAATCCATTTTATCTGTAATCATCGGCCTTATTTCGTTATCTATCACAAGAAGCTCAAAGATTCCTGTCCTTCCAAAATAGCCATTGCCCTTACATTTATCACATCCCTTTCCACGGTATAAAAACTCTGGAGGTTTACTGAAGTAGGATAGTTCAAGTACAGATGGCTCATAAGATACCTTGCAGCCGGGACATACCGTCCTTACAAGTCTCTGTGCAAGAACAACTGTCAACGAAGATGCAACAAGAAACGGTTCTATACCCATGTCTATAAGCCTTACCAATGCACTCGGTGCATCATTTGTATGAAGGGTGCTTAACACGAGATGCCCTGTGAGGGACGCCTGCATTGCTATCTCAGCAGTCTCGAGGTCCCTTATCTCCCCTACCATGAGAACATCCGGGTCCTGCCTCAGGATCGACCTCAGGCCCGAAGCAAATGTTAGTCCTATTTTGGGGTTCACATGGACCTGACCAATGCCCTTTAACTGATACTCAATGGGATCTTCCACTGTTATAATATTTTTCTCTTCTGTGTGAATCCTGTTCAAGGCAGCATAGAGGGTTGTAGTCTTACCACTACCGGTAGGACCTGTGACAAGTATTATCCCATCAGGTCTTTTAAGATGTTCCCCGAGTTTCTTTTCGTCGTCCTTGCTGAATCCGACCTCCCATAAACCCAGGAGACCCTGCTTTCTATCAAGGAGCCTCAGTACCGCTCTCTCGCCGTGAGATGTGGGTATTACAGAAACCCTTATATCTATATCCCTTCCACCGAGCAGGAGTCTTATCCTTCCATCCTGCGGCAACCTTTTTTCAGCAATATCTAGATTAGACATTATCTTGATCCTGCTTATTAGGGCGTCCTGAATTATTTTCGGTGGTGTCAAGACCTTGTGAAGCAAACCATCTATCCTCAGCCTGACATCAAGTTCTTTTTCATAAGGTTCTATATGGATATCACTTGCTCTTTCCTTTACCGCCTGCAGAAGAAGTGCATTGAGTAGTCTTATGATAGGAGCCTCCTCTGTTAACTCAAGCAAGTCTTTCGGTGCCTCAAACTCTGTTGCAACAGATGAAAGGTCCTCTCCAGTTATGGTATCCATTACTTCCTCTGCAGAACCCATCTGACCGTAGAACCTGTTAATCGCATCAAGGATTACTCCTGCAGGCGCCTTTAAAGCCTTTGGCTTCAATCCAAGAGCTTTAGAGACTTCAGAGAGTGCAAGCACTCCTTTATCGTCTGTAACAGCTCCAATCAGTTCAGAATTATTTTTCTTTATGGGAAATATCTGATTATTTTTTGCAAAGCTGACTGGAATATTCATTAAAAGGGATATCTCTACGTCTTCGTCTTTTATTACCTCAATTGTTTCCATATCTTTAAATTACAAATTGCAGAATTAAATTTACTTTCTGCCCCCTACAGTAATCACAGACTTCGCTATCACTGTATTTTCAAGATATAATTTGGCTCTGCATATTCTATTTCCTTGTACTTACCAAATATCTTAACTGCCTCTCTAACGTCCTGTCCCGTCCTCAGTTTTAAATGATATAGTACTTTAGGTTTTAATACAGATATAACTGATGCGCCTTCAATTGACAGGATCTCGTTTATCCTCTCCTCAATAGTCTCCTCATTGAATTTTACGAGCAATTCACCTTGGTTATATCTCTCCTCGGTCTTTGCAAACTCGAGCTTCTTACTCTCGGTTATTCTCGAAAGCTCTTTTGCCTCCTTAACTATATGCGGCGATAGAAACACAATGAGGTTGGTCTTCTTCTTTTCATATGTTTTGTTTTTAAACAGCCATCCAAGGATGGGAATATCTCCCAGGAGCGGTACTTTGTTTATATTTTCTTCTATCCTTTCTTCCATAAGACCACCAATCACAACTGTCTGGTTATTTTGAACAACTACAGATGTTTTGGTTGAACGTTTTGTTGTTGAGGGACCAACGGATATTACAACTGTCTCAGATTCCTGCTTTAGAGCTGATATCTCCTGATAGATGTCAAGCTTTACATAATCACCTTCAGTAATCTGGGGGGTCAACCTCAAGGTAATACCGACATCTTTTCTTTCTATCGTGCTGAAAACAGAAACTGTCCTTGTTGGATCTGATTCTCTTTTTGAGATGAACGGTACATTCTCACCTACAATTATCTCTGCCTCTTGATTGTCAGATGTCAGAATCTGTGGTGTTGAAAGAACATTTACTGCTCCCCTGAACTCATTCAGGCTAAAGAGAGCAGCAAATCCAGGAACTGTAAGGGTTGACGTCGTAACACTTCCATCTGAACCAATTGTTGTTAAAGGCACATTGAGAAAGTTCCCCATTCCTCCAGCTGTTAGCCCTGTGAGTCCATAAATAACATTCTGTAGCGACGCAGCATCCATAGTTCCAAAACCACCTATTGCTACAGGCTCTCCATTTTTCTCCGCCGTGACCCTCCATTTTGTACCGAGTTCCCTCAGATTATCAATTGACGCCTCAACGATCATCGCCTCTACATAAACCTGTTTTCTCTTCCTGTCAAGCTGCTTGACTACCTGAAGGAGGCTCTGATAATCTGCTGGGGAAGCCACAATAACGAGAGAGTTAGTTGCCTTATCAGCTGTGATTGTTATCTTGCCCCCGGGCTCGAAAGGACTTTTAGGGGGCTGTGCACCGACCTTTGCCTGAGGTGAGATCCCCACGATCATGCCCTCTAACACCTTAGAAAGCTCTTCTGCATCTGCATATTCTAGGAAATAGACATTGATCTTACTGGTTGCCTCGGGAAGGGGCACATCAAGAAGGGCAATCATCCTCTTAATCGCCTCTTTTTCCTGTTTATCAGCAAGCAATATTAATGCATTTAATCTGGTATCAGCAAAGACACTCGTCTTTGACTCCTCGACAGAAGTTGTGCTTCCAAACCCACCCGGTCTCGGGACTCCACCAGCCGAAGGCCCGCTCTTACTGCTTATCCCGAGAGCCTCATTAATAATCCTCGCAACATCCTCAGCGTTTGCATACTTAAGCAATATCAGTTCTGGTTCTTCCACCCCTGGTTTATCAATGGCCTCAAGGATTTCAAGAACCTTTTCAATATTAGTTTCAGAGTCTACGACAATAAGCATATTGCCAGGGCCAAAAGAAGAGATGTGACCGTCCTTTGAGATAAGAGGCTGGAGAAAATTCATCGCATTTGCAGAAGATATTGATTCCAACTGTATAAGCCTTGTAACATATGTATCACTCACAGGTCCCTTTCCCTCTTTTATGATCTCGGTTCCTGATTGCTTTGCCTGTGAAAGAGGGACTATCTTGTACACCTTCCCCGAAGGCACAACAGTAAATCCTTTAAGTTCTAAAACAGATGTGAATAAACTAAATGCATCATCTACTGAAAGCTTGGAAGGAGCAATAATAGTAATAGAGCCTTTTACCTTATCATCGAATACGAAATTCTTGCCAGTAACTTCACTAATAAATTTAACTACTGAAGAGATATCAACATCAACAAAGTTAAAGGTAACTTTTTTATCTTTACCCTGAACCTTCTTGGTACGAGTCGATTCCGACTTATTTTCGGTTATATCTGTTTGAGCCTTTGACTCAGTTACAGCGATTATTGACATATAACATCCGAAGAATACGAAACTTATAAGTAAAAGCACAATTAATGAGTTTCTAAAAGTTTTCATATTGTACATCCCTCTTTCACTGTCCTCTGTGCTGACTTTTAGGAATGAACGTTTTCATTATTTCTATATTACTTCATCTGGTAAGTCATTGTCATCTTTGCTCCTGCCCTTATTAAATCGATCTGAACCCTATCCAAACCTTTAAGGGCTGTAAATGCCTGGAGGGCCTTTTCAGGGTTAGATATATCATATTCATTAATCCTCAAAAGTACATCGCCATCATGGAGACCGAGACTCTGATAAATACCGCCTGGCTTAACCTCACTCAAAATAAAGCCTTCCTCTTTGCCATTAATAACATTAGGCCTGAGCCTTGCATCAGTCATCATCTGGGTGGGATTAGAGATCGCTTGTTGAACCTTCCTCTGATCAACCATGTAGGCATCCCTACCTATCTTTTGAGCAAATGTAGAGGTAAAAGAGTTTATTCCAGAAACAGGTTTTTTAATTTCCCTTACCTTCACATCTTCGAGCAAAATCTCTACTGTCTTTTCTCCCTGTCTCACAAGCACCTTATCTGTTTTAACGCTATATAGCTTCCCGAGGCCAAATACAGACTCTCCAATCTTAAAGACATCTTGGATACCCGATCTGTTCTCAAAAACAGCGTAAGAGAGCTCCTTAGGGCCCACTACCGTTCCAAGCAACATAATATCTGTTTGCTGTACCTTACCATCCGTTGAAGTGCTTAAAGGCTTTATCTCTCCCCCGGGGAAACCAAAAGGGTTGTTATTAAGTATCGGCGAATATCCTGCAAGTTGCATCTTTTGCTGGCTGATGCCGATATCCGTTGATGCTGGTATGTTTTCCTTCAGGTTCTTTTCTTTTTCGAAATAGTTAGAGATAACATCCCTTATAAGGAAAAAAGATGAAAAAATAACAACTATGCCTATTACAAGGTTAAGATAAAAGATATTCCTCTTTGTAAGGAGGCTTGATTTCAATAAACATATCCTCTGACAGTAAATATTTATCTTCAGAGACTTAGTCTATGGGAATTTTTCAACTCTGTCAACCCAGTTGTTTCAAAGCATTCGCAGCAAACCTTGACTTTTCCCTGGGCGCCTGTTCGTTGACATTAATCAAGGTTATCCCTTATTATTTGTAGTTACATCGTTAATATAACAACATGCCCTATAAAACATAAAGGAGGATGAAGATTGACGCCCAAGAAAGTTTTCTTTACGAAAGGGGTTGGTGTTCATAAAGACAAACTATCGTCTTTCGAAGTAGCATTAAGAAGTGCAGGCATTGAGAAATGTAATCTTGTTTATGTATCAAGCATATTTCCTCCTGAGTGCAAGATTCTTTCAAAGTCTGCTGGCCTAGTACATCTGAGTCCCGGTCAGATTACTTACTGCGTAATGTCTCAAAACGAGACAAACGAACCGAATCGTCTTATTTCTGCAGCAATTGGTTTTGCCATGCCTAAGGATTGTTGCAACTATGGTTACCTTTCTGAGCATCATGCTTGCGGTGAAAAAGCCTCTGTATCCGGCGAATACGCAGAGGATCTTGCCGCAACAATGCTTGCCACAACTCTTGGCATTCCGTTTGATCCTAACCTGGCATGGGATGAGCGTAAGCAGGTCTACACAGCAAGTGGCAACATATTCAAAACTCAAAACATCTGCCAGTCTGCAGTGGGAAATAAAGACGGTCTGTGGACCACAGTATTAGCGTCAGCAGTTTTTATTATAGACTGAAATGCCAGCATCTACCATGAGTTTCTGTGGTTTGCCAACCGATGCTACTGCTTATGCGCAGGCCTCTACCATAATACTTCCCATCCCATTTGACAAATGCAGCACATGGCTTAAAGGCGCAGATAAAGGCCCTGCAGCAATAATCGAGGCATCAAAACAGCTTGAACTTTACGATATAGAGACTGACAGTGAGGTTTACAAGAAGGGCATTTTTACTGCTAAACCGCTCCATGCCACTTCCTCTTCTGTTTTGTTAAGAAGAACTGACGCAATAGTCTCCGGTTATCTCAAAGATAATAAGTTTGTAGTAACCCTTGGGGGTGACCATTCGGTTTCTATTGGTGTTTTCAAGGCATACGCAAAGCACTATAGGGATCTGAGCATATTGTACCTTGATGCCCATGCCGACTCACGCGACTCATATGAGGGGACTCCTTATAATCATGCGTGTGTTACGGCACGCGCCCAGGAGTTCACGAAAAACATTGTCTCTGTCGGAATACGGAGTATGGATTCCTCAGAGCGCGACCATCTTGATAGAAAAAAAATTTTTTTTGCCCATGATATACACGATTCTGACAAATGGATAAATAACGCAGTACGCCTGCTGACTGATAGTGTCTACATCACCATTGATCTTGATGTCTTTGATCCCGGCATCATGCCGTCAACAGGCACGCCTGAGCCGGGAGGGTTAGGCTGGTATCAAATTATGAAGCTCCTCGCTTCTGTTTCGAAGTCAAAACGAATTGTCGGCTTTGATGTTGTTGAGTTATGTCCATCCAAACACAAAGGCCCTGATTTTCTTGCTGCAAAATTGATCTACACGCTTTTAAGTTATATCCATGCAAATGAACCACCTCGTTGACCCATTTTTGACTCACCATTCACTTTTTACTATTCACATGTCCCACAGTAATTGCATTTCTCGGGTTAATCACGATAGCCTTACCCTGTAATCCTTATAGCCAAACTTCTTTACCACCTCTATCTTTCCTCCATCCCTTATCACCGCGATGTCCGGGAGATTTATTCCGTTGAAGGTCGTATTTTTCACAATACTGTAAAGGGCCATATCCGTAAAGATCAGCTTATCACCTCTTCTTAGCGGCTTGTCAAAAGAATAATCACCGATGATGTCCCCTGCAAGGCAGCTCGGTCCTGCGAGTCTATATCGGCATTTTTTTTCATTCTTCATGCCTGACCCGAGTATGTGAGGTCTGTAAGGCATAAGCAGAACATCCGGAATATGCGTTTCTGCCGAGGTGTCCATTATCGCGACCTCAGTCTTGTTCTTCACGATATCCAGAACCGATGATATCAGCACTCCTGCATTGTAGACGCTCGCCTCCCCAGGTTCAAGATACACCTGTACCTCATATTTATTTTTGAAATCGCTGACGAGTCTGATCAGAAGCTCTACGTCATAATCGTCTCTCGTTATGTGATGGCCGCCTCCGAAGTTCACCCATTTCAGGCCCTTGATATATTTACCATAAAGCTTCTCGAACGACCTTAGAACTCTTTCAAGCACGTCTGCATTCTGCTGGCACATCACGTGAAAGTGCAGGCCGTCCACAATGCTTTTCTGCTTAGGGAATTCCTGTCTGAATATAGAGTGAACTATGCCCAACCTCGAATATGGGGCGCAGGGATTGTACATATCTGCTTCAACCTCAGAGTGTCCGGGATTTACCCTCAAGCCAATCTCAATACCGCTTTTCATTGCAGCTTTTCCATATTGTTGAAGCTGGTAAAATGAATTGAATGTGATTGAGTCAGAATACTTCAGGATAGCCTTTATCTCCTTTTCCCGGTATGCTGTGCTGAAGGTATGCACCTCCTTCTTGAATTCTTCATAGCCAAGCCTCGCTTCATTGAGACCGCTTGCACACACTCCGTCAAGATACCTAGACATCATCGGAAAGGTGGCAAAAGAGGCATAAGCTTTCAGTGCATGGAACACTTTGCATCCGGTACGCTTTTTCACATGCCGCAGGACCTTCATATTTCTTTCGATAAGGGTTTCGTCTAACAGATATACCGGGGTTTCAATGGCCCCTTTTGCGGTCCTCAGGAATCTATTTACTTCTCTTGTGTCCATTCGGCAACTCTAAATTCTATCAGTTAGCCCGGCATGTTCTACAACCTGCCAGGGAAGGCCGTATCTATTTAGCGCTTCCATAAAATTATCAGGGTCGAACTGTTCGATATTAAATACCCCCGTCCCCTGCCAAACTCCTCTGAGCAACATCATCGCACCGATCATTGCAGGCACGCCGGTCGTGTATGTAATTGCCTGGGTTCCGGTCTCCTTAAACGCCTCTTCATGGTCGCAGACATTGTAGATGTATCTGGTAATAATCTTCCCATCCTTCATCCCGGTCATTATGTTGCCGATAACTGTCTTCCCTGTATATTTTGTTCCAAGAGATGCAGGTTCGGGAAGTAGGGCCTTAAGGAACTTCACTGGCACAATCTTCTGCCCTTCATACTCCACCTCGTCTATTCTTGTCATGCCGACGTTCCTAAGCACTCTGAGGTGATTAAGGTAATTATCAGAGAAGGTCATCCAGAATCTTGCCCGTCTCAGTCCTCTTATGTTCTGAACAAGCGACTCAAGCTCCTCATGGTAGAGCAGATAGCTTTCCTGTGCTCCTGCTACCGGATAATCAAAGCTGAAATGTATGCTCCCTTCCTCGATTATCGCAGGCGTCTCGATCCATATTCCGTTTTCCCAATGTCTTACCACCTGCGTTACTTCCCTGATATTAATCTCAGGATTGAAGTTTGTTGCAAACGCATGCCCGTGCTTTCCGGCATTGCAATCCAGTATGTCCAGATAATTTATTTCGTCGAAGAGATACTTTTGAGCATAGGCCGCAAAGACATTCGTTACGCCCGGATCGAATCCTGAACCTAGAACTGCCATGATTCCCCGATGCCTGAACTTCTCCTGGTATGCCCATTGCCAGCTGTATTCAAAGTGGGCTTCATCCAGTGGTTCATAATTGGCGGTGTCTATGTAGTGCACTCCTGTCTCCAGGCAGGCATCCATTATATGCAGGTCCTGATATGGAAGGGCAAGGTTAAGCACAACGTCCGGTTGAAATTGCCTTATCAGCCCGACGAGCTCAGGCACTTTGTCGGCATCTACCTGAGCTGTTTGAATCTCCCTGCCGTATCGCTGTTTGATATCCTCTCTGATCGCCTCACACTTCGAAACTGTCCTGCTTGCGACCATCATCTCTCTAAAGACTTCAGGGACCTGAGCGCACTTGTGAGCCGCAACTGTTGCTACACCTCCAGCCCCTATTATCATTATTTTTCCACGACCCTTTGTTTCATTCATAAACACTCTCCCTGACAACAAATTGAAGTTGTCTTATTAGATATTAGTTGCAAAATTGTTAGTTGAAGTCACTGATATTTTATGGTTAAATCAGAAAAAAAACAAACCTGCTGATACCTGGCCGGAAAGTAATAAGTCCCTATTTATTTTCTTCGAGCGAATAGTTTTGCTTTCTATTT
>Ga0154626_1016_pt1 | contig 18145 bp, 15 predicted proteins | sample Rifle2008BG13ft_FD_116055 | JGI IMG/M metagenome (GOLD analysis project Ga0154626, IMG submission 116055) | Nitrospirae bacterium RBG_13_41_22 | reverse complement strand
AATAACCGCCGATATGAGGGCGATGGCTTTCATGTGCTGCATGAATAATAATTAGAATAGAGCATATAAAATATTGATTTTTCAATTAAGAACTAAATTAAACTAATATGTAAAAATAATATTTAGTATTAAATCGAAAATTAGCTTATCCAAATATGTTTATGAAAAAAGATGAAAAAATGAAAAGGAGACTACCCAATTTAATAAAAAATCCATATTTTATTATCTCTTTATTGGGCATATTTTTATTCTCGCTGTTTATACTCCACTCATTTAGTACAAATAATTTAATATTGCCTTCTGTTCAATCGATTTCCGTTTTCTGTTTTTCTGTAGTTTTCCTTTTTCTAGCTTACATTTTATTGAAAAAAAGCGGTGAAAGTAAAAAGATATTTGCAATTATATTTTTAGTCACGCTTCTTTTTGAAATTATTATTTTTATATCAATGCCATTGAACACAGATAAATGGGTAGATGTTAGAGGATATTATAATTTGGCTCTTTTTACAAAAGAAAAAGATCCTTTATATTTAGTCCAGAATTATCATAGATTAGCTAGCTGGAACCAGTCTTTTTGCCCAGATGCTAAAATTAGACTGGAAAAACTAGTAGAAAATAAAATGGTTTTAGAATATATTAAAAATAAATTACAAATAGACAATCCGTTAGATTTATCCGAATATAATTTTTATCATTACAGCCCAGATAGAGCAGGAATGCATCCGCTGGGATGGATTCTAATTTTATATTTTTTTATTGCGCTTTTTGGTTCCTATGAGATAGTGGCAATAATGGCCGAGTTCATTTTAGCAGCGTTTCTTGTTACAGTCGTTTATTGGTTTTTAAGGAAAAACACAAATTTTAATAACGCTTTAACATTAACTTTTCTCTTCATTTTAACGCCAGCGTTTATAATTTATTCAGTATCTCCTCTTATGGACGTACCTTTAGCGATTTTTATAATATTGACCCTTCAATTCTATTCCGAATATATGCAAAAGCATAAAAAAATATATTTGTTTTTATCTTCACTCTTATTCTCTGTTGCTATGTTAATTAAATTTGTATCATTCTTTTTCTTTTTACCGATACTTATTATAACGATTATCAAAAGAAACAATATTAAAAATTTCTTATTTTTTGCAATAATAAGCATTTTACCTCTTACATTGCTATCAATTTTCAATTATTATTATTTTTTAAATCTGTTATCTTCATTTATTTTTACTTCCTGTTCGCAAGTAGGGCCAAATTGGTTATATTTCTTAAGTCACTTTCCTAAAGAAATTGTAGCTTTATTCAGCTTGCCTATTTTATATATGATTTCAGTTGGAACAATAAAAATATTATTTAAAAAGAAGAAGACTGAAAAAGAAAAAATTATGCTTTTATATATAATTTCATTTTTAATTTTTAGTTTTTTTATTGGTCAGGCAATATCTCGTTTAATCTTTATGTTTTCGCCAATTCTGTTGTTTGTAGCCACAAACCAATTGAAATCTTTCAAAATAAGATTTGTATGTTTTTGTTTTATAATTAGTTCGATACAACTTTTAATACTGATGATATTAAACATCTTAAATGTATAATGTATGTGCAATAAGTCCCGAATATGCAACAGAACCGTAGGTTTAAATAAATAACAAACAAATTTTAGCTGATTGCAATGAAAAGTAGAAAGAACATCCTATCAAAAACAATACATCTTGTCTGGCCTAATGACGTTGAGTATGTAACAGGGCTTTTCACACCCCTCGGAGTTGGCTACCTTGCCTCCTACCTGAAGAAAAAGGGATTTGATATAATTATCCATGACATGACATTCTCCAAGGAAATAAAGGCTGAAAAGAAGAGGGCGATATACGGTGTGTCCATAACAACCCCGATAGCAAATCTCGCAATGGAAGTCATAAAGAGGATAAAGAAGCTGAATCCTGAAAACATAACAATAGCCGGCGGTCCTCATGCCACCTGTGTCCCGGAGGACCTCATAAAGAGCAGGCTGGTAGACTATGTCGTTGTAGGTGAGGGTGAAGACACATTATCAGAGCTTTGCAGTAAGCTGCTTGGTAATGAAAGTGTTAAGGATGTGAAGGGTATCTATTACAAAGTCGGAAAAGGAACACATTTCACAGGTCCCAGGCAACTTATAGAAGACATTGACACAATACCATTCCCGCTGCACGAACTCTTTCCACTGGAACAGTACACAAAAAACAGGCCTATAAGGGAAATTGGGATAATATCCTCAAGAGGGTGTCCTTTCAACTGCGAATTCTGTCAACCCTACCTAAGAAACACCTTCGGTATGAAGATAAGATACAGGTCCGAAAAAAACGTTGTGGATGAGCTTGAATATGTCAAAAAAAAACACGGAGCGCACATAGTGGTTTTCAATGATGATATGGTCAATCCTGTCTACATAAAGAAAGTCTGCGATGAGATAATAAGGCGCGGACTGAAAATACTCTGGAGATGCCAGGCGAGAGCTAATTTAGACAAGTCACTTATCAGACTAATGAAGAGGGCGGGTTGCATAGGAATAGCGTTCGGTGTGGAGTCAGGGAGCCAAAAGGTGCTGGACGCTGTTGACAAGAGGCTGAAGGTGGAGGATGTAGCAAAGGTATTCAGGTACTGCAGGGAGATTGGCATATTCACCCATGCCTATCTTATGGTCGGCAACACAAGCGAAAACATGGATGATGTGAGGAAGACCTTGGAACTTATAAGGAACATAAAACCATTCTCGATAGGAGTTTCGATAGCAACACCCTATCCAGGAACCCATCTTTTTGCGAGGCTTAAGAAGGAGGGCAAACTTCCAGAAAAAATAGACTGGGGAATAATGCACCACATGAAGAACAACACTATTTACATAAAGGTTTCAGAGCTCTCAAGGGATGAAGTGATAGAAGCAAAGAACATGCTGATGGAGGAGTTCATGAGGGGGAACAAAAATTCTAGGTTCAGGTACATACTTTCCTATATGAAGGATACAGACGGAATGAGGAACGTCTTTTATTTTGCAATTAAAAACCCCGGAACAGTCCTGAGCAGTTTGACTACGCTGATAGCAATATCAAGGACGGGATCCGGATTCAAATACACGAACCCCAAACAATCCTTCTACGGAAAGGAGCTGGAACCCTAACGTAAAACATCTAGACTTACACTTCTAGCAATCAAATAACTTTTGGCGACATTACCTAGATTTTGTTGACAGTCTTGAATGTGTGGTAGTAGTACCTGAGGCCGTTGAAGTTGAAAAGTTTGTAGAATCTGGCCTCTTCATATATATCATATTTCCTGACCTGGTTGAAGAGCCAGTTGTTAGGAAGCCTCATCAGCCTCTTGAAAATGAAGTCCAGTCTGGGATATTTGGCCATCAGGTTGAAAAATACGCATAGGTTCCTGAACTCATTCCTGTATTTCGCCATCAAAAGTGGCTCCCTGCGCTGCTGCCTATAGTTCTTTATGTTGAAGTCCTTTGGCAGAAGACCCAGCTCCTGCGCAATTTTAGCTATCTCCAACTTGGGCCAAACCAGCAATATATGTATTCTTGTAAAGTCAACTTTTATTTTTCTGTTTATCTCAAGGGTTTTGTAGACGCTTTCCGGGGTTTCGCCTGGCACGCCGATTATGTTGGAAGTAAGTATTTTTATATTATACTTCTTGAATATTTTTGAATTCTCAATTATAGTTTTATCCTTCAAATTCTTCTTCATTATGGTATTCCTTATATTTTCGTCGCCGCTCTCCACACCAAAGGTAATACCTATACATTTGGCCTGCCTCATTTTCCTCACCATTTCATCATTCACTAGGTCTATCCTAACATTGCATGTGAACGGGACATTTATCTCCTTCCTGTATCTTTCTAGGAACCCGTAGAGCCAATCCCTATCTATCACGAAAGTGTCATCGGAAAAATGCACGATCTTCAGCGGGGTGTTGTCCTTCACGTATTTTATTTCTTTTATCACAGATTCTATGCTCCTTTTCCTGACGTATTTGCCTTTACCTTCGTATATCTTCTTGAAAAGGTGGTTGTGACAGAATGTGCAGTTGTAGGGGCAACCCATGCCTGTTATGAACCTCTTCATTGGAAGGTCTCTTATGAACTTGTATTTGTAGTAAAGATCCCTGTCAGGCATCGGCAGCTTGTCAAAATCCTGTATGAGGTCCCTGACAGGATTTCTGTATATTTTTTTACCCTTCTTGACCCAGAGATTCTTTATTTTTGTTGTGTCTCTGCCCTTCTCAAGAGCATCTGCAAGTTCCAGCATGGGGTATTCACCCTCGCCTGCACATATGACATCAACCCCATCCTCCTCTATTGTTTCTGGAAATATCGTGAAATGGGCGCCGCCGAAGACTGTGAGAACATCCATTTCCTCCTTAAGCCTCCTGGCAAATTCTATACCCCACTCATGCACGCCCGTCATAAGCGAGAAGGCCACCATATCGGGTTTGTATTCCTTTATCTTCTCGAGAAGGTTGTTCTCCTCCGAGGCTATAAGGATATCGCAGTCATGGCCGCCGGCCTTCAGCACAGCCGATATTGATATTATCCCGAGCGATTCGTTGTAACCATTGTCCTGGATGAAGAGAATCCTCATAGAAACACCATTATTCCTCTTGATTTCAAACTTTTATAAATTTGAGCATCAGTTGATTATTGTAAACAAGGGGATTCATATTAATATTACATAAGGACAAGTATTTATGAAAATAGGAATTCTTGGCGGAGGACTTGCCGGGTTTGCCCTGGCAAATTTCCTGAAAAGCGACTTTGAAATACTTGAGAAGGAGGAAGTTCCCGGCGGTCTATGCAGGAGCTTCAGCAAAAGTGGATTTTGGTACGACTTTGGAGGACATATAATATTCTCAAGGGATGATGAGATAACTGACCTCATGGTCAGGATGCTCAGAGGAAATTCCTCGAAACTTTACAGGAACAACAAGATTTTTTACAAAGGTAGATTCATAAAGTATCCCTTTGAAAACGGACTGGGTCAGCTCCCTCCCAGAGATAGGGATTACTGTCTGGAGCACTATCTGAACAATCCTCACCCCAAACCTAAAAGCAATTTCAAGGAGTGGGTTTATTACACTTTCGGTAAGGGCATAGCAGAACTCTACCTTATACCATACAATGAGAAAATATGGAAGCGCAAAACCAAGGAGCTAGGGCTTGAGGGGTTTGCTTGGGTGAAGAGGATACCAAGACCTCCAAAGGAAGACGTGATAAAATCCTCACGGGGGATGGAAACAGAAGGCTACAAACACCAGCTATATTTCCATTATCCGAAAACCGGTGGCATACAATCCCTCTTCAAATGCCTTTTGGAACCAGTCGGGGACGGATTAACGACCACTTTTGAGGTGAAAAGCGTGAGGAGAGAATCAGGCAAATGGATTGTATCAAACGGGCGTAAGGAAAAGTGCTTTGAAAGGATTGTTTCTACAATACCAATAACTGATTTTATAGGCATGCTTGAAAATGTTCCAGTCAAAGTGAAGAGGGCAGCAACTAGACTGCAGTACAATTCCATAATAGTGGTTATGGTGGGCATTTCAAAAATAGTTCAGGGTGACAAGTTTGCAGTTTATTACCCGCAGAGAAATCTAATATTCCATAGGGTTTGCTTCTTTAGGTATTTAGGCGAAAACTATGTGCCGAAGGGCTGTAGCTCTGCGGTAGCAGAGATAACTGTCAGGTCAGGAGACCCACTCTTCAAGGCACCGGAAAAGAAAATAATAGAAAGGGTCACAAGGGATATGGAAAAAGCTGGCATACTAAAGAGGGAATATATTGTTACCACTGATGTCAGAAGGGAAAAATACGGCTATGTTGTGTACGATTTGGAATACGCAAAAAACATGAAAACGATAAAAGATTATTTGGATTCCGCAGGAATACATATTCTGGGAAGGTTCGGCGAATTTAAATATCTAAATATGGACATGACTATTAAAAATGCAAAGGAACTTGCTGAAAAGCTTAATGGCGAATAAATGAAACTCACAATTGCAATGCCTACTATGAATGAAGAGAAAGCGATAAAGAAAGTTGTATGTGACATAAGGAAAAATGTCCCTTTTGGCAAAAGCGAGTACGAAATATTAATAGTAGACGGTAGCAAGGATAGAACGCCTGAAATAGCAAGAAGACTTGGCGTAAGGGTAGTCAGACAGAAGCCACAAGGTCATGGAGTTGCATATAGAGAATGCCTAAAACTAGCTAGAGGCGATGTGGTTATAACAGCGGATTGCGATAATACCTATCCTATGGAAGACATACCCAAGTTCCTTGATAAGATAGAAGAGGGATATCATATTGTAAGCGGTAATAGGCTCAACAAAAGGAATAGGAGCATGCCTGCTATAAACAAATTCGGCAACTGGATGTTTGCCACAATGCTAAAGTTATTTTATGGTATAAACACGAAGGATATTACAACAGGTATGAGAGCATATACAAAGGAAATTGCAAAGATGGATAATTGGGAGACAAACTATTCTTTTCTTGCAGAAATTATGATAAAGGCTGTAAAGAAAGGTTTCAAATTCACGGAGTTTGATATAGACTACCGTGAGAGAATAGGCCAGGCAACGATAAACAGAATAATATCGGGAAGAGCATATCTTCTTTGTATTCTTAAATATAAGTTTAAATTGCCTTTCCCTAATAAACTTCTTTAGATTGTCATGAAATTTCTGGTCACCGGTGGTGCAGGTTGCATAGGCTCTGTACTTACCGAGAAGCTTTTAGAAGATGGTCACAGGGTTGTCGTTTTTGATAACTTTAGCAGTGGGAAGACGGAGCACATTAAAAGAATCTCAGAAGATATAAAGATTGTGGAAGGTGACATACTTAACTTTGAAAATATAAGGCAAGCGGTTGATGGCGTTGATGCGGTCTTTCATCTTGCGGCGAATCCGGATATAAAGTTTCAAGAAGGCATGTCCACGGACAAAGACCTCAAGCAGAATACCATAGGCACATACAACGTTCTTGAGGCGATGAGACAGAAATGTGTGAGTAGTATAGTATTCTCGTCGACATCTGCCATATACGGAGAAGTAGGTACAAAAATTATAAGTGAGAATCACGCGCCTCTGAATCCCATAAGCCTCTATGGAGCAAGCAAACTTGCCTGCGAGGCGCTTATTTCATCGTTCTGTCACATGTTCGGTATGCAGGGGTGGATATTTAGATTTGGAAATGTTGTGGGTAGCAGAAGCAGGGTAAAGGGGACAACCGTACTCCATGATTTCATAAGCAAGCTTAGAAATAACCCTACAGAGCTTGAGATATTAGGCAATGGACAGCAAAGAAAATCATACATTTATGCAGACGACTGCGTGAACGGCATGCTAGTCGGTTTTTCAAAAGCTAGAGACACACTTAATATATTTAACCTCTCTTCAGGTGATGACATAACAGTAAATGATATTGCAAAGATTGTTATTTCAAAACTTTGCCTGAAAAATGTGAAGCTCATATACACTGGCGGCGATAGAGGCTGGCTTGGAGATGTGCCGCGGTTCAACCTTGATGTATCAAAAATAAAAGCGCTTGGTTGGACGCCCAAGCATAACTCGAGGCAAGCAATAGATATTGCCCTTGATCAAATTCTGGAAACCGGACAAATATGAAAAGGATTGTAAAGATTGCCTTGGGATTGATTGTCAGTATAACATTGATTTACTTCGCCTTCAAGAACATAAATTTATCAGGGTTGATGGAAATCATATCAAAGACAAACATATTAATTTTATTTGCTACAATACCGGTTTTCCTGCTAAGCTATCTTCTAAGGGCATTTAGATGGAGATGGATTATACAAGACCTGAAAAACGGTGTTGGTTTTGGGTCGATAACATCAGCACTATTCATAGGTACCGCCGTAAATAACCTAATGCCCTTACGTGCCGGAGAGGTTACAAAGGCTTATATTATAGGTAAAAAAGAAAATGTGAGCAAAAGTGCAATCTTTGCAACAGTGTTACTTGAGAGGATTATCGACGGCCTTACGATAATCCTGTTCTTGCTGTTTGTTATCCTGTTCCACCCACTTGAAGGCCAGATGCAGTATAGCGGTATCTTCATAACAGTGGTCTTTTTTGGTGCACTTGTATTTTTTTACGCACTCCTTGTAAAGAAGGAAAAAACATTAATAGCAACAGGGCGGCTTATGTTCTTTCTTCCAGGTAAATATAGAAAGTTTATCATGAGAAAAATGGAGTACTTTGTCGCTGGCCTAATGATACTAAAAAATCTAGGCAAGCTTGCTCTATTGTTTCTCCTTTCAATTACAATCTGGCTTGTGGAGTTGGCAACTTTCTGGATGGTAGCTGCTTCGCTTGGCCTAGAAATACCTTTGCTGGCGCTTGTATTGGCTCTTGTCTTGATTAATATAGGTATAATGCTCCCGTCTTCGCCTGCATATATAGGCAACTTTGAGTTTTTCGGCATAACGGCTCTGGCCTCTTTCGGTATCGCCAATATCGAAGCAGCGAGCTTCTCTGTAGTACTGCACGCCTTTGTCTTCTCTGTATTAGTCATCTTTGGGCTTTTTTACATGTGGAAGGAAGGATACAAAATATTGTGATAATATAAAATACGCCTATAAGAAGAACATATGGCCGAAAATATGGAGACTGAAAGGCATCTGAAGACTGTAGTGAAGGGTGCAGGACTTGTTTTCTTTGGCCTAGCCGTCTCCAAGGTGCTCACATATTTCTACAGGCTTATACTAGCAAGGTATTACGGGCCTCAGGACTACGGTCTTATATCCATTGGTCTTTCCGTGATAACCGTTATTGTTACCGTTCTTGTCCTGGGCATGGATTCAGGAATACTACGATACGTACCCCAATACAAGGCTAAGAATGATGAGAAGCGAGTGAAAGGTATCATTTTAACACCTTTTAAAATAAGCATCCTTTTCTCAATTGCTGCAGCAATTTTGCTCTGGTTTTTCTCACCTGTTCTGGCAGGAATCTTCGCGAAGGACGCTGCAACACAGGCAAGCCTAATCACGATATTCCAAATTTTCTCTTTCACACTGCCATTTTCCGTTTGCTACAATCTCTTCCTGGCCGCAAGCAGGGGCTTCCAGAGGATGGATTATCCTGTTTATACTGACAACATATTTTACAGCATTGTACTCGTCACTTCCGTCGCTCTGTTCTCGCTTTTCGGCCTGGGCATTGAAGGAATTGCCTTGTCATACGCATTGACTGTAATCGCCTCCTTCCTGTTAATTTTCTATTTTTTCAACAGGCGCATCTTCAATCTCTTCAGCAAAATAAAGCCTGTTTCTGAAACCCAGACCATGCTGGGTTACGCATTCCCGCTTTTCATAGGAAGCATAGCCTCCATAGTGATAAGCTCATTTGATACCATCTTTCTGGGATTTTTTAAGACTGTGACTGACGTGGGTATTTATAATGCCGCGTTGCCGACTGCAAGGTTCATGCTTATCTTCAGCAGCGCATTCATAGCACTTTTTGCACCAATAATAATAGAATACAGAACAAAAAAGATGAAAAAGGAAATCCTCACTCTCTACAGGACCACAACAAAATGGATATTCGTTTCCGGGTTCCCTTTCCTGCTTTTGATTATCTTTTTTTCAAGGAACGTACTTTCTATCATGTTTGGACCTGAATACGCTTCTGCTCAGGCGTCTTCGAGCCTGACTATACTCGGAATCGCGTTCTTCATCCAATCTTTAGCGATGACATCCAACTTAATGTTGCTTTCAAGCGACAAGACAAAATATGCAATGGTGGATATCATTTTGGCGGTTTTGGCCAATACTATTCTCAATGTCATTCTTATCCCGCAATATGGCATATTCGGAGCTGCGCTAGCGACTTCAATTTCGCTCATTTTTGCTGTTCTGATGGATTCCATTTTTGCATGGAAATTCACAAAGATGAACCCATTCGACTTAAAAACCATATTTAAGTCTCTTCTGGCTGGCATTGTTTCGCTGATGCTCACCATATTGATTTACAGATATGCCGGAATAGCTTCCTCTCCATTCACACTGCTGCCTCTGTTTTTCCTTTTCCTCCTGATTTACCTCTCGCTTCTGCTCATTTTCAGGACTCTCGACAAAAACGACATCTTCATATTGACTGAGATAGAGAAAAAATCAGGCATTAAAATAGGGTTCTTAAGAAAAATCTTCAAGAGGTTTGCCCTATAGACTCCGAGTATATGGATTTTAGGCTCTTGTTTCTTTGCTTTATTGAGAATCTGCCATCCTCTATCATCCGCTTCCCGCTCCTGCCCATCATTTTCCTCGCCTTCTCATCCTCTATCAGAAATGAGCATTTCTCCACCATGCTCTTGACGACATCCTTCTGGGGCTTGCTTTTTAGGAAATCCATTCTTTCTTGGACGGTTGAATATTGAGGGAAATTGTCCCTCACGTATTTGCAGTCTATTAGGAATCCGTTCTTCCCGTCCTCCACCACTTCGGGGGTGGAATACTCCCTCAATGTTATGATAGGCAGTCCAAAATTCATCGCCTCCAGCATCACGAGCCCGAAGGTATCGAAGTGTGTGGGGAACAGGAAGATGTCCGAGCTGGGATAGTGGTTCTTGAAGAGCTCCTCCCTGCTCAATATGGGCTTCATGAACTCGATGCCATTGCCTTTGTATTTCCTCTCATATTCCGGCGGGGCATTCGTTATCATGGAGAGCTCAACATCGTACTTCTTGCTCAGGGCTTCGAAAGCCTCGAGTATCTGGGGTCCTCCTTTCTCATAGAAGCGAGTGCTTATGAAAAGCAGCCTCGTCTTTTCATGCTTTTTCTTCTTGAATCCTGTCGAATGGATAGCTGGATATACCACTTTAAGCTTTCCTTTGATATGTGGCAACTTAGACTCTATGCTCTTTTTGGCTGCAAATGTATAAGGCATTATACATTTGCACCACTTGGAATTCAATATAGAAAGGATGTCTTTTTTGTATCTTGGTGAATCGAACATTTTGTAGTTAAAGTTAGCTAACGAGTCCACATCCTCTATGTCCATCACCCAAGGCTTCTTGTTGAGTATCATTACTCCTGCGTTGGAATGGATGAGATCTGAACCACCGGCATTGACATAAATAGCTGGTGGCCTGATGTTGGTATAAAATCTCCAAACACTTGCCAGGCCGTTTCTGCTTCCGCGTTCCGCCCCCTTACCTCTGGTTTTGGTTTTATATAGGTATTTCACTCCAGGGGGCGGGTATTTCACAAGATCTTCATAGATAGCATGCGAACTTAATCTTAGATATACTTTCATGTTATCACTTTTTTGAATGATTTGTCAAAGGTTTTTATTATCTCTACTATCAAATATGGATGGAATATCATTTTAATCATAAAATAAAATGGAATTTTATAATATTTACTAAAATTAAAATTCTTGCGTAAAAAAATTATATGGTTAAAAATGCACCAACATAGAAATTCTTTTTTGTTTTTTTGTCGCAGTCCCCCGCTAGGAGCCCATTTATCCAAGACTACTAATTCCGGATCATATAATATTCTAAACCCAGATTTTCTTGATCTTAATTGGAAATCACTTTCTATTCTAAAATAGTTTCCGTCATAGTTTTCTTCATCAAAAAGAATTTTTATTTTTTCTTTATTAAAGCAGAATATATTATTCGCATAATTAACACGTCTCTTTTTCATCCCATTATAATTATACAATTCCCCAGCAAAAATTTGTGCTGGAACACTATATAGAAAGGATTTTATCTCCTTTTCAATTGAGAATCTTTTATTCATTCTCAAACGTGTTGCTACAATAAATTCTTTTTCTAAATCTTGTTCCATATTTTCTAGAAAACTTCTAGGATTAATAATAAAAACGTCATCATTTAATATGAGAATATTGTCATTTGATGCCTGTTTAATTCCTATATTCATCGATTTTGGATATCCTTGATTTTTCCTATTAACGATAGTTTTTGCCAAAATATCATTATCTTTAAGAAATTTATTAATAACATTGGTTGTATTCTCGGTAGAGCAGTCGTCTACGATTATAATTTCGGCTATGTTCCAAACAGGTCTGAGATTTAGCAGATTTTCTATTAAAATCTTACTCCTATTATAGGTATTAATCATTATTGATATCATCTTAAGATGTTCTCGTAAATTTTTATATGTTTTTCTATAACTTTGTTTACTTCATGAGTTTCTTTGACGTATTGATATCCTTCTTCGCCCTTCTTTCGCCAAAGACTGTTTTCTATTAATTTATTAAGTCCTTCTTTAAAGGAATCAAAATTGTATAAATCGGCTTTTATTCCATATTTGCTTGATAAATTGTCGGGATCTTGACAGCTAAGCAAGGCACATTTGTATGACAATGCTTCAAGAAAAGATATGGGTAAACATTCATGTATGCTTGTATTAACGAGAATCCAAGATTTTTCGAGAAGTTTGTTTTTTTCTTTTCCAAGAGACCATCCTTTGAATTCCAAGTTTTTAATACCAGAATATTTCTTGTAAATTCTTTCATTTATTTTAGGATAATGACTTTGTCCCATAACTATAAACTTAACAGAAGGAAATTCTTTAGCAAGGTCAAAAAAAATCCAAGGTCTCTTAATAATGTCCAATCTCGCCAGAAAGCAAACAGTTGGGTATTTAGATTTTTTTATTTCTTTTTTTGGAATATAGATGGGGTTTGGAAGGAATTCTGGCATATAGTTAAGATCAAACATATTCTTTACCTTCTGTTTAAGATAATGTGCCTGACAGTATAATTGGTCTGCTTGCTTTACCGCATTATATTCCATTTTTTCTCTAATTTTTCTAAAAAATTTTTTTGAAGTAAGGTTAAATGTTTCTATATCGTCATTCCATATTTCAAGGACATGCCTATCTGTAGTGTTTGGAACTGTACAAATTTCTTCCCAGTCTTTATCATCTCTAGGATCCTGAAAGGTTATGACGTGTTTTTTTTCGGGCCTGGACTTTATTGCTAAGTAAGAAAAAATTGATTCTCCGGTAGAATGGAATATATCCGAATCAATTAGGAATTTATAGGTGATAAAATATGAAAGGTATCGTAATTTAGAAGGGAACTTTGGATAGCCAATTATTTTCATTCCGTCTAGTTTTTCAAATGTTTTTTGATTTTCTGATTTTGGTACAGCAACTGATACCGATATATCGTTTCTTACTAATTCCTTACCTAAATCTCTAGTAAGTCTTCCATATCCTCCATGCTTACCCCAGTAAAAAATACTGTCTGATAAGAAGCATACCTTAATTTTATTTTTCATTTAATCATCTTTTATTATTTTAGTAAGCTTGAAATAATCACTTGAATTTTAGTTTTCTTATAAAAAATTTCCATACCTTAACAATATAATTATGTTTTTTCATTATTCGTCTTGGTTCTTTCAACTTTTCTTTTGCTAGCTGTACTGATGAACCTACTTGATATCTGAAATTATCGCTATTATCTTCCAATGCTTGCTTGACCACTTTTGCTACTTCATTCGGTTCTAATAAATTTTCATTTTTATCAAAATAGTTTTCCATTTCTTCGTCCATATAATCATAACACTGAACCTTTTTGTTGCCAAATAACATATTGTCTTTAAATGACCCTTTTGTAGCTGAGGGTTCTACTATTTTGACTTTTACATTAAATTGTTTCAGTTCATGATTTAAACTCTCGCTCAATCCTTCAATAGCGAATTTCGATGACGCATATATACTACAACATTCTCTACCTCGTAGCCCCGCTGAGCTAGAAATATTTATTATTGTTCCTGAGCGTTGCCTCCTAAAGTGCGGAATTACTTCTTTTATACATCTCACAACACCAAAATAATTTGTTTCGAATTGTTTTTTAATTTGGTTCATATCTATTGTTTCAAGGGCACCATATTGAGCGAAACCCGCACAATTTATAAGAACGTCTATTTTACCTTCATTTTTAATTATCAAGTTTATAGCACGTTTAACAATTATATCATCATCAACGTCCAAATAAACGGATTTGATTTTATTTATATGTTTGAGTTTTCTCATGCCAGCATAAACATTATAATTATTTTCCTTAAGCTTCATACAGATTGCTTTTCCGATAGTGCCAGACCCTCCAGTAACTAGAACTGTCTTAGAATTCATATTTAACTCCTAGAACTTTTTTAACAATTGGTTCCGGCATGCATTTTTTAAATAAATTTATATAAAAAAAATCTGACGGTCTATGATATGAAATCCAACATTGATTACATTTATTTATAATACTTTTTTGTATTTTTTTAGTTTTTTTGGAATACCAAATTTCATCCAGGGATTTTTGATATAAATTCCCCAATATCTCCTTTCTTCCGCAACAAAAAGGTATATCGCCATTTGGATAACACACAATTTTGAACAATGGGCTAATACAAGGTAATTTTGTCTTTCCAGCAATCCATTTTTTATATGTTTTCACATAATCATTATTTATATTTCTCAAATTATAATTTTTTATGACATTTTCATTCTTTTTGAATCCTTTATCTATTTCAAATAATCTATAATTTGCAAATATACTTATTCCCATTTCTACATTATTTTTTTTACAATATTTCTTGACAAATTCAAAATCCGATGGTTTATTAAATGGTGTAGCCGAATACACCATCTTTATTCTCGTTTCGTTTTTAAGTTCCTGAACTACATGATTAATTTTATCAAAGTTGTCGATACCTCTTACCTTTATATATCCGTCTCGATTTCCATCCAATGAAATATGAACGTTTTTAACTTTAAATTCCCTTACTGCATTTATCAAGCGGTCATCCAGAATAGCGTTTGAAAGAAGAATATGGTCTCTATCCTTTACCAATTCCAAAATCTCTCGATATTTTGGATGTAATATAAACTCCCCCCCTTCAAGGCCAAAGCTGGTTTCATAAAAATTAGAATTTGTACATTTAGCAGAAATAATGTCTTCGACTACATTTAAACTTATATCTGTTTTGGGGGTTTGTTTCCAAATATTGCAATGATTACATCTACTGTTGCATCTGTTTGTTGCATATATCATCAAATTACGTATCTTCCTATTTCTAAACTGGAAATAATAATATGAACATTTAGCATATTTCCTCATAAAATCACGGAGATTTTCTATACTTCTTATAGATTGCGTTAATCGTAAGCCTTGGTGACGTGACCATACCTTTTATAAAATTTTTAAAATATTTCTTTCTCACCAGCTTAATATCTCCTAAATCTTCTTTCTTTGCCCGAGCCACATAACATTCTATCTCTTCTGGGGTCCAGTTAGGAGAATTCAGCATGTGTTTATTGGTAATGTACATAACCTTTTCTAGATTCTCGCCATCTTTTATAAGCAATCCTCTTGCTTTCGATTCATTATAAAGCCTTGTATTTGGAACTGGGATTGCATTTCTAACAGTACAATGAAAAGCTCCCATGGATCTTATTTTTTTCATAAAGGCTAATGTTTCTTCTATATCCTCCTTTGTTTCATCCGGAAACCCTAAAACAAAAAAACACGCCACATCCAATCCAATTTTCTTACAGTTTGCAACTACTTCTTCTACATTCTTTAGATTAAGTTTTTTTTCAATTATCTTATCCATTGTCTTCTGTGAACCCGTTTCAGGAGCTACGGCTATATCATCATAACCTGCTCTTTTCATTTTCTTAAGAAGGTCGAAATCTAGCGTATCTGCTCTTAGACCTTGATTACTATGAAGTCTTATTTTCCATCTTTTAGATATAATGACATCCATTAGATTGTTCATTCTTTCTTTGCTGAGACTCATATTTTCATCCTCAAAGTAGAAATCAGTCACATTATAACTTTCTATACATTCCTCCATCTCAGAAATTATGTTATCAACTGTTCGCGGTCTCCAAATACTTCCTACTGCTATTTTTGCTGCACAAAATATACAATTAAATGGACATCCTCGACTAGAAATAATGCTTACTGTTCTTGAAGTTTTTTGTCTTCCTCTTGCATATCTGTAAATTCTGGCGGCCTTAAAATATTTATCTATGTTCTGTCTGTCCGGAAATGGCAAATCATTTAGATTTTTTGTCCTTTCTGAAAATATGACCCTGTCTATTGAGACACCTTTCTGAAAATTTTCAACAAACTTTCCAATAGAATTTTCGGCTTCACCAACGATTATGTAATCAATGGATCTATTTTTTTTACAATCTTCATATTTTATTGAAGCATACGGACCGCCAACGAATATTGGAATATCGGCAACTTGTTTTATTTCGTCTGCAGTTTTGATGATGCTATCTTCCATCGTAGCCATTCCACCTATACCAATTGCATCTGGCTTTATTTCCTTTACTCTTTTAGCAATTTCTGTATGCCTTAGTCCCCACCACTTATCGCCGGTGTTTTTATAATCCTCTATAATAGCATCCAATATTATCGCTTCATGTCCTGCCTTCTTCAAAACAGCCGCTATGTATTGCAAACCCAATGGCTGATAAATCTCAAGCTTCCCTTTCCAATCCTTGAACTCCCCTTCCATCCTAACAGGCGGGTTAATCAGAACTATCCTCATTTTTTCACCTTGTGTTTAGCAGAGATGGTTTTAATCGGGTCTAAGAAAATACCTATCCTCTCATTAAATTTACTCGCTATGCAATTGTTGCAATCGTCGTATAAAATTCTTTTCTTGAATCTTCTTCTCAGCAATTCGAACTTTTTACCAAACCATATTTCTCGTATGTTGTTTTCCCTTATGTTCCCCAAATAGAATTTTTTGTTAATATTGCTCAGTTGGCAGCAAGGGATTACATTACCGGATTCATCTATAACGCAAAACATCCAGGGATTGTAGCATGTGTCAAACGGAGCCCTTCTTATCAAGTTGAATACTAGCAACTCGTGTATATTTGTATTCAACTTATAAGTTTTCGCTATTTTGTCCAATTTTATAAATTCCTTTCTTACATTCATTATAAACGACTCAAATTCCTCCCTCGTTTTGGGTATATTGTAATTTTCATAGAAATTGTTTGTATATTCCTTAAAATCGCAGAATGGCAAAAATACTATTCCATCAAGTTTATATTTGTTACATATTTTCAATAAATCTGTAAATTTCTTGTAGTTTATAGGTAATATTACCGATTGTAAATAAACGCTGAATGTTCGATTGGTTTTACTTATATATTTTATATTTTCTATAACTTGGTCAAATCCCCATCCGCGTATTTTATTGTTTGTTTCTTTATCGGGCGCGTCCAAAGATATTATTACTGTATCCCATTTTATCTCATTCAAAAAATCAACTATTTCTTTATTAAGTAGTGTTCCGTTTGTTGTTAATTGGCATTCCATTTCTATTTTTTTTGCTAATTTGGCCAATTTTCCAAAATTTTTATCTAATAACGGTTCCCCGCCGCCTGAAATTTGTAATTTGTTGCACCCCATTTCTTTTAATTCCTTTATGGTTCTTTCCCATATTTCAATAGGAACGGGCTCCCAATTTAGCCTATCTTCTCCGGATTTTGTATTTCTCCAGCACATTGCACAACCCAAATTGCATTTATGCGAAGTGAAAATGGTCGCATTTATTGGGAAAGCCTTTGCATTAAAATTGTACGAATTGAAAATCTTGATGCTCTTAACAAGCTTTTTAGGTGATTTTGCCATTTTTACCACTTAATTTCCTAACATATTGATTATTTTTTTTATTCCGGTTTCCAGTGTAATTTTTGGATACCACATTAGTTCTTTTTTTGCTTTTGTAATATCTGCAACACTTCGCGATGTGTCTCCTTCTTTTAGAATTTTATATTTTATTTTTGGCTTTTTTGCTAATTCTTTTGATATAATATTCATTATTTCGTTTATGCTTGTTTCCTTCCCGCTAGCAATGTTATATGTTCCCGGTTTAGATTTTAAACCCGTAATTAACGCGGAAATAACATCTTCTACGTGAACATAGTCTCTAGTGTGTGATCCATCATTAAATAGAGTGATTTCTTTATCAAATTTCATTAACTCGATAAATTTGTTTATAGCACCGTGGCCGTTGGGTCCGTATATATTGAAAGGCCTTATTATGAAGGCATTTATTCGCTCACACTCCTTTTCGGCAAGAAGTTTA
>Ga0154626_1123_pt2 | contig 18893 bp, 17 predicted proteins | sample Rifle2008BG13ft_FD_116055 | JGI IMG/M metagenome (GOLD analysis project Ga0154626, IMG submission 116055) | Nitrospirae bacterium RBG_13_41_22 | reverse complement strand
ATTGGGGAGGGATGGTGATGATATGAGCACCGGCAATAGCCGCATTCTGGATGTCAATCACACTCCGAATACTACCCACAATAATTTTTGTCCTATAACCCCAAGACTCAAGCCAATCTACTGAGATCGAGACCAACTCCCAAGGGTCACCTCCTTCATCTGCAATCCTACCGGAAAAGATGCTGGAATAGGTTGCTCCAGCTTTGGCAGAAAGGGCCATTTGCCCAAAAGAGAGAGAAGCAGTTGCATTGACCCGAATCCCTTCGTTCTCAAGGGTATTGATTACCTCAAGGCAGGGTTCTCCGAACTGATTGATGATTGGAATTTTAATCACAACATTCTTAGCCCATGCTGAAAACTCCCGTGCCTGACTTATCATCTCTTCAGGATTATCCGTTATGACTTCTACACTGATAGGCTTTCCATCCAAAATAGCGGCAATCTCCCTGGTTCCTTTTTCCATATCAGTGATGCCATCCTTTAACATGATGGTAGGATTGGTTGTCACACCGTCTGCAATTCCGAATCTCACCCACTTTTCGATTTCTCTAAGATTGGCTGAATCGATAAATATCTGCATACTTCATCTCCTCCTATAAATGAAATAAAATCAATTTCTTATGATTTAGTTTAAACAGGGGTTGTGACGATGATATCAACGGCTTCCGCAAGCAACTTCACTCGAAAGTCGCAGTGGACATCTTGATTATAAGGAGCATTCAACAAAATGGTTTTACAGCCAGCAGCTTTTCCGGCTTCAATGTCCTTCCAAGTATCTCCGATCAGAAATGAAGACGAGAGATCAATTTCCCATTGGTAGGCAGCCTTAAATAACATTCCTGGTTTGGGCTTCCGACATGAGCATTGATGGATATCATCGTGAGGGCAGATATATACATCATCAATGGGGATTTCCCATCGCATTCGTTGAGTCACCAGGTCAAGAAGACCTTGTGTGATTTCGCCTCTCGCCACATCAGGTTGGTTGCTCACCACTATGATTCTAAATCCGAAATCCTTCAATTTTCTGATGGCTTGACGGATTCCATCGTTGAGAACAAATTCTTTAAGATTTCGTGGGGAGGCAGGATGGCCATCTCTAAATATAACTTTGTTAATCACCCCATCCCGGTCGAGAAAAACAGCCCTCTCCTTCATTTGACAGATTCCCACTTCATCTCTGAAACTTTTATAGAAGGATGAGATACAATAAGATGTAAAATAATGCTTTGGAAAGACTCGGTATGGGGTGTAATGGTTTCCGGATTGACTGAAGGAATAATCACGCACGCATCGGCCACCTTTGCCGTGTAACCACCATCTCTTCCTACAATTCCAAATACTTTTGCTCCGATTTCCTTTGCATAATCAAGGGCCCTGACCAGATTAACACTGATATTCTTTTCCGAACTCCCTCCCCCTACGGAGAGAACAAACACACCGTCACTGGAGGTAAGCTTACTTCCTCGTAACCAATCAACAAAGACAGATTCCCAACCGATATCGTTTGTTCGAGCGGTCAGTTCAGAAACATTATCCGTTGGCGTATAACACTCAATACCACAAATCTTTCTAAAGTCATTGACTGCATGCGAGCAGTTGGCTGCACTCCCTCCTATTCCGAGTAAAAAGAGCCGTCCCCCTTTCTGCCGAAGCTCAATCATTGATTCGATTATCTGTTGAATAGATCTTTGGTGAGTTGAATCAACAATATTTTTTACTTCATCGAGATATTGTTTTATGTAATTCATGATTTACTACCCAAGGACTATTCTTATATGAATTTATACATTAAGGAATTCTTCCCAAAGCCATCTCCTGGCGGATATATTCAATTGATTTTTTTAGACCCACTTCGAGTGGTGTTTTAGGTTCCCACCCTAAGTTTTTAGCCTGACTGATATCAGCAAGAGTGGTTTGGGCTTCTCCGGAAAAGTTATCTTTATAAATAGGGCTTTGTGAAACGCCAAGCATCTTTGAGATTTTATCTAAGATCTCATGAACCGAATAATTAGTTCCAGACCCAATATTAAATGTTTTTCCAATTGTTCGATCGTCCTGAATACACAATAAATGGAAGTCATTTACATCATCCACATAGACAAAATCCCTTCTTTTTTCGCCGGTTCCATAGATGATCGGCCGTTCACCCTTTAGGAGTTTAATAATAAAAGCACTCATTACAGGTGGTATAGTCCGACGGTAGTCTTGAACTGGACCATATACACAAAAATACCTTAAGCCCGTAAATCGTAAACTGTAAAAGGTTTCATAGGCTCTGGCGAAATGCATGGAAGCTAACTTACTTACCGCATAAAAACTCTCTGGTTTTAATTCCGATTCCGGAGTAGGATAGATGGATGACCCCTCGTAAAGGGCTGAACTCTCAGCATAGATCACCTTCCTCACCCCTACCCTTCTCGAGGCCTCAAAAATGTTTACTGTTCCTGATACATTGGTCTCTGCGGTTTCCAAAGGATCTGCCTGACAGTCCGCAATACAATTTTTTGCTGCGAGATGAAAGACAGTGTCTACGCCTTGGAATAAAGGGAAAATATTCTTCCCCCGGATATCGAGCTGATAGAACTCCACACCCTCAGGGACATTCTCCCTTAGACCATATGCGAGGTTGTCAACTCCCAAAACCTCATATCCTTCCGCCAGGAGCCTTGACGCCAAGTTAGAACCGATGAATCCTGCAACCCCAGTGATGAGAACTTTCATAAGTAGGAATAAGATTCGCTTTCTCTCGAAGCTATTTGAGAAATCTCCTGATAAGATGACCACCCATTTCTTGGATTGAAGAAGTTTATCAGCACCTTACTCCCTTCAAAGTCGAATCGGTACCTCATTTCCCTCAAACCCTCTTCGGCCATAGCCCTCCTGAGTCGGTTTCGGTGCTCCTCACAGTAGAACATGAAGAACCCTCCCCCACCAGCCCCCATGATCTTACCTCCGAGAGCACCGTTCTCCTTGGCCTTTTCATACAGTCGATCGATTTGAGCATCCGAGACCTTTCCTGAAAGATTTTTCTTCGTCTGCCAATGTTTATCAAGAAGATAACCAAACTTTGCAAGGTTGCCTTGTTTCAACGCTTCCTTGATTTGATATCCTATTTCCTTAATTCGGTGAAGAGTATCGACCACACGACTATCTTCATCCCCTGCTGCCTTACTTTGAGAGGAGAGAATTTCATTAGCATCCCTGGAGATCCCGGTAAAGAAGAGCAGAATGTTCTTCTCAAGCTCTTCAATAATGGATTGGCTTATTTGACCATTGCAAACTTTTACACTGCCATCATTCCTAATTTCTAAGCAGGTCAATCCACCGAAGGCAGCGATATATTGGTCATGTTTACCGATGGGTTTCTTCAGAATATCGATCTCGATTCGGCAGGCTTCTTCAGCGAGCTCTTGAAGGGGAAGTGAATCACGCTTGAGAGTATGAAGTCCGTTCAGCAGCCCGATGGTATAGGCACCGGACGAACCGAGTCCAGTCCCTGCCGGGACATCAGCCATAGAAGTCACCTCAATGCCATTCTGAAAGCCCAGATACCTGAGAGCCTCACGGACAATTTCGTGCTGAACTTCACCGACTGAAGAGACCGTTTCGCTCTTTGAGTATTTAATACGGATCAGATCATCGACAATGGGCTGGTTGATGCTGATAAACATGTATTTATCGATGGCAGCGCTAAAGATAAAACCACCGTATTTAGAATAATAAGAAGGAAGGTCAGTGCCACCACCGCCCAATGGAATACGAAAAGGAGTGCGTGTAATTATCATTTTTCAACCTCCCCTAAGGAAATAGAAAAATCGGCTTTCTTATGACTTTCTATTTCCCTTGGTCTAAAATGGACTAATAATAGTCCAATCAACGAAATAATTGCCTGGCCAACCATTCGTAGGCTCTAATAACTTTCTCTGGGCTCAATTCCTTTGAAACTATTTAGCACATGATCAAGATCTTCTATCCTGTCAATCCACCATATTTCTTCACCTTCACACAGCCTATATCCATATAATCTTTCCCCCTGTCCCAACAGACTGGGAAGTACCTCTCTGCCAAAATCGGATGGGGTACGAGAGGGAATATATTTGAGTACTTCTGTCTCGAGAACTAAAACGCCTGCATTCACCCAATGGCTGATAGCTCGTTCTGCCTGAGGCTTCTCTAAGAAATGGGTCACCCTGTCATTTCCATTAAGAGCCACGACCCCGCTCTGGCTCACATCATCGCGGTAATGAAGCGCAATCGTGGCAATGCCGCCATGCTCATGATGAAACGCAACGAGTCGTCTCAAATCACAATTAATCAAATTGTCGCTGTATATGACAAGAAAGGTTCCCTCAAAAAAGCGCTCTAGCTTTTTGACAGCGCCGGCCGTCCCCAGAAGCTCCGGTTCATAGGAGTAGGTAATGTTCACACCAAAACCCGAACCGTCACCGAAGTGATTCACCACGACTTCTGCACAATGGTGTAAGTTGATGGCAACTTCAGGAATACCATAGCGGGCAAGAAGATCGACGTTGTGCTCTAAGATCGCCTTGCCTGAAATTGAAATCATAGGTTTGGGCAGTTTCTCAGTATGCGGACGGAGACGGGTACCCTCACCAGCAGCGAGCAGCATGGCCTTCATGATTTCTGACAAACTCTTGAATTGACCAATTCCTTTTCAAAAGAGTCTAAATAAACCACATGACCGCTTTTACATGATTCATAAATGGCATCGATCATCCTCATGACCCTTAAACCCTCTTCACCATTTGCCAAGGGCTGACGCCTCTCTTGAATCGCGGAAGCAAACTCCTGCCATTCTTTTTGCCAGGATAGATCCGGACCTGGAAATTCAATTATTTCTTCATCCGGGGGACCACCCGCATATTGTGGGACAACGTTATTGATTTTCAGTTGATTAACTATTGGTTGATTAGGCGGATATTGTTTATCTTCTTTTAAATTAAGTAATTTCCTTTTCCCTATACGGAGGGTCTCGACTCCATAATTTCCACCCAGTCCATCGATGATTAAGTATCCCACCTCACCAAAGATCTCAAATGTGAAACGGTTCTTCCACTGAGTCCAACTCGTATGAAATTGGGCAATACGGCCGTCAGCAGTGCGGAGGAGGACAAATGCGTTATCTTCCAATTGACGGCTGGGGGCAGATAGTTGATAACTGTTAGCTGATGACTGATGGTTCTTGGATGATTGAAAATAACCGAGATTCCAATAGTAAGTCGAGGTAAATCCGAAGACTTCGGTAAAATCACCCATAAACCAGCAGCAGAGGTCTAAAATGTGAACACCCTGATCGAGCAGTTCGCCACCGCCAGCCAGATCAGGATCAGCCCGCCATTCCTTGTCGTATCCAGGTCGACCCCCATGGCCGTAGACGGCCCGAATGAACGTCACCGGACCGATTGCACCCTGATTGCACAGTTCATAAGCCTTCCAAATGGCTGAGTGGTGGCGATGGTTGAACCCAGTCTTTAGAAGGACACCAGCGTGCCAGGCAACATTTACCATTTTTTTTGCTTCACCGGAATTCCGGCCCAATGGTTTCTCGCACAGGACATTCTTACCGCGCTCAAGCGAAGCGACTGTAACAGGCATTAGATAATTGTTGGTTGTTGATACAATAATGACGTCTAAATCATCTCTGGACACAACCTCGCGCCAGTCCGTTGTCGCCAAGCAATTCATTGCTTTTGCTAAATCTATAGCGCAGGGCTCATTAATATCTGCTACAATGATGAGTTCATCAGAGGGTAACTCATGAACGACATGAGCCCGACGTTTACCAATAAGGCCACAACCTATAATAGCGACTTTCATAGGAAAAACTGCGTTAACAGTTATTCGTTATACTTTTTATGTTTTTTATCTTAATCGTTGACCAGTTGTATCCCTTTTAAACATAGTGATCTTTTTGTTAACTTTGTTAACTCTATTCCTAAGGTCCTACCGGACTGCCATCACGTGTTTTGCTATACGTTTTCTGATATAAGATTCTTGACTGGCTAGTGGTTTTGCACATATATTTTGGTATGTTTGTAACCTCGTACATGGCCGTTAAATCTACGGAAAATCATCTTGGAAATATAGCCATATTTTTGTGCTACACCACTAGACCAGATCCTTAATCAGGGGTTTGATGGTAAAGGGATCCAAACGGCGAATGGTGTAAAGAGGAGTTGAATTAAGTTCCTCGTCTTTTCCAGCCCACTCATGCCAGGGATCATAGGGAGCAGCAATCAATTTTCCAGTCAATTTGCCGGAAGCTTCTGAGGCCAAGAAGACAGCTAAATTTGCTGCGATCTCTGGTGAAACAGCGCCGACACCAGTCTCACGAGCCTGCTTAATCTTATCAAATAGGGCGCCAGCTCGACTGCCAGCGGCCAACACCTCATCTTGAAGCCGAGAGTCTACTAAGCCCGGAGCAATGACATTCACCTGCACGTTGAATGGTTTGAGTTCCTCTGCAAGGGTATCGGCTAGGCGAGCTACCCCTGCCTTCGTCGCCGCATAAGAAGAAAAATTAGGCAAGGGCGTTGTGGCTCCTCCCCCACCTAACAAGATAATTTTGCCTTCCTTTCGTTTAATAAAATGAGGTGTGAGTGCACGGCACAGGTAAAATGGCCCGAAAAAATTGATCTCAGCGGCTCTAATCCAGGCTGACATGTTGATAATGGCAGTTGGACCTATTGGGCCGTAAACCCCTGCCGAGTTCACTAAAATATCCACTTGGCCAGCTTGCTGAATAGCTGTATTAATCAACCGTTGTACTTGGTTCCAGTTTGAAACATCCGTAACCACCACTCTGGCTGTCCCACCAGCTTCATGGCAACCCGTAGCTGTCTCTGCCAACTCAGGTTCTGTGCGTGCTGCTAAGAATAGCCGAGTTCCTTCGCGCGCAAAGGCCAGAGCAATTGCCCGGCCGATGCCTCGGCCAGCACCGGTGATGATAGCAACTCGATCCTTCAATAATGGCTCCATGTGTAGAAACTCCTTTCCAATCTCCAACGTATTGCCAGAAAACTGGTCAACGTCCAATTCCGAAGTAGCGGAACCCAGCTTCAGTCATACGGTCTGGATCGAGCAAGTTCCGTGTGTCAAGAAAAACATCACCCCGCATATTTTTTCGTAATCGGAGCAAATCCATAGAGTTGATTCCATCCCATTCTGTTACCAGTACAAGTGCACTACTCCCTTCGGCCACATGGTACGGATCGTTGCACATTTCCACCGGGGGTAAGTTGTCGGCCTCTGCCAAATTGGCAAGTGGATCAAATGCCTTGATGCTGGCACCCTGTCTGACCAGATCTCGAACGATTTCCAAGGAAATGGCACGACGTAAGGTGCTGGTTCCCGCTTTATAGGTCAAGCCCAAGATTCCGATTTGATGCCCTTTCAGAGGACCCAATGTGATAGAAAGGCGATGGCTAACCAGTTGAGCACGTTGTCCATTGATTTGCCATACGGCATCCATCAGCGGTGTAGGTACTTGATATGTAGAGCCAATTTTCTGCAGTGCACGGATTTCGCGGCCGAGGGTTCCTCCTGTGAATCCCAACCCCGGGCTCAGAAAAGCATATTTGCCTATGCGACGGTCGAGTTTCAAGATCTTTGCTACCTCAAGCGCATTTGCGCCCACGGCCTCGCACAGGTTCGCAATCTCATTGATGAAACTGATCGAAGTTGCCAAGAATGTATTCGATGCATGTTTGGCCATCTCTGCTGAACGAATATCAGTATAAATGATTGGACGCCCCAACGGCTTATATAAAGCGGCAACACAGTCAGCAATTCCTGGGTCGTTACACCCTATAACAAAACGATCAGCCTGCCGAAATGTTTCCACAGCAATTCCCAAACGTAGAAATTCAGGGACATAAGCTACAGCACCTCTATAAATTGGTGATAAACTGCGCACAATTCTAGAAAGTTCTACACTTGTACCAATCGGAACCTGAGCTGTCACACACAAAATAATATCCTTGTCAAGATGCTGACCGATTTTTTCAGCAATACTGTAAATCGAGGAGAGATCTGATTCGTCATTTATATCCACAGGCGTATCTGTACAGATAAAAACAAACCCTGCTCCTCTGATCCCCTTTGAATAATCGGTTGTATACCGCAACCTCCCTGCTTCAATATTATTTCGAACAATATCTGGTAATTCCGGTTCATATACAGGAATCTGCCCGGCATTCAAAGACATGGCTGTTTCCCTGTCATCACATATACCATAAACATTGTTCCCAAGGTCAGCCAGACAGGCTGATACCACCGTGCCCTGGTGCCAAATCCCAGTTACACAGATGTTCGCCATGTTTGCCTCTTATTTAAATTTCTTAGAACGTGGATTTCATATAGTTCTCTTTCTTCCATTTTTTGCCTCTATTTACCTGTACCAGTAAGAACAGTCCCTACCGTCTTGAACAAGATTTTGAAATCAAGCCATATAGACCAGTTATCAATATATTCAAGATCCATTTGTACCCAATCATTAAAATCATTGATCGCATTTCTTCCATTGACTTGCCAAAGACAAGTAATCCCAGGTTTAATACTCAATTTTCTCCTATGCCAACTTTCGTACTGCCCCAATTCATGTGGAAATGTTGGCCTTGGCCCAACCAAACTCATATCTCCCTTAAACACACTCCAAAGTTGTGGAAGTTCATCGAGGCTATATTTGCGTAAAAACCTCCCTACCTTTGTAATCCTTGGATCATTTTTAATTTTAAAGACAGGCCCCTTCATCTCGTTGAAATTTATCAGCTTTTCTTTCATCTCGTCCGCATGGGTGACCATCGTCTTAAATTTCCAACTTAGGAAAGGTTTTTTATTGAATCCAACAACGTTCCATTCATAAAAAACCGGTCCCTTTGAGGTTATTTTAATAAGCATTGCTATTACCAGAAAGAATGGGGAGAGAATGATTAGTAATATTCCAGATACAAGGATATCTAAAAGTCTCTTCAGGTAAAGGAACCATTCGTTATCGGGAATGGTTGCAAAGCTAATAATAGGTAATCCATAAACCTCATCAATGGTAACCTTCTTCATTAATCCCCCAAAAAAATCAGAATTGACCCGGATCTGAACCCCTTCTCGCTCACAGATTTCTAAAATCTTTTCAAATTCAAGACGGCCTAACTCATTGCCCGAGGCACATATGATCACTTCATCGATTGGATACTGATGGAGAATCTTTTCAAAATCTCCATGAGTTCCAAGGATCCTCTTTCCATATATCTCACTTTCAACGATTGAATTTTTTTCTCCAATCAGACCAAGAATATCCAACCCCCAACCAAGATTCTTTTCCACTGTCTCAATGAAGTTCTTCGCTTTAATTCCAGATCCAACCACTAATACTTTCTTCCTGTTCTTTCCTTTCTTTCGAATCCCTTTTGCGATGTTGAAGAGAATTATTTTTTCTCCGGTGAGGCTAAGGAAATTTATAATAAAAAAGATACCGATATAGGTTCGAGGGATGTATTCAAAACGGAGAATAAAGATTGCAGCAAAAAGGATGAGAGTACCAATTAATGAACCTTTTCCGATAAGTTTTATTTCACCCCGGATAGAGGTAAATCTTTGATAGGTATAGGCATCCAGTTTGTTGAGAATGATTACCCAGATGATAGCAGAAATGATAACCTTCCAATGAAGATCATATGTGATTTCAATATCTCTTCCGAGGGGTGCCCAAGGGAAGATTAGTCTTACCCAGTTCCAAACAAAATAAGCCGCGAAAAAGCTGAAGGCAGTAGTTACAGCATCTGCCAGTTGAGCAATTCTTCTATGATAAGTTGGACGCCAAAGCATTTTCTAATCCGGAATCCGAAAACTCTTGAGCCCAAACAGCGACAACATAACCAGGCTTAAAATGATAATTGGCCCCCACCGAACTGCCAAGCAGCACGCGCTTACGAGACTGTTCAAAGAGAGGATGATGATCGCCTATTATACCAGGAATCAACATCGTCATTGGAGTTTTGGTGAAGAAAAGCCACAACAAATCGGTAAATGGAGTTAATTGTTCACCCCAAAAGGCTGGCGTAACGATCACCTGGACCAATGTGTCCATGGCAGATTATTCGTCGCAAGTAGAAACTGGATACTCGGGAAGAAAGAATAGGCTGACAAAAAGCAGTGTTCATGACCAGAAAATCAAAAAGTAAATAATTCTAATAAAAACAAGTAGTTTTATTGAGAAAACCTCAGGCTACTAATTATTTTTTGTTTAAATAGCCAGAGACTAGCTTTATACCAATGCCGTTTTATCGCCGGCTTGCCGGTACAGACCGTCCAACAAGGACTATGGCAATTTTTTACAATCGACCTAACGCTATCAGCTAATTCGCTTTGCCAAATTTTATTAAAATCATTATTTGTTAAATTCCCAATTTTATTAGATAAAATAATGCATGGATAAACATCACCATAGGGATCTAAGAAAAACGTCCCAGATAAGGCATCGCAAGGCAAAATTGCTTTATGAGTCTCGTTAAAATAGACCAATCCATGGAGATAATAACATTTGCCCAATTCGGTTTTTGAATATGACTTGATTTTTTCATTAATGATATTATTAATCTGCTCCTTGACAATATCGGCATTAATGACCGTATTGGTATGAGTTGAATAATAATTGTCAGCATTATGAGCAATGGTGGCGCCAAAATTTAAATTTAACTCTTTAGACACGTTATAAACTTTTTCGAACTCAGCTTCATTGCCGGCCATAAAAGTAAAGCCAATACTGATATTGTTAAAACCAATAGATTTTAAACCTTTGATAGTAGTTATAACTTTATTGTAAGCGTGGGCTATACCGCGAATTTTATCATGAACTTCGCCAATACCGTCTAATGACAAATTGATAGCTACTTTATCTTTATATTTTCTTTTTAAAATCTCTTGACTGATGGCAATTATTTTGTCGGTTAAAAAGCCGTTGCTAGAGATATCTATCTTCGGCGGATGACAGCGAGCAAAGATATGATCCAAAATCTCTATCATGTCCGGTCGTAAAAATGGCTCGCCGCCAGTAATATTTATATCGTTTAAACTTCTTGGCAATTTTAAATAGATTGACGGCTTGACTTCGTCTTTCGGTTGCTTTTGCCAAATATTGCACATTTGGCATTTTGAATTACACTTATAAGTTATAGCAATCACGGCAATCTTCGGTTGTTTGTAATTATTTCCTTGCATAACTTTTTTATAAACACTCCTTCCAGAACCTGATAAATCTCACTGCCTCCACGCAAGGCCTCCCGGAAATTCACATTTTCACATCGCAGAAGAAATCCGTCTCGATTACAACAATTCCAGAAAGTTTGTTTTGAATAACGTGAATATCCATTAAATCTCCTGTCCTGTTCACTGCCCATTCCGTTGGTCAAATTGCATTCGGTCTGATTTATAGTGAACGACTTAAATATATTGGCATGCCACACATCGTCATTGCGAGCGAAGCGAAGCAATCTCAAGGGATTGCTTCGTCGTTACACTCCTCGCAATGACACCTTTTCAATGTCGTTCACTATAGTTAGAAAATAACTCAATTAATTCCCTCTCCCCATTGAGACTGTGTCGTAATTGGTAAAAAGGGGAAAGATGTCATGCTGAACTTGTTTCAGCATCTAATAAAATCAAGAGGTTGCGAGACCCTGAAATAAATTCAGGGTGACAAAATAGTAATTGCGACACAGTCTCATTGGGGAGAGGGATGGGGTGAGGGGAGATTATTTTCATGGTTCGTGGGTGACGTAGTCGTCATGAAAAATTAGTTCAAATTTGGCCCATAGAACACGCAAGCAGAACGTTAGCATTCCAAACGTATATCTTCTCCAAAGCCTCTGGGGCTCAGACATTAACCGATACACCCAGTTAAGGCGCCACTTATACGCCCACGATGGATAGCAATCAATCCGCTTGATCACATGATCAAAATAGCCGCCCATTCCCATTAGTACAGGAGCATGAACCCTATTTTTGTTAGCAACAATCCATTCCTCCTGAGCGGGCTGTCCCATCCCTACTAACACAACCGTCGCGTCCGAATGATTGATATCGTCAATGACTGCCTGCTGCTGTTCTACCGAGCGAAGATATCCATGGTGTGTTCCAACAATTTTTAGACCCGGGAACGCATTACACAATTTGTCAGCAGCCGTAGAGGTTACCCCTGGCGCACCCCCTAGCAAATAGATACCCCAACCCTGCTGGATTGCCTTAGAGAAAACAAATGGTCCCAAAATGTCGCCTCTGAATAGGTTCTCCATGCTCAGAGACGGACCAAACAGCCATGAAGTCCACAGAACTGCGATCCCATCCGGCGCAACGATATCTAATGAATTAAAGATGTCTCTAGCAGATTTGTTTTTCCGAATGATATTGGCAGTATGAGAGCAGTAATATGAAACCGTCAGACGATGCTGCTCTGCCACGCACGAATTTATCTCCTCGATCAACTCAGAAATAGTCAGCCTGTTAAGTCTGATCCCTAAGTAATCCAATGTATCAGCAGACATGTTATCCAAAGTCTTAGCACAACGGTTCCTTGCTCAAACTGCCAAATAATTCCATTGTTCCTTCATTGTAAATTTGTCCAAAGTCCAATACTAAACAAATTGGCTTTTTATTTGTTTCTAGTAAAACTAGACTTAAGCAAAGTATATCCACCCAATGCCAATTTTCTAATATCTGCGTAGGTTTTTATATTCTTTAGATACGACCAAATAATCCTTGGTCGTAAATAGAACTCAAGATAAGCCCTTTTTCGATACTTCTCCATCATATCTTTCGTAACGCCGTAGGGGACGAACACTGGGTGCCAGCCTGTTAGCCTCTTCCAATCTCTATCAAAAGTTCCGTATTTTTCAGCATTCCCGTACAACTCACAACCTGGCATCGGAGAAAGATGGCTCACGTGAAAATCATCCAGGTCTAACTTCTTAGCAAATTCTAAAGTTTTCTTAAGCGTCTGCTCAGTCTCCAATGGATTGCCAAACATGAAGAATCCTTTTGTACGAATTCCGGCCTCCTTTGTCCATCTTACAGCTTGCTCTATCTGTTCAAGGGTTTCTCTTTTTCGTATTTCGTCTAGTACTTCCTGGGACCCACTTTCCAGGCCATATGAGATCCGCCAACAACCCGCAGCTTCCATCAATTTTAAGAGGTCTTTGGTTACGATATCAACTCGACTATAGCAACCCCATGTTAAGTTTAGCTTTTCCCCGAGCAACATTTCGCAGATTTCACGACATCTCTTCCGCAAAGCAACGAAATTATCGTCATTAATAAAAACATCCTTAACTCCATATTTATTTACTAAATACTTTATTGTGTCAACAACTCTTTTAGCACTGTATCCACGGACTTTTCGACCGAATACAAGGTTATCACAAAAGGTACACTGTCCAGGACAGCCTCGGGAGGTAATTAGCGAGGTCGTCGGAAATCTACCGAGCTTGTGAACAGATGATTTATACCCATGAGGAAAATTGGGTAGGAGATTCCATGCATCCATTGGCAACGTGTCCAAATCCTTGATGAAATCGATGCGGCCGGTAAATTTTACCTTCCCGTTGTTGCGAAAAACAATGCCTCCAACATCATTAAGATCACCTTTTCCTTCGAGATGATTAAGCATATTTATCAATGATATTTCACCTTCTCCTACCACGCAAAAATCAAATTGAGGAAATCTCTCCAGTGTATCCACGGGCATAGCTGTCACATGGGGACCTCCGACAATCGTTTGTATGTTGCTATCTCGTTCTTTCAGCATCATATTCAATTTCGCGGCATTAAAGATGGAGATGGTAACGGCAGTCGTCCCTACATATTTGGGTCTTTCACGCAAGATCCAATCCACTGCTGCTCCATAAGAGAGACCAAGTACAGCAGCATCAAGGATGCGGACATCATAGCCCTTTTCCATTAAAACTGCAGCCAATATTGTTAGCCCCAACGGCGGCAGTGAAGTCCCAGCTCTTGCCAAGTTGCCATATCTTTCCTCCAAGGTTAATGGGGGATTTACCAATACTACTGTAGACATAATTTTCTCCCTAAATCCCTAAAATAGTAACCTAGGACTAACTCCCGCATGCTGGCCGAGTATTTCTCCACCACCAAGTGACGGCCGGCCTGGCCCAGTTGTTGCCGTAGTTGAGTGTCAGATAGCAGACGCATTATCGCTTGAGCGAGTTGCTCTGGGTTATCTGGTTCAACCAGCAAACCAGTCTTTTCGGGCATAACGATCTCGGGTGTTCCCGATACAGCGGTAGCAACAGCCGGTAGCCCGTAGGCGAAAGCTTCTAAAATGCATAAGGGCAATCCTTCGGATCTAGATGCCAAAACCACCAAACTAGCTCGGGAATAGATAATTGATATGTCGTCAACGTATCCCAGGAAACGGACGCACTGTGCGATCCCCAGTTGTTTGCATTGAGACTGCAGACGCTTCTTAAGCGGGCCATCCCCTGTCAGTATCAGTACTGCTTGAGGGAAATGATATATTACCTGTTTCCAGGCAGACAACAGGATATCATGTCCCTTGACTTTGACCAGCGACGCTACGCAGGCCACCACCTGTGACCCGGTCGGAATAGACCACTCCTCGTCAAATGCACGAAGAGATCTCTCATCCACTTTTACCACATCGGTCTTGGTGGCATTCGGAATAACGGTGACCATACGGACAGGAACATGAAAATTGGTAATGACATTCCTCTTGACCTGCTCCGAAACCGCAATGACGTGCTGACCAAGCGGGGTAAGGAACCGACCCCGGTTGTATTTGCCTTGTTCACTAGAAGAGATAAAGACATATTTAGCACCAGTGAGCCAAGAAACTACGGTGCTCGGAATACCGCTTTGCCTATGATGAACATACAAGCAATCATATTTATGGCGCAAAACAAGATCGAACAAGATAACTGTGCTGATAGGAAGCCCCAGTAGATATCGAAGCCATTTGGGGTATCGTTCGGGATCAACAAAATACAAGCGATGGAACCGGATCGCTCTTGCATGCAGTTCCTTTTCGAGTGCGCCCCTCTCACTTGCGAGTCCGACGGCAAAACCCTGATTACTCAAAGATATTGCATCATAAACTGCGACTCCCTCCGCTCCTCCTGGTCTTAACGCGTGAAGAACTACGAGGATCTTGGACACTTTTGACCGATTCGTAACCATACCTTACTTTTTATGTTCTTGCGTGATAATTTGTTTCAAGTGCGGTGACAGGCTTAGTCGCAAAATACCCCAACGCCCTTGTATCCTATCTAAGGCTCGAGATCGTTTTCTCGGGATGGCTAAGTAGATAAATAGCCAACCGACGATGCGTATAAGAGCACCTGTGGACGAGAAAAGACGATAAAGGTTGGCCTGCAGCCATCCAAAATGATGTCCAAGAAACCAATAAAATCCTTTATACATACTAATCATGCTCTTCGCTTGGATGCGCACCTTACTAACCTCCCCGTAATGAATAAGGCTTTGGCTTGCCAGGTAATATAGTTTCCATCCCGCTTTACGGATTCGATAGCTTAACTCAACATCGTCCGGTCCGAGTGAGATGCCTTCTTCAAGCAGCCCTACCTGTTCCAACACTCCATTGCGCACGAATATGCAGGCACCTGAAGCTGCCTGCATCTCGCACGAACTATTTGGGTCCCAGCATGTCATGCGAAAAGCACCGAACAAGCGGCTCTTCGGAAACAACTGATCTAGTTTGAATTCCCAATACATTAATGTCCAAATTGTGGCCGGACCACGTGGCCCGAGCTGAAAAGAACCATCCTCATTGAGTAACTTTGGACCGACAGCTCCATACTGAGGATTTGCATCCATAAATGCTACCATCTCAGCAAAAATATTTGAAATAAGGAGCGTATCATCGTTGAGAAGAACGACATAGCGTCCACAGGCTTCACGGAGAGCCATATTCATATTTGCAGCGAAGCCTTTGGTGACTTGGCTGATGATAAGTTTCACCTGTGGAAACTCACGTTGGACTACCTCCACACTGCCGTCGATGGAGTTATTGTCTACTACGATAATCTCAAACGTTATCCTCTGGGTATATTGGAATATCGAGTGAAGGCACGGTTTCAGAAACCGAATATTGCTAGTATTGACAATACAAATGCTCAAGTCGAACATAGTTCACCAAGAGTCAGGTCGGCAGTAGATCGCATGAAGAGAACCGTGTACACTCCTAAGCTCAGCGGGCAGAGAGTTCAAGGTTAGTAGCCGTAAAGTCTTTTCCGCCATCACTTCCCTGCTACTTGAAAGCAGGATTCGTCAGATACTCTTTTAATCTCATGCCATTCTGATCCCGCTTTGACAAAATGGGATCCTTGATCGGCCATTCAACACCGACCTCTGGATCATTCCATAAAAGGGTGCCTTCCGACGATGGGGTGTAGAATCCCGTCTGCTTGTACTGAACTTCCGCAACATCAGACAATGTCGCAAAGCCATGTGCAAAGCCAATCGGCAGATACAACTGCTTCTTGTTCTCGGCCGTCAACTCCGTCCCAAACCACTTGCCGAATGTCCGCGAGGTTACGCGCAGATCCACGACCACGTCGAAGATCGCCCCAACGGTACAACGAACCAGTTTACCCATCGGCGCGGTCATGTCCTGGTAGTGTAGCCCGCGCAATACACCGTACTTTGATCGCGAATGCCCCTCCTGCACGAACTCGAGGTCCAGCCCGGCATCGGCAAAATCCCGTTTGTGCCAGCTTTCGATGAAGAACCCACGTTCGTCCAGGAAGTAGTCGATCGTGAGGACCACCAAATCAGGCAGTGGGGTTTTGATGACATGTGTTTTCATAATCTCGTCTCCTTTCTACAAATGCTGAGGTGCTATTCTCGCTCAGCTTTAAACACAGACCCGGTCACGTCAATCACTTGCTTGGCTTGCTCCAGCAGGCGCATCCAATGGATATTGTAGTACTGGGGGCTGTCGAAATCCAGGTAATGGCGTGTGCGGATATTCTCGACCATATCGACGACAGACTCTTGAATATCCACTTTGGGTCGAAACCCCAGCATGCGCTCGATCTTCTTGCCGGAGACACGATAATTCCGCACACCCCGATAGGAATAATCGGGGCGCAGATCGCACTGCACCCCTACGGACTTCAGAGCTTCGCAAGCGCGCAACGCCAATTCGCTAATGCGAAAATTTCGATAGACTACATTAAAAATCTGGCCGCTGACTTTTTCGACGTCAGCCTGCAGGGCAAGAATATACGCCTGGGCCACGTCACGCACATCCACTAAAGGTCGCCACATTTCGCCGCCGAAATGCAGGGTGATAAATCCCTTGGACAAGGCATCTCTCACAAAGGTGTTTATCACCAGATCGTAGCGCATACGCGGTGAGAAGCCATAGATTGTCCCCTTCCTCAAAATCACGGGGACAAATCTTTCCGATTTCATCTCCAACAATTTAACTTCCGCCTCTCGCTTGGAACTAGAATACGCCGCCTTGGGATAGACCTCGCTGGTCTCATCTAATAGTACGTCCAACTCGTCGTTGCCCACGCCGCGATCATATATCGAACATGACGACGCAAGCACGTAACGCGGGACTCCATGAGCAATACACTGCTCCGCCAACCGGATCGCTGCCAGGGTGTTCATCTCGTAGTTGGCTTCCGGGTTGTATTCCGCGGTCGGATCGTTGGATAGTCCGCCCAGGTTGATCACAACAGCAATATTTTGGAACACGTCGCTCGGCATACGACGCATATCCGCTTGTATTAGCTCGACCCGGTCGCGCACATCTGCCAGTCCTTCTTCGCCGTAGTACAACCGATCCAAAATCCGGACGGCATAACCATGCTCAAGCAGTTCTCGCACCAACACGCACCCAACGTAGCCTGCCCCTCCCACAATTAGTATCTTCTGTTGCATAGCCATTCCCTCCTATAAAAATGAATTCAGATAGGCTCGCCGTTCCGCGATGTAGGCCGCGAGGGCTTCAGGCCACGGGCGAAGGTCCGGCAAGCCGATAGCCCGCAGATTGCAGTTATCCAGCACGGAATACATCGGTCGCGTCACCACCGACCCGCTCTGGGAAGTCTTGATCTGCTGCACCTCGACATCCACCCGGGCCAGCCGAAAGATCTCTCGAATAAATTCATACCACGAGCAGGCCCCTGCATTCGTCATGTGATAGACCCCGTACTTTTGTGTTTGCACCAGTTGCAGCAATGACTCGGCAACATCCAGCGCATAAGTTGGTGTTACGAACTGGTCATCCACTACGCGGATCATCTTCTCTTTTGTCGCTTTGTCCAACATCATTTCAACGAAATTCGTATTATTCTTCGCACGGCACCCACCGAGGCCGTACAATCCTGATACACGAACGATATAGTACCTGGCCATCGTGGACCTGATCATTAGCTCGCCAGCCAGCTTAGAGATCCCATAGGCATTGACAGGCTCGGCGCAGTCAGTTTCAGTATACGGGCGCTGGATATCGCCTCGAAAGACGTAGTCGGTGCTGATATGCACCAAATCTATCGATTTGGCGTCACAGTATTCCGCCAGATATTTAGGCCCTATAGTATTAACCGCAAAGGTCTTCTCCAAAGCCGTTTCAACATCGCGGCCGTGAGCAGCAGAGGTATTAATCAGTATCTCGAACGGTTGCCCGGACAGGGCGCACTGAATACTTTTCGGCTGGGCAACATCCAGGTCCTGTCTTGTAAAGGGAACGACTTCAACCAGGCTACTATTCTGAAATATACGCATGATATAACGGCCCAGTTGGCCATTTGCCCCGATTACTGCAACCTTAAGCATTGTCTTTCTCCGCAGTTAAGGATTTTGGCAGC
>Ga0154626_1176_pt1 | contig 19719 bp, 19 predicted proteins | sample Rifle2008BG13ft_FD_116055 | JGI IMG/M metagenome (GOLD analysis project Ga0154626, IMG submission 116055) | Nitrospirae bacterium RBG_13_41_22 | reverse complement strand
AGGAAGGTGTTTATTTTGCTTTTAAGATGAGAAAAGGGCAGGGAATAATGAATAAAATGGATGGGTTCTGTTACAAGAATGTACTTGCCACATATAATCATCTGCACGCACTTGGGACAAGAGAATGGGTAGATGGCATTATTAATCTGACAGTAATGTATCGAAAAAAACTTATTTTTAAATAAGTTTTTTTTATTTGACCACAGTCATGTTTTTGTATTATCTTTTATAACCCGTTCATTAGAATTTAATTATTTGTTGATTGAAAGATAATGTATTTCTGTGATAACTGTGATAACATAGTGTGGCTATTGATGGGAGATATCTTCTATCAAAATACTAAATTAAAAAGGACAAAGGAGGTAGTCAAATGCCGTACTTAGACTTTGAAGGAAAACAATATGAATGTGATGAGGATGGTTATCTCGTAGACTGGGAGTCATGGAAGGAAGGAATGGCTCCTGTAATGGCTGCTCAGGATACTGTTACACTTGGCCCAGAACACTGGGAAATTATCAAGTTCCTAAGGGAATATTTCATAAAGTTCCAGATTGCACCGATGATAAAGATACTCGTCAAAGAGATTGGAAAGGTTATGGGACCCGAGAAAGGTAATACGAAATATCTATATCAACTATTCCCGGGTGGACCTGCAAAGCAGGCTTGTAGGTATGCAGGGCTTCCAAAACCAACAGGCTGCGTATAATAAAAATAATTAAAAAAATCTGATATAGCAAGAGGTAAGAATGTTTGCTTCTTACTTCTTGCTCTTCATTTTACAATTTTAGGGTAGATATTAATTTTAAAAACAAGTTGACGAATGTAATCCTATAATTTAAAATTAGCCTAATTTAAAAGCGACTGTTTGAATGCATAAGGAGAAGTACAAACTGGAAATGAACTTTAATGATCTCCTGTCAGAAAAGAAATCTGCAATTGTAAAAAAATGGTTTGACTCAATTCTTAATAATTATCCATCTGATGCTTCAAATTTCTTAAAAAAGCAAAAAGACGGTTTCCTCAATCCAGTTGGGCATACAATATATCAGTCCATAGATGGTCTCTTCGATGAGATTCTTCATGGGTGGGATTTCGAAAAGGCATATCCCTACCTTAATGATATTTTAAAAATTAAGGCTGTTCAGGATTTTTCACCATCAAAAGCCGTATCGTTTATATATCTTTTAAAGCAAGTTATCAGAGAGGAACTCGAAAGCGATATCAGGGGAAACGGGCTTTCAGAAGAATTGAAATCATTTGAATCTCAACTTGATAACCTTGCTTTGCTCTCCTTTGATATCTATATGAACCACAGGGAAAAAATTTTTGAGCTAAAAGTCAATGAGATAAAAAATATGACATTTGGGCTTTTAAAAAGAGCCAATCTCATTTATGAGGTACAGGAACAGGCATCGGATAGCGAAACAGAAACAGTATTAACTCAAAACATAAAGGGGTAAGAAAATGGGACTTTTATTTTCATTCTTCACAGTTATAGCTCTTATTGTGATTGTCTTTATTGGAGTGAAGGCTGCCAATTTTTATTACTTGTTTGGCGTAATCATACCTTATGCGGCTTTCCTCACGTTTATCATAGGGGTCGTTTACCGAGTTATACAATGGGGGCGAATACCGGTCCCATTTCGCATACCCACAACCGCTGGACAGGAAAAAACACTTCCGTGGCTTAAGGACAATAAAATTGATAATCCCTCCACTTCGCTTGGTGTTATTATACGTATGGCATTTGAAGTTCTTCTCTTCCGTTCACTATTCAGGAATACAAGAACTGAGCTGAGAGAAGGACCAAAACTTTCATATGGTTCGACCAAATGGCTCTGGTTAGGGGGGTTAGCATTTCACTGGACTTTTCTGATTATTCTTACCAGACACCTGAGATTGTTCTTTGAGCCGGTACCTATGTTCGTGAAGTTATTAGAATCGCTTGATGGATTTTTTCAGGTAGCTGCGCCGGTGCTGTATTTAACTGATTTAATCTTTCTTGGTGCTGTAACGTTCCTTTTCCTGAGACGGGTTATCATTCCCCAGGTGCGTTATATATCCCTTGCAGCTGATTTTTTCCCTCTATTTCTAATATTTGCGATAGGTTTTTCCGGCGTCCTTATGCGCTATTTTCTCAAAACCGATGTTGTAGGCATAAAACAGATAACTATGGGTTTGATTACCTTTAAACCTGTAGTCCCTCAAGGTATCGGCATTATTTTTTATATACACCTATTCCTCGTCAGCACACTCTTCGCTTACTGCCCCATGAGCAAGCTGATGCATATGGCAGGAGTGTTTCTCAGTCCCACAAGAAATATGGCAAATAACAATCGTGCAGTACGACATGTGAATCCATGGAATTATCCTGTAAAGGTCCATACTTATGGAGAATACGAAGAGGAATTTAGAGAATTCATGAAAGATGCTGGGATACCAGTAGAAAAGGAGTAAAAATATGGCAACACCAAAACCAGCAACACCACAACCAGAAGAACTTGCAAGAGTAGACTACAAACCTCCAAAAACGGGGTGGATGGATACCCCAGTTGAATTAAAGAAAGGTATATTCTGCTGGGGTAATAAGGAAAAAAGCCTTAAAGCTGTTGACTTCCCGAATGTGAGGTCATGGTCGGTAGCCGATGAGGACTGGAAACTTCCTGAAAACTGGAAAGAGATATTCATAGAAGGCTTAAGGGAGAGGGTTAGTAAGTACCGTTCTTTTAGACTCTTTCTGGATATCTGTGTAAGGTGCGGTGCCTGTGCTGATAAATGCCACTTCTTTATCGGAGGTGGAGATCCTAAAAATATGCCTGTTCTCAGGGCAGAGCTTCTGAGATCAATCTACAGGAAATACTGTACCACATCGGGAAAAATTATGGGGAAAATAGCCGGTGCAAGGGAACTTACAATTGATGTGCTCAAAGAGCTATGGTATTATGCATACCAATGTACTGAATGCCGCCGCTGTTCACTCTTCTGCCCGTACGGTATTGATACAGCTGAAATCACCATATTAGCAAGAGAGCTTCTTAATCTACTGGGTTTAAATATTGAGTGGATTGCCGGGCCTGTTGCAAATTGTTGGAGAACGGGAAATCACATGGGACTTCTTCCTCATGCAATCAAAGATTCATTCGAATTATTTCAGACAGATATAGAGGCACTAACAGGCATCAAGGTTGAGTTTCCCTTGAACAGGAAAGGGGCTGAGATTCTGTATGTGATTCCATCTGGTGAATACTTTGACCCAGCTGGCCAATATAATCTCATGGGAGCCATGATGCTTCTTCACGAAATCGGACTTGACTATACATTTAGTACATTTTCCTCCGAGGGCGGAAACTTCGGCTTTTTTACATCAAATGAGATGGCAAAGAGACTGCATAACAAAATCTATGAAGAGGCTAAGAGGCTGAAGGTAAAATGGATTATTGGAGGAGAGTGTGGCCATATGTGGAGGGTTTGGCATCAGTACCATAATACATGGTTTGGGCCTGTAGACTTCCTTCAAGAGCCTGTTTCACCTATAACGGGCACTAAATTTGAGAATGCAAAATCAAACAAGATAGTACATATCAGTGAGTTTACGGCTGATTTAATAAAACATGGAAAACTGAATCTTGATCCGAAAAGAACTGATAATTATGTCGTGACCTTTCACGATTCATGTAATGTCTCAAGGGGAATGGGAATGCTCGAAGAGCCGCGATACATCATCAAGAATGTGTGCAATAATTTCTATGAGATGCCGCCAAATACCATCAGGGAGCAGACCTTCTGCTGCGGGAGCGGATCTGGGTTGAATGCATCAGAAAATATGGAAACAAGGCTGAGAGGTGGCCTCCCAAGGGCGAACGCAGTGAAATATGTTCGTGAAAAATTTGGGGTTAACAGACTCGCATGCATCTGTCAGATCGACAGGGCAGTTCTTCAACCTTTAATGAATTACTGGGTTCCTGGCGTGATCGTCTCAGGTGTTACAGAGCTGGTAGCGAATGCACTTGTGATGAAGGGGGGAAAAGAATGGACGACCGATCTACGCGGTGACCCACTCCCGGGAATGGAGGGTGAATAAGATGTATAACGGATGGAAAATAATTATAGGACTTATTATTTTTGTTGGGTTAATAACTGCTCCATTCATATTCAGTGGTAAGAAAGCAACTGCAAAACCTGATCCCAAAGTTGACACTCCCGAGATTCTCAAATTACCAGAGAGTGAGAGAAAATGTGTGGAGTCCAAGGAATTTATGAAGAGAGAGCACATGAAATTATTGAATCAGTGGAGGGATTGGGTTGTCCGTGACGGTGACACTATATATACAAATGTTGAAGGAAAGAGATATACGATAAGTCTTCAGAATACCTGTATGAAGTGTCATTCAAACAAAACAAAGTTTTGTGATGAATGCCATAATTATGCAGCAGTAAGTCCTTACTGCTGGGATTGCCATATCGCCCCAAAGGAGAAAAAGTCATGAGCATGGATAGAAGAGAATTTTTAAAGATAGCCGGTATCTCTACTATATTGGGTATTGGTGGCATATCTGTTGTTAATAGTCTCAGAAATCTTGTCGAGGCATCGCAGATCTCGCCGAATCCAGAAGCTTTAAAAGCAAAGAGATGGGCCATGGTCGTTGATATGAGCAAGTTCAAAACTGATGAAGACTACCAAAGATGCATAAATGCATGCCATCGTGCTCATAATGTTCCTGAGATTGTTGGCAATCCGAAACATGAAGTCAAGTGGTTATGGAAAGAGACATATGAACATGCATTCCCGGGGACTGAAGATGAATACCTCTCAGAAGGAATAAAACATTTACCATTCCTTCTGCTCTGTAACCACTGTGCTAATCCACCCTGTGTAAGAGTTTGTCCTACAAAAGCTACCTTCAAGAGAAAAAGTGATGGTATTGTTATGATGGATATGCATCGGTGTATCGGATGCAGGTTCTGCATGGCAGCATGTCCATATGGTGCCAGGAGTTTCAATTGGAGGGATCCCAGACCGTTTATCGATACCGCAAAAGAAAATTTAGAATTTCCAACAAGGACAAAGGGTGTAGTGGAAAAGTGCACTTTTTGCTATGAGAGGCTTGCGAAAGGACTCAGACCGGCATGTGTGGAGGAATCTAAGGGTGCATTGATTTTTGGAGATATTGAAGACCCAAATTCTGAGGTCAGGAAGGTTCTCAGCTCACGTTACAGCTTCAGACGCAGACCTGAACTCGGAACACAGCCCAGCGTTTATTATATATTATAGGAGGTCATAATGCTTGAGAAGGCGATACAAGGAAGTCGGAGATACTGGGTATGGATATTCTTTTTGCTGGGTGTCATCGGCATAGGATTTATTTCTTACCTTTACCAGTTTAAAAATGGTTTGGGAATAACAGGCATGAGCAGGGATGTTTCATGGGGTTTATATATAGGTCAGTTTACATTCCTCGTCGGTGTTGCAGCCTCAGGTGTTATGGTAGTCCTGCCTTATTATCTGCATAACTATAAGAAATTCGGCAGACTCACCATTTTAGGTGAATTTTTAGCTATTTCTGCAGTTGTCATGTGTATGTTATTCATCTTTGTTGACATGGGCCAGCCACTCCGTGTCCTCAATGTTATACTCCATCCAACGTTGAACTCTGTTATGTTCTTTGATATGGTTGTTCTAAGTGTTTACCTTCTTCTTAACATATTAATTGGTTGGACAGTTTTAGGTGCTGAGCGTAAAGAAGTACCACCTCCAAAATGGGTAAAGCCCATTATATATCTCTCAATTGCATGGGCACCTTCCATTCATACTGTTACAGCTTTCCTTTACGCAGGTCTTCCTGGAAGGCATTTCTGGCTGTCAGCAATCATGGCAGCTCGATTCCTGGCATCGGCGTTTGCAGGCGGCCCGGCGCTTCTCATTATCCTTGCCATGATCGTGAGGAAATATACAAAGTTTGATCCGGGTAAAGAGGCGATCCAGGCATTAGGAAAGATTGTTACATACTGTATGATAATAAACGTATTCTTCCTTGGTCTTGAGTTCTTTACCGCGTTCTACAGCCAGATACCTGGGCATATGCAATCTTTTGTATATCTTTACACCGGGTTAGAAGGGCATGCAAAACTAGTCCCTGTGATGTGGCTTTCGAGCATACTTGCTGTTGTTGCTCTCTTTTTGCTCATTTTCCCACAATTCAGAAAGAAAGAAGGTTTATTAGCAATTGCCTGTATCTCAACATTTTTTTCTTTATGGATCGACAAAGGATTTGGCTTGATTGTTGGTGGATTTGTACCTAATCCATTCGAAAGAATAACTGAATATTGGCCTACATTGCCTGAAACGTTGATAACCCTTGCTGTTTGGGCAGTCGGATTTCTGGTATTAACCATACTTTACAAGATAGCTGTCTCGATAAAAGAAGAGGTAGTCTTCGATAAGTATGGTGAAAAACAGGTTCAAACTGAATAGCGGTTTTTATCAAGGTAGAGACAGCATAGGTCAATAGGCATTCGTGATAGTCCGGTCTAATGCGCAGTAAATTTTTTTAAAGTATTTAGTTGATAATTTAAATAGAATCAATTGGTTCAATCAATTTAGGGAGGGTAAATTTTAGTGGGTGTTTATATCGTTACAGTGGATAGAGACAAGTGCGAAGGTTGTGAGGAATGCGTTAACAATTGTCCGGTGGGCGTATTTCAGATGAATGATAGCAAGGCAGACCCTTATCAGGCAGAATCATGCGAGGGTTGTGAGACATGTGTCAGTGTCTGTCCAAGCGGAGCAGTAACGTTGAAAGAGCAGTAATGACACCTGCTGTGTAATAATTATGTTTAAATAAAGAGATAAAGGGATGCTGGAAAGTCCGGCATCCCTTTTTTGTGTTTTTTAAAAAATAGAGGAGGGTTTCTGGAAGAGTTCATATCAAGATACGGGTATGCTGCTATATTTATATTTACATTTTTTGAGGGCGAGAGTGTCCTTATTGCAGCTGGATTTCTTGCTTTTAACGGCTACCTTGATACAGTTACGATAATACTTGTCTCAGCATTAGCTTCATATATAGGTCACGGCACATTTTTCCTCATCGCCTTTTTTAAGAGAGATGCGTTTCTTAGGCTTATACAGAGGTTTGTAAAAGTCAACCTCAAAAAACTTGAATATCTCGTGGAGAGATTTGGGGCTGGATCGATATTTATTAGTCAATGGATTTATGGTTTCAGGCTTCTGAGTGCAGCAGTCCTTGGATTTTCTGGTATGAGAAGGAGAAAATACTTCTTCTTTCTGTTAATAAGTTGCCTTTTATGGGCAGCTATATGTACCATTGTGGGCTATTTCTTTGGAGCAACACTTAAAAATATACTTGGCGACGTAAAAAAGTATAGCCACTATATTGCAATAGGCGTTGTGGTAGCGGGATTTGTAATCTGGTTTATAAGGGATCTGAATAAGAGGAGAAACATAAATTCATCGCACACAGAGAGGTGAATCTGCTGCTTCCCTCTAATACCTTTTCAGTGTTAAGTCTTCTGGATGTAAAGTTCCCAATAACCATTATCCTCGAGCTTGACTGCCTCGAACTGATATCTATGCTTTTCGCAAAAGCGCGGGATGGAGTCTTCTGCAGGTACTGGTGAATCACAGAGTATCTTTAAAATTGCTCCACTGGGCAATTTTTCCATCTCTTTTTTTATGAGGACAATAGGATAAGGACAGGTTCTTCCTTGTACATCGAGGGTTGCTGTTGGAATCTTTGATTTTAGATCAGTCATTATTTCTCCAATAAATCCTTATTAAAATTTGAAATGTATTGAGTTAAGCTTGACAAGACTTCTATACTTCATAATAGTAGCGCCTTGCTATTTTGAAAAGTCTTTCTTTATCCCCTTTAGACCCTTGTTAATTTATACCTATTTATTACAAATTCGTCAATACAAAAATGTAGTACCTGAATATAGCATATAAAGTAATTCTAAGATTTGATATAATTCAAAAGAAAGTGAAATTTAAGTACAAACCAAAGAAAGGAGACAGAAATGAGTCAAGGAACAGAAAGCAAAGAGACTGCTGCATTTATTACATCCAGGGATACTCTTGATGGTGCTTATCCAGGTTTGATTTTAGGTATTAACGCAAGGCGTCTGGCAATGCAAAGCAGGGTGTTTTATACCTTTATGGGTATCAATGTTATTCGCAAAGGATGGACAGAAAAAGCCAAATTCTATCCCCCCGGATTAATGGCTGCTATACCCGGAATGTCTGCTTTAGCTACTTGGATGATGAAGGGTAAGATAGAAAAGGCAAGCATACCGGCTTTGCCCGATCTCATAGAAATGGCCCAACTGGAAGGAGTGGAGTTTGTAGCATGCAAAATGACTGTGGATATGTTGGGCTTAAAGCAGGAAGATTTTATTGAAGGGGTTGTCATAGAAGCTGCTGAAGATTTTTTGAGGTATGCGAAGGATTGTAAGATCTGCTTGTTCACATAACATTTTTAAAAGGTCATTCGTTTTTTAGATAATTCTGCAGCAACGATTTTAGGTTAATGCTATAATCAGTCAAAATTATTTTAGAGTATGGAAATTCAATGGGCTGTATATTCTGTGAAATTGCAGAAAAGAAACGACCTGCAAAAATAATTTATGAAGATGAACTTGCATTAGCTTTCGAGGACATTAATCCACAGGCACCTGTGCACATACTTTTGATACCCAAAAGACATATCTCAACAAACCTTGATATCAAAGAAGAAGATAATGCACTTATCGGCCATTTATTTCAGATCGCTAATAAAATTGCAAAGGACAAGGGAATTGCTGAACGTGGATTCAGACTTGTAATGAACTGTAATCCGGAATCGGGACAGACAGTTTTCCATATGCACCTTCATATACTCGGTGGCCGTTTAATGCACTGGCCACCAGGATAGAGGAGTATTTTTTCTCCTGACGTAAGGCATAAGTTATATTTTCTCTCTATTTGGCCACAAAAATTTACATTTCGAGATTTAGAGTGAGTATAATGGAAAAAGATTGGATAAGTATAGAAACTTCACCTGCAAGTCTGCGACAGTTGGAAGAAGAAGCTCTTATCGATTTTTAAAAGAAATAAGCAGAGCAGCAAGCGAATAAAGTAGCCTGTCCACTGTCCCGTCTGTTCCAAAAAAAGGTGCGTAGAATTAAGTATGGTGTCCCCGGAATTTAATTCTGCAGAGAAAGTAGTGAAAATGAAATTCTCATTTATTCAGGTAATGTTTAGAAAAGGGTACGATCCCTTTTCTTACTCTTCATAACAACAATCACAGTTATGCATAGGCAAGTTTGCCCTTAGGCTCTGGTATTTCGCGATTCAACTGCTTGGCTGTTTCTATCCATTCAGCGATAATTACCTGCACATTCTTAATTGCTTCTTCGTATGTCATTCCATCAGCCATACATCCAGGGAGTTCCGGAACTTCTGCGATGAGTGCTTCATCTTCATCGCTCCAGTAAACTATCACCTCATATTTATACATTTTTCTGCTCCTTATGGAATTTATATTTCAAGATCAGCTGTCTCACCTGTTTTACCTGATAAGGCTTTGCTTTTCCATTCTTGAGAGGTTGAAGATTTATTATTTCTACGACACCCATTTTTGTGAAGATATGATGATCTCCTTTAATTCTACAGTCAAAATTCAAATCTCCCACAAGCTTCTTTAGTTCGTCAAACCTGATATTCTTGTCTGAAAGTCCAGATAAAACCTTCTCTAATATCTTTTTATTCATTCATTTATTAGTATAGCAAAAAGCTTCCCTGAAATCTCAAAGTCTTTGATATAAGTTTGCTTAATGTTCCAAATTCGATCTAAGATATTGTTCACGGACAAGCACCTATCTTCAGAAGGAATATGCATAATTATCAGCTTAAGCAGAAACGCTTTGCGGACTACTGTGAGAAAGCAGCAGGCCGGACGATTCGGTCAAATAATGTACAATTGTTAATATTGTTTTAATTCTTTTTTCAGAAGGCGGTATGTTTCTTCATAAATACGCTCACGGGGGCCGATCGCTACTATCTCTATCTGTTTACTGGAGGCTATTCTATAAATTACCCTGAAACGGCTCACCCTGAAACTATACAATCCTGCAAGCTCATTCCTAAGGGATTTCCCTGTATTCGGATCAGACAGTATTGTCTGAAGAGAAGTTTTTACCTTTTTCTTCAAATCAGGATGCATGGTGCGGATAAGTTCAGCCAGATCATCCGGCAGCCGCAGCTTATATCCGGGATATTTCATCTGAAGAATCTTTATCGAAACAGTTCGTCAAGAGTATAAAGCCTTGCTTTTTTGCCTTTTAAAGCCTTCAATCCTTTTTTAATCTCATTCATGAGAGATTTATCCGAGCGGATTGCTATTGTCTCTTTTAAGCTGTCATACTCGTCAGGGCTTATGAGAACAGCCGCAGGAGAACCGTTTTTCGTGATGAGGATCTCCTCCTCTGTTGTCTTTACTGTTTCGACCAGACTGCTCAATTTCATCTTTGCCTCAGATACAGATAGTGCTTTCATATAGACCTCCATTATAGTTGACCATAATTAAGACTAATATTATCATTGCAGGGTTGTCAAGCAAGTAAATTTAAATCTGCATATCATTAAGATATCGGCAAAGTAAGTTGAGAAAGTAATGTATTTTTAATTAACAGGAAAGATCATTTTACTATCCACTGAGTCCCGCAGATATAGTTGAAATTACAATCCGGGCAGGTGGCTTTTTTGTCAGAGGCTGGTTTGAATGGATACACAGGATCGACAACTTCTCTGAGAAGACGGAAGATAACGGTTTTCAACGTAGCAAAAACGTGCTCTTCATCTCCATTCTCAAAAAGGCAAAGTTCAATATCTTTGTTTATTATGGTCTGTCCGAGGAGGAGGAATACGCCGCTCAGATTCTTTACATCTGTATGCGTTATGCTTGAATATAGTAAAAGATAAAACGGCAGCTGCAAGCTTCCGATGGCTTTATCATAAGACTCCCTGTTATCGGCATCAAGTTTGTCGAGATGAATTTTCAGACGACCCCGATTTGAACCGGTCTTGTAATCGATAATAAAAAGTTTTCCGTCCCTTTTCTCGATACTGTCTATACGGCCCTTCAGTTTAAAGCCGTCTGAAGGAATCCTGATATCCTTCTCGCTATCCAGAATAGTGATTCTTTGTTCTTTGATTAAAGGCATGTAGTATTTCTCAAATAAATCCCTCAGATGGTTTTTTATCTGATTTTTCAGAAGGTATACTGCACCAATAGGCCTTGCACCATATTCCTCTTTAAAGAGCCTGTTTATGAGGGAAATCAGGTCTTCTTTTCTGAAGTCTTTCTGTTTTAACTGACGGTTTTTCCTTTTTGAGAAATATTCTGCAAGGATCTTGTGGACGAACTTTCCAATATCAGCCCTCTCAATTTCACTGGAAATTTCCTCCTTTTTGTTAAGCCCGAGGACATAGGTGTAGTAAAACTGAAGCTGGCAGTCAAGATACTTATCAAGAGCTGTTGCACTGTATTCGAAATCTCTCAGGAACTTTAATACGCTGTCTGTTTTTATGATGCTGTCAGAGGCCGGATTATCGAGTTTGACTTTATACTGAACATGCTGAATATATTTTTTTGTATCTGTTGTGTTATCCTTCTTCTGTTTTTCCCAGAGAATTTTTTCGATAAACCTTGATCTATCTTTTTTGTTATTCTCGATGAAAAAGAGATGTGCTTCCCGGGCGCCTTTCAGAAGGGTTTCGAAATAGTAAGCGGCAAGGTTATCCCTGTCAATGTATGTCGGAAGTCCAAGTATCTCTCTGGCTTTGAAAGGAAGAATCGTATCGTCTTTCCTGGTGTCAGGCAAGACTTCTTCATTTGAATCAAGGATAAAAACCCTGTCGAATCTGATATTCCTTGTTTCAAGAAAACCGAGGATTTGCAGGCCTCTCAGAGGTGTGCCCTCAAATGGGGTATATCCTGTCATGATATATTTCCTGAAAAATATAAAATAACTGCTTATCGCTTCAAAGGCAAAGTCATTCATCAGTGATCTCGTAATGACATCCATTGCCTTTAAAAAGGATTCAGAGAAAGGATAGAACAAAGGATGCAGACGGCCTGTGCTGTTTTTAAAGATATACGTGAGCAGTTCCGTACACTTTTCTGCAAAATCCTTTAGGTTTGTAAATGAGAGGAATTTTTCTATGGTATACCGATGGATATTCTTTAAGTGTTCTTTGATGTTGCTTCTGGATATGCCTTTTTCATCCTCTGGCATCTTCTCCATAATGTGACCGAGGAGTTTTGCATCTTCCTCGATTTCTGATAGGGAGCAGAATGTTTTTCTCCTGTATTGTGTAAGTCTTTCCTCTATGGCATGGAACATAATCCTCGTGATTTCTGCATTGCCGTTGTAATAGATATTTTTTGTATATGGATGGAGGACGAATTTCAGATAATCGGGGATATAGAGGCGGTCATCATCTATAGAGGATATGAGTTCCATGAGATTGTTGAGAAAACCAAAGATCGGTGTGCGGTGCAGAGGATAACCAAGCGAGACATTGTAACTATCTTCATTTAGGGGTGAGAGAGCCTGGCGAAGCAGTGGAAAGAGAGTTTCAGATGAGGGAAGGACGATGGCTGTTTTTTCATCAGGGGATTCCTGAATTTCTTCAATCACCCTGCTCAATGCATACACCTGACCATGGGTGTCGGGACTGCTGTAGAAGTGGATTTCCGGAGATGCGATAAACTTTTCTTCTTTATTGTCTGGGAAATCCCCCTCACCCTTACCCTCTCCCGCCAAGGGCGAGGGGACTAAATTATTTACCCTCCCTTGATGGGAGGGGATTGAGGGGAGGGTGGTTTTATTTTCAGGGATTATTCCTAAATCTGATAATTTCTCGTTTAACCCCGGGCCTTCCTGAAAAATGAACAGGGTATTTTCCTTTCTCAGCAATTTTCTGAAAAGGGTGTTTTCGCATTTCGTTAAGGCAAAAAAGCCAGCAAAGAGTATCCGTTCATACCTGTCAAGCCCTGCCTCTTCGATTTTTTCTGAGACGTGCTTGTATCTTAAAGACCTTGTCGATAACCCCTTTTCTTCAAGGGTCTTATAAAACTCCTCATAGAAGAAGGATAATGAACGCAGTCTGCTTGCCGAATATTCAGGGATGGCTTCGCTTGTATACGGTTCAATCTGTTTCACCATAACAGGTTTAATCACCTCAATGTACAATTCCTCTATATCACGGTAAATCTTTAAACCTATCGGGAAGAACGTATCGGGCGATAAAAAATTTTCACCTCCAAGCGGCTGTAATGATTTCTTTTGTATATCATAAAGTATTGCAACCGCATCTATAGTCTCGAGTTTTCTATCTGTTTGCATATTCTCATACATATGTTCCACAAATTCGTCCATTGAAAAAATAACAGGTGGGATAAAGCTACCTTTTATTTCTCTTGCGATAGTTTTCCTCAAAAAGTGAGAAGGTCTTTTGCCAGGGAAGACAATAAGGTTTGAAGAGTAATCTTTTCCCTCACTTTTCAGATGAGGGATAATTTCGTCTATCAGACTTTTATAAGGCTGAATAATAAGGGTGTTCAAGAAATTCTCCTCATCTCACTTGAATCAACATAAGCAATAATCCCTTCTATAGCCTTGTCAGGATACATTTCCCCGAGGATTTTCATATAGGTTTTTAGTTGCATGAAGTATGTTTCTTCAGAATCTCTGTCTTTACCAGTTTTGAAATCGATAACTGTAACGTTATCTTTGTCGATTACAACACGGTCCATCCGGTAGAGGTTGCCTGAACCGTCTGAGAATTCCTGTTCCCTCATGACTGTTCTGTCAGCTTTTTGTCGGAAATACCCTGTTATATCTTCATGTTCAAGAAACCCGAGGATGATATCTTTCATTTTACTGTCATCATATTCTGCACCTGTCTCAACCATTACCCTCCTGATAATCTGCTCCAATTCCTTTTCGAATTCTTCATGAATGTAGTCCACAAAAAGTAATACCCTGTGTACGAATTCACCTCGCTGTCTCTCTTGAATATTAATAAGTTCATCAGAGCGAATCTGAAACTTTAACTGCCTGTGATGATGATGAATCTGCAGGGCCTGACGATGTTCCGGACTGTCAACCTTTCCTCTCTCCGGCTTTACAGAGGGTGAAAAATCATCTATTGGCAGAAGATCAAACGGGTACCCTTCTTTCCTGCCTTTAACCCCTATGACATAGAGCTCTTCCTCTGCTCGGGTAAATCCGACATACAGGCTGTTCAGCTTGTTTACCATATCCCTCACTATTTCTTCCCTGTACAGACTTTCAAAGTCAGGGTTACTGACCAATGTTTTCTGATTAATCTTGAGCATTCTGATTCTTTCTGCAGCATCTTCTATAAAATAATCAAATCCCCTGTTCCAACTTTCATAAAGAAGCACAATTACAACAGGGAACCCCAGTCCTTTTGCCTTATGGATGGTCATAACCTTTACTGCATTGATATCTGTTGGCACATCCATATTCCACTCTGATTCATCACTCTCGCTGTCAGCTGCAAAAGATAGGAAGTCCCTGAGACTGTTATATCCGGCTCCCTCAAATTCTTTCACAGCATCGAGGATTTTTACCAGAGCAGCTTCTTCATGCTCCATTGTCTCGAAGACCCTGAAGACACTGAATATTTCTGTAATAAGGTCATACAGAGGGAAATAACCGGATGACTTAAAGAGCCCTGCAAAGTATTTAGCCCAGAGATTTTCATATTCCTTCTGAAAAGCCTTGTACAGGGGTGGATTGTCTCGAAAGGTAAAAAGAAAGGTTCTGAATAATTCTCTCTTCATTTCAGGAGCATCTTTTTCAAGGATACGGCTGAAGATATCACCAAGGATAAAGGTTGCAAAAGAGAGGTCATCAGTGGGTGAATCGAGAAAGTTTAAAAGCGAAACAATTTCACCGGTGACCTTCCTCCTTCTTATATCAAGATTGCTGAAAGAAATGAAATAAATATCTTTTTCGTTCAGCCAAGTGGTAACTCTGACAGCATCTTCATTTGTCTGTGTCAATACCGCGATATCACCATGCCTAAATCCCCTTTTATTCAGTTCCTGGATAAGTTCCTGTATTTTCAACCTTTCAGAAGGATTATCATTATCTCTTTCGCAGAGAGTAACTTCTGCATATCCGGGACTTATATTGTCTTCTTTTACCTTCTGGACATAATCAATCAGACCACTCCTCTCTCCTGCCTTTTTATATTCATCTTTGCCAGGGACAATTTGCTTGAATGACTTCTCGGTGAAATCCAGTATCTTCTGGAGGCTCCGGTAATTTGTATCGAGCTCCCTGACGATATGTTCTGCAGATGGAAATGGATTGTTGCGTTCAGCTTTCTTCATAATGGTATAGTCAGCGTTACGGAAACCGTAAATAGCCTGTTTTGTATCACCTACAACAAAGAGGCTGCCTCCCTGTGAAAGAGAATTTTCAATGAGTGGATTGAGGTTATGCCATTGAATAGGAGAAGTATCCTGAAATTCGTCAATGAGGAAATGAAAGACGGTTTCACCAATTCTGAAGTAGACATCCGGAACAATCTCGCTGTTCAGGTATTCAGCAAGATACCGGTTGATATCCTCGATAAAAATCTTTCCCTGCTGTTTTTTCATCTTTTCGATATCCTCACGGAAATTTCTATAGACTCTCAGGTAAGGTGTATAGTAAGTGCGGACATGGTATGAGGTATATTCCTTAATCAATTCTCTAACCTGTTCCCACAGAGAGACTATCCGGTCATAAGAGTCCAGTAAATCAGGCTGTTTCTTTTTCGGTTTCGTAACAGGTGGGTTTGTTAACCCTTTGCCGATGATATCTGCAAGTCTGTTTTCTCTGACACAGGGAAGTATCGCGGTGACATATGTGGAATTCCTTCTCTTTTCCAGCCCAGATTTCTTGATAGCATCCTCTATCTCTTCGATTGCTGTTTTCAATGTGTCTTTTACTGAAGCTATGGATGATGAAAGATCCTCGATCAAGGGCTCTTTCCCTGTTGATGAAAGCCTTCGGTAAATTTTTTTTATTTCGTCAAGGAGGATATTTGAAGGGTCCCATGGATAAGCAGACTCTCCCCTTTTCTGTTCGATTATCCCACTGATTATCTCTTCTAACACTCTCGCTTCTTCTGTACCATCCATAACTTTTCTCAAAAACCTGTCAAATGAATATTCCATAAGGGTATCAATACTCATGAGAATGTCGAATTCGGGATTATATCCAAAGTCAATGGCAGAGGCTTTGAATACGGTAGTCATAAAACTGTCAATCGTCTTGACCTGAAAATCAGAGTAATTATCGAGAATCTTATCTACCAATAATCCAGACTTTTCTTTCAATTTCTCCCTGTCAAGGGTAATGATTCGGGAGAGTTCTTCGGTCATTTTCTGATTCCCGAAATACACTGATTTCAGCCAGTAGAGAATCCGTTCTTTCATCTCCTTCGCAGCATTATTCGAAAACGTTACAGCAAGGATATTTCGTAAACTGTTTTTTGGAATCTTCTCAGATAGGATAAACTGTACAAACCGTTCTGTAAGGGTATAAGTCTTTCCTGACCCGGCAGATGCCTTAAGAACTACAAATTGTGGAAAAGTCAGGTCAGTATCTTTCTCTAAAATTGTCATTGACATATTCTGAATCAATGCTCCTTATCGGGGTGACGGATATTCTTTTCATAATCTATTTTCATTCTATCAAAAAAGCATGAATTATGTTTTTGTGGATTGATGGCAGAATGATTACAATATACCTAAAGGGAGAAAATCATTGATGGAGATTCCATTTTCAAGATGGTATGCTGCGATAGAAGAAAGGAGGTCCCGGCGTCAGTTTGACCAAGGTCCAGTTAATCAAGAGCTGCTGAAACATCTTGATACAGTTTGTAAGGAATTTAAACCTTTCACAGGCGTGAAAGCAGTTCTGATGAATAAGGCAACTGATATGATCTTTAAAGGGGTTTTTGCCAACTATGGCAAGATTAAAAATGCACCTGCCTTCATTGCTTTTGTCGGAAATAAGGATGACCCGAATGTTCATGAAAAGGTAGGTTATCTGGGAGAGGGTATTGTCCTTGAGGCTACAGCCCTGTCTCTCGGTACGTGCTGGGTGGGTGCTGCTTTCAGGCCAGAAGTAGCTGCCTCGCTTGTTGGTATCAAAGAAAAAGAGAAGGTCTTTGCAGTGACCCCTGTTGGCTATGTCTTTGGGAAATGGTCTTTAGAGGAAAAGATCATGACAGGCTTTGGCAGAACACACAGGCGAAAGCCCCTCAGTGAGATAGTAACAGGGTTAGAGGAGCAAACATGGACTATGTGGGTAAAGACAGCTCTGGAGGCAGCAAGGCTTGCACCTTCAGCAGTTAATCGTCAGCCATGGCGTTTTCATATAGAACCACATTGCATTACCATTTCTGTGGATAATCTGAATGATACATTTAATATCCCGAAGCGATTGGACTGCGGCATAGCCATGCTCCATATTGAGGTAGCCTCACTCTACTGCGGTGTAAAGGGAGCGTGGGAATTTTTGAAATTAGATGATGTAGCTCGCTTTATAGTCTAATGCTACCACCAGTATGGTGGAAAATGTTCTCCTGTCTAAATACCTAATCATCCTTTGTGTGTTTGGTCTTGCGATAAGCTCGATAACTTATACTGACTTATGCATGGGTCATTGATTTTCTCTTATATCCTGGATCGGAATTCTCACTGTCATTATTGTTCCTTTACCGGGGCTACCCTTCATTAAGCTGCTTCCACCAAAAATTTTAACACGTTCTATAATTCCGATAAGACCGAACGATTTAGGATTACTGATCTGTCCTTCTGTAATACCCCTCCCGTTATCCTGGACTCTCAGTTCTATCTGCCCATCTCTCTGTTTTAAACTCGCGTTTACTTCCGATGCCTTTGCATGCCGTGCAACATTTGTCAAAGTCTCCTGAAAAATACGGAAGATTGCGGTATTACGGTCTCTATCAAGAGTGATATCCTTGGGCTCTATTGTTATTTTACATCTTATGCCTGTTTGTTTCTGAAATTCTTCCGCCTGCCACTCAATGGCCGCTGCGAGACCCAGGTCATCTAACAATACGGGTCTCAAATCTGTCGAAATCTTTTTTACAGTCTGAATAGTCTTATTGATCAATTGTGACATTGTATCTGTTTTTTCGAGCAGTGATATTTGACCGTCAGGCAATCTCTTTCTCAACCAGGCCAAGTCCATTTTTAAAACCGTTAATGTCTGTCCTAACTCATCATGAATTTCACGTGCAATATTAGTTCTTTCTATCTCTCCTACCCGTTGTAAATATGTAGTGAGAGCCCGCAGTTGTTCTTCACTTTTCTTGATCGCATTCTCTGCCAGTCTGCGTTGTGTAGTGTCAATAACATTTCCCATAATAGCTGGTTTCCCTTTGTACTCAATCACGGTAGCCATCATTTCACACCAGATAGTTTTGCCATCTTTTGTTAGTCGACGTACTTCGTACTGCTGAGGAACCGGTTTCCCCTCTATTCTTTTTATCGCAAACTCTTTCAGGATTTTTCTTTCATCGGGATGTACTAACGATAGATGCTCCTTTTGCAGCAATTCTTCCGGTTTATAACCGTGCATATTCGCAAATTTATCATTGAGAAAGACAAACCTTCCGTCCTGGTGTATGAATATCCCGGTAAGTGAGTTTTCTGTGAGTGTTTTATATTTCTCTTCACTTTCCTGGAGCACCTTCTCTGTGCGCTTTCGTTTGGTAATGTTGCGTATCGCTGTAACACAGAGTTCTCTTCCCTTCGATAAATAGTTCTTTCCGCATACTTCAACAGGAAACGTAGTTCCATCTTTCCTCAAACATATGCTTTCATACGGTATGCTATACCCTGAGAGAATTTTTGCCACAGTTTCATTGCGGACATTTGGTGCGATAAGTTCTGCTATGGACTTTCCGATGAGGTCGCTTCGTTGATATCCGAAAAGTTTAGCTAACTTTTCGCTGAAATCAATCAATGTGCCTCTTTCGGTTACCGCAACACCTTCGAATGCGGCTTCGGTTACATGGCGGTATCTGATCTCACTATCCCTGAGCGCCTCTTCAGCCCGTTTGCGCTCGATGATCTCTTGCATCATTTTTTTATTTGCCGCTTTAAGTTCTGCGGTACGCTCTTCAACCCGTTTCTCAAGTTCATAGTGGGCTTTCTGTAGCCCTGTCTCTGCCCGTTTGCGCTCGTTAATTTCTCTTGATATGCTTTTTATCGTGTCGTTTGTTACTTTTTTCAGTGATTCCAACAGTTCTACCTGAGATTTTCCAGCAACCCTCGCGCGTAAGTCGCCGATGGATACTTTGTGCAATACATCAAAATGCTCGGCAAGACCCATAGCAAATTCGTGAGACTGGTCAACAATTTCGCCGATTTCTTCAGCGGTTAGATTAACAATATGTTTTAATTTGCTAATCAACTCAACTTTTGACGTATCGGGTATCCTTACTGTAGGGTCTCCTGAGGAGATCTTTTTTAATGCCTCAAAGACCTCGGATAGACCTATGGCTAATTCCAGACCGATGCTCTCTAACTCCTTGTCCCTATCATTTACAATATTCCTGAATTCTTCTATTTGTTTATTGACAACCTTAAGAGTCTCTGT
>Ga0154626_1025_pt3 | contig 23025 bp, 19 predicted proteins | sample Rifle2008BG13ft_FD_116055 | JGI IMG/M metagenome (GOLD analysis project Ga0154626, IMG submission 116055) | Nitrospirae bacterium RBG_13_41_22 | reverse complement strand
TCCTTCCATCCTATCATCTACATTAGGAATGTGCGGCAAAAGAAATGAACGACTCATCAATCTATGTAAAATATTAAATGCTGATACACTCTATGATGCACAAGGAGCAAAAGAAATACTTGATTTCGATGCTTTTAACAAAAACGGTATAAGATTAATATTTCAAGAATATGCCCATCCTACATATAGGCAATTGCATGGTGAATTCATTTCACATCTTTCAGCTCTCGATTTGCTGTTTAATGAAGGGGAGCAATCTCTGGAGATTATACTTTCTGGAGGTCTTTCCAGATATTAATTGTTAAGCCATGAGGAGATTTAATAATAAAGAGATCAACTTGGAAACAAAAAGGCTTACTCTTCGTGTTTTGCGGCTCAAGGATGTTACTCTTCATTATGTAAATGGAATTAATGATACTCAAGTGAATAGATATCTACTAATGGAGAATAAAGGAAAACAGACGATGGAATCCGTCGAGAACTACGTGCGCTTTAATCTCAATTCACCCAGTGATATCTTGTTTGGTATATTTTTGAAAAATAATAATAGACACATTGGCAATGTAAGGTTATCAGGAATTTCATACTTCCACTACTTCAGCAATATAGGAATATGTATATTTGATAAGAAATATTGGGGGAAAAGCAATGCAAAGGAAGTGTTAGATCGTGTTGTACACTTTGCTTTCAATGATATGGGATTGCATTATCTTGAGGCCGGTGTATTCAACGAGAATAAGGCATCATGCAAACTCTTCTTAAGTTCCGGATTTAAAATCCGCTCCTCATATGGAGATAAATTAAGACTCAAGGATAATTTTGTAAAGGTTACCATTTTCTTCATTACTAACCCAAATTTTAATTATCGCAGGTTAAAAAATATTTAGAAATGGATATTGTATTTGAAGCACCAAAAAAAAGGCATAAATGGCTAATAAAAATATACCTTACTTTCGGTTGCAAAGTCTGGATTATCGAACCTTTTCATGCATATCATCACAAAAGAGTAATTAGATTTTTTCCGCCTCATTTGCCTTCATATGTAGAAGAATTAATCGAGAGTGGGAAGATTTTGGTTTTGAAGGCTGATGAAATCAATGCAAGGGAGATATACCCATTATCTGCCGATAAGGCTGTCGATGTTATCGAATCTGTTTTTCCTCAATATCGAAAGAAGTATAAAGATATTTTTAGTTATGTTTCCAATACCTTAAAATCACCTATAGCTGAGAATGTATTTCGGATCAATTTATGTAACAGGCTGGCGGAGTTCTATTCAATGAACATTCTCCTGCGTCGTATTGAGAAACGTCTTGCTCCAGGCCCCATATTTGTCTATCCTGATATGAATTTGTACTCCTACCTTTTTATAAAAAATCTTCTTTTAGAAAGTAATCAGGAGTTTTATGAACATTCAGGCATTCGATTTTCCATTCAAGCCTATGTAAAAAGTTATTGGGAAAGACTGGAACAAAATCTGATTTCTACGGCTAAGGTATTGGCACAAACATTAGCCAGCGGCCTTCTCGGAAGACATCAATCCTTTACTAAAGAGAAAAAGAAATTTTCTTACGGTATGACAGTTGTGAGTCCAAGACAATTACAGGACAACAAACGAGGGCCTGATTTTATTATTGACAACAAAGAAATCTTAGGAAGCGAGGTTGTTTATTTTCCGCTTATACCCCTAAACACAAACCAAGAAAGAATATTAGCAAAAATGCCAGGCGAAGTTTATCACTTGCCAAAAGCAAGGGTTTTTTCTAATTACAATCAATGGAAAAGACTTTTTTCCCTTTCTTTGAAACAAAATCTTTTAAGAAATGGCGAGGAGTTGATGTCGGCTTCTAATGCCCTTTTGAATTACTTTAGGTGGCAAAAAGTAATGGAAAATTTGTCTATCCGACATTTTATTACTCATGGCGATTTTGGAATAGGCCATGTAGGAAGAAACCTCGCTTTAAATCAAGCGGGTGTTCAAACCTGGTACTTCACAGACTCTGCAAATCTTGGAGTCAACTTAGAAAAAGGAGAAAAACGTGGCACACGTCATCCGTTTTGGTCATATCTTTATTACGACCATTTAGTGACTTGGGATGCCAGTATAGCCCAATATTATAAGGAGCATCCCGGATCTTTCAAGGAGACCCATATTGTGGGGTGCCTTTGGAGCGAACATATTCAAGAGACAAATATAACTAAAAAACAGATGGTTTCAGACAATTTTAATAATTTAGATAACTTTTATGTACTGTCTTGCTTTGATTCGACCTATTCGAAGAACGGCCTCACTTCTTATGAGGAGGGGATTGCCTTTGCGGAGCATCTCCTCAGGTTGATAGATGAATGTCCGGATATTTATATAATTCTGAAAGAGAAAAAAGACCGTAGCATCCATTACACTTTAGACCCCGTACTCGGTCCAAAGCTTCTCGAAATGTATAATAAAATGGAATCTCATCCAAGGATTACTATCTGTTCAAACCAGGTAGATGCTTCAGAACTTATTTCAGTATCTGATGTGGTGGTTTCTTTTCCTTTCACCTCAACGACTTTTGAAGCCCTGAGCACAAACAAACCGGGAATCTGGCATGACCCCATGGGCTATTACATGGATACACCCTACGCAAAAGTCGGTGGGGTGACCACCCACAGCTATCAAGAACTGAAATCAAAAGTATTGGAAATTAAACAGATGAAACCCGGAACATATCAAAATCCTATTCAATTAGATTCACCTTTGATGGATCCTTATCGAGATGGAAAAGCTATTGGAAGATTCAGAGAGCTGTTTGTAAATAGCAAATTAAAATAGAGAGAAAATTATATAGACAAAACTGACTGAAAAGTGAGGTGTCTCTAAAATGCTGAAGATTCCTAATATTTCTGTTTATATCCCAGTTTTTAACTATGCGCGCTATATAGAAAAAGCCATACAGAGTGTCTTAAACCAGACTTTCAAAGACTGGGAGTTAATAGTTATTAATGATGGTTCTACCGATGGGACGGAGGAAATCCTGAGAAAATACGAGTCCCATGACAAAGTTACCGTAGTTAATCAGGAAAATAAAGGTTTGACAAAAAGTTGTAATATAGCCCTAAGACTTGCAAACGGCGAATATGTTATGCGCTTGGACGGCGATGATTACCTTGATGAAAATGCATTGCTCGTGATGACTCATTTCCTCGATGAAAATCCTGAAATAGGTCTAGTTTATCCTGACTATTATCTTATAGATGAACATGACGAAGTCCTGTCTATTGAACGAAGGGAGAAAATCAGCAGTGATGAATGGGTACTGCTGGATATACCTCCTCACGGCGCTTGCACCATGTTCAGAAAGCACATATTACAAGAACTTGGAGAATATGATGAGGAGATTGTTTGTCAAGACGGGTATGATATGTGGATCAGATTTATTGAAAATTATAAAGCCGATAATATAAATCTCCCGCTGTTTTACTACCGCCAGCACAGTGGCAGCCTGACAAAGAATCATGAAAGGATTCTAGATACAAGACAGAAGATAAAGAGGAAACATGCGGAATTGAAAAGGAAGCGTCTTAAGGCATCAAAGATTAAACGTGTTGCAATAATTCCTGCACGCACTCATACTAATATTATGCCCAAATTGGCATTACAGGAGTGTGCAGGACAACCTTTAATTAATTATACAATTGATGAAGCCATAAAATCCGCCTCTTTTAATAGCATTGTGGTTGTGTCAGAGGATGACGAAATTCTCCATCACACAGAAAATAATTATAAAAAAGATGTCCTCACGGTTACAAGACCTTTGGAGTATGGCAGAAGAAATACAGGTATTGAAAAAACCGTGCAACTCGTGCTTGACGTGTTAAAAAAAAATAAAGGAGAAGAATATGAGGAGGGCATGCTTATATTTATAGAGTCGCCTTTGAAAAAGAGCAAACATATTTTAAAAGCAATAGATACCATGTATATTTTTGAAACGGACAGTGTTATTTCTCTGTGTGAGACAAATAGTCCTTATTATATCCGTAACAATAACAGCCTCGAGAGGATAGGTAATCAGGAGCAATTCAGGCTGGAACGAAATACAATCTATCGTGGGAACGGTGCTTTGTTCTTATTCAAGATAAAAAACCTGGCTAAAGGGGCAATTTTTGGTGAAAAGATTGGGCACATCATAATGTTGAAGGAAGAGAGCATAAACATTAATTCGCCTTTTGACTATAAAATTGCAGAATTTCTGATAAAAGAAAGGAATATATCTTTGCCTTCCAATACGTAATAAATTGTGTCTCCCCAAGCGGCCAAATAATTAAATGCGAAAGAAAACGAACATAATAGTATGCGTGTACGGAATGTGGGGCTCAATAGAATGGATACTGCCTGCCTGTAAGTACCTAAATGACCACTATGATAACGTTAAAATTGTTTTTTTGATCCTAAGAGAACGCAAGAATGAAATATTTAAAGACAACCATGAACTCGAAGGCTTGACTATAGAGGTCTCCTCCAAAGAGTGCGTTGATTTATATCATTTTTTGCCCGGTTGGGTAGTTTACTCTTTAAACTTTATGGGGTGGCTCGGAAGAAAAATGCCGGGTGTGCTTTCCCGTCTTTCCCGTAAAGCTCATCCGCACTGGTTTAAATTGAACTGGCATATTTTCGGCACAAAAAGATTTCGGAGGTGGATTGACAAAATTCAACCCACGCTTGCTTTAATGGACAGTGACGGCTATGGCGTTTTTCGCGAATTAAAAAGAAAAGAGATAAATATTGGTTTTTTCCTTACATCACCTTCTTTTGCATTTTCGCCAATTGTATGGGTTGACAAGGATAAACGGCGTCTTATGTATTTACATTCACCTTTTGATTTTTTTCTTGTAGACACTAAATGGGCTGCAGATTTTTTTAAAGGCATTGCCGGGGAAAGACCAGTTTTTGAAGTGGGGTGTCCAAAATTTGATACTTTCTGGATAAACTATTTGAAAGAGAAATCAGATTTTGGTCTGAATGATTCCCGGGAACATGATTTCAAGCATATACTTGTTTTGTTAAAAAATGAATCCTCAATTATTTTTAAATATATCGATTTTAGAGAAGCTCTTGCTGAGATCATAGATTCTTGTTTAAAAATAAAAAATGTCCATTTAACATTAAAACCACATCCCAGACAGAACATGATTTTACTAAAGGAGATTGTAAGTCAATATCCAGGGGGAAGAATAACGGTAAGCAATGAGCCATCATTCGTCCTTATCAATAAGTCTGACCTCATTATTGCTTTTCCGAACGGTGTTATCATAGATGCATTAATCTTACGACGTCCTGTCGTAGAATATTTTGACTACATTAAGCTAAATAGAATCCTTAAGGATGAATTCGGACAGATCCCTACCGGAATTCTCGGTGGAATGAGTTATCTTGATATAAACGGAAGTCTCACCTCTGTTTTTAGAGGTCTGGGCTTGGTGCTTGAGGCTAACAAACAGGACGAATTAGAACCATTGATAATAAAACTTATTAATAGCGATGTTAGTCCAGAGGTAAAGGACATCCGAAATATATTCCCTGATGATGGTTCTAAAAGGGCTGCTGAAACTATTTTATCAATGGCGCATTATGATAAAAGTAAGTTTTATAGGTTAATAATTTAATTATTTACGAGTAGGAGAATTTAAATGAAGGTTTTGCTGGTTTATTTCAATACCGCTGCAAGGGCATCTTTCCCTTTGGGATTGTCAGTGCTGGCAAATTATATCAAGGCAAAGGGTCATACAGTAGAGGTGTTCGATACCACGTTTTACAAAGAGTTTCTTAAATACAAAAGGGACCATCATCGCGAGAAATTCGGATTTTATAAGACGGTAGAGAATCCTATAGAGATAAAATATAATGAGACTCCTTTGGATGAAGAATTAAAGAAAATAATAGAAATGTTCAGCCCCGATATTATTGGGTTGTCGATTCTTTCAGCACATTTCCAGTTTTCGCGCACTATCTCAAGGTTTATCAAGAAACATTTTCCCTTGATCCCGGTAATAGTAGGTGGGCTTCATCCAACACTGGCACCTGATGAGACTATAAGTGACTTTTCGGTTGATATGATATGCGTTGGAGAAGGTGAATACCCCTTTTCAGAACTTCTTGACAAAATGGGAAGTGGAGAAGATATCACAGGAATAAAGGGTATATGGGTTAAACAGAACGGTCGAATATTTAAAAATGGAATGGGTCTATTGACCGATATAAAAGACCTCCCGATAAATGATTGGGATTTATTTCCCCGGCAGCACCTTTACTCGCCCTTAGACGGTCACATGTATCGCATAGGGTCTGTTGAGTTCAGTAGGGGTTGCCCTTATTCATGTGCATACTGTTCTATTAATTATCTCAGGGATATGGTACGCCCGCAAAAGTATTTGCGCCGGAAGTCAGTAGAAAGGTCTATTGAAGAACTCATCTATCTGAAAAATACATATAATATAGAGATGTTTTATTTTCTCGATGAAACATTTTTATCTTCTGACATAAGCAATTTGAGAACGTTTGCTGATGAGTACAAAATAAATGTAGGAGTTCCATTTTATGGTATGACACATCCCTTATCGGTTACTGACGAAAAAGTTAAGCTTCTTAAGCAAATGGGATGTTATCTTATGACGATTGGTATCGAATGTGGAAATGATAATTTCAGGAAAAATGTTTTGAACAGGACGGTTTCTACAAAAAAAATTATTGAGGCATTTGAGATATTCCGCAGACACGGTATTTACGCTTCGGCATTTGGCATGTTAGGGCTCCCGTATGAAACCAGACAACTTGTTTTTGAAACTATTGAATTGTTTCGTAGGTGCCAACCCCGTACATACGCTGTAGGTATATATAAACCTTTTATTGGTTCTCACCTGAGGGATATTTGTATTAAGGAAGGCTTCTTTGACCCTTCTAATGATAATTATATTTATCCCGACTATACATCAGTATTAAACATGCCACAGTTTCCAAAAGGAGAGATTGAGGGGATGTACAAAACTTTCTATCTTTATACGAAGCTCCCAAAGGAAAAATTTCCCCTTATAATGCAGGCTGAAAGTGATGATGAAATTCTCGAAAATCTTGTAAACGAATGCAGGTTAAAAATTGATTGAATTCCTACTCAAAAATGTCTTCTTCACAAGTCTATAATAATCAAATAGCATACATTATTGGAGGAAATATGAGTTTTCCAAAAAGACATCAAAAATATTTAAATATTTTGCAGGAGAAGACAAATGATATACCGAGGAGCAAGATGTGGAGTGATCTTTCCCCCGAATTTTTAACTGAAATAGTCGATGGAAAGCCGATAATGCCTACCTTTAGACAAAAAAAGTATTTTGTAATTTTTGGAAAGGACAGCGGCATAACCTTTCGCGACATAAGGCGGTATAGGGCAGTTAGGTTTTTAGAATCTCTTGTTCTTAGATTCAAGAGGCGCATAATGGATAAGGACTTACAGTGGCGAATAATTTTTAACGAATTAGGATATTACAATTTAAAGACCAAATATCACCTCTATGACCATCCCTTATTTGGAAAGGAGAGGTGTGTACACGGAGTTGTCCTTTATCTTCAATGGCACAACTATTGCGTTCTATATCCTTTCATAAAAGATATCAAAAACATGAAATACCTTGAGATTGGTGCGGGGTCAGGATTGCTATCTATGTTTCTCCACCACGACTTAGGAGCAAAAGTTGTCATTGTTGACCTGCCGGAAATGATAAGTTACTCATCTGGATGTGTATATCAAATGTTTCCCGAAGCAAATATTTTACTGCCAAATGAAGTAAAAAGCGATGTCAAATACGAAGATTACGATTTTGTCTTTTTATTACCTAACCAGACCAGCTATCTGCCTAAAGATTATTTTGATTTGACTGTTAACTGCCAATCAATGGGCGAAATGAGAAAAGAAGAGATAGATAAATATTTTATGGTAATTCAGGATGTTGTAAAAAACGGCGGCTATTTCTTTTGTTCCAATAGATTGAGAAAAAACCCAGAACAAATTCCTACAACGGATACTATTACTCCTCTTATGGCTGAAATACCAGGAACAAATCATTTTTTCAAATATCCTTGGAATAGAAAAAACGAAGATGTATTAATAGACATACATCATTATCGACTGAACTGGCTAAAGGAATCGCCTTTAACTATTGAAAGGCTTCAGAAGATTGTAAAGTAAATATAAACATGAAGAAAATATACATAGGGGGATTAGCAGTTTCTGGCAAAGGCTTAATGAAGCAACTGCTTGATGGGCATTCGCAGCTTTGTATAATACCTTTTCAGGGATTTATACTTAAGTGGCTCGTAGGATATGATTTCGGCCAGCTCGAGAATGACTCGAAGTTATTGAATCCGTATAGAGGGAGTTATTATGAGAGTCTTCCTTTTTTTACTGTTAAAGATAACGGTAGGACATACCGGGTAACTTTTGATGAATTTATCCGGAACATTTATTATTATTATGACCTCTACGCAGCTTATCGCGCTAAACGAATCTGGGGTGTTGCTGCTGCTGGAGTAGATATTTCTGTCGATTTTATCTTTGACTATTTTTCCTATGAGCAGGAGTGGTTTGAGAGGTTATTCGAAAAGCATGCCGATGTTTCAACAGAGGAATTTCTCGATATTATATATTTATGTTTTATCAATAATTGGAAAAACAGCTATGTCGAACGAGATTCAGAGTATGCTATAGCAACACCCCTCCAAAACGGTATTAATCCGATTCACTGGATTCTAAAAAATACAATAAATACGAAAATGTTGTTGATGGAACGTGACTGTGTGGGATTCAGTTATGCTTTGGCAAAAAAAGATTCACTGTATTTTAACAAGCCGCTTAATTCTCAATTGTTCAGTCTATCTTATGTAAATACTCTGAAAGAATATAGGGATTTTATTCACAGCCCCGCTATCAGCGATGATCCTCGTGTCATGGTAGTGGATTTTGAGAAGCTTGTATTAGATACGAGGAAAACTATGTCCAAGGTAGCAGACTTCTTAGGCATTGCTTTCAAGGATGTTTTGACTATTGCGACGTTGAACAAAATCCCTCTGGAGACGGAGAATAGGAAGTTTACGGGCATGATCCAAGAGGATCCCTACAAGGCAATACCTCCTGATGCAATAGAATTTTTGAGATATCTCTACGGTGCACGCTCAACAAAACCCCCTAAAATAAAAACAATGATTTACGGGATAAGAGCTTTTAAGCTGATAATGGCGTATAACGTGAAGAGATTCTGGCAGCGTTTTAAAAAAATACTGTTGATCCTCCACAGAAGATTTATTAAAAAGGGTTAATTATGCACAAAATTATATTGGGTGTTATACCAGCAAGGGGTGGTTCAAAGAGTATTCGCAGAAAGAATATAAAAACGATTTGCGGCAAACCCTTAATACAATATATTTTTGAAGCGTCGCAACAGTCAAGATATATTACAAGATTAATTTTATCAACCGAAGATGAAGAAATAGCTACTGTAGGTAAATCCATTGGCATGGAAGTTCCTTTTGAGAGACCAAAAGAACTCGCAGAGGATGATGTGCCAGAAATATACGTAATTAAGCACGCATTAAGATATTTTGATGAAGTCGGCTTTAAAGCAGATGCTGTGATTTTGTTACACCCTACAAATCCATTTACAAGAACCCAGACAATTGATAAGGCCATTGAGTTATGGCTTGAAACAGGATGTGATAGCGTTACGACAATAGCTGAAATTACCCGTGGTCATCCCTATATAACCAAACGGCTGAAGGAAGGGAATGTAATCGAGAATTTCTGTCCTATCCCGGAAGGGGTAAAGATACACAGACGTCAGGATAGGGAAAAGGCATATTATTTGACCGGTACGTTATATTTGAGAAATCGTTCACTTATAGAGGCTGAAAATATGGATAGTCATTATTTAGGTAAGGATTCAAGGGCGATTGTAGTTGATGAAATAGAAGCCATAGATATCAATACGGTCTTTGATTTCGAGCTGGCTGACTGGCTTATGACTAATAGGATGGAAGACAAATGATGAAGATATTGTTCTGCAATCCTAAAAATTCTCAGGGTACAACCCATTCAAGAAAGGGAATGTATGTGCCTTTGGGAATTCTTTCGATTTCCACTGTTCTGAAGGAGAAATTCAAAGACAGTATTGATATAACGGTATATGATGAAGATGTTGAAGATGCTGACTTAACGTCATTTCATAATTTTGATTTAATCGGTTTTTATGCAACAACTTTTAATTATCATACATGTGTGGAATATGCTTCTCATGCCAGAAATAGCGGTGTCAAGACAGTTCTCGGAGGCCCTCATCCAACAGTTCTCGGAGGGAATATAATGCGTAATCAAGATTGTTTTGATTTTATAATACGGTCTGAGGCAGAAATTCCAATGGTGCGCCTGGTGGAAATCCTGTTAAACAACCGGTCTCGGTTCGAAGATATCCCCAATTTGGTATATAAAGAAAATGGAAACGTTCTCTGCAGTCCTTTGGTATGTGAAAATAATTTGAAAGACTTGCCTATTACTTCAAGGGATTTTGTCCCTGTTAATTTATATATTCAAAATTTTAGAAAACTTTACTCTGATAAGATAACTATCCGCCCAGGTTCTATATATTCCAGCAAAGGGTGTTCCTGGAGAGACAAAACAGGGGGGTGTGTTTTCTGCGCACGTCTTGAAAAAGGCGTAAAGTTCAGGGATATAGATCAGATCTGGGATGAGATTAAATTGCTCCATGATAAATACAGGGTAAATTCAATATGGGATATATCAGATGATAATTTGAATAATATAAAATGGTTTACGGATTTTGTCAGAAAAAGGCCTGATGATTGCAGGAATTTGAGCTTTTTTATTTACAGTAGGGTTAATTTTATAAAGGAAAATATTATGGATTACCTGAGCGCCCTGAATGTGAAGGAGGTCTTTTTAGGTGTGGAAAGCGGGGATAATGACCTTCTGAGAAGCTCTTTTAAGGGACAGACTGTCACAACCATTTTACGTGCTGTCAAGACTTTGAAAAATCATAACATTAAATATTTCCCGAGTTTTATCCTCGGGCTCCCGGGTGAAACCGTAAAGAGTATGGAGAATACGCAGCGGTTATGCAAGCAACTGGCAGACTTAGGCGGTCTTGACAGGCTTGGATGTACAATACTTCAGCCTATTCCGGGTTCTCGTGCATACGATAAGATATTAAGAGAGACAGAGCACGGAAATGAATTGGCTCAGTTAGATGATATTGACCTGTCTTTTCTTGAAAAATACTGGATAGATCATTTCACTGACGTCGACTATGAGACTGTGGTTGAGTACAGGAATAAAATCAATCAAACTATGAAAGGATGCTTGGTATTCGGCGGCAGAGATAGCAATAGGTGAAACTGTTTTTTATCCGCACATTTAATGACGTAGATCATATAGTACCCATAGTATATAAACTGGCAGAATACCGAGAAAGAACAATATGGGTACTTTGTCTGAACCCTTCCTTTGATATCGAAAATGATTTCCGCTTGAAATTCTTAGAGGAAAAATTCGATAACATAAAAATCGACCATATTCATTTTTTTGCAGAAAGTAATTATGCTCAAGTCCCTGAAGATCTTATAAATCAACCCTTCTTGACCGATGACCCGGCAAGGAAACTCCTGAAAGAGTTAGATGCAACTGTGTTGGTTTTTGATTACCTTATCGACTCCTCACAGTTTATGGCAGATTCTTTAATAAATGCAGCAAAGCAACTGAGCATCACAACAATTGGTGTCCCCCCCGGTCTTCCCATCTTTTCAGAAGGTTATAGGCCGGATATTGATTTCTATAAAAGAGAGGTAATAACCGAACTCGACTATAACATCGTTCCACACCATATCGATGCTGATTATCGAATACATCATGGTTTTAACGGCGAGAGAATAAGAGTGCTTGGCAGTGCAAGGTTCTGTAAAGAATGGAGAAGTATACTTTATAACATTCTTCCTACTGATATGTTGCCAGATAGTGGTAATGGAAAAAGACTTAAGGTTGTCTACATGGAACGGGGTGCAGATTTGCACGGGAAATATAGAGGGGTGATAGAAAAGACAATAGTAAAAATTAGCCATCTTGATTTTGTGCATTTCATAATCAAACCACATACCAGGGCAGGGAAAGTTCATTTTAAGGGAATCCCTGATTCTGTTGAGATTGCCGGTAATATTAATTCTCTTAACCTTATTAAATGGGCAGATGTAGTGATTGGTACAAATTCCAGTATTTTGATTGAGGCATTATTGCAGGATAAGATTTTACTCTATCCGAAATATTTTCATAAGGATAAAATGATTTTTCATGATATGAATGCATGCTGGAGTGTTAATAATTACGGAGAATTAGAAGAAGCACTGAAAAATATATTTTCTGGTAATTATTCTAAGCCTTATACTAATCAGAATGTTGACCGCCTTATTGAAACAGTCGTTTATGGAGGGCAAAGAGATAGAGACGTTTTAGGAGAATATATAGAATTTATCCAGATTGCCGAGAATAAGGGTGTTATGAGAAGCAGTCAAAGGTTAGACAGAACAAGTGAAATATAAGGAATTCGGGTCATTTAAAAGAAAAATAAATTTTTGTAATGAACTTTTTGTCCGTTCCAAGAAGTTCAGTTTTGCCTGGTACCGTTTTAAGTGGAATTATTTCCCGATTTTAAATATCGTACCTGATTTTCCTCTTCACCTTGACATAGAAGTTACAGATGCATGTAATTTGCGGTGTATCATGTGTGTCCACGGAAGCGGTAAGAAGATAAAAACAGGCTTTATCGATATAGAATTCGCAAAGAGTATTATAAGGCAATCTTCAGAGGAAGGTGCATATTCTATAAAACTGAACTGGAGGGGTGAGCCTGCTTTGCATAAAGGGTTACCCGATTTAATATCATATGCGAAACAGAATGGCATCCAGGAAGTCCAGATAAACACAAATGGCCTACCTTTTATAGAGGATAGTATCCACAGGATTATTGACTCAGGCCTTGACAGGATTATATTTTCTGTTGACGGCAATTCTAAAGAGACATACGAAAAGATCAGGGTCGGAGGAGATTTTAAAAAATTGACAGAAAATATAGAAGGTTTCTTAAAAATCCGCAAAGAACTTAATAGAGTTAAACCATTTATCCGTGTACAGATGGTCAGGATGAAAGATAATAAACATGAGTTTAACGGCTTTTATAAAAGGTGGGAAAATAAAGTTGACGATATCAGGATAAGTGATGTTACAGACAGAGGGCAGGGAGATTATTTATGTGTCGGCGACCAGGTGGCTGTCGGGAGGCGGAAATGTCCCCAGCCCTGGCAGCGGATGGTTGTAAACAGGGAAGGACTCGTATTGCCGTGCTGTTCTGACTGGTATTGCAAACAGGTGATTGGAGATGCAAAAAAGGATTCTCTCAAGACAATCTGGAAAGGTACGAAAATGAGGGAGTTCCGCAAAATTGTAAGCGAAAAAAGACTGGATGAATTTGAACCTTGCAAATCTTGTTTCGTAAAGGAAAGCTACATCTGGAAATATAATGAGGGCAAAGGATAGTTAATATGAGTATACCGATACCAGATTTCACAAGAGATGGAAAGGTTCTAATTGTTGCAGAGGTTGCAAATGCACACCAAGGCAGTATGGAACAGGCCGAGAAATTGCTAAAGTCTGCTTCAGAAGTCGGTGCTGATGCCGTCAAATACCAAATGTTTACTGCAAATGAGCTTTGTGCTAAGACACACTCCCGTTACGAGCACTTTAAAAAGCTGGAATTATCGGGGAAAAAGATAAAAAGACTTTTTAATTTAGCGCGTGAAAATAAACTCCTTTTCTTTTGCGATGCCTTTGGAACGGAGAGTGCTGATTTTTTAATGTCCCTACCAGCAGATGGTATAAAAGTCCACAGTGCTGACCTTTCTAATATTCATTTGCTCCGGCGTCTTTCTGAATGGAACGGGATTATTCTGCTGTCCTGTGGGGGAGCCTCAGAAATAGAAATGTACAGAGCGCTTTCAATACTTAATCCAGATAAACAAGAGATAGTCCTTTTGCATGGATTTCAGGGTTTCCCGACTCCTCTTGAGGAAACTCATTTAAAGCGGATTGCTTATCTGGAAAAGACTTTCAATCTGCCAGTGGGATATATGGATCATGTAGATGCAGAAGATGAAATGGCATTTACACTGCCGCTTTTAGCTATTTCAGCTGGGGCTACAGTAATAGAAAAACATATAACACTTAACCGTTCATTAAAAGGGATTGACTATTACTCTTCCCTTAATCCTGATGAGATGAAAGAATTTGTGTATAATATTCGCAGGGCAGAAAAAGCCATGGGAACCTGTGACATACATTTTGGACCTGAAGAAAAAGAGTATCGGAAGAAAATGAAGAAACAGCTTGTTGCTTCTCGGGCAATTTCCGCAGGTAGTATTTTAAAAGAGCCTGATTTAACCTATAAAAGAGCAGAAGACACGTGCTACCCCCTGAACATTTCCCATACAATAGGGAGAAGGATTAAACAGAATATATCTCAGGAAGAGGTTATAAAACTGAGTTACTTGTCGTTGAAAGTGGGGATTCTAATAATTGCCCGTATGAATTCTTCCCGCCTCCCCGGGAAAGCACTCATCCCTATTTTAAACAAGCCTGCTATTTTATATTTAATTGAAAGAGCAAAACTCTGTAAGAGTGCTGATGTTATTTTGCTCTGTACGACAACAAATAAGGAGGATGACGCGCTGGCTGCTCTGGCAGCAGAAGAAGGGATAAAGTGCTATCGCGGCGAAGAGATTGATGTTTTAAAAAGGATACTCGGTGCCTGCGAGCAGGAACAACTTGATATTGCAGCGAGGATTACCGGTGATGACATTTTTCTTTCACCTTCTCATCTTGATGAGACAGTTTATCACTTGATGTCTACCAATTCTGATTATTGCCATAATAAAAGTCTTCCATCAGGGACAGAGTGTGAGGTTTTTACCGTGGAGTCTTTAAGGACCATTTATAATTTCGCCGAACATCCAGAGAATACAGAATATCTGACTTATTTTGTGGAGAATGAAAATTTTCAAAAATCCGAACTGCCTGTTTCACCTGAGTTCAGAAGGGATGTCAGTTTGACCCTTGACACCAGTGAAGATCTGGGGAAAATTACATTCTTACTAAGAAACATCTACCGTCAAAACTCTCCTTTCACCCAGGAAGAATTAATTCAGTTTATTGACAGATATCCGGATAAGTTCAAAACCATAGGTGAGGCAAGAGGCTATTCTCAACTGAAGGATTCACCAAACTGCCGGCTCAATTTCTGGAAAAGATAAGAGGGAGATCCCGATGATTAACGACAAGTTTAATTTTTTCGAAAGAGTTTTTATTGTTGCAGAGATTGGCGTAAATCACGAAGGAGATTTTTCTAAGGCAGTTGAGATGATTGAGCTAGCGGCTCAGGCAGGGGCCGATGCGGTTAAATTCCAGACATATATACCCGAGTTTTATGTTTCTTCTTCCCAGAAAGAGCGTCTGGAAAGAGTGAGAAAATTCACCCTCAGTTTTAGGCAATTCAGAAAACTTTCCGAAAAAGCAGGAGAAGAGAAGGTAGTCTTTTTTTCAACACCCCTTGATTTCGCGAGTCTTGAATTGGTGAACGAGCTTAGCCCGATAATTAAAATTTCCTCGGGAGACATTAATAACTATCCGTTTTTAGAGAAAGTTGCTGCTACGGGCAAAATAATCATTCTGTCAACAGGACTATCAACTGTAGAAGAAATTGAGAAAGCTTTAGATATAATTAATAAGAGCAATTATAGCATAATTCATGAACGGAAATTAATCCTTCTCCATTGTGTTGCGGCATATCCTGCCCCTGAAGAAGAGGTTAACCTTCTCTCTATCCAATACCTTCAAAATAGGTTTTCGGTTCCTGTTGGATATTCTGACCATACCGAGGGAATTCTTGCGTGCCAGGCCGCTGTTGCACTGGGTGCCTGCGTTATTGAAAAGCATTTTACATATCGAAAAGAGGGCCAGTCTTTCCATGACCATCACCTGTCTGCTGACCCCAAGGAATTCAGAGAGTTGGTATCCGCTATCAGGCGAATAGAAAAGATGCGTGGGGTCTCTGATAAATCGCCAATGCCGTCTGAGATGCCTTTTAAAAGTCACATCCGCCGCTCTCTGGCTGCAGCACGTGACCTTAATCCGGGGGATATTCTGGGCAAAAAAGATATATGTTATTTGAAACCTGCTGCCGGTATCCCTATTGATGACTTTAATTCTGCCCTGGGTAAGAGGGTGAAAAAGAAAATTCCCCAAGGGGAAATAATCTCAAAAGAGGACATTGCTGGCTTTGATGAGGACTAAACCACGAAACAGTGATACGGGCTTAATCAGCAAACTTGCCACGCTGTTTTCAATTTTTAATGTCTATAAATACTTAGCACTGGTACTTCTGATTGTTATGATGGCTGCTGCATTAAGTGAATCCCTCGGTCTTGGCATGGTGATGCCTTTTCTGGAGATTGTTATAAAAAAAGGGGGCGGTTCAGATAATTCCTTAAAATACCTGTATCCAGTTTTTAAATATTTTCCTGAGCACTATAGATTAATGATAGTCATTATTTTATTAGGATTATTTATGCTTTTGAAGAATGTTCTTGATATTCTTAAAATATGGCTTTCCTTTAAATTCATATTTAGATATCGAGAACTCTGGATGAGTAAAATCATGAAAAAATATATGCACGCCGAGTATCTTTCCCTTATATCACAGAAACAGGGCACGTTGTTGAATAACCTGCTGACCGAACCTGCCATAGCTTCAAAATCTCTTCAGCAGATTATAGGATTTTTGTCAAGTTGCATTCAATCTGTGTTTTTGTATGGCTTAATATTTTTTATAAATTGGCGGATTACTCTTATAATAACTATTACTGCTGCCGTGGTGATTTTTTTAACCCGAAAGATTACATACAATTATTCGCTGGGTGTGGGCAGGAAGCGCCTTGCCCTGTCCCAGGAATTGAATTCAATCGGGGCAGAAAATATTAATGCAATCAGACAGATAAAAATATTCTCTCTGGAGAATCAGGTCTCAGCGAAGTTCTCGCGCAAGCTGAATGACCTGATGCGGATGCTGTTAAAGTTTAGAGTCATAAATAATATTCCGATGCTAGTCACTGAAAGCATTATGATTACCGGATTTGTTATCGTATTATTGTACCTGCAGTATATCAGTCAAACGTCGCTGTCATCCATTATTCCTACATTAACGCTTTTCCTCCTAATATCACGGAGATTTTTCCCTATTATTGCCAACCTTTATGCTGAGAGGATGGATATTCTTACCTATTATCCTTCGATGAAACTTGTCTATAATTTATACAAGTTTGATGAGGACTTTGAGGAATTGGATAAGGGGGGAAACATCGATAGAATCGCGGGAGATATTGTTTTTGATTGTGTTTCTTTCAGCTACTCATCAGCAAACCCCGTTTTTGAAAAGCTTTGCCTTGAGATTCCAAAAGGTAAAATCACTGCAATTGTCGGGCCTTCCGGTGCCGGGAAATCAACAATTGTTGATCTGCTGAGCGGATTTTTAAAAAGCTACGAGGGGAAAATTCTGGTAAATGGAATAAATTTAAAGGATGTCAGCCTGCTGTCATGGCGAAAGCTTGTCGGATATATAAGTCAGGATACAGTTCTTTTTAATGCATCAGTAAAAGATAATATTTTAGTCGGGAAGCCTGGCGCCTCGGAGGGGGAGATAATAATCGCTGCTGAGAAAGCTCTGGCCGACGAATTTATAAAAAAGTTGCCAATGAAATATGACACTATTATTGGGGAAAGGGGGTTGATGATATCAGGTGGAGAAAGGCAGAGGATAGCCATAGCGAGGGCGCTTATACGGGATCCAGAATTACTGATATTTGACGAAGCAACAAGTGCGTTAGACCAGGAATCCGAAAGGCTTATCCAGAAGTCTATTAATGGCCTGGTAGGGGAGAAAACCATTATAATAATTGCCCACCGCCTGACCACGGTTAAGAACGCTTTTAGGATAATAGTCCTGGATAAGGGGAAAATAGTTGAGACCGGAGTGCATGACGAACTTATAAAGGCAGAAGGTGTGTATTGGAGGCTTGCGCAGGGCAGCTTGGCAAATAAATGAAACTTCGCTACTGCTCAAATTGGATCATGCTGTTGTAGTAGGGGAACTCCCAGATATTCACATATTATATTGGCCTCATCCATGGAGACACAGCAGGATTAAGGAAAATTCATTTTTTGATTATGATTTCAAAAATGTAACTATGGATTCCACTTTGGCCGATTCTTACAAACTCCATAAGTCTAACCCTAATTTTCAGAATTTACCGCATAATGTATTGCCTGAGCTGGATCGATATGTAAATTTATATAATGCAGTGGATGGAGTGATATGTACGCTCAAAACGGTAATGGTTGAGGCGGCTATTATGGGTATTCCTGTATTGGCTATCGCATTCAGCGATGGTATTCATAGCCTCACGATGGACACTCTAATAAAAAATAAGCATTTAAACGGTATGAGTGATAAATGACCTGGAAAGTTTTAGTTACTGCTCCTTATATTCAACCCGTAATAGATAACTATCGAGTAACCTTTGAAAAGAATAATATCGAGTTAGTTATATCTCCGGTCAATGAGAGGTTGACAGAAGGCGAACTTTTGAAATGGATAGAAGACGTTGATGGGGTAATTTGCGGCGATGATCAATTTACAAAAAAGGTATTAAGAGCGGCCAAGCGCTTAAAGGTAATTTCGAAGTGGGGAACGGGGATTGATTCTATTGACAAGGATGAAGCTGAAAAACTAGGTATTTTGGTATGCAACACGCCAAAGGCCTTTACGGATCCAGTTGCTGACACAGTTTTGGGTTACATACTGAGTTTTGCCCGACAGATTCCATGGGCGGACAAAGAAATGCGCTCTGGGAAATGGGAAAAGCGAAGCTGTATTGCTCTAAGGAATAAGGTTTTGGGTGTTATAGGTGTTGGCAACATTGGAAAGGCTGTCATACGAAGGGCCAAAGGGTTTGGAATGCAAGTACTGGGGAATGACATAAAGCAAATTTCTCAAGATTTTATAAAAGAAACAGGAACATTAATGCTTACATTGGATAAACTTCTTCATGAAGCGTATTTCATTAGCATAGACTGCGATCTCAATCCAACGAGTTACCATCTCATCGGAAAGCGGGAATTTAGCTTGATGAAGCCTGTGGCCTACCTGATCAACACGGCCAGAGGACCGATTTTGGATGAGGAAGCCTTAATATGGGCTTTGGAAAACAAAGTTATTGCGGGAGCTGCTCTCGACGTTTTTGAAGCTGAACCGCTCCCGGAGGATAGTCCGCTGAAGCAGTTTGAAAATTGTCTTATGTCTCCTCATAACGCCAATAGCAGTCCCGAGGCTTGGCAGCGCGTGCATGAAAAAACGATAAAAAACCTTCTCAATGGGCTCAAAAGCAGGGGTTAATTCGGATTCGTTAAGGTAAAGGGGGAAAAAGTTTGTTTATAATAAGGTTTTGTTGAAAGGGCCAAGGCAATTATGTTCTTTCTTCTATCGTATCCCCTGGGGATAAAGACCCCTCTCTTCGGAATGAATCCTCCCAATGTCTTCAAAAAAATTGAGAGTATAAAAAAGGGAGATCATTGTAATTCAACCCTAATAACCTTCTTCAGTCATAATGGAACACACATTGATACACCTCACCATTTTGATGAGAAGGGGAAGAAAATCGTTGATTATGAGATTGAAGATTTTATTTTTGAAAGCCCCCGACTTATCGAAATCCCTAAGGAAGAAGACGAAGCGATTGGGATCGGTGACATGTTAGAGAATGAATCAGAAATTCAAACCTGCGATCTGCTTCTCATTAGGACTGGGTTTTATAAAAAAAGGGGTAAAAAGAGCTATGTCAAAAGCAATCCATGGATTGATAATAACGCGGCAATTTTTCTTCGTAAACAGCCCAATTTGAAAGCCATTGGCATCGATGCGATTTCCGTCTCTTCTTTCTACCACTTAGATATCGGGGAAGAGACCCATCGGATCTTGCTCGTGAAGGATTTACATCTCCCTGAGCCGAAATTGATAATTGAAGACATGAAGTTGTCTGTTAATCTAAAGGGTGTGAAACGAGTCTTTGTGATTCCTTTATTTATGGATGGAGCTGATGGTGCTCCTTGCACCGTTTTTGCAGAGGTCAAATGTGAGTAAGGTTGAGACATCCATTGTAATAAGGACGTTCAATGAGGAAAAACATATAGGACGTCTTCTTGATTCAATTCTGAATCAAAATTACAGTAACTGGGAAACCATTATTGTTGATTCGGGATCCACCGATGGAACCTTAGACATCGCAAAAAATTATCCAACGCAAATCGTTAAGATCGCCCCGAAAGACTTTTCCTTTGGACGATCTTTGAATGAGGGTTGTCGATGTGCCAAGGGGGATTATGTTGTCTTTGCGAGTGCCCATACGTATCCGGTTGATAATACATGGCTCCATAAGATAGTCAGCCCATTCGAAGATCCAAAGATTGGCATGGTCTATGGACGCCACATTGAGATGGATACCACCAAGTTATCCGAAGAGAGAGATTTCAGAACTATTTTCGGAACAAAGTCAAAGATCCTGGTGGAAGAAGCCTTTGGGAATAATGCGAATGCTGCAATACGGATGGCGTTGTGGAAAGAAATTCCTTATAGGGAGGATCTTTCAGGTCTTGAAGACATCGATTGGGCGAAGAAAATTCAAGCCAGAGGTTTTTATATCTATTACAAGGCAGATGCATGCCTAGTTCATATACATCAGGAAAAATATAGTCAGATCTACAATCGCTTTAAGAGGGAAGCTATTGCGTATAAAAATATTTTTCCAGACGCGGAATATCAACGAACAAGTGCAGCCCTTAATTTCCTTTTGCTGACCCCAAAGGACGTGATTTATGGCTTAAGTTCGCGGAAGTCACTACGAAAAATGGGTCAAATCATCCCCTATCGATTTGCTCAATGTAAGGGGACGTACGATGGTTTTAACCGCAGCCCCGGAATAACTGAAAAGATGAAACAGGATTTTTACTATCCTTCTATCAACAGGAGCGTGGTAATAATCAGTCCGAATCACCATTCTCTCAAGGAGGGTAGCCTTCCGTATTTGGAGGAAGACGAAGTCCTAATCAAAGTCGGATATGTAGGAGTTTGTTCGACCGACTTGGATGTTCTTGAGGAAAATCTTGATTATTACCGCTCGGGATGGGCGAAATACCCGGTTGTACCCGGGCATGAATTTTCGGGAACTGTTGTTCAAAAAGGATCCTCTGTCAAAGGGTTTCAGATCGATGATAAAGTCGTAGGCGAATGTATCATAGGATGCGGGACATGTGAATTTTGTAAAAGAGGTAATCCATTTGGATGTAAAGAGAGAAAGGAAGTGGGGGTTTTAAATTTCGATGGTGCTTATACGGAATACATGAAGATGCCCTCCAGGTTATTACATCGACTCGATCCAAGTTCCGAACTTGAGAAAGCTTGCCTTGTCGAGCCCCTTGCTGTTTGCATTAGGGGACTAAAAAAACTTTTAAATGAGGGAAATGAGTCACCAGAGAGTGTTGCGATCCTTGGTGCAGGGACGATAGGAAATCTCTGCGCTCAGCTATTAGCGCTGAAAGGATATCGTGCGACCGTATTTGATAAGAATAAGAAGAAGCTGGATCTGGTTCAAAGCAAGGTGATAAAGACACAATTGGGCATTTCTAGCCTTGAACGATTCAGATACATCGTGGAAGCCACCGGGGAAATTGGACCACTTAAAAAGGCCCTTCATGAAAGCATGACTGGGGCAAAAATATTGCTCCTCGGTCTTCCTTATGATAGCATCAATTTTAACTTCGAGGCTGTTGTCTCTTTTGATAAATCCATCATAGGGTCCGTAGGAAGTACCCGTGAAGAATTCATTGAGGCAATTCAAACATATGGAAAATTGAATCTGAAGGAATTTACAAAACATATTTTCACCCTCGATGAATATGCGGAGGCATGGGCAAAACAAAAGGAAGGCGATATCCTTAAGGCGATTATAAAAGTGCATTAGGTCCCTTTTAATAAAAGGTAAGGATTTTTTTTAAAGAATTTGGTGTAACAGATTTATGCCTTCTGTTTTAGGTCTATGGAAATGAGGAATTTTTGAAATGGAGAATAATATGACTCACCATGTGGAAATAATTGGAATCATTCCAGCACGGATGGCTTCGTCGCGCTTTCCCGGAAAGCCCATGGCCGGGATCATGGGAATTCCAATGATTGGTCATGTTTACTATAGAACGAAGAGGTGTAAATCCTTAGATGAAGTGTATGTTGCAACCTGTGATAAAGAGATAGCTGACTACATTGGATCCATTGATGGAAAGGCAGTTATGACGGTTGATACCCATGAAAGGGCTTCTGATAGAACAGCCGAGGCGATGTTAAAGATTGAGCGAGAGATAAACAAAAGAATTGATATTGTAGTGATGGTTCAAGGAGATGAACCTATGCTTTATCCGGAGATGATAGATAATTCCATTAAACCCATGTTAGAGGATGAAAGCATACAGGCCGTGAATCTTATGTCAAGTCTGAAATCGATAGAGGAGCAGGAAGACCCAAATGAAGTCAAAGTAGTAGTCGATTTGAATGGCTTTGCCCTTTACTTCTCAAGGGAACCAATTCCTTCACGGAAAAAAGGTGCAAAGGAGGTCCCTATGTATAAGCAGGTTTGCATCATTCCCTTTAGGAGAGATTTTTTGATTAAATTCAATAGGCTTGCCCTTACACCTCTCGAGATTATTGAATCTGTGGATATGCTTAGGGTTTTAGAAAATGGTTACAAAGTTAAAATGGTTTTTTCACAATATGAAACATACAGTG
>Ga0154626_1015_pt1 | contig 29873 bp, 26 predicted proteins | sample Rifle2008BG13ft_FD_116055 | JGI IMG/M metagenome (GOLD analysis project Ga0154626, IMG submission 116055) | Nitrospirae bacterium RBG_13_41_22 | reverse complement strand
ATATAACCGACATTGAATAAAAGTTCATCATGTAGAAGAGACCTGCTCCAAGAGAACCAAGCGGTGTAATCTTGAGGTATCTACATAGAAAATAGGTTGATATTCCGGAGAGTGAGAACCAAAGATAAAAAAGCACTCTTTCTAATATCTGCTGATTGAGTCCAATGACTTCAAATAGCCAGGATAAAAGAGAAAATGGCATCAAAAAGGCTATCTGGCGTAAGGCAGGTGTCCCGGTCCCGATATCACTATCCCAGACATATAAGGTATTCTCAAGGAATTGTTTACCGGAAAGAGGGAATGCAAAGTCACCGCCCGAAATAAAACCATATCCATTAAACCATGTTAAAGGAAGGCATGAGACTGCCAGTAATATAAGAAGGCTATATTTATCCTTATTCATCCGAAAGCCGACGCTCCTTTTTAAATATAATCCTTAAATCAGTCTGTTTCTCAGGGGCAGAAAATAATCTGTATAAAAGAGATAGAAGTAATAGTGGGAAGAGACATAGGGAGTACATTACCTTTGTCATCAGGTCTATCCCCTGTTGTCTCTTGTATTTCAAATAAAAAAGCAGACTATTCACAAGTGCCAAAGGAGTTCTGAAGATCATTCTACCACTACTTCCCAGCACGCGTATCCTTTTAAATCCGTTCTTTTCAACAAAGAGCAGGAAATTGTTGAGGTTAAAATGGTAAAGATGGCGTGGGACTTCAAGATTATACCAGTATTTCTTAAATAGTCTTGCTTCCAAACACTTTGTGTTCGGCACTTCAATATATAAGACTCCATCCAGCTTCAGAATTCTGTAAACTTCCTTAAGGACTGCCTCCGGCTCGATAAAATGTTCCAGTACCTGTTTGAGAGTTATTACATCAAAATATGCGCTTGGAAATTCATTTTTCAGAAATGGGCCTATTGTAACTTTAGACTTTAGAGTATCCGGCAAAACACTACCTGCTTTTTTTGAAATATCCGTTCCGTAAGCATCGAAACCCTCTCTATGAAAATAACTCATGAAGATACCGGTTCCGCATCCGACATCCAAACTCCTTCCCCCACTTTTAAATTTCTTTATTTCGTTTACTATTTTTTTGAAACACCTATCAATCAGAGGTGAATAGAGTTTTTCTATAAGTGATATGCCTGGTTGATAATAATCATCCGGATAAAAAATGCCAAGCTCATCCTCCTGCGGCATAGGGTTCAAAAACATCAAACCGCATCCAGAACACTTGTATACTGAAAAGCTCTTTTCGGTAGTTGCAAGCCTGTAATCCTTTGCATCAAATAGGAATCGACTCTCTTTTCCCCCACAATTTATACAAGACATTTCTTCTTTTTTATGCACGAATACCTTTTAATTAAAGCGTGTATTATCTAAATGGTTAAACAAAGCATATTTTAAGCCATCCCATGAACCAATAAGGTGGTTTTTCAGGTATATAAACTTACCTTTATACTGAATAATCTTCAGAGTGTAATATATGGTAAAAAGTGGAAAGATAAATAATAGGAAGAATGCAAAAATTGCTGCGCTGCTGTTCTTTTTCATGAACAAAACCCTGTTTCTTGAAAAATAATAAGCCCTTAATGGTAAATTATATCCAAGTGCCCTAATTCCACTTCTATTCTCTTCCATATTGAGGCGATGCCATAGTTTCGCAGATGGAACACAAAAGATTTTGAATCCTGCCTTCTTTGTTCTGACAGCAAAATCTGCATCAGCATACGTCATAAAGTATGTTTCATCATGCCCTCGCACTATGTCTACAACCTCTTTCGTTACCATAAAAGCTGTGGGACCATGGGCGCATTCTCGGGGTTCATCATACTGTCCGACATCTTTTTCATTCGTTCCGAAATTAATGGTTCTTGACGTAAAAAGATCTATAGTCGAGCCGGCAAACCAGATGTGATCGGGATAGTCAAAATAATACATTTTTGGAACGACCATCCCTACATCCTTGTGTTCTGAAAGAAAATTGACCAGTTCTTTTATGCAATCTTCATGTAGAATCGTATCAGAATCTAAATAAAAATAGTAATATCCCTTTGCTTCCCTCTGAGCAAGATTCCTTCCACCTGCAATCCCGAGATTGCGCTTGGCCACTACAATATTCACATCCGGAAAACGTTCACTAACGGATTGTAACGTGTCGTCTTCAGAATTGTTATCAGCCAAGATAATTTCCAAATTCTTATATGATTGCTTATAGAGAGTATCAAGACATTCAAGGATATCACGCTTGCGATTGCGCGTAGTAATAATGACAGAAACTAAACTTTCCTTAGGCATCATAAAAAAATCTCCTTTTAATGGTGTATAAAATCTATTCGAATCTATAAATTTTACCCTAAAGACCTATATTAGCTCTCCTTCGTCATTTCAGAGAGTCTGAAAGTTCTAGCAAAACAAAAACACATCTTATCCCATTTGCCTACGCTTTGATTCATGCACGATACTTTCCAAGGAATTAAGAGTTAGAGGCTTTCAGTCTGTTATGAAAAAGGCCCTTAATGCCTTCGAGGTAAATAGGCATTTTATCTGGTTTAAAATTCCGAAGCTCATTCAATATAAATCTTGGTCTCAAATAAAATTTCCTCATGGCCTTTGTCTGCAATTCCATAAGCTTTTCTTTACTGAGACTATCAGGGACATATACCGGCACCCCTCCCGAATAAGTAGGATATGATGTGAAGTCACTCCACTTGTTAAAATGTATTTTGTTCTGACCGTTAAGCGTATCCCATAATTCGCAGCCAGGATAAGGCACAAAGATATTGAATATGGCATATCTGACTTTAAGTTCTACTGCAAAATCAATAGTCTGCTTGATAGTTTCATCTGTTTCCCCGGGCAACCCTATCATGAACATCCCATCTACCTCTATGCCAGCCTTTTTTGCCATTCTCACGGCATTCCTGACAGCCTTTGTGGTAAAGTTTTTCTTGAGCATCTTGAGTATCTCGTCGTTTCCCGATTCTATGCCGAAGTTGAGACGAACACAGCCTGCCTTTTTCATGAGGAGGAGTAAATCCTGATCAAGGGGCTTCACGCGGCATTCGGTAACCCACTTAAATTTTTTGTTTAGTCCCCTTTTGATAATCTCGTTGCAGAACGACGCGGCATGACTTCTTACAAGCGGGAAAGCCAGATCCATAAAGCTGAAGACCTTGCTCCCAAAGTTTTCATACATAAAGACCATCTCATCCACAACTAATTTAGGATTCCTCATCCTGTATTTGGTGCCGAGGCTCCTTTCTGTCCGTGAAGAACAAAAGGTACACTGGTTTGGACATCCACGAGAGGCGAGTATCTGCCTTTCAACAACCCCCCTCTTTACCGCTGTCCTTGGGTCGGTGGAGTATTTATCAAGATTGAATAGATCCCATGCCGGGAACGGAAGGCTGTCGAGGTCCTCTATATGCAGTCTCATCGGGTTGTGTCGTATAGCCCCATTTCTCTTAAATGATATGCCTCTTATTTCTTCAAGATTTCCATTATTGGCAAGGGCTTTCAGCAGTTCAGTCATTGTTAATTCGCCCTCGCGGTGAGCAATAAAGTCAGCATAATTGGCGGATAATATCTCATCCGAGAATAGAGAGGCGTGCATATTGCCCATCACTATGATTGTATCTGGGAAGTGACTCCTGATGTTTCGAGAGATTTCATAAACCACTTCGGCAGATGGGGTTAATACACTGATGCCTATTACATCAGGGCTAAACTCCCTTATTATCTCCAGGATGTCTTCCAGATTGTATTCGTTAACATAAGCGTCAACGACCTTTACAGCATGTCCATCTTCTCTTAAGACTGCGGCAATATATGCAATGCCTATTGAGGGCTGAGGATTGGAGAATTTCTTTAACTTGCCGTAAGACCTGCTTAAGTCAGTAGGCGGAATTAACAGTAGCACTTTCATGTCTTTATTCCCATTCCATTGGATTAAGCCTGTGAATTTGTCCTTTTATTATGTGTCCCCGATTTCCCAATATTATCCATTTAAACCATAATTTGAAAATATCAGAGACAGAGCTTTTGATCGCTTTTGTTTTTGTACCCTTTGCCTTTCCTTTATCACGTGAAATGAAGTTTATAGGAACCTCTTTTATTGACATGCCGCCCCAGTATGATTTTATAAGACCCTCAGGATTGGCAAAAGAACTTTTTGCTTCATACCTGATTGATTGAATCCATTTTGTAGGATAGAAGGTCACATTTTGAAAATCGGACAGTGGTATCCTGAAAAGGGTTCTTATAAGAATATAATTAATGATTGATATTATAGCCTTTGATATTGTATCAGAACGTTTTGTGAGATGTTTTACTCCGAATAATTTAAGAAAAGCGGCAAAAGGTTTCAATAGTTTGACCTTTACTTCAACAGGCTTTCTCCTTACTCCCTGAATAATGTCATTAGTCTTTAAATATTCTAAAAACATTCTGAGGTTAGAAATATCGTAACACCAGTCAACCGTCTGCCAAAACAAAAACTCTTTTGATGCCTTTTGAATTGCTATCTGGCTGGATAAACCAACATTTAGGTTTCTTTTATTTTTAAATATTTTTAGTCTCGGATTTTTCTTCTGGAATGCTGCTGCTATTTCGTATGTCCTGTCTTTACTGCAGTCATCTATAAGCACAATTTCATAGTCCTCAACAGTTGCATCCATCAACCTGGTAGCTCTTTCAAGAAATTCCTTAATGGAGTCCTCCTCGTTGTATGCCCAGCAGAGGAGAGAAACGCTTCGGTCGAACTTGTCTTTTATTTCCATAACCGTATTAATGCAGTTCTTTCCTCCCCGTTTTTGTAATTATTGGTACAGCCCTCATCCATAACTGCTTCTCCCACCATTTTCTATTTTCTTTATACCACTGTATTGTTATCTGCAGCCCTTCCTCCCATGTTACTTGTGGCTTCCATCCAAGGGCATTTCTTATTTTTTTTATATCGCCTGTATGTCTGAAGACCTGACCCGGACGGTCCCCGACAAAGGTGATTAATGATTTATCCTTTCCCATCATCTTTACCACATCCTGAGCGATCGAGAGCATGGAACGATGAATGCCTGTTGCTACATTAAAAACTTCCCCTTTTACTTTATCTATATCTGCATGTATGACTATGTCGATCGCCTTGCATACATCTCCAACAAATATATAATCCCGGGATGCACTACCGTCTCCATGCACCCTCAGGTGTTCATCCAGCAGGCAGCTTGTGATAAACCTCGGCACTGCCTTCTCAAGGTGCTGATAGGGACCATAATTATTGAAAGGTCTAATAATAACCATTGGAAGCTCATAAGTTGCCCAGTAGGAATATACAAGTCTGTCTGCCCCTGCCTTTGCAGATGCGTATGGACTCGTTGGCATCAGTGGATGTTCTTCGTCCATTAATTCTTTTAAAGCGGTCCCATAAACTTCAGATGTGGATATATGAATCAATCGCTCAATTTTATCTTTGTATTTCAAAACTGCATTGGCAACTGTTTGTGTTCCCAGGACATCAGTTTCAAAAAAAATATAATTATCGTATATGGAGCGAGTTACATGGGTTTCAGCAGCAAAGTGCACTACCACATCAGACTGTGACACAAGAGTATCAACAAGTTCACCATTTCTGACGTTGCCATACCAGAAGATCAGCCTATTATCATTATTTTCATTGATATTCACCGGAAGGTTTTCAACACTGCCAGCATATGTTAAGGCATCCAGAACAATTATTCTATAATCGGGGTATTTCTTATAAAGATATCTGACAAAGTTGCATCCCATAAAGCCGGCGCCACCCGTTACTAGTATGGTTTTTCTCATATTACTTTTAACCCTCCTGCTAAAATTGCATTTATAATAAACTATACGAAAAACAAATTTGTTGCAAAACCACCGTTTTATACACTGTCTTCAGAAAGCTTTAATGAAAAAATTACTTTTATTAAATAGAACTTATCAGTGTTCATATGTATTATTGCATTAACCTTGGTATGGGTCTTTTTCTTAAAGAGTTTTTACCGAGCTCATAGAATATCTTTTCGTAATTAACATCTGTATAGGTAAAATCATGCTCACCAGGAGCGGTAAATATGCTTACAGGATGTGTCTTATTAAGTTCAGAAATGAAATACTTGATCTTATCATGCAAGAGAATCGAATCCGATGTATTATAAAAGATTACAAATGGCAGCCCTTTCTTATACTTATGGATAAGATTAATCGGACTCCTCCCTTTCAGTTTGTCTTTATCTCCATTGACAGAAGCCTTTAGTGTTTTCCTAACACTCTGATTCGAGGATTTGGTCATTATTGCTGGCAAATCGGAACCGGGGATCAAGGCTATTACTCCAGATATCCTATTACGCAACTCTTCGGGAAGGATACCTGCAAGCGCAAGTACTTGGGTTCCTCCCATTGAAATGCCTATTAAGTAGAAGCCTTCCGAGTTGCTTGAATAAGCATCTATTATCTGTTGAGCGTTTGCGATAAAGGCATCTGAAACCCATGAAGGCCCCCCTCCGACACAAATCACTCTTGCGTCCAGAGCCCTTACTAATTCCCTGACAACTACTACATCACCGCGATCTCCATCCATACCATGGAAAAAAAAGAACAGACGTTTTGCAGGTTCTCCAGCAGGTTTCAAGATAAAAAGAGGTTGCTCGCTATGATCATAAGCAGATTTATAGCTCAACAGTTCTCCTTCGATTGAGGCGTCCCTCATCAATTCTGTAAAGTGTACATACCTGTTTAAATGAACACCTGCAGCATGTTGGTTCTGAGCAATAACCTTCTTGGGAGACAAGATGTTGAGTAACGCTATTACTACTGCGACAGCAATCAGCGATAACAACGCTATCTTTATGAATTTATTTTTTATGTTTGTCACAGATATTGCTTTTCTCCTGTCTATTTCTAAGAAATAAAATATTTATGACATATTCAAATATTGTTCATACCAGATTTGGAGAATTATTAATGTCCACACCTTGAATGTCAGTGCTTCGTCTCCTTCGAAGAATTTTGAAACAAGGGCATCTACATAACCCTGGTTGAAAAAGCCATGGATACCTAATCTCGATACTGATAGCACATCCTTAACCATTTCAGCCATTCCCTCCCGCAGCCATGTGTTTTTTGGCAAAACAAACCCTTCCTTAGGTCTTTCGAGGATTTCTCTCGGCACATAGCGAGCAGCAACTTTTCTGAGTATATACTTGAGCGTATTGTCCTTTATCTTTAAGGTTCCGGGAATGGAGCATGCTAACTCTGCCACGCGGAAATCCAGAAACGGCGTTCTCACTTCCATAGAATTCGCCATGGAAAGCATATCGTTAAAATAAAGAATTTCATTGTGCAGGAGGGTATTTATGTCAAGATAAAGCATTTTGTTCAACTCATCAGCTTCAGCAGTGCAACTTAGGTAAATGTCTTTTAAGAAATTTGCAGTAGAAAAAGGCATAAACAGCTTCTTCCCAGCCTCTGAAAAAAGACTTATCTTTTCATGTTCCATAAAGGCAGCATAGGCAAGCCTCCACTCCCATGGTTCATATTGTGCAAGGTTGATAACGAACTCTCTCCTGTCGTTGAAAAAGCCGTAATCCACTGTGTCCAGCGATGTGCCGTTCCTGAGCGCTTCCTGCACTGCAGAAACAGGCCAGACGAGCCGATGGTGACCATATGAAGCAAATAGGTCGTCTGCACCATCACCGGAGAGTGCTACTGTAACGTACTGTTGCATGAATCGTGAAAGCCAAAATGAAGAAATCACGCCAGCAAAAGGCTGATCAAGGTGAGCGATTACTGCAGGAAGTTCCTGTTGCAGATCGTCGTAGCTCATAATATATTCATAATGTTCTGTTCCGTATTTCTCAGCAATGATGCGTGCATAGTAAGCATCAAGCTTGTGGGCCGGTGAATCTGCAAAAGCGAGACTGAATGTTTTGACGGGTTTCGGAGAGTACTCACTCATTATGCCGACCACAGTGGAAGAGTCGATACCGCCTGAGAGATATGCCCCGTAGTTTACATCAGAGCGGAGCCTTAGCCTTATACTATCACGCAGTATTTTGTCAATGTGGTCCACCAATAACTGCTCATCGTTTTCTACCCATCGGGGAGTCATTGACAGTTGATACCATTGCACAACCTTACATCGGTTCTTGTCCCATACTATCATATGCCCCGGCAACAATGAACGTATATCTTTGTAGACGGTGAAAGGTGCGGGGATGTTGCGCAGCGAAAAGTAGTGGGATAGCGCTTCATAATCCAACTCTCTATTTACGGAAGGATGGCATAGGACTGTTTTGATTTCTGAACCGAATACAAGGCTATTGTCTTTCACCGCATAGAACAGCGGCTTGACACCGTAGCGGTCCCTTATGAGGACGAGCCTCCCGTTCTGCTTGTCAAAGATTGCAATGGCGAACATTCCATTTAACCTGTGCATGAAAGAGAGACCATATTCATCATATGCATGAACTATTGTTTCAGTATCGCTTGAGGTTCTGAATATATGCCCTTTTGTTTCAAGTTCTTCTCTAAGTTCAATATAATTGAATATCTCACCGTTAAATACAACATGAACTGAGTTGTCCTCATTTGAAATTGGTTGGTGCCCTCCCAAGAGATCAATAATGGAAAGACGGACCATGCCGATAGATATATTGTCGTCAACAAAATAGCCGCTATCATTCGGTCCTCTATGGCCCATGCAGGTCAGCATTTTTTTTAACACATCAAAACCTTCTCTGTCTGTATATCCGCAAATACCACACATTTTATGACTTCTTATGTCTTCGGACTATTTGTCTTATTAGTAGAGAACCATGAACTTATCATCTCTCTTCCTCTTTGGGAATGAATCTTAGCAGGTAATCCTATTGCAAGCGAACCATCTTCCATATTGCGGGTTACAACTGCCTGGGCAGCAATAACACAATTGTTACCTATTGTTATATCTCCTATCATTATTGAATTCGCAAAGAAAAAGCAGTTATCACCGACTCGTGGGAATTTTTTTATCTCATCAGGATGCCAACTTCTTACGACAAAAGATACCCCATGAAACATGGTAACCCCGGAACCAATAACTGTGCCTCTTCCGATAACTATACCTGAAGGATGAGCAATAAACATCCCCGGACCGATCCGTGCGTTAAATTCTATCTCTGCACCCGTGAGGGCAAGATTCAAGCGTGATAAAAACCATGCCAAATAAATTCTTTGTTTAAGGAAGAGCCAGTGACTAATGCGGTAAAACAACACTGCATGAAATCCTGCTTTAAAAATGAGACTTTCCCAGAGAACACGTCTTTTCAAGTATTGCTGTCCCCTGAGAGTGAAGGTCTGCTCGAATCGTGAGAGGTCGCTCTTAATTAATGTTATCAATTCCCTGAATTTCATTTCTGACTAAAATAGTATGAACTCTATGACAAGTTTTATTTTTTGTTTGCAATGGTCTGAATTCCGTAACATAGTTTATCCCCTTTTCTTAAAATACTGAAATCCAGGCCAGGTATATATATCTCATTCCAATACCGCAAAACAACTGCTGGTTGCAATACAGGCTGAGATATGTCAATGTGCAGGCAGAAAAGCTCGAATACCATCTCTGCGTCATTAAACCCATAGAGATAACGTATGCCGCTGGTTCCTGAAAATCGAGGATTTATCTCGAAAACAAAAACTTTCCCATCCACAAGACGGAACTGCAAATTACATGAGCCAACAGCCCCAAGCAGTTCGACAATACGAATTACCTGTTGCGTGATATCAGCATCCTGTATAAGCTCAGTCCTGTACGTAGTCCCTTGAATCAAATCTCGGTGCAGAACAATCGATGCCCTTACCTTTCGATCGTTGCCCGAAACGGTGGCGGCTGTATATTCGGAATCCAAATCAGGTAGATACCTCTGAACGATGGGGTGGGGGGTCAAGATATTTGCAGCATCTATCTCTTCTCTTGAATTTACAAGAAAGACGTTTTTCGATGAACTACCTTCACGGGGTTTAACGATTAAGGGAAAACCGTTATTTTTTATTATTTTATTTATCCCTTCTCCGTCATCAGCAGGGACTGTTTCCGGATAGGGCAAACCGCTTTTACGCAAAAATTCCGCTGTCATCAGTTTATCAGAACCAATACGGACAACCTCGGGCGGGTTGACAAATACAGAAAGTCCTAGTTCCTTTTCAAATTCCTCTTTATGTTCGCTAAAGAACAGTAGCTCTGTTGGCGAACATACATATATCGCTTCAATTTTTTCCTTAGATGCAATCTCCTTAATCCTATCTTTGAATCCAGAGTCGCCTGTCCTGGGAACCACATAATAGCTATCAACCAGGGAGAAGCCGGCTGAAAGCGGTTCCATATCTATTCCAACAATGAAATATGCCCTTTTACCGTTACGCAGTGATTTAACTATTCCCTGACCGATATTACCGCCTATAGCTGTGACCAAAACGCGATGTTCTGCCATTACCCTGCCTTCTCCATTTCTTCTTTAATCATTTGAAGTCCCGCCTCCAGTTTTACCGTCGGCCTGAAGTTAAGCACTTTTTTTGCTCTCGATATATCGAGCTTAAAACCGGGGTCGTTGTCTTCCTTCTCCCTAACATGAATAATCCTGGCAGCGCCGTCTGTAAATACCTTGCTGATCTTTTCAGCCAGTTCTGACATCGAAACAGGGACACCCGAGCCGATATTGAATGTACCGTTTACTTTGGCTTGATAAGCCAGAATATTGGCCCTGGCCGCATCACTGTAATGCAGAAAATCCTGTGTCCTTTTTCCAGCCCCGTAAACAAGTATCTCATTATTTGTAATAGCTCTATTAATCATAACAGGCAGTACAGTACCTTGGTACTGGCCATAGGCATAGAGAGAACTGTATCTCAAATTTACAACTTTGACACCTCTTATTCCCAGACACAGCAATAGCTGTTCACCTGCAAGTTTAGATGCCCCATAAAGATCCAGAGGTTCTTTTGGAGAATATTCTTTAAGGTAATTTGGACTTTTTGCGTAAACTGAGATCGAAGAGCTGTAAATTACCTGCTCAAGATGAAGCCACTGTTGACTCTGTTCGATCAAATGCGCTAATGGAATGAGATTGTCCTCTACAACTCTGGACTTGTTTTTCTCTTCGGCATCCCAAGGTATGTAAGCTGCCAGATGGAAGACATGAGTTATAGAACTTGGCAAGTCATCCCAGAGTTGCGCTTCCCTAAGGTCACCATAAAATGTCTTTATATTCAAACTGTCTTTTCGGCGTCCTTCTCTCTTACTTCTTTGTACTAAGACAAACTTGCAACCAGGCAATTCAGCAGATATAAGCTTAATCAAATGAGTACCTAACAACCCTTGAGAGCCGGTAATTAAAAACGTCCCTCTTTTTGACATTTAGATTGCCGTTTGTATGAGCTTATATGTTTCGAATCTCTCCTTCAGTTTACCTTTCAAGGTCTTTGTCTTCCAATCCGGACAACTCTGACAAAACTCCGGCAGTTTATTCCACTGTGCCCTGAGATGTAGTTCCCTGATCTTACGCATTGTACCTTGCCATAGAGCCTTTATGCTGCTATCATTAATATTCCCCACCGGTGCTCGGTTGTACCAGTCACATATACAGTAGGGCACAGATCCGTCAAAATATACAGGAAAGGAATCGAATATCCATGGGCAAGGATTCCTTTCGAGGTGTTCTTTAGCCTTCTCCGATTTTTCCGTAAGGGTATTAATCCAGGTCAGTTTGGGTCTTATAAAGATCTCGACGTCTTTGTCCTTCCAGAACTCTTTAAACATTTCTAATTCGTGCTCATTTTCATCGTAGACGGCATACTGAACAGTGACCTTCATTTTTCCCTTTGACTTTTTCACAAGATACAGGATGTTTTGCACGAGTTTTTCATAATTTCCTCTTACCCTGATCTGCGAGTAGGTTTCTGGAGTTGCCGCATCAATTCCTATGTAAACCTCATCAAGCCCTGCATCAATCAATTTATCTGCATTACTTGAGATAATCAGGTTGCCATTGCTATTGATTATAGTTTTGTGTATTCCCTTTTCTTTGGCATAGGCGATTCTCCAGAAAAGGTCATTGCTCATCAATGGTTCGCCGAAAAAGCACAGCCATAAGCGAGTATCCGGAGCTTCATCCGCTATTTCATCGATTATCTTAATTGCCAACTCCCGTTTCATGAGACCGATTTTGAACCTGCCGGATTTAAATGCAGACTCGCGTGCGCACATGACACACCTCAGATTACATGCACTCGTAGTCTCCATCAACACCTGGAACGGAAAATTATCATCATATCTTCTATGTACATTTTCTTCTGCCACTTTACAAATCCTCCATATTAACTTTCTGTTTTACCTTTTTCCCTCTTTCTTTCTGCATTCCTGATTATTTTCCAATAATTATGCTTCCATGAACGATACTGCCAGTCAGGACAGTTCCTGCAAAGTTCGATTTCGTTGCCCCTTTTAGAGAGATGCATATGCCTGTAATACTCAAAGCCCTCTCCGTGCCATATCTCCTTAATGGTCTTCTTGTGGACATTACCCATATCCGTAACAGCAGCTATGTCAAAGCCGCAGACCATTACTTTGCCCCTTGAGTCAATGTTCAATCTTTCAAAAATAAAGGGACAGGGTATCATCTGGTCTGCTGGAAGATATGGTGCAGGGTCAGCAGACTTTGAAGGGTCATTTATTCCCCATGTTAAGTATTTCCTCTTCTGAAAGTTATCAACAATAGGCTCCCAGAACTTAGAAACAGCCTCGATGTCAACACCAACCTGATTAACACCACTTGCTATGATTTTAGTTGAGCTTTTTAGTTTATTCCTTAGTTCAACCATCCTCCTTATATTTTTCACAAGTGTATCCCAGTTAAGGCCTTTTCTTACCTTTGAATATGTTTCAGGGTCAGCAGCATCGACACTGAACTCTATCATATCAACCTGTACTTCAAGCAGTCTTATGCTACTTTCTTCTGTAAACCTTGAACCGTTGGTTATAAGTCCTACCTTTGCGCCAACTCTCTTTGCATACTCCATTAACTCAACTGCCTTAGGATGGAGCATCGGCTCTCCACCGCCTGAGATCCGTATAAACGCCCCGTATTCTCCACACTGGTCTGATATTATCTTGAAGGTATCTTCATTCATAAAGGGTCTGTCTTTGTAGTCAGACCTTATATTGGAATTAGTATATGGACAGTTTGGACATTGAGAATTGCAGATATATGTGAAAGAGAGGACGCACATCATAGGGAATTCTTGTGCTTCTGGTCTGATACCATAAGATTGTTGAGTATGTTGTATATTGTTTTTTGCTTTCATTTTTACTCTTTATAATCAATTCAAACTTTTTTGTATTCTGAGGATTTCATTACTCATCTTAATCCCATCTATTATTTTACTTCCTTTGATACACAATTAATAACATACTCCGCTTCTTCATCCTTTAACCTTGGATATAGAGGTAAGGTAATAGTGCTCGCTCCTATCTTTTCTGCTACCGGGAAATCACCCTCTTTATATCCAAACCTTTGCCTGTAATATTCAAAGAGGTGTATAGGCCTGAAATTTACTGCCACTCCTATACCTTTTTCCTGCAAAGAGGCAAGAATTTCATCCCTTTTAGCCTCATTTACCTGAATAGTAAAGAGATGTCTTGCGTGTCTTGAATCAGGCAGTGTCCGCATAAGTTTTATCCCTTTCACAGAACTGAAGGCATCTTCATATCTCCGATAAATCTCATCCCTTTTTTTCCAGAGATCGTTAATTCTCTCGAGCTGTCCAATCAAAAGAGATGCCTTTATGTTGTCCATATTATATTTCCATCCTAAAACTGGCATATTATAGTGCTGGTATTTATTTGTATATCTATCTGCTGCCGATTTGTCTATTCCATGCAGCCTGAGCATTCTCAATAATTCTGCTTTTTCTCGATTGTTGGTAGCAATTGCCCCACCTTCGCCTGATGTGATATTCTTGGTAGCATAAAAGCTGAAACATGCTGCATCTCCTATTTGCCCGGGTTTAATACCATCACGGATACCCTCGATACAATGTGCTGCATCCTCGATGACAACAATGCCATACTTATCGGCTATTTTTCTGATGCCTCTCATGTCGCTCATCTGTCCGTAAAGATGCACTGGTATAATTGCCTTTGTTTTTTCCGTAATCTTTGATTTGATCAGCTCTACATTTATATTGCCTGTTTCCTCTTCAACATCCACAAAAATGGGTGTTGCGCCGGCATGAAGTATTGCATTAGAAGTTGCACAGAAGCTCATGGGTGTGGTTATAACCTCGTCGCCTTTAGCAATTCCCCATGCGAGGAGGCATAAATGGAGGGCAGCCGTACAACTTGTGACACCAACTATATTATTGGCGTCGAGATAGGCTCCCAAACTATTCTCAAAGTCATGGACAACCTCACCAGTAGTGAGGAAAATTGTTTTTAGAATCTCCTCAACTCTGCGGATATCAGTTTCGTCAATGCTATGTTTATAAAATTCTATTTTCATTCAAGAAACGTCAGTATTATTGAGATTAAGAATTATTTAAAGTTTCCAAGAGAAAAGTACCATCCTTAAACAGTACAAACAGCTCATATTTGTTACCAGGAATCATCTGTCTGCGGTTGAACATTAAGATTCGATTCTGTGACTTCCACTGAAGTTGACGATGAATACCATCCGGACCAGGGCCAACATAATCAATCTCTCCATTTGTGCGGATTTCACAACGCTCTATCTCTTTTGGAACATCTCCCAGTAAAAGACCCTTTTTTAAGAATCGTATAGGCAGACTCCTCCATGTTGTTCCACTTGATTCTATGATATATCGCTGCAAGGGTTTGTTTAGTTTAGAAAATGGAATCCATTGATTCTCCGGCAGAATCTTATCACGCGAAATACGAGGAACATATGTGTGTTGTTTGTCAGTTGTATCTTGCAAATAATTTTGCCATGTTACGTCGATCACATCATCCTTAACCCTGATACTCTCAGGAAAAGCCCGCATAATAAGATTCTCTAACTTTGCTTTTGCCCTCCCATAACCAATATATACGGTAGCTTCCTCATATCCCACCATATAAATATACAAAGGGGAGTAGGGTGCGGGCCTCATGTCAATTAAAAATATACCGGGAGCCCACCCTTCTTTATGGTATATCGGAGCTAATCGCCCCAATACTCCAGGCCCCTCATACGTAGAATCAGGGGTTTCTACAAATATCCGCCTAATATCAGATTCGACGGTAGTTATTAAGAGCTGCCGCCCTATACCATCAGGCTGGCCAATAATATGACTTTCTTCAGGTAATGCGGAGCGCAAATAAAAGTCAACATTCAAAACAATAAGTCCAAGTTTCTTTAAATGATTGATAATTTCTTCACTATCATCCTCAAAAAATATATTCTTAAACTCAATAGTACGGCTCTTTTTGCCTCTCAGGAGATTTCCTGAATTAAATGGGTAGGAAATAACTTGTTTGTTGTCTAACCTATCCATATGGCTTACCTGAAAATCTATTGTAGATGGATGAAAGGTGATACTATTAATACGAAAAGAGCGGACAAGGAGCGAGAGAGGTATAGATTCAGTTGGTACAGATTTCACCTCTTCTTTTAATTTGTAAATAATCTGGTCCCCTGTATCAGCAATAAACTCATATTTTGCGGTAATTTTAGAAAAGAACTCAGGAAAGGCAAAAATAAATCCGGGCAAACGATCACTTATATGAACAGAAATCCACTCAGGAGGACTTTGGCTCTCAATACTCTTCAAAACCTTGTCCTGATTCCTCCTATAATCAAAAAGATAAGAAAAAGACTTCCAGCTCAAATAAGCGCTTTCAGGGGGCAATATTTCAACATCCTGAACTACACGATCCAGTATTGACGGACCTAAAACAAGAAAATCAAAAGGGACGGATGTAAATGAAAAATAACGCTCGTTCGGTTTCATCTTCTCTTTAAGGAGAAAGGCTCCCTCGCGTATTTGGGACCAATCCGCCATGTTATTACGATGCCAATACTCACGTAGAGTGATCTCTTTTTTTACAAAAAGTATGTAGTCACGAAGATGCGGGTGCCCTATCCAGATAAAAGAAAAGGCTAAGATGATACTTATACTTGCAAACAGCCACTTTTTCCGTTGAAATCCCAATGGGAATAATATAGTAAGTGCATATCCCGATAATAATGCCAATGGGACCATAAGTGTCTGAGAGTAGTGGGGGAAAAAATTACCAGTAAAACCCATTGATGCTACAGCAGCAACTGTCCACATAAGCATAAAAAGAGCCTGTTTAGGCCTGATCCTCCAGGATTGTATCAACCCTAAAGAGGCTAAAGAAATGAGGGGGAGTAAAAGAGGCATTTGAAAAGAAAGCCTTTTCAGATTACCAAGATAATCCCCGGTTGCCATAGATCCTTTCCCTTGCGTTCCGTACTTGATGAGGACTTGATAATTGGAAAAAAGGTTTTCAATCCTGTTAAAAGCAACTCCAATAAGAATATCGATCAAAAAGGGAATCGAGAGACCCAAAAGAAAAACCATTACATTCTTTACCCGAGTTGTCATTTTCAAAGAGTAGGATTCGAAAAATAAGAAGGTAAAGATAGCTGCAATTTGCAAGAATACTGTTTGACGTATTACAAATCCCAAGCCTGCAATTATCCCTATAAGACAAATATTTTTTTGTGTCCTCTCATAGGTCAATAGGAGCACAGCTAAGCTAATGAATAGGTTCTCAAACAGCTCCTTCGTAAGATAATGTCCCTGGAAGATCGGCAGTCCTAAATACGCGAGGAAAATAAGAGCTGCAAGCACTCCGCAGCGACGTGAATGTAATCGATAACCGATTAGAGCTATAAGTAGTGCATTCAGGATAAGAATAAAGGTAATAAGAAGTCTAAAGACAACAGAATTAAGTCCGGTTAAAAAGTAAATAACACCCAAAATCATGCTGTAAATAGGCGGTGTCATAAGGTCAAGGGAATACGGTCCTCTTTCAAAAAAGGTTTTACCCCATGAGAGAAACTGCATTTCATCAAAATTATGATATTCATAAAGAAGAGGAACCCTCAATAACAAAATGACCGCGAAAACAAGGAATACAATTCCAAAGCGTAGTATAGTATGTTTTTCTGGCATAAAATATCTTTTATTTACAAACATTTGGCAGAGCGCTACTTTATTGCTAACATTATTGAGAGCATCCTTCTCAATTGCAATTGGCTATCATATACTTTCGATGCCAGTGTTGAAATACCACTAAGGTCCAAATGGCCATTGAGTTGTCATTTTGCCCGGAATAGTGTTCGTTGAGTATTTTTCTAACCTCTCCAGGAGAAAAGATATCACCTTTTTTCATTTCAGTATCCGAGAGACTTTCATTAACATAATTTCTTAGATCCGCTGTTATCCATCGTTTTAATGGAATTCCAAATCCCATTTTTCTCCTGTATATCACTCCTCGCGGAACATATTTCGCAGCTGCCTTCTTTAGTAGATACTTTGTTTCTCCTCGTTTGACCTTAAAGGTTGTAGGAAGACAGTTAACAAATTCCATCAATTCTCGGTCTAGAAAAGGGGAACGGACTTCCAATGAGTTTGCCATACTTGCCCTATCAACCTTTACCAAAAAAAGATCCGAAAAGGTTAACTTCATATCAAGGTAAAGCATTTGGCTAACTATATCAGCAGACTTTACACCATCATAAAAGAATTCTATATCTTCAAAAAGTCTATTTTGAAAATCGTTATTGAATAGATTAATGATTCTTTCATAAGAAAAAGGAGCAATCCAGAAATGGTTCCTTATATGCGGCGGGAATTGAAATCCCTTAAAGAATCTCTTTTTTTTGTCACCAAGAAAATTCAAGTTCCTATCACCAACACGGGTGGCTATCTGTTTTAGCACGTTTCCACAAAGAGAATCCATTTTCGAGGCAATTTGATGCGCAAAGTATTTTGGATAACCAGCAAAAAGCTCGTCACCTCCGTCTCCGCTGAGGGCAACCTTCACAAATTTTCTGGTAAATTTTGAGAGAAGATAGGTGGGGAGTATGGATGGGTCAGCAATGGGCTCATCCATATAATCAAGGATATCCGGAATGAGTCGAAGGCAATCCTCTCCGGAGAATAACTCTACGTGATGGTTTTTTATACCCAGACAATCAGCGACGGATTGAGCATACATTGACTCGTCATGTTCATTTTCAGAAAACCCTATAGTGAAGGTATTAACATTTTCCTTACCGGCCATCTCGCACATCAGAGCTGTAATAAGGGATGAATCTACTCCACCGCTTAGAAAGGCCCCGATAGGCACATCGCTGACCATGCGTTTCTCTACAGACTTTCTGATCAATTCTATAAACCTGAGTTCAGCCTCCCGCTCGTCAATCCTTTCAAATTTGGAGTTTAAATCAGGTTTCCAATAAGTATTAATTTGCTGGGTTTTGCCTTTTCTTAGATAGAGATAGGAACCAGCAGGAACCTTATAAATATTGTTGAATAGTGTATTCGGTGTAGGAACATATCCGAAAAATAAATATTTTCTAAGTGAAGGCCATGAGAGTTCTTTTTTAAAGGCTTGATTTTGAAGTATCGCCTTGATTTCTGAAGCAAAAAGAAAAACATTGTTAGAATATGAATAATAGAGGGGCTTTTTGCCCATTCTATCTCTTGCAAGAAAAAGCTCCTCATTCACTGAGTCCCATATCGCAATTGCAAACATCCCCTCTAATTTTTCCAAACATTGATGTCCCATATCCTCGTAAAGATGAACAATAATTTCAGTATCGCTATTCGTTAGAAAATTATGTCCACTTTCCTCAAGCTCTTTTTTTAATTCCCTGAAATTGTAGATCTCTCCGTTAAAAACTATCCAGAATCTCTTGTCCTCATTATGCATTGGCTGTTGCCCGGTTATCAGATCTATAATTGAAAGGCGCTGCACGCCGAGGCCCACATTCCTCTCTACAAAAATACCTCGTTCATCAGGCCCTCGCGAAAGGATGCTGTTACACATTTTTTCGATAACTCCTTTCTCGACAACCATGCCGTCAACTCCTATATATCCAACTATCCCGCACATCAGCAGTCCTTTTTATTTCAGTCTTTATCACGAATATCAGTGTTTATATGCAATTATGTAAACCATTGGCCAAAATAATTGATTTAAAGCAAGCTTCCTTATAAAAACTTTAATATATTCATTCTTGATGAAATTAATTGGCAAATGACACCTATACTGTTCTATCTTTACATTATAGAATCCGGCTTTACAAAAGATTTTTTTTAATTTTTTCATGGTGAATGATTTCTCATATCCAAATATCATGTATTTTTCTTTTAATAAACGTATATGTACTATCTCTGCGATTTGCTTTAGAACCGGGAGATCCGGAATATTTCCCCATCGCTGTCTATAAGTCAACGAGCTAACTGATAAGTATGGAACAGTATTGAATGCGCTGCCACCCCTTGCAGTAATCCTGTATATTTCGTCAACGGCTTGTTGCGTATTACGGAAATGTTCAATAGTCCCCCCCCCATAAGTCAGATGAAACAGGTTTTCTTTAAAAGGACTTTTGAGCATATCACCACAAATAAAAAAGCCTTTTACTCCGTTTTGCGTATATATCTTTTTCGCAAGTTTAAGCGCTTCAATACTACAATCAAATGCAACAACACAATATCTCTTCTTTGCCATTTCCATTCCTATCCATGATGGGCCACAACCTATTTCACAAAACATCTCATCTTTCCTAAACTCTCTCGCCAATTCAATGTCTTTTATAATATCGTCAAGATAATTCGAATAAAAATCCTCACGTAATTTACTCAAACCTTCTTGTGTCCAATTTAAATAATTTTGATTCCATTTGCTTATCGTTGTTTTCATTTCAGAACTCATTTTTGATGGCAACATCATAGGTATACCATTATCAATATGATAGTGCCTTTTACAACTAACGCATGTCAGTCCCGTTTTCACATTAATAATTTTGGACCTGCAGTCCGGACACTGAAGCATATCAATAAATCTATCAATGCTGTAGTGATATAGGTTTACTTCCATAGAGCAGCGATACCTCTTTTCGAAAATTTTAATTGCCCAAACCCCATATTAATAAACTTTGTGGCAAGCTTCACTGTATATCTGGCATCCTCAACAGTGCGAATTTTGCTTAATGCACGCCATGGTTTTAGCATTCTACTCCTCAGAAAAGTAGAGAATGCTTTCCCCTGGATCTCCATCAGCTCATCATGGGTAAAATGTTTTGTGCTTGTTCCCCTCACAATCTGGTCGGGGGTCAGCCTGTCTAAGAGTCCTTCCCTCTTGTAGATCTCGTACATTTCTGTACCGGGAAAAGGATTTGCAATATAAAATACCGCAAAATCGAGGTAGGAGTTTAATGCAAAATTAATCGAATCCTCCATGGAATCCCTCTTTTCATCTGGAAAACCTATTATGAAAGTGCCTATAGTCCAAAGGCCTATACGATGCGCATATTTTATTATTTTCTTTGCATGGTCATAATCATATCTTTTCCCGAGATATCTTAATGTTTCAGAGTTGCCCGACTCCAATCCGAAAGTCAAACGATAGCAACCAGCCTCTTTCATTCTTTTTATGAGGGACTCATTTAAAAGCCAGATTGCGATACCATTCGGAGTAGTCCACTTTATATCTAGCTTTCTTCTTATTATCTCATCGCAAATACCCATAAGTCGATCTCTGTTGACCGATATGCTGTCATCTAGAAAGTGGATTTCCCCTACCCCATATTTCCGGTTCAAGTGCTCAATCTCATCCACCACATTTTGGGGAGACCTGCCTCGCCATCTCCTGCCCCAGACTGTCTTCACGGCGCAGTATATACATTTTCCCGGACAGCCTCTTGATGTAATTACGGTAGCGATTTTATTTCGCATTGCATAATTAGTTTCTTTCAAGGCTGTTTCGAAATAGATATCCATCGGCAGTAGATGCCGTGCGGGGAAAGGTATCGAATCGAGGTGTTCTATGTATTTCCGTGGCGGGTTGTTCTTTATGCTCCCTCCTTGCCGAACACAAGTCCCTGCTATATCATCCAATCGCTCCTCATTCTCATATCTCCTCACAATTTCCAATAGGGTCTCCTCTCCTTCACCTATAACGACGATGTCTACCTCTGTATTCTGAAGAACCGATTCAGGATCTGATGAGGCATGGGCCCCGCCGAAAACGACTAAAATATTCCTATCTGTTTCCTTTACAATTTTAGCCACTTCAAACGCATCGTTTGCATGGAACGTTGAGGGATTCGTTATACCTACAACATCAGGCCGATATTCGCTCAAATACTTCCTTATTCCACCGTTAGTAAGCCCAACCCTCTTTTTCTGACCGATCTGTTGAGCGACATTCTTCCCTTCAGTTGATATGTCCAGTATTCTCACATCGTAATATCTTTCAATGTAAGCCGCTAGATATCCTAAGCTTAAAGAAGGACTTGGCCTTGCAGGATCATCAGGCAGCGTTGTAAGAAAAGGATTTATAAGTAGTATTTTAGTATTTTTCTTCATAGTGCGTTAACTATTTTATTCTCCTTAAGGTTTTTTTAAAAAATCTCGTCATGGTTATAGTATAAATCTCCTGCGGTCCCAGCTTAGAAAGGACGCTCCATAATATTTTTGGTCTTAAATAAAATCTTCTTGCTGCAATTTTTTGATATTTTTCCAATTCTCTGGCTGTAAGATCCCCTTCAACAACGATAGCTGTATTACAATCATGTTTATCCCAGTCTATCTCCGAAAAAGAACGGTTTCCTATCCATTCATTAAATGCTCGAGACCCAGGATAAGAAGTAAAGATGTTAAACCAAGCCCTGTCAAATGGGTTTCTTACAGCAAAATCAATTGTTTCCTCGATGGTCTTTTTAGTGTCTCCTGGAAGTCCTAAGATAAAAAACCCGTAAGAAAGTATCCCAACTTCCTTCAATCTTTTAAGAGTTCTCTTAACGTCCTCAAGATTTAGTTTCTTATCAACCTTTTTTAAAATATCAGTATTACCTGATTCAACTCCTTATCCTACAGCATAACAGCCGGAATCCTTCATCTTTTTGAGGAGAGCATCACTGACACGATCCCCTCTAATTCCATTCGGACATTGCCAGGGTATATTGAATCTTTCATTGATAATAGCATCGCAAATTTCCTCGGCTCGCTTCATGTTGCTTGTAAAGCTATCATCGCAGAAGTGTATCTCTTTCACGCCATAATCCTTTACCAGCATACGGATTTCTCCAAGGACATGTTCTACACTACGTAAACGCAGTTTCCTTTTCCATGTACTATTAGATGCACAGAAAGAACAGTTATACGGACATCCTCTCCCAGTCATAATCTGAGCGATCGGATGTGCTTTTGCCGGAGCAAGAATAGGGGCGACTCTGTACTTTGATGGCGGCATTAAATGCCATGCAGGATAAGGAAGAGTATTAAGATCACTAATAAGTGGTCTCTGCTCATTTTGGATTATCTGACCATCCTCCTTGAAGACAATGCCCGATATTTTTTTTAAATCTCTTCTTCCACCCTCGAGTGATTTTATTAAATCAGAAAAGGCCGATTCACCCTCTCCAAAAACTGCGAAATCTGCGTTTAAATCTTTGAATACAATTGTCGGTGCCGCGGTAACCTGAGGCCCCCCAATAACTACAGGAAGTGCATCACCACATTCTCGCTTAATCGCAGCAACAAGACTTTTTACCTTGTTATGAGCCCTCGTCATTACTGATATTCCTACAAGATCGGGCTTGAATAACTTAATCTCAGATAAGAAATCCTTCTCTGTGGCCTTATATAATGTGCCGTTATAAATGGAAACCGTATGTTCTTCCCGTTCCAACCAGGCAGCGAGATTACCTAATCCCAAAGGCGGATGAATTACATGGCAATCATAATTAGGCTCTATAAGTAAAACTCTCATAAATCGAGCCTCCTTCGGTTAAATATTTTACACATAAGTTAGTAAGATATAAGTATCTTTCTCAAGATATTCATAATGTTTACTCTGATTTTCCAATTAATTTTTAAAATGGTGTTAAAATATACCACCTGAAGATTGTTCTTCAGTAGCTTCAAGCCTGTAAGCAATTTTCTCCTATTTATATCGATATTTACTCCGTTTTCTCTGCACCATTTTACACTTTTTGGGATCCAACATCCTTTTTCTGCCATATTTACATGTTTAAATAACTCTTTATTTAAACAATAAAAACCTTCGCAGGAAACCGCTCGATACGATCCCATTATTTCAAATTGCCAAGGAGTTTCACCTGGAATAAGCAAATCTAAAAAATATTCCCTTTCCCAAAAACCCATAACATTTACCCTGTAAGGCATGCCTTTATTGTATATACCAACGGGGTTATTTTCTATTACATGATCGGCAGGCGGTAAAGGTCGTATATGAATATGTTTTGCCTTAACTTCCTGCATAAAACTTAATATTTGCTCTACGTAAGCGGTATTAATTGGAGAACCTATAAACATATCTTCTAAAAGAATTAATAGATATTTTGAAGATAGTTGAGAAACAATTTTCATGGTACTATTTGCCCAATCTATGTCCTTGCCAGAAAAAAGCATTTTTATCCCATCTTTTTTAAAGTCAATTGTATTACTTCCCAGATAAATATCGTAAGGACAGCCAGACCAATTTTTCTCAAATAAAGAGAAAAAGGGATCCCACAAATCAGAGTATTTGTCACAAGAGACCACTAATACAGCAAATTTCTGTTTAAATTCTTCCATGTCATTGCCAATCATGTTTTACCACTTGACTAAAAATCTCTCCTATAAAATCTAAGTCATCATTATTTAAATACTGATGACACCCAATATAAAACCCTTTCTCTCCAATATGCTCGGCAATAGACAATCTACCTTCATACATTGATTTTAAATAACTATATGCAGGCTGTTGTGTTGGAATGCATCCAAATAATGGGCGGGTTTCTATTCCTTTCTGTTCAAGTTTTTGCATTAAGTTATGCCTTTTAAATCTCCCTTTTCTTATTATGATTGGATATGCCAGATAACTCACATCTTCTGAATACGCAGGCAATTGAAATAAATCAGCAAATCTTCCAAGTTGTTTATTAAGATACTTTACATTATTTTGTCTTGCCTTAATTATTTGGTCAGCTTTCTTTATCTGTGGTATCGCAATGGCTGCCTGAAATTCGGAGATTTTGAAATTAAAGCCGACATATTCATGTGTAAATCTCGGGTCAAATAATTCATCCCTATAAGGACATTTTCCCTCTGCTCTAACACAAACAGGACATGCACATACCCTACCATTTGCTTTAATTTTCTTAACCATCGCTCTTATTTTTTCATCACTCGTTACTATAGCCCCCATTTCCCCAACCTGAATGTTGTGAGCTATATAAAAGGAATAATCAGCAAGTAATGACAAAGAGCCTGCCTTTTTCCCTTTATAGAGAGAACCGTGAGCCTGTGCTGCATCTTCAAATACAACTAAATCATATTTTTTTGCTAAATAATTTAACACATCCATGTCATTAGGGTAGCCCATTAAATGAACAGGAAGGATTATAGAATAGTTATCTGGATCTTTTTTCAGTAGATCTTCAATTTGATTGACATCTAAAATAAAAGTGTAAGGGTCAATATCAACATATACAGGCTCCATGCCGGAAAGAACAATAGCGTTACTCGTTGCAATATAAGTAAGAGGTGATGTAATTACTTTACTGCCTTTTTTAACCTTTTTAAACCTATCATCGTATAGCAAAGCATAGAGACCGGCCAATAAAGCAGAGGTACCTGAATTTACCGCTATGCAATACTTAGTCCCAATGTATCTCGACCATAGTAGTTCGAATTCTCGAGTCTTTTTACCTTCAGATAGTCTACCGCTATATAAGACCTCATTAACTGAATTTATCTCATCTTCCCCAATTTTTATATCACCGATTCTAACCTTTATCATTCTCATCTCTTAATATTTCTTTATAATTCTGCAAAAACCACTGATATGTATTCTTGATCCCTTCTTCCAGCGAAACGCTTGGTATCCATCCATAACTCTCCATTCGAGAGACATCCAGTAGTTTTTGGGGCATGCCATCAGGTCTGTTAGTATCAAAAAGCAGTTTGCCATCATAACCAACCACATTTCTTATAAGATATGCCAAATCTTTTATTGAAATATCCTTACCTGCTCCTACATTTAATATTTCTCTACCGCATAAATTTTTCATAAAGAAAAAACTTGCCTCGGCAACATCATCTGCATACAAGAATTCTCTTCTTGCATTTCCTGTTCCCCATATTTCTACAGAGGGCAATCTTTTAATTTTTGCCTCATACATTTTTCTAATTAATGCTGATATTACATGCGATGAAGCTAAATTAAAATTGTCACCAATACCGTAAATATTGGGGAAGATAAGAGAAAAGAACGCAGCACCATATTGCTTGTAATAAGCCTCTACCATTTTCATGCCACAAATCTTTGCTATCGCGTAATATTCATTAGTCGGCTCCGGTTTGCCTGACAGAATATATTCTTCCTTCATCGGCTGGTTACATAATCTGGGATATGAACATGAGCTTGAAACAAACAGAAGTTTTCTGATATTCGTTTTAAAGGCTGAATGAATAATATTGCTTTGAATAGCCAAATTGTCATAAATAAAATCCGCCGGATTGCTGATGTTTGCTTCTATCCCACCTACCTTTGCCGCAACCAGAAAAACATATTCGGGTTTTTCCTTTTGGAAAAAAATTTCAACATCTGCCTGCCTTCGCAAGTCTAGTTCCTTACTAGTTCTTATAACAGTATTGATATAACCCTTTTCTTTAAGATGACGAAGTAAAGCAGAGCCTACTAACCCTCTATGTCCTGCAATGTAAACTTTAGAGTTCTTTTCCACAATCACTCTTTTATGATTTTATTCTTTGTCCAGTCGATGCCCTTCTCATTCAATATCTTCTTTCCTTTACCATGCGGACAAATACCAAGCAATTCCATATCAGTATCAACCATTATTTTTACGAGATCATCAAAAGTAATTTTAGGTTCCCATCCAAGTTTTTTTCTTGCCTTCGATGCATCGGCAAGTAGAAAATCAACCTCTGTTGGACGAAAGTAACTCGGATCTTTTTCTATAATTATATCTCCGACTTTTAAGGTTTGAATTATACGGGAATTTAACGAACGAATAACACCTTTTTCATCTGCCCCTTCGCCTTTCCACTCAATTTCTATCTCAGCATATTTAAAGGCACTATCTACAAATTCCCTTACTGTATGACTCTCACCTGTTCCAATTACATAATTATCAGGTTTGTCTTGCTGCAATATTAACCATTGACATATTACATACTCAGGTGCAAAGCCCCAATCTCTTTTAGCATCAAGATTTCCAAGGTATAGTTTTTTTTGCCTGCCCGCAGCAATATTTGCAACCGCCCTCGTAATTTTTCTGGTTACAAATGTCTCACCCCTACGTGGAGACTCATGATTAAAAAGAATCCCGTTACAGGCAAACATATTGTAACCTTCTCTATAATTTACAGTCATCCAATAAGAATAAACCTTTGCTGCAGCATACGGACTTTTTGGATAGAAAGGTGTTTTTTCATTTTGGGGGGGAGGAGATGCTCCAAACATCTCAGAAGATGATGCCTGATAAAATTTAGTCTTTATCCCACTCCTCCTGATAGCTTCAAGGAGCCTTGTTGTTCCCAATCCGGTTATATCACCGGTATATTCAGGCATGTCAAAACTTATACGCACATGGCTTTGAGCACCAAGATGATATATTTCATCGGGCTTAATATTATAGATAGTATTTGTAAGCTGCCCTGCATCGGATAAATCACCATAATGCAGAAAAAGCTTAGCCTTTGGATCATGCTTGTCAACAAATATATGGTCAATTCTACTTGTGTTAAAAGTGCTTGCTCTACGGATAATGCCGTGAACCTCATAATTTTTTGACAATAAAAATTCAGCAAGATAAGAACCATCTTGCCCCGTGATACCTGTAATTAAAGCCTTCTTCATGTTCTATTCGCTTCTGAGTTCAAACTCTATAATATTTTTCACTAATTAGGCTTACTGTCTCCATTCCTCCCTTTTAAACTCCTTATGTGAATAGCAAGCCTCAAATTGTTCAGTAAACTTCATCATGATGCCCGCCAATATCAATCAGTAGAATTTCATTCCCATTCAAGAACTTAAAAATCAGTCTACAATCAAAAGTAACACTAAATGCCCAAAGCCCTTCAAGTTTTCCGGTCAGCCTGTGGGTTCTTAAACGTGGATTAAAATGATTCTTTGAGAATAACTCCATAGAATCCTAAAATCTTTTTTTAAGTTCGCTATTGTTTTTTACTTTCTTTTTATAAATTCTTTTAAACCCTTGATCCCATGTTATTTTAATCACTCTCTAAATCCTTATATAATTTTTTTACTGTTCCTCTTTTACTCGTCCCCTTTTTAAGATTAATCAGTGCTTCCCTGGCCCTTTTGGCAATAGCTTCTCTTTTAGCCTCCATGAGTTGTTTTTTTATGACTTCAATCGCATACTCCTTGTCGTCCAGCGGCAGGATGCTAAAATCTTCGATTAATTTATTTAAGGTTGCACTGCTCATACCTTATTGCCTCCTCTATTCTATATAATTAGGCTAAGTTTAACACCGTCCTGGGATCATTTTGAATCACTGCCCCCATCCCTCTCTCCTCAACTCTCTAACGCCAAAGATTTCACCAATCTTTCCCCGTCCATATTCCCAGAGAGTCAACCAGCAGGCAATTGGGTGAAAGAACCATGCATTGTCGAGTCTTTTAATGTAGCCTCTAAGGCTCTGGATTAATAAAGGGATAACTATGAGACAATATAAAATAAATTTTAACAATTTCGTCTTGCTTATTCTCTTCCACGGATATTTCCTAACACCGAGTTTGTTATAATAGAGATAATCTCTAATCCTTCGGCGCTGTTTTCTAGCAAAGGTCTTTATATCACCAGAAAAGATGTGAATAATTCCTGTTTTTACCTTAGCAAATCGAATAGAGTTTGTTGAATTTGCTGAATTGTGGAGATCATAGATTACGTCAATATCAAAAAGATAGTCGGGGAAAGAGATACTATCGGTTGGAGGTTTGGGGTTAGGGGCAAAGGCGGAGAGGAGAACACTTCGGCGGATTAGGAAACCGTTTGCGCCGATGGTGGGAAGATGTTCTTTATCGAATTCGATTTTTAAGTAATTGTTTCTATCTTCTCCTTTATGAGGCATCTCTGTCCATCTTCCGGTCAATGTGCTGTATCTATCGTAGTTTCCTAAAAACAGACACAACGGATCATTCATCCCTAAAAGAGCACAATATCGAGTTATATAACCATCGTTTTTTCTATATGTGTATTCAATAGGTTCAGATGCTATGATTTCAGGGTCTTTAAATGGTTCTACCATCATTTTTAACCAGTCCTTATCAGGGAGTATATTGTCGGAATCAATAAATGCAATTATCTCGTTATTGGCATCTTTGACTCCGGTAGCCTTTCCAGCTTCTCCTGTTTTTAATCTATTAAGAAGTACTCTGATGAGAGTGGATTTTGTTGCATTTACTATATTTAATGTTTCATCTGTAGAGCCACCATCAGCGATGATTATTTCAATTTTATCTCGCGGGTAATTCTGCATGACAATGCTATAAAGACAATCTTTCAAGGTTTTCCCTGAATTAAGGGTGGGGATGATGATAGAGACACCTGGAAGTTGGAGGTTAGAGGTTTGAGGCAAAAATTTATCTTCCTCTTTAAACCTTTGTCTTCTAACATTTTTCCTCATCATCTGAGCTCTAACAATGCCTTTTACCTGTTTTTGAAATCTGTAAGATGTCCCAAGAGCTTTTTGGCTGCACGCCGCAGGAAGAACAGATCATCAATGCTCTTGATTGAAAAGATCTTTCTTATAATATACTGTGGACTGGCAAATGATTTATAAAGCATCTGGGTTAATTCTTTTATATCTCTCTTTGACATTGGAGACGCCATCACCGGCTCCCTCATATCATATCTATCCCAGTCATCAGTGAGTAACCATCCTTTTTTTTCGCATTCTTCAAAAAGAGGGGTTCCTGGATAAGGGATTACTATGGTTGCCTGAAGGGTATCAACATAACCGCATTTGAAGAGATATTTTGCCATTTCGATTGTTCTTATTGCGTCCTCTTTAGTCTCCCACGGATAACCAACCATCACGGTAATGTGAGGCTCAAGCCCTGCTTTTTTAGCCATTTTAACTCCATCTTCTATCTGTTCTACCTTGAGATTTTTATTTATCCTGTCAAGAGTCTTCTGGTTTGCTGATTCAAGTCCAAAGAGTATAAACCTGAATCCTGCCTTTGCCATCATTTCATAATCCTTTTCGTTTAGTATCCCAAAACGCATGTTACAATCTATTTTTAACCGTTTGTTATATCCCCGTTTAACCATGCCTTCACAAAAAGCCTGTAACCATTCTGCCACTGGAAAAGTGCCACTGTCATCCATTATCTCTCTTACACCATAGTTTTCGATAAGCATTCCAATCTCATCAAGTATTTTTTCAGGAGACCTTGCCCTATATTTCGCACCAGGATATATTGTTGTCCAGGAACAGAAAGAGCACCTTCCCCACCAGCAGTCCCTTGAAGCCATTGTGTATGTTCCTGGAAGATATTTATAATTTCCATTCTTTTCGCTGTATAATTTCCATTTTGTCAGGTCCCTATCTATATATGGGAGGCTA
>Ga0154626_1140_pt1 | contig 41395 bp, 53 predicted proteins | sample Rifle2008BG13ft_FD_116055 | JGI IMG/M metagenome (GOLD analysis project Ga0154626, IMG submission 116055) | Nitrospirae bacterium RBG_13_41_22 | reverse complement strand
GTATTCTTAAAAACAGATTCTTCGAATCTATCACAGGTGAAAACTAGGTGTCAAGGTCATTGGCGGTTGATTATAAGCTATTATCTTTTAAATTCTTTAAAATGCTATATAAATGAGGGGGGTAAATGGCTATTTTTGAAAATATTAAATTCGATGAAATCCGTGAAAAAGCTAAAGGTCGTTGGTTCGGAATTATGCAGGCATTGGGCATACAGGTTGGAGACGGTGGCCATACTGGATGTCCCATATGCGGCCCAGGGCAAAATAAGCATAGATTTAGATTTTCTGAAAAAGAAGGCAACGGGGTATGGATATGCACGCAATGCCAAGGGGGTGATGGCTTTTCACTTGTTCAAAAAGTATTGGGCTGCGATATTAAGGAAGCTTTTGAAGCGGTTGCAAAGGTAATCGATGTGGCTCCATCTAACCCAATTACACAAGAGAAGAAAGCTGATCCTGAAGAGTTTAAAAAACTTCTTAAGGCATCATACAAGGTCAAAAAAGGTGATCCGGTCGGCAAGTATTTAAAAGAGCGGGGCTTAAGTGATATACCGAAAAATATTTTCTATTGCCCTGCCTGTTATGAATTCGAGACCCGGCAAGATCAAAATGCCATGCTTGCCATATTCCGGGCTCCTGATGGTGAGGCATTAACTCTCCATCGGACATTTATCAAAGATGGTAAAAAGTTAGACGTTAAAGCACCAAGGAAAACAATGTCTGTCTTGGACGGTAAAAAGATGACAGGCGGGGCGGTAAGGTTGTATGACGGTAAGCCGGAAGTTTTAGGAGTATGTGAGGGAATAGAGACCGCAATTGCAGTGCATGAGATGTACGGGGTTGTTATATGGCCCTGCCTGAATGCAAATTTACTTGAATCATGGGAGCCTCCAGACTGGTGTCATACAGTACGGATATACAGTGATAACGATTGGCACTATGTTGGCCAAAGTGCAGCTTATAATCTAGCAAAAAGATTATCAGGAGATAAGTATAAATTAAAAGTGTTGGTATTTGTACCGAAATGTAAGGATTTTTTGGAAGATCTTAACATGGGGTTAAAATGACAGACAACGAAATAAAAGAAAAACTTTACCTGTTATGGTCTGAACACCTGGTAAAAAACAGCGCCTTATCGATTGAGAGCTGGCTTACAGAGATCCAGAAGGCGAATAATTATAAAACAAACCGGGAAATAGGGCAGGTGATGATTAAGGCTGGTGTTGCCCGGCTGACAGTAGCAAAAATAATTAGAGGTGAAAAATGACCCGAAGAAAATATAGGCAGATCGGGGAACGAGGCTGGCAAGCGCTGGCTGACCGGTTTGAGAGCAGGGCCGGCATCGGATTACAGCTTGGAGTAAGCCAGTCTTTCGTTTCTTATGTTTTAAAATATTACAATGTTGAATGCCAGGATAACCCAACACCATACGACTGGATAGCTAAATATGAGGGGTTCGAAAATAAAAAAGAGATGTTTCAGTATTATTATCACACACTTAATGTACATCCGGCAACCCTGGGAAGTTATTTTGGATTGTATGTTGATAAAAATTACAGCATCAGCAGGGGCGCTATTCAGCAGACTATCCGGCGACTTGGGATAAAAATGAAACCGAAAGGCGGGTCCAGATATAAGCTCGCGGTAAAGACATTGCAGCACAAAGAAAAGATAAAAAAACTGGATTATGAGAATATGACGCTGAAACAAATTGAACAGCAAACGGGATTAACACATATGCAAGTTTATAACACATGCCGACGCTGTCAGTTAAAATACAAACCGGGGTATAACGTAAATATTAAGCCAAGATTACAAAACCTAGCCGCCCTGCAACGATCGGGGGGGGGTTGGTGAAAAGGGACGGGTAGGGCATAAAAACGCTCTAAGTTGATTATTTGGTTTTATATAAAGAACTAAGGAGATTTAAAAATGGAATTATTTATAAAAGTATATTTTGGGTTGTAAGATATGCAATCTGTATTTATAAAAGGCCGGTTTCCTGGATTAAATGAAATAATAGGGGCCGCTCGAACACATTGGGCAAAATCTGCAAAGGATAAAAAGACGCATACTGATCGGGTTGTATGGTCAGTGGGACATTTACATCCCGTCGAAAGTGCTGATTTTGTATTTACATGGTTTGAGATCGATAAACGCAGAAATAAGGATAATGTGTGTGGAGGAGGCCAAAAATATTGTTTTGATGGACTACAAAAGGCTGGTATAATTAAAAATGATGGCTGGCAACAGGTAAAATCAATAACTCACAAATTTGAAGTTGGTGAACCTGGGGTATTAATTGAAATTATGGAGGCGCAAGGCTGAAATAACCCTTGACAGGTGGGATAAAAAAGAGTAGACTATAAGTAATTGCTTACGATGGAAACTCTATTCAGAAAAAACCCCTTATCATCTCTGGTAAGGGGTTTTTTATTGCCATGGCGCAAAGCTGGCACCCTGGGGGTTAGATGATGAAGGTCTCTTCACCATGCCAGTTTTTGTTCTTCTCTGCCAAGTGCTTATTGATTTCTGTCAAGCGTTGGCCTGCTAATTTCAAATATTCTATTTTTTCAGCTAACTCTATGGCGGTGTAACATTTCAACTCAATGTCGCCCTTTGTAGTATTAGTTGAATAAAAGATATCATATTTCAAATAAAACGATGGAGATCCTTTCAGATATTCCGTCGGTAAATCCTTGGCTTGTAATGCTTCAAGCCTGGTTATTTTGTAAAATTGTATACCCTGAATAATCACTTTTTCTGTTGTAATTTTAATAGACATTTTTTTATCTCCTCTGTAAAATTGTTAATAATATATACTACTTATGATACTTAATTAATAGTTAGATTGATAGTTGGGCTATCTCTCTATCATAGCAAGATTTACAGATTCCATGACTGCCCTTAATTTCTGCATGCCCGAATTTAAAGCCGCACCAGGCACATATAAATTTATGCCCCTGATCGATTTTAAAATGCAGACTCACCCTTAATTCTTCTGTCCAGTCTTCAACAGTGTGCATCTCGCATCCGATGCGGATAGAAATTTTATTCGCTGAAGGGGAAATATTACAATAGTACCGGGAACATACCGTATTGATCTCGGCACCCTCTCTGATTATGGCACCCTTTCTGATCTCGGCACCCTTACTGATTATGGCACCCTCTCCGATCTCGGCATCCTCTCCGATCCAAAAAATTTCCCCTCTAAAAATCGCACCTGGATATTTTTTTTCAGCTTCTTTTTTTGTGTATTCCATGATTACCTCATTAAAAATATTATTGTTGTGATAAGAAAAATCCCGACTATGAATGCCAAAACATTTACTTCGGCTTGTAGTTTTTCATACATTTTTCACCTCCGACAATCTTTCTCTTAAAAGATCGACGATCAATTTCCTTAGCGGTTTTCCTGCCCGCCGAGCCATGATATGCCCGTCCCGCCACTCTTCATCCGTCATAACCAGGCGGATGGTATGTTCTTTCTGCACTTCTATTGTTTTCATGTTATACCTCCTCTGCTTTGTTGATTAATTCTTTTGCTGTCATGCCATGGACATAAAAGTCTGATGAATATGTTTTGATATTAACCTGACCTTTTAAAGTTTCTTCCCATGTTGCTTGTGAGTGGTTAAAAACTCTATCATCTCCATCTATGACGTGGACGCAATGATAACGGTGATAATAACAATCACATTTAGCCATTTTTCGTATCCTTCCAGGCCTTTTAAAGACATACCCAGGTCTGAGGTTAAGCGTTAAATATCGGTAATGTGTTTATAAATTCTTTTGCTTTATATAAATCATTCTCGCATCGGGTTAAAAATTCTTCGGTCCGATCATGGCTGGACGAGATATTTATCTGTCCATATGCCGTAAAACAAATACCACTGCCATTGCAGTCAATCCAGTCACCGCAACTCGTTTGATATTGTAATCTCATGATTTTCCTTTCTATCCTCCTGCCAGGGCAGGGTAGAGGTTAAAGCTATTTTAAGATTAAATTAACTCTACACTAATTCTTCCCATTTCATCATTATAATAAGATGCCCACTCGTGACCATAAGTGTCAGCATCTATAAGCTCAAATTGAGTATCCCATGCCACTATTGGGTTGTACCCAAAAAATGTACGATTACAGTAGTTTTCAAAAGCGTCTCTGGCATCCATCCCTTTTGACACTGCTAAATGTCCCTTATATTTAATCTGATATTTTCCCATTTTAATCTCCATCTGATAATAAAAAAAGGCGTATCGTCCCGGCAGAGCCGAGGCAGGGGGAGGTTAATAAAGATAAAAATCAAGAGCTTCACAAAGATAGTCACTGGCTTTTGTGTCATCCCGTGCGACATTAACTCCTATTTTATCCAATTTTCTTGCTGCTATTCTTACAATTTCAGACCTGTCAGTATTTGATGGATTTTCAAAACTATTAACTACTTCGGCTACTACGTCGTACACTTTTTCTTCCATTTTTGTTCTTTCCATTTTGTTCTCCGTTATTAAAGGTTAACGTCGCAATCTGATAATAAAAAAAGGCGTATCGTCCCGGCAGAGCCGAGGCAGGGGGAGGTTAATCTTCATAATCGTCAAAAAAATCTTCAGGAATAAATACATCCCATTCGCCAAGTCCAAAATCAAACATTTCAAGCCCTTCTTTTACTTTTTTGGAGCTGTCGCCTTCTCTGAAAAAACGTTCTTTTATAAAGCCTTTATGGCTCAACTCACATTGATATAACATGATTTTCTCCTTTTTAAAGGTTAACATCGCAATCTGATAATAAAAAAAGGCATACTACCTCAATTAGAGATAATATGCCTTAATATCCAATCCCACCTTCTGACACCTCATTAAAGAGGTAGTCGTGACGAGGACACAAGGATACAGTGCTTCCGTCCGGTCTGATCACACAACCGCAGGCCTGTGGGCGTACTTCTCCACAAGACCCACAAACATTAGTTCCAGACCGTCTCATTCCCTTTTCAACGGTCGTAAAAGCTCCACAATGGCACTTCCATGCTTTTTTACTCATGATCTTACCCTTTCCGGCCTATGGCCTGTTAGATTATTGATGTTATTTCGTATTTAAAGGTTAACGTCGCAATCTGATAATATATATAAGCAAACCACGTGCCACAAGTGTCATTTATGCTAATATATTTTGTATGTTGTTGATATAGTTAAATATAAATCGATAATAATAATTATTATTATAAAATTATGGCATGAAAAAACAGGAACAAAACGGGGTAAAATCATCTTGAGAATAACATAATCAATATAAAATCAAGTGTAAGTTATTGATAAGATTACGATTGAATCGGGAGTTCTTATATTTTAGTTGAAATAGGAACAAATAGTGCTTGTTTTATATTGACATAACAAACTATAAATGATAACGTACTATATATAAATAAAGTAAGTAATTGTAATCAAAGCAAAAACTCAGGCAGCAAGAAAAACTGAGGGATTAGCGTAAAATAGCTGAAAGGCTCAAGTTTGTCAAAATTAATTAAAAAAGCCAGACAAATTAAGCGATTAAAAAAAATCACATACAATGACAAAGAAGCATATCAGTATATAATTGATGTAGAAAATGAGCTGCATGATTATATTGCTGTCTACAGAGTTTTATTATTAGCGTGGCCGGATATATTTAGTTATTTTGCGCCGGAGAACGTGATTAAACAAAAAACATACGATAACTACACGATTTTAAACAAATCAAAACTTAAACAACAATATAAATCAGTATATGGATAAAGCAGTTATAAAATATTATAATATTGGGCCATATCCTGTATGGTTTGGATTTACAACGAGCGAAAAAGCTTTTAAACAAGAATTAAAAAGGCTAGGTATCAAAGAGCAAATTGATTTCGTACTCAGTGGGACTAATGCATCAACAAAAACGTTTGAAAAAAATAATGAACTCACTATCATAGTGACGTTAAAGTATAATGATAAAAATAAGATCGATCAAATATTAGGGTTGTGTGTGCACGAAGCGGTACATGTCTGGCGGCAGGTATTAGATCATATCCGGGAAAAAGAAAAGCCTTCATCCGAAATCGAGGCGTATCATATACAAAACATAGCTCAATTTATGATAAGTGAGATATTAAAACAGCGCAAAATTAAATGACAGTACATCATCAAGATAACTCGTATCTAACAACTCAACAATTAACGACTCACAGACATCAACTGAGTCATGATAAAAAACAGAAAAATCACATTATAGACCAACAAACTATATCAGATATCATGCCAGTGGGTTTAAAACGATTCATAATGCGTCTAAATAAAACTAATAAACTACAGAGAGATAATCATGCCAGCCCCTTATAATCTCACAGATAACCCTAACCCTTCCGGGAAACATCCAGGCGGTACTAATCCCATATTCAAAACTCCGCAAGATATGCAATCGGCAATTGATGATTATTTTCAGCGTGGCGTTAAAGTAAAACAAGTAATAGTAGGAAAAGGTGATAAAAAACAAGTAGTTGAAATACCTGTACCTACAATATCAGGGTTATGCTATTATATAGGATTCGATTCCCGAACCTCATTTTATGATTATGAAAAAAAACCTGAGTTCATGCACACTGTGAAAAAAGCCCGCTTATTTATTGAGTGTGAGTATGAGTCAATGCTACAAGGTAATAATGTTGTCGGCGCTATATTTGCGCTTAAAAACATGGGCTGGGTTGATAAGCAAGAGATCGATAGCACTGGCAAGATGCAAATAGTGGTCACTTATGAGGATAAAAAGGGTAATAGTGATGATCAGGGAGAGGGTTAATTGTCGATTATGGGTCATTTTGTGGGGTTGAAATTAGTGTAAGGCTAACTTTTTCTACCGGATATAATAGCTTATGACTAATATACAGGATAAATTAGATAAATTAGGATGGAAACAAAATAAATTTGCTGATCGAATTGGTGTCAATAAGGTCACGGTTTCAAATTGGTGTACCGGAAAAGATACGACTCCAATGATTGTAAACGTGTATATAGACCAATGTATTTTGTTAAAGAATTTATATGAAACAATCAAGCCAGAAAACAATAAAAGAAAAAACAGTAAATTTCGGAAGTAATATTTATGGAGTAAATATCTCTGAGGTATCTTGTTTTTTTAAGCTCAGAGAAGAAGTCACAATAAATATTATATCTGAATGGCAAAATGATAAAAATTTAAAAGTACTGCATCAACCTAATTTACAATCAGACGTATATTTATCAAAGGCTTTTTATCTTGAAATGATAGCCCAAGATAAATTTGCTAAAAGTTTTATTTATGATTTTGAGGTAATAAAAAAGAATCTTATTAATTTTGATAGAGAGTACACGAAAGATTATATTTATTTTCTATTCCAAGATTTAGAAATAGTATATATCGGCCAGACTACAAATTTTGCAGGTAGAATAAAACAACATCAAAAAGAAAAAGATTTTGATTCTGTAGCTATTCTAAGTATCTATAAGGGATATTTGGATATAGCTGAAATGATTAATATTCTTGAATATAATCCTAAGTTAAATGTTCAAAAATGGGGGCCTAGGTCGTATTTAAGGCATATATTAAGTATGTGTGATGGCTGTTATTGATGCAAGTAAAAGTCAGACTTCCGAGACCGCATGCCAAGCAAGAGAGCTTCATAAAAAGTCTGGCCCAGCGCATAATAATCCGAGCTGGGCGACGATTTGGGAAAACGGTTGGTATAGCGATATATGTAGTTGAGCAATACTTAGCAGGTAAAAGGATATTGTACGCCGCTCCAACAATCGAACAAGTATCGAGATTTTGGGCAACAGTAACAAGGGCGCTGGAAGAACCAATCAAGGCTGGGGTATTTCGGAAGAATGAATCGGAGCATTTTATTGAAGTCCCGGGAACTGAACAAAGGATAAAAGCGAAAACAGCTTGGAATGCAGATAGTTTACGTGGTGACTATGCTGACATATTGATTTTGGACGAATGGCAGTTAGTTAACGAGGACGCCTGGGAACTAGTAGGCGCTCCAATGATGCTAGACACTAATGGCAAGGCAGTATTTATATATACGCCTCCATCGCTCAAAAGCCGATCAGTAAGTAAGGCAAATGACCCACAGCATGCCGCAAAGATGTTTAAGAAATATAAGGAGTTACAAGATAGCGGTAATACTAGATATGCAGCGTTTCATTTTACAAGCAAGGATAACCCACATTTAAGTCAAGATGCGTTAAATGAGATATCTGGCGATATGACATCTCTTGGATACCGGATGGAGATCCTGGCAGAGGATGTTGACGAAGCACCTGGTGCATTATGGACAAGGGCAACAATTGAAAAGAATAGGATAGTAATATCACCCGGTTACAGTCGTGTTGTTGTTGGTCTTGATCCTTCTGTTAGTAGCACGGGAGATGAGGCGGGTATAGTCACATGTGGTAAGTCTCTGTCAGATGGTTATGTTATAGCGGATGATTCGATCCAGGGCAGTCCACTTGTATGGGCGAAGGCTGCTGTTATGGCATACCATAAGTATGACGCTGATTGTATAGTGGCGGAAAAGAATCAGGGCGGGGAAATGGTTGAATTAACTATTAAACAGGTTGATAAGACCATTCCTGTTAAATTGGTACATGCTTCAAGAGGAAAACAGGCAAGGGCAGAGCCAATAAGTGCAAAATATGAAGCAGGTCAGGTTCATCATGTAGGTAGCTTCCCGGCGCTGGAAGACGAAATGGCGTTATGGATGCCCGGGGATGATAGTCCGAATAGACTAGATGCTATGGTGTGGGGTATGACAGAGTTAGGTTTACCGACAGTGTTTAACGATATAGACATATCGAGGATAACAGGATAATGCCAAAAAATTTTAATAAATGTATAGCAACAAAAGGGTTGAAGAAAATAACGAAACCTTTGCCGAGCAATAAATATATTGGAAAAGAAAAGGAATTACCCAATAGTGGGTTATTAAGTAAACGATAAAAGGAGATAGTCAAGATGAAGAACTACGAGGGAAAGGTTATACAGTTTACAGGTGGTTTAAGAACATACATAGGACGGATGGACAGTTTACCACATCCAAACGGGGAGAACTGGTACAGGATAAAAGATCCGTGTACACTTGACGTTGTACCTGACGGCAAGGGTAAAAGTCAAATAATGATATCCCGGATATGGGGTATAGATCATTTATACAAGCACTATGTTGATGTCCGTGTCCCGGATGATTCTATTATGGAGATAGTGGAACTGGAAGAGGACGGGGGATTCTTTAAGGCGTACAAGAAGGAATTAGACAAGGCCAGCGTTAAGAATATCATTATCCCTTCGACTGCGGATGTTATTAATATAAACCATGTTCCACAATGAGATTACCTACTCACCAGAAAGTTGATGGGCATAGAAAGACGGTTTGGCTGTACTTCGAGGATGAAAGACCAAGGGAAAGTGTGGTCAGGGGCGGGATATGCTGGCCCATGCGGTATAAGACTGACAGGGGATATGATGTCAAGGGTTACGCAGTTGTAGGCGGTAAAGACCTGGTTACTGGCAAGATTTACATATACTCTGAGACTTCTTTTGTTACGGTTAATGACATATTGGCAGGGGAAGGTGATCCGAATTTCCCGGTTAATGCAGTAAAATATAAAGGGATAAATGTCTGGTTTAATGAGGTATTTACAAAGTATTGCTGTACTAAGTATTATTTTAATCAACCGGAAGAGTTATCAATACGGTTCAGATTGGAGATCAGCAGGGCTTTTATGATCCAGCCGAAGCCTAAATTTGTTGAATGCCCATTGTATAATGAAGATGATATAATGTCAGTAGTATGGCATAGCATTAAATCTGAGAATATACAGGTAGATAAAGGGTCTGAGATAATAAAGGCGCTTGAGGTAATGAAGGATAGCGATAAGGATATGGTTCCGGCTGTGTATGCTTTAGGGATGTGTTTGTTAGGATTTGAACGATTCCCATGGAGAAAGCCTTTTGAGAATCCGATACAGGAAATAATAATACCTTCAGGCATATAGGAATATAATGGTACTAATTAAATCATCATCAAAGATAACTGACTTATCCAATTTTTTAAGGATGGAATTATTTGATAATTGGGTAACAGACCGGAAACCGCTGGAAATCAAATGGCAAGAGAATGAAGACGCTTTTGACGGTATTTCTAACGGGACATGGAAAGCAGAGGAAGGGGAAGACTGGCGGTCAAATACGTTTATAATGGCAACGAAAATAAAGGTATTGACTGCTTATAGCATGGTAATTGATATTGCACTTGAAGGGGGCCGGTTGCCGTTTAATCTGGATCTTTCTCCCTGGGATGATATCAATCTTGAGGATATGCCACAGGAACAGCAGGACATTACAAATGACGCTTTAGGGGACATGAATGGGCTTATTCACCAGCAGATAATTGATTGTAGCGGTATCTATGAGACCATGAAATGTATCATGGGTGCTGCGAAGCTGGGCGAAACCTACTGGATGTCTTTTGTCCATGATGTGAAGAGGAAGGGATTTAAGGCTGTTAATTTAGCGGAGCAGGGCGGTGTTTTGAATCCTGGTATGGCTCAGAAGTATCAGGGATGGGAATATTTTGAGCAGATTATTAAATCACCGGGGTTCAGATATGTGTCCGCATGGGATACGTTCAGGGATCTTGAGACTGATGACCTACAGGAAAGTCGGGGATATTGTCATAGAGTGCCGGTATCCGCATATGATTTAAGACAGATACTCAAGAATGATCTAAAAGGAACCGGATATATACCACAGAACATAGAAGATGCTATAGAGTCATATTCTTATTCTGATACACCAGAGAGTAAAAAGAATGAAGAAAAACCGGGATTAAGGCGGCTTAATAATCGTTATAACAATATGGAACGATTGAACTTTTTTTGCCGTGTCCCACGAGAAACATTGACCCAATTCCAATATGATACAACCGGAGAGGCATTGCCTGATAACTATGAAGGTGAAGAGGTTATAGGCGATGAGGTTGAGGTTATGGCCTCCCTTGTCGGTGATTCAGTAATTAGATGTGTGCCAATTGAAACAGGAAGTAGACAGCATGGCCGGATAGTATGGGAGATGAAGCTCGACGGCATAGAGGGTATTGGTGTTGCTGACAATATGAAGTCAGTACAGTTGCCACTCAATGGTGTGTTTAGATCATTTGAAGACAATAAGAAGCTATCTGCTAATGTTATGGGAGCTGGAAAACCGGATAAGATTGAGAATTGGGACGGGAAGTTTAAGCCCGGTGGATTTATTACCTTAACGGATGAAACAAAGTCAGTTAATGAGGCGTGGCAGCAAATAGTTATTCAGGATGTAGGAGAATCTCTTCTTTCTGCAATAGCAGTTCTTGAACGGTATGCCGATGAGATATCAATGCTGCCTAAGATTCTTCAGGGTGCGGTACTTGACAAACAGAAACCGGACACATTGGGTGAACTAAATATGCTTCAATCCAATGCCGGGAAGTATATCGGTTCTGTGTTTAAGAATTTTGATAACCAAATGTTTGAACCGATAACCTGGCGATTCTATCATTATAACATGATGGATCAGACTTTGAATAAGGGTAAAGGTAATTACATAGCTGCACCAAAAGGTTACGAGATGTTCCGGGAAAAGGTAATAAGACTTTCCAAGATATTACAGGCCATACAGTTGCTTACTGTAAATCAGGCGGTTGCTGGGGATGTAAAGTTTAAGAGTCTGTATAATCAGGTGCTTGATTCACTTGAGGTTGATCCTGATACAGTATGGAAAACACCTGATGAGAAGCAGAAAGACTTTGAATTATCTCAGAAAATGGAGCAGATGCAACTTGAAAAAGCCGTACAGATGATGGGTATCAAGATGTCTGCTGAATTAAAGGCTGAGATAGCAAAGATAGAAGCCCAGCATCAGGCTAAATTGGCAGAGATGGAAAAGTCCCATAGGGATAAAATGGCAGAGCAGGAAGCTCAAGCGCGGGATAAAATTATAGATAAAAGGATACCTGCTGTATAATAATTAGGCAACATACAAAAGCAAAAGAGAATTTTTACTGGTGAATGCGTAGATTGATACGTTATATAAACGGTGATTTCTAAAGAGGCCATAGTAGTAAAACCGTCCGACAGTAGTGGCAATGCCACCTCGAAATCAAGCCGGAGATCAATACTGGCCACCAGCACCCAAAGTAAGGGGAATAACAATGGATCTTAAAAAATATCTTATAACAAACGAATATTTCACATATATGAGTCAGGCTGAGTCATTAGGGCCAGCTAATATGTGGATTGAAATATTAAAGATCAGAAGGGAAGAGTTAAGAAAACGGAATGAAGAATCACCCAGGGAATGCCCTGAAGATATAACCGAGGATTTTCGATATATAGCTGGTATGATATCGATGTGTAATTTTTTATTAAGTCTTCCAGAGAGAAGCAGAACCGAAATTAAGAAAGTAGAAGGAGAATAAACATGGCTGGCATATGGAATATGGGATTACATACAGTAAATGCGTTATGGAAAATGATAAATAAAACCGAGTATAAATCTGGTTCAGAACTGGAAATGCAGTCAGGTTCAGTTCTTGATATCCAGTCGGGAACGACCGTTTCTAACGCAGGTACAGGGACGCATAGTGGCGCCAATACATTCACAGGAGCCGTTACCACTACAAGCACGGTTACAAATGATGTTTTACAGGCTGCTACGCATGGGGCCGGTGTGATAGGTACAGGGGTTGCACCAAAAACATACATAAGAACTGTAAACAGTGAGATAGTCACCACTATAAAAGTCGATCTACAAGGTCTTGCCAGTGTTGCCACAGCAAACGATGTTATAGGGTTATCTGCTGGTGGCAATGCGTATCTATTGCAATACGTGGTAGCAACGCATGGGGTTATCTACAAAATGGAACTCATATGTCTTGAAACCCCTGCTGGTGGTGATAATGACGTTAATGTGGTAATGAATTCAAGTGGTACGTTGGCATATGACGGCGCAGGTGGTACGACATACGGTGTGAATGGCGGAGATGCCGTTGCTGGACAGACTGTTCAAAACCTGGTACAAGGACTTACCACAACGCACTATGTATATCTTACAGCAGGCACGGGTGATACGGCAGCAGCATATACAGCAGGTATGTTTTTGATCAAATTGTATGGTCATGCTGTACTTGCATAGTGAGTAAAAGTTGATTTAGATTGTAATAATTTGACTAAAGTTGATTAAATAAGGAGAATAAGACATGCCAGACGTTGATATAAACGAAGAGCAAGACGAAGTAAAAGACAAGGACGCTTTAGACGCTTTTAATGAGGATGAAAACTCTGAGGAAAAAGAGGATAAGAAATCCTTAGAAAAGGAATCTGACGGGAAAAAAGAAGGTGATGAAGAAAAGAAACAGGAAGAAGAGAAGAATAAAAAGCCTGTTTCTGCTAAAGAAAAAGCTGACAATCGCCTGAAAGACCTGGAAGAGAAAAGCGAAAAAAAAGAAGATAAGGAAGATGAAAAGAAAGAGGTTAAAGACGAGAAGAAGGTAGATACTGAAGAGAAAAAAGAACTGCATAAGGCCTTTACGAAAGAGGATATTGCACGGCGTATAAGCCTGATATCGAAAGATGATCTTCCTGAAAATATCATTATTGGGGATAATGAAATAAACCTGCGTGAGTTCGCAGAGGATGAGCCTGAGAATTATAATGCTATAAAGATTATCAGTAGTGCAATCGCCGAAAAGATTGTCAATGAAACTGTCAATGAATTACAGAATCAGTTACAGAAGAATATGAACTTTGTAACACCTGATAAGTTTGAAGAGACGATTATGAAGGTCGGGGGATCTGTGCAACAGATTTCTTTTGATCTAAATATAGCTCAGGCCACAACAGAAGACGGTGAGATAAAATATCCTACCTATTTTAGAGACCGTCAGGAAATTAAAAAATGGGCAGAGGAAAAGGGCAAAGAAAACCCAAAGGCAATAAAGCTTTTGGGATCATGGAACCCCGACGATGCCATGACAGCCCTTGACTGGTATTATGAAGAAAAGGCAGGTAAGTCCGCACAGAAACACAAGGATGAAAAAAAGAAGGAAAAGGACAAGTACGATGCCTTAAATAGTGATACCAGTGGAAAACATAATATGATCCGGGATAAAAAAGAAGGTACTCGAAACCCCAAACAGGAAGCTAAAGCAGCTTTTGATGAGGATTAAAGTGGAAACTGGATCAGACCATAAAACCCCATTGATGAAAAGTCTCGGTGTTTCTCTTAATGAGTTCAGATTTTTAGATGAAAAGAAACGCCGGGCAATTATTAAAAAGTGCTTTGATAATGGTGAGATTCGCTGTTTTTTTTGTGGTAGGATATTGTTTACCGGGTTGCTTGGTAATCAATCAAACATAGAAGCGAAATGTCACTATCCAAGGTGCAAAAAGATTAATCATATTTATATAACCAATTAACTAACCCCGCCAGAAAAGACCGCAGTTCATAGAAACTCTGATTCTTCAAGGGAAAACCTAAAGAAAAAGGAGTTTAACTATGCCTATTCCTGAGAATGCAAACACTTATGATTCACTAAGTCCTAGAACCAGAGGAAAAGCTGTAAAAAAGCTTCTGGAACGTGGTCAACATATGATGGTGACCGAACGTTTTGGGATGATAGATCCACAACCTAAAAATTCAACTGATACAAGAAAATATAGAAGGTATCATTCTTTGCCAAGGGCATCGGCGCCTCTGGCAGATGGTATCAGTGTAAAGGGCCGAAAGCTCTCATTTACGGATGTCTCTATGACACTCCAGTATTATGGCGATGCTGTAATCGAAACAAGAAAAGTCAAAGATACCCATGAAGACCCAGTTCTTAACGAGATAACCAAAATACTTGGAGAGCAGGCTGGCGAGACAATTGAAGAACTGCGTATTAACTACATGAAGGCCGGTTCTAACGTCTTTTATGCCAATGGTGCAGCTACAAGGGCCGCTACAAATAGTCCACCTCTTGCCGGTGACTTTAAGAAGATTTACAGGTCTTTAAAGGCTAATAAAGCCAAGGAAATCAGTGAGATTATTTCCGCCTCTGCAAAGATAAGTACAGAGCCTGTTGAATCTGCTTATTTTGTAATGGGCAGTACATATCTTGATGCTGATATCAGGAAGATGACTGGATTTATTCCAAGCACCCATTATGCTGATTCTTCAAAAAGACTTCCCGGAGAAATAGGAAAGGTCGATCAGTTCAGGTTTGTTCTAACTTCGATGTTTGATCCCTGGGAAGCTGGTGGAACTGATAATAGCGGTTCTACATACCTGACAAACCTTACTGCGGGAACCGGATATCCTGACATATTCCCTATGATCGTTGTTGCTCAAGACGCTTATGCTATTGTGCCTCTTCAGGGATTTGAATCAATCGAGCTTACAGTGGTAAATCCAGGTACACCGACCAAAGATGATATGCACGGCCAGATTGGTTTTGCTTCATGGCTGACATCTCAGACGGGTGGGATTCTTAATCAAGCATGGCTCGTGCGATACGAATGTTGTGCAACGAGTTCACCGACATAATAGCAGGGAATAATTAACGGGCCTCTTATAAGGGGCCTTTACTATTAACAAAATTTAAAAGGAGATTTCAAATATGGAACATATAGCAGGAACTTTCAACGGAACCGGCGCAGGTGTTTATCTTTGCTTCGGGTTCGTGCCGGATTGGGTGAAAATCCAAAACTACGAGACATCCAATGATTACATGATTGAATGGAATCGTAATATGCACAGGTCAGGTGAGTTTGTTGAGGGTATGCAGATTCATACCGGAACAACTTACCGCCAGATTACTGCACTGACAAAGGGTGCTGGTATTCTGCCATACAAAGGTGGAGTGGTGCTTAATGCCACAACAGCAGGTACAACTACATATGCAGAAGGTGTATATCTGAAGCCGGATACTAAAGACTACAGGTATATAACTGCGGATTCTCCGCATGGCGTTGGTGATGCAGTAGCAAATACCATAAATAGCTGGACATTGGGTAGTGCCGCAAACTACACAGGCAATTTTAATGCTGATGTAACAGGAACTTACATAGGCGAAGGATCAAAGATTATGATTAATGGTATCACCTATTATATCGTTGCTCTTACAGCCGGGCAGGGTATATCAGCAAATGAGGTAACATTGTCCCAACCTGCTCCTACGGGAGATATCCAATCTATAGGTGGTATGTATGACATGGCCCCTATGGTTTCAGGAGAGACAACTCTTGCAGGTATTTACATTGCAAATACGACTGTCAATGTGAATAACGCCCTTATCGGGTTTGAAGCAGGAACCTGGAAATAACTATTAACAAGGCTCCTCATTTTTGGGGAGCCGTTTATTAAAGAGGATATGAAATGACAGAGGTTAAAATAGACCCGGATCTTATTTTATCAGAAAGAGGAACCCCTTTTAAAAGTGAAGCTTTCGCCCGAAATGCGATTGAAAAAAAAGGATTAGATCAAAATAAACATAGAGTTGTACCTTATAAAGATGAAGAAAGCGGTGATTCAGGTTTTGCTATTCAAAGAAGACCTGAGAACGAAAAAGAAGAAAAATACTATTGGGTACAATTCAATGAACGCCAGAATGAATCAGAAGAAAAAGACGTTATTCTTGGCGTAAATGGAGAATTCCTTGTTATTGAACGTGGCAAAAAGGTAATAATTCCTGAAAGATATAAAGAATGCGCTGACCATACTGTAAGACAGGTTTTCACACAAAGACCGAATGAACCGAGGAAGAATGTTGGAACTGTGCAACTTTATCCTTACGCTTCATTTGGAGAAGCTACAAAACAAGAATACCTGAAAATGAAAAACGAAGGCAACCGATTAACAAGAGAATACCAAAGTAAAATGGAGCAAATATAAATGGCGGCCCCAGCAGTCCCTAGTTCCACCACAATTTGTACCGAGGCGTTAAAACGCTGCGGTTATACTTCCCCATCTGCTGCTCAATTAACCCGTGCGGCAGACTGGCTTGAAGAGATAAAACTTGATATCTGGCTTTTAGGTAAAAGACTCAAGCCACTTATGGAAGAGTCTGTCCAGATATTAACAGGTGGAATAGCAAGATATGACTTCCCTGCTACATGTTCGAGTATCCTGGATGCTAAACTCCTTATAGGTGATGAGGCTTTAGATGTTACCGGGGCTGCTGCTGCTTCAGTTACATTAGATACATCGGATGAAACAGGGGATGAAGATGATATTGAGGGACATGAAATACTTATATTGACTGGAACTGGGGCCGGATCAATGGCAAGGTGTTATTCTTATAATACTACAACCTTTGTTGCTTCGGTATCCCCGGCATGGACAGCAACAGTCGGCGGGGTTGCACCTATTGCAACTGATACCTATATAATTGTAAGAGATTATAAGCCACTTAAAATCCAAAACGTAACCTATTTTGATGAGATGTCATATATTGAACGAGGTCCATCAGAATACATGCATCCAGTTGGAGATGATAATCATTATGGGTATTATTATATAAATCCAATTCCGGATGACGACTATTATTATGGGCTTTATTTCAGGTATTTCATTAATCTTCTTACCCTTGACCTAGCATCTGCCCGGATAACTACATTATATCAAAGATGGCGCAATCTCTGGATAGAGGGCATTAAATACAGACAATGGCAAGAAGATGAGGACTCACGCTGGCAAAATGCGCAACAAATGTATTTAGCAATGGTAAAAGATACTGTAAAATTAGAAACTTATGGTAGAAATATAACAAATTACATTAATCAGGTGACTGCGTGAGTTATCTTGGCACTACATATACCTTGCCGTGTAATCTTGGCGGATTTAACGGAAATAGAAATAAGTCTCTAATCCCTCCGATAGACATGATAGATGGAACCCGGAATCTCAACTTACATGAAGGAGTAAGAAGAAAACGGGGTGGAACAGGTCATATCAATGTATCAGCTATTGATAGTGGTTCACGTATTTATGGGATGTTTGATTATTTAAAACCTGCCGGAATGCAGTATATAGTTTTTGCCACTTCAGGAAAAATTTACAAAAATGCAACGGAAACCATAAAAACTGGCTGGACAGCTTCAAAACATGTATGGTTTTCACAGTTTGCCGGTGAATTGTATGCCTGCAATGGATCAGACCTTCCTGGAAAATGGGATGGTACGACATGGACTGATTTAAGCGCAGTACCAACTGACTGGACTACCAGTAAGCCTAAATACATGATTACACATGGCCGGGGAAATTCATTAAGGAATTGGGCGTTCGGATGTGCTTCAACACCTTATACGCTTTATGTTTCGCCGAATAATGATGGAGATGATTTCTCAAACACGAATGTAACTACTTTAAAAATCGATACTGGGGATGGGTATGGATTAGTTGGTGGCACTGTTTATACAGATCAGTTAATAATGTTTGGGCGCAAACAATCTTATATCGTTGATGATGCCGATACCGATACTACAAATTGGGGGTATACTCAATCAAACTGGCAGGGAGGGGTGGCGCATCAAAGACTTATTATCCCAACGCCCAATGATATCATATGCGTTGATGAAAATATGGAAATCTACTCAGTTATTGCGGCTCAATCCTATGGAGATTATCAGGCCGCCAGTATTGCCAGACCTTCGTTTATTCACAACTGGATAGAGGATAACGTTAGAAAGTCTTACATTGCCAACTTTCATGGAGTGTACGACCGGAAATTAAGGGCTATAAAGATTTTTGTAGTAAGAACCGGCCAGACAACTATTGATACGGCTTTGGTGTATTTTATTGACCGAGGGCCTCAGAATGGTTGGATGATACATGATAATCTGGTTAATGCTTCAGGTTATAGTGCTTCATGTTCTGCTGAAATATATGTCGGGGCCGGAGATTATCAGATTTATACAGGGGATTATTCCGGATACATATGGAACCTGGAAACAACTGCAAGATATGACAATGCACTGGCCTTCAATTCGGGATTTAAAACAACAGACACAGATTTTGGCAATCCAAAGTATAAAAAAAGATTTAAACGAGGATGGATAATCTGTGATCCCCAGGGAACTGAAACTATAAATGTCGCAGTTTATATTGATGGAACACAGATAGACGCTCCAAGCGGGGCTTATGCAGCAGGTACAACGTATGCACTTGGGGCTATCGTAACATACGGAGCGAAGATTTACGAAAGCCTTGCTGCCTCAAATACCGGACATACTCCAAGTTCTTCTCCTACATGGTGGAAACAACACAGATTTAGTTTAACAGTTACAAGTGGAACAAAAGAATACGCTTTTGATATAGGTGCGATTGGATACAGAATAAAAACGGATGTCTACAATAATACAGTCAGTGAGGATATGGTAATTGAACAGGAACTTATTGATTATATGCCGTTGGGATCAAAACCGGCTTAAAGGTATTAAATGAAGCTTACTGCGAAATATAACCAGAACAGCAATACTATAACTTTATACTTTCCTGAAGAGTTTGACGCTTCTGTGGTTATTGGTGATGGCACAATAACAGCCACTCAAATAGCAAATAACGCTATTACTACCGATAAAATTCTTGCTGATGCTGTAACACAATTAAAAATAGCGGCAGGAGCGATATCTGACACGGAGTTAGCTGCCCTTGCTGTTACCGCAGCCAAGATAGCACTTGGAGTCATAACTTTTGAACATATTACGACAGATCCTACCAAAACAATTATAACAGATAATTTACGTGATGCCCTTGTAACCACTGCCAAGATAAACGCTCTGGCTGTTGATAACACGAAACTTGCTGAACTCACAATAGAGGCCGGGAAGCTCAAACTTGGGGCGCCTTTTCTGACAGGAGATGTCTGGACTTCCAACGATCCTAGTGCCGGATATATAGCATGGGATGCTCATAATTTTGTTTATAGTGGTGTTTCATATGCTATCTTAGCGGGAAATACTAATAAAAAGTATGTATACTTCGATGGAACAACAACCTATGCTACGTCTGACACGAATCCAACTTTAACAAATTCGCAATTTCTTATAGCTACAAATAATGCTGGTGCGCCGGATCTTGCTTGGATGGGAGTATGTCGAATTCCAACGGCTGCAATAGGCACGGCTGCGATAGCGGATTTAGCCGTTGCGACTGCAAAGATAGCTGACCTTGCAGTAATCGAGGCTAAAATAGGGAATTTAGCAGTAGGCACAGGAAAAATAGCCGAACTTGCCGTAACAAATGCCAAGATAGCCAGCCTTGACGCTGGCAAAATAGCGACAGGGTATTTGGCTGCCGCAAGGATAGCTGCCGGTACAATAAACGCCGGGCATATTAATTTAACCGAATTTATACAGTTACCCTCCGATGAAAACCTGGTTGGCTACTGGTCATTTGATGATGGGTCGGGAGCAGTTGCGGTTGATAATAGCGGGAATGGGAATACGGGGATACTTGTAAATGCGCCTGCATGGGTACTTGGTATATCGGGTAAAGGGTTAGAGTTTAATGGAACCGATAAATATGTTTCAATACTTTTTAATAAGACATTTACTGCGTATACCTATTCATTTTGGCAAGATAAAAACGTTGGCAAAATGGCTTTCGGAACGGCTGATGATAGTTGGTATAAATATGGTGAAAGTTCATGGCGAGAGCCCAATGGTGAGTGGTATCATAGTATAACAAGCTGGCCTGATAGATATTTTTTTACTGTCACATGGGATGGCACAACACTAAAAATATATATTAATGGTGAGTTAGAAGCTGAAACAGCGTGGAGTTATGCAAGCGCAACATTAAATACTAATATTCTAATTGGGAAAATGGGAGGTGGTTATTACTATACAGGATTATTCGATGAATTTAGAATATACGACATAGCCTTAACCGCCTCCGAAATAAAAGCTCTTTATCTTTACCCTTCCGGGAACCAGAGTGCAGCCCTAAACCTTGATAGCATGGTTAATGGGGTATATGGAAAGGTGCTGTCAACTGATATAAGTGCAGGTCATATAGTCCTATCAAATTCTATAGGTGCTGAAAATTACACCGAATTTGAACTAGTCAACCACGCCAATGTTACGATAACAGGCAATAAAGTAACAAAGACAAGTGGGGGAGAAGATTGGAACGCCTCAGCGTATAGCCGGGAAGCAACATATGGGGGGGTATACTGCTCAGCAAAGGCAGGACAGATAAATTCTCCTATAATGTTTGGATTAAATACTGACCCTACAACTAACACTAGTTATACCTCACTAGATGCTGCTTGGTATTGTGTAAGTGATGGCTTATTACAGATTTACGAAAATAATGCGTATATTGGCTCTTACGGTGCATATACAACCGATACAGTACTGTCTATAGTCTACGACGGAGCAAATTTTAAATATCTCAAAGATGGAATATTACAGAGAACAGTAGCTGGAGCACCTAATCTAAAGTTATATTTTGACACATCATTTCACAGTGTTGGCGGTGTACTACAAAATATCCGGTTTGGGCAGCTTACTGGATCATATACGATGGATGATATTCCAAATGGTTCGAGTTGGGGCAGAATAGCTTTAACAGATATAAGTTCAGGGCATATATTACTTGCTACGGCTGTTGAGGATGCCACCTATAAATTATACACATCTACTGAACAATCAAAACTGACAGGTATTGCAGCCGGTGCTACAGTAGGAGCAACATGGGGAACAAATCTTGGGAGTATCCCCTCAGATATTTTTTACAAGAATACAAATACCCTCGATAACATAACAAATGGGGCAACATATGGGCGGATAAATATTGCGGTATTGGATTCCGGTTATCTGGCTTTAATGAGACGAGCGGCAGGAACTGACCAGCAGGTAATTGTAACAGCATCAGGAGTTGAAGCCTACGCCAATGCTATAAAATGGTTTGAGCTGGCTGCCGGAGCTGCTTACCTTGGAGACCAGGCAAATGAGCATATAAAACTCAGCTCCACAGGTCTTGAGATAAAGGATAATACAACGGTTCTTGCAACTTATGGGGCAACAACGACAATAGGACAGGTAGCGGCCAGTAAAGGTAATTTATATATAAATACGGATGGAGATATCGAAGGACGCATAAATACTACTGTACGATGGCATATAGATTCTGATGGTTCGGGATGGTTAGGAAATGCCTCTAATTTTTATTGGGATACGGATGGAACTCCTCATTTTGATATAGCAGGATTAGTTGGCGTTGCAGAAGGGGATGGGTTGTTACAATCGGCAGATACTGAGAGATATAATTTTACTCCATATACAACATATCAGAAATTTAAAACTATAAAAGTTGGGGTAGGTGGAACATATAGAATCAAGTTTGATATCAAAACATATAGTGCTGGAATAACTGCATATGGGAAGATTATGAGAAATGCCTCTATTGATGTAGGTTCTGAACAATCTAATGTCGGAACAACCTACGCTACTAAATCTCAGGATATATCTGGGTGGTCGGTTGGGGACACAATTGATTTCTATATTAAATCAGGCACTGCTGGTGAGGTGTCTTATATAAGAAATTGTAGAATATATGTTGCGAACTCGGTTGAAACTCTTGTTGTGTTAAACTAATTACATTTTAATAAATAAAATATTGGTGTCTTTATTATATTTAGTAAGTTCGTTTAATTGTGCGTCATAGAAGTATAACTCTAAATCTGTTGTGATAAAAAAGTTTAGAGAATGTTTAACCTTTTTTTGGATAATAACTTCACCGAATGCAATTGGATATTTCTGGTTTTCTTTATATTGGCGTTCTCTTATCCAAGCATGAAGAATGAGAGCAAAATCATCACAGTCAAAGATGTTTGAGAAAAAATCTTTTTGGTGTATGTAACTTTGGCTTCGGACTTCAAGTAATAATTTCATTTCATGTTTATTGACCAAAAGATATTTTTCATCATTGATGAGTCTGAATTTGCATTGTTTTTCTTTTAACATTGTGTTGACAATATCAGAGGTAATGGTTTCTTGACCTGATACCTGAAAAGAAAAAAGAAGTATTAAAATTGTGATTATAGTTTTCATTGGTTATTCTCCTTGTAATTAATTAACCTTGGTGGATGATAAGATATTCTTAGATATTGGTCGATTGCCCTGCGGACTATTTCAGAATAAGTTCGTTCGGTTTGTTCCATTGCTTTATGGATATTTTCATCTTGTCGATCTGAAAAAATTATTAATTTTTTAATCATGATAATCTCCTGTATGTGTAGTGTATATGTATAATATATATTAATAAACAATTAAAGTCAAGAGGGAAAAATGAACCAAGCACAAATAAATTTACAAGATATAGCCAGAGAACAAGTTTTATCACAAATAATTTCAGAAAGAGATCAGATGATAATGGCTTTAGTTCAATCAAACGGGGAATTGCAACAGAAAATTAAGGAACTTGAAACTGAAATTAAGAAATCAAAAGATGGAACATTGGCAAATACTGAAAATAACTAATGAATATGCTCATATCAGCAGTCCATCATTGATATTAAATGATAGAAAAGTATTTGAAAACTTTAAGGAAAAAAAAGAATTAAGACAGGGTTTAAAAGACCTTGAAGAGCATTTAAAGAATCTTGGCATAAAAAAATGGGTATCATGGACGCTTACTTCCAGACCCCATATTATGAGACTTTTTTCTAAAATTGGTGCAAAACCTTATAATATTCAGACAGACAAAGATTCTGCAAAAGATATGATTTGGTTTAAAAAGGAGATATAAAATGTGCGGTGGAAATGACGTAGAAATACCTGAGCCTACTGATGAAGAAAAAGAATTGATTGAGACTCAAACTCAAGCTCTTCAAAAACAACAGGATCTTAATGATATGATGCTTCCTATTTTGCTTGAAGATTCAGGATATATTCTTTCACCAAATAAAGAATATACCGATATACAAAATAAGATAGATTCGTATAAAAAACAACCTAATCAGGGAGCTGTATCATCAACGATAGAAAAACTTCAATCTCAGTTAGAAGGAATGAACGAATATTCTATTGAGCGAGATCCTAATTACCAATCCATGAAGGATATGGAAATAGAGATGTCAAAGAAGGCTATGGAATTGAATCAAAAGATTCTTGATGGCCAACTTTCCATGCAGGATGCACAACAAGAATATCAGACAAAACAACTTGACCTTGCTCAACAGTCTATGGATGCTCTTTCTGCCTATCTTAATAAAGATCCAACCGAACTTGAAAAAAAGCTTGGAGATATTCAGATGCTTCAAGCCAATAGACTTGAATCAGCATTGAAAGGCGAATTACCTGTATCTGAGGCCACTACTCAGACTTACGACAAGCAGAAGAAAGAAATGCAGGACGCTATGTCTCAAAAGCTTGGATCGGGATGGGAAGAAACTACACCCGGTATTCAGGCAATGAATGAGTTTGAAAAGAACTGGAATGTAGTAAAAGACCAGGAACGAAGAGGAGAAATATCTTCAGGGACAGGCGCTTTATATTCAGGTATAGGACTTACTGAGGGAGTAGAAAATCAAAATTTTAATAGACTTCTTACGACAGCAAATTACAACCCCACAGGGTTATTAAATTATGGTTCACCATATGGCAGTGTTGCTAATGCCGGTGCAAATATTATGTCAGGATATGGCGGGATTATGGCGGGTGCTAGCAACCTCCAAAATTATTATACTTCAGGACGATATAATGAAGCTGCCTTAAAAGCTGGTCAATCGGCTGGAACTTCATCTGGTATAATGGGTGGTATAATGGGCGGTGGTCAAATGGGAGGTCAATTTTCTGGTGGGGCTGGTTCTGGATGGAACTCTGTAATAGGCGGCGGGGTTGGTGGTCTTATGGGATATCTTTTGAGTTAAGGAGATCAATATGCCTGGTATAATGAACAATGATATGATGTATTGGTATGAGATGGGTAGAAAAGCTGCCGGTGCAGATCAACCTCAACAGCAACAAGGACAGCAGCAACAAGGTGGGTTAATGAATGTTGACCCCTCAACAATAAAAGGATTTTTTCAACCTACCGGAGCAGCTCAATCTGCCGGGCCGGCGGGTAATGGTGGAACTAGTGGTTTAAGTCCGGTGGGCGCAGGGGGTAACAGTGGAGGCACTATGGGTGGAGGAGGAAGTGGAGGAGGTATGGGGGCAATGGGCATAGGGGCTGTTATAGCCGCTGCAATTGCCGCACAGCATGTAATGTCACACAATACCGATACTGAGTTTGAAGGCCAAAAAACAAAAGACGCTTTTTCGGGAAATTTCGGGACGGAACCCTGGTTTGCTTTTGCCGCAGATAAATTAAATTGGGAACCGACAGAGGGAGAGAAGTTTGATGCTGCAATAAAAAATGATGATTGGAGTCTTGCTGCAAAACGATTTCCTTCTATGATGAATTACTGGGCAAACCCTGCACAACAATGGCTTACAAAACCAGCAAGAGAATATATTGGGAAAGATATTGATATGGCTATTGATCCAGCAAGTTATGTCACACGTAAAATAGAAAAATGGTTCTAAGGAGATGACAAAATGTACGATTGGTACAATATAGGAAAAGATCAGGGGAATATTATTGGACAAGGACTTATGAGTGCAGGACAAACCTATTCAAATACTGTTGAAAGACAAAAACAAGAAAATATCAGAAAGGAAGAAGTTGATCAAAGGAAAGGGCTTGCTCTTCTTTCAGTTTATTCTCAGATAACTGCTGATATGGAGCCAGAACAAAGACTCCAAATTTATACTACACGTTTACTGCCAACTCTTGTTCAATCAGGCGTTTTACCAAAAGATATTGATTCTACCGAGACATATGAATCTTTAAAAGCGATGTCGATGCAGAATTCTGAGGCATTACAGCAAATGACTGGTGATGCACAGAATATAATTAAATTAATAAACGATGGCAATCAGGATGAAGCTGAAAATAAAACATCCGAATTTATTACCAAATATGGAAGACGAAAATCTTCAAAGGCTTTACTTGAGCAATTGACTGGTAGGTTAGAAACAGGCAGAAAAGAAATTGCTGCTGGAAAAAAATTAGAAGCCACTGAAAAGAAAAAAGAACAGGCCTATCTTGATAAAAAACTTGCAACAGGGGAATTATCAGAACTTCCTAAAGATTTACAGGCCATATATGATAATCAGGATAATTTTAACAATTATACGAAGTTCATGAAAAGTCAGGGTCTTGACATGACAGACGATCAGTATAAGCAGGCATGGTCTGAAGGTCAAAACATGTTAAAATCTATGTTAAAAGATAAAAAGCCTATTGTGAAAGACTATGCAGGAACCGGAAAAACAGTAATAGGAAAATCTGAAAGAGAAAAGCTTGAAAAAGTAAAGAAAGAGAAAAAGGCTGAAGCTGATATTCAGTTAGAGAAAGACAAGTTATTGGTAGATTATAAATCTCAGGCTGATATTAAGAAAGAGAAGAAACTTACCGATGCGCAATTACTTGATGCGTTTGAACAGGCTGAAAAAGCTCTAAGCGAAAGAGTTATGACCGGACAGGCAAAGTACAGCATGACAGAACCAGAAAGACGGCAATGGAAAATAGATTGGGTTAACGAGAATATTGCCAATGTGGAAGATATAAAAAATCCCCCTAAAAATAAAGTAAAAGGGAAAATAAAGAGAACCGGGAAGGACAAATCAGGGCGAAAAGTAGTCCAGTATGAAGATGGGACAATTGAATACGAGAAATAATAATGCCAATAAATCAAAATGAAATAACCTGGGATGACGATATTACTTTAGAATCTCCTGATATAAGTGAAATAACCTGGGATGATGAAAATGTAATTGAAAAAGAATCATCATCTAAAATTCTTGGCACTGGTAAATCAATAGCTAAACAAGTATTGAGATTTGGTCCTAATATCTCTAAAACAATGTGGCAAGGGTTAGGATTCGCAGGGGGGACACTAGAAAGTACCATGAAAACTGGTAAAGAAATAACCGGGGATTTCATGGGAGCTTTTTCTCCTTGGGAGAGAATAGGTAAGAATGTAAGGGAATATGGATTAAGGCAAGCTGACCAGGTAAAAAAAGCTCTTGAGCATCCCTTTTTTAATCTCCCGGAAGAAAAAAGAGGTAAACTTTGGGATAATCCACAATATATGCTTGATCCTGAATGGATGGTTTACAATGCTGGTGAAGCTATACAAAGTCTTGGGTTGGTTATAGGAGCAACAGTATACGGGGGGCCGACTGCTGGCATGGCTGTCGGTGGCGGAATGGAAGGATTAGATTTTTATGATGATCTTCTGGATGAAGGGGTTAACCCTGATAATGCAGCAAGTGGAGCGATAGCTTTTGGAATTGTAACTGGCATCTTAAATAAAGTTGGTGCTGATAAAGTTATGAAACGTCTTACTGGTACACTTGTTAAAAGAGCAGGCAGGCGGGTCGTTGCTGGAACTACTGAGGCTGGAACTGAATGGGCTGAAGAACCATTTCAAGCAGCTTTTTCTGTGTTATCTAAGGGTGGTAATATAGGAGATGCTTCTCAATCTGCTTTAGAGGCTATGAAAAATATAGATGTAATTCCGGGTGCATTTATAACTGGTGGATTGTTAGCTGGTAGCGGAACATCAAATAATAAAAACAGAAGCACAGACAAAGATAATATTATAACAGCAATAAAAGAAGATTTTGACAAAGGCGAATTAAATGCTCAGATAGTAGAAGAATTAAAGAAAGCATTTCCCGGTATATCTGAGGAAATCGATAAGATAGTAGGGGAATCGTTTGCTGAAAGTGTAGCTGACGCTAAATCAGAGGTTAATCCTGAATTAAAGGCTGCCAAAGAGGAAGTGCTTAAACAGAAAAAACAGGAGATCGTTGACAATGAAATAAAGAAAGTTAGTACCGAACAAAAGAATCAGGAAGTTATTTATACTCTTGGAACCCGTTCAGGACTTCCTTACGAACAAGTTTCCCCTGTAAAAGCTGAAAAGATTGAATCACCTGAGAAAATGCCCAGTTTAAAAGAACTTTTAAATAAAGAGACCTTGACTGAACAGGAAATTAGTCATCTTGTAAGAAAAAAAGGTAAATCAAAAGCATGGGATACTAGAATAAATAATAAACTTCAGGAGATTGCAGATAAAAATAAGCCGGTAGAAGAAACACCTAAAATAGAACCGATCAAAGTCCAACGCTCTTCAGAAGAAGCCGGGGACATGACACAGTATGAGATTGTAGAAGGTGAAAACAAAGGTAGTTCAGTTACACGTGGGACATTAACCCAAACACCTGAGAAGTATGCTGTGGATGAGACCTTGATGCCTGCTGTAGAGGCAAAGGCAAAGACAGGTGATACAGATATACTTGCGAAAGACCTTGAGAGGTTAAAGGCTGCAAAGGCTAAAACCGAGATAGCGCCAGAAGTGACGGAAGAACCGATAAAAAAAGCCGAAAAGCCTGTTCTTGCTACGGAACAAATATCCACAAAAATAATCAGGTTGGAAGAAGAAAATGCTGAACCGGATTTTAATAAACCACAAGGATTGTATACTACTCCTGCGGAAAATAAGACATTGATAGAAGGCATGGAAGGTAAAAAATATGAATATAATTTTAAGCCTAACAAACCCTTTAAGGTTACTGAAGAATTATATGTTGAACATGCTAGAGGTAAAGGATTAAGTATTCCTGCATCATCTGGCATTAAAGCATTAAAAGAACAAGTTGGAGACAATGAATTTAATAGGCTTATGAAGTTAAATAAAAAGCAATTAATAGATGAATTGTCTACCAAAATGCCTGATATCAAATGGGAAAAATATTATGATGCCTATGAGATATTAGAGGGATATTCCGGTAAATTATTAAAAGATAAAGGATATGATTCTATTATTGGTGATAAGGATGAAGTAGTTATTTTAGATAAATCCATTCTCTCCCCTGCAAAGGAAGAGGGCAAGGAAGAACCGTGGGAGATGACGCAAGATGCAATTAAAAAAGCCGAACCTATCATTGGTCTTGATTATTCAAATACTGAAATTGAAAATATACCTCAAGTAGGAGATGAATTCGATTATGAATTTGATGGTAAAAAAGCTGATGCTAAAATAATAAAAATAAATACTTACCCCGATGGTAAAGAATTTATTGTTGAAAAAACTACTAAGTATGCGTTGCCGGGTACAAAATCAGCTAAGAATATTAAAACTAAATATACTATAAATGATATAATAAGGCATGGATATCATAAAAATTTAGTTCAACAAGCCCTCTCCGAAGGCAAGCCAGTACCTGAAGAGGTATTAAAGGATTATCCTGATTTAATGAAAGGAGACCAGGACAAAGAAACTGGCGCAAGGGAAAAAGGCGAATCTGTAGACGATTGGTTAAATAGAATAACCGGACAAAGTCCTCTTACAAAAAAGGAACGGAAAATAAAGGATTTACGTCTTCAAGCTGATAATATTGCAAAAGAAGCAGATAAGATGCTTGAGCGGATACCAGCGGGACAGCCAATCCATTCAACAAAAGATCGTAATTTAAGAGAACGATCTGGCGAAAAAATGAGAAAGGCTTCTGAATTATACAAGCAGGCCGATAAACTGGAAGCTGACCTCACCCCCAAGGCGGAAGAAAAGGCAAAGGAAAGTAAAGAGGTTATAGCAAAGGACAAAGAAAAAGGCAAAGAATACGAATACAAAATAGGTAAACATTCTGATAAAGATATAACCAATAAACCATATATAGTACAATTTAAAGATGTTGAATCTGACACATGGGAAAATGGTAATTTTGGATATTTCGGCTCCAAGGAAGAAGCAAGAAAAAAATTTCCTGAACGGTACGTTAGAAATGGTGGTAATATAGATTCTATCCAAGTGTTGGATGACAGACTTAAAGGTTATGTTGATAAAGAAATCTCTGCAAAAAAAGGACGTTTACAGCAAGAAAAAGAGAGCAACCTTAAGAAACAGGAAGAAGAAATTCAGAACCAAAAAGATAGGGCTGAACGTGAAGAATTTATAGCAAGCATAAAAAACGAAAAGTTGCAGGGTAAAAAAGGCACTGTAAATATCGCATTAAGAGAAGGTGGAACGGAAACCAAAGATGCAACTATCTATGGTGATTATGCAATAATTAAAGAAGATGCTTACAAGGGTAATAATTACAACATAACCCATGTTGCCACTGGCATGGGAGTTCATACAGAATCAAGCTTCACAAATGCACAGAATATTGCAAAAGCCTTCAATAAATATATAAAAGTAGATAAAAATACCATAGGTAATGATGAGATAACAATAAAAGCAGGGCAATTATTAAGAGTATTTACGCATAATTGGAATGTTCCAGATTTTATTAAAACCTCTGAATCTACCCCACAATCAACGCAGGAAGAGACCAATGCCAATACACCCGGCATGGTACGTCTTGACAAGGGTGGGGTAAAGCCGTTCGTTTCAATGCGGGAATTTAAGACCGGTAAGAACAAGACATCTGTAACCGGAAAAGTTGAGGTTACTCTTGCTGATGGTAAAAAAATAAAAGTCAATAAAGACCAGATCCGGAAGATGCCGGAGGTTGACCAGAAAGTTGAAGATGCTAAAAAAAGAATAAAGGATAGTCTTAACAATGAAAAAGGTGCGTTATCGAATGAAGACTCTACCCTAAAAGATGACCTTATCACAGTGGGTCGACATTATTACAATCAGGGCTACCAGAAATTAGAAAGTTTTACCGCACAGATGAAGACCACCTTTTCCGAGGTATGGGATAAAATAAAAAATGTTATTAAACAGATTTATGAGCATGTGAAAAGCAAGTTATCTGAGGAAAGAGGATCAATACCGCTTGAGGGCAAGAAAAAACCTAAAGGATTACTATCAGAGTATGAAGAGATTAAGCAGTCAACAAAAATATTAAAAGAAGGCCCCAAGGATGAAAAGATTATCCCGAATGCTAAAAATATAATAAAACAGGCTGAAGGTTATCTTGGCAGAAGGTTCGGAAAAGGCTTTAAAGATAGGGATATGAAGTTATTTAACCGTATTTATACCCTTCCTTATTGGGCTGCTAAAGAATATGAGTCTATGGCTCAACTTGTAGGCCATGAGATTGATGCACAGGAGAAAAGATCAACCGAACTTTATAAGGATTACAATGATACGGAACTTGGTAAGATTCAATCTGAAATTCCAAAAAACAAAAAGGAATACAAAGAATTAAAAGACGTTATCTGGAAGTATGAAGGTAAACGATTTTCTAAAACTGAAGTTCCTACGGATTGGCATAAAGAAATAAAGGAAGGTGAAGATATTGAAATTAACCCAAAACATTATGAAGAGGTCGATAAATATCTTGAAAAACAGGGTGCGTCTAATAATGTAAGAAAGGCCTTTATAGCAATACGAAAAATACTTGATGCTAAATATGTAGATATTGATAAGACAATGAGGATTGAAAAGCTTGACCCTACTCTTATCGAAGAATATCGGGGACAAATAGGCAAGATAAATAATTACTTTCCTCACAGGCGACAGGGTGATACCTTCATAACAATAGTGGATACAGAAGAAAAAGACCCTGAAAAAAGGACGGTTTATAGGGAGCATTATTATACAGGGTTCCCTTATCTTAAAGAACGACTTACTCCTATAAACAAAAAGGCAACGGCAAGGGCGCAGAAATGGCTTGAACAGGCTGTAAAAAATGGTCAGTTACCGAAAGATATCTCTAAGTATAAAATATCTCAACCTGATAAAGTAACACAGTTGCCGGATGAAGTATTTTTTAATATCCCCATAGAAGCTATGCAACAAATATTAAGTGTTGCAGGCACATCTTTGGCAGATGCACGAGTAAAATATGAGGCTGAAAGGCTTTATAATAAAGAGGATAAAACTGAGGATGAGGCCTTGGAACTTGCAAAAAAAAGACTCCATGCTGATATGGAAAAAGCTCTTTCCGTAGCGGTATCTGATGTTTTAAAATCAAGAGGTTTTGGTCGTCATGCGATAATGAGAAAAGGTATCCCCGGTCACGAGACAGAAGATATATTCGGAATACTTTTTGATTACCTTTCTGGATATGCCGGGTTTAAAACAAAGATAGAAAGAGCAAAGGCACATCATAAAACTTTAACTGAGATAGACGCTAAAAAGAATCCAAATGAATATAAATATGCTTCAAAATATGTTCGGGATGCTCTGGCTAATCATGACAAAGTTGACAGGATTGTGGATGGATTAAGGGCTATATTCTATGTGAAGTTTTTAGGGTTTGTTCCAAAGTCTGCTCTTGTCAACTTAACACAAAACCTTGTCCTGGCGGCTCCTACGCTTTCAGTTCATATTAAAAGTGGTAACGGAGTGTTTAAAGCTGAAAGACTTATCGGAAAGGCCATGAAGGACACAAGAAGAGCCGTTACATCAAAAGCAGCCTGGACTCAAAAAGGTGAAATAAAATATCCAGGATTAAAACAAAACGAACAGCAAGCACTTAAAGAGCTAGTAGAATCTGGCGCATCGATGGATTTATTTCTAAGGGAACTTCAAGGAAATTTACCGGAAATAGGATGGTCTAAATATTTTGATAAGGTAATTAAAAAGGCCGGAATATTTATGCAGATTGCAGAAAAGTGGAACAGAACATCAACCGGATTAGCTGCATATCGTCTTGCATATAATAAAGGTGTAAAGGGTAATACAAAAGGAAATCATGAGGCATCAGTAAAGTTTGCAAAACAAATTATTTATGATAGCCATTTTCTTTATGGAAAAGCAAATTTACCTGAATTGATAAGAGGCGGGGATGTTCAGAAGGTTCTAAGAGCAGGATATACTTTCAGGTCGTTTACACATAATTATTTAAGTGCAATTGCTCATTTATTAAAAAATCAACCTGGTGGTGGCAAGGCCGTAGCAAGAAGTTTAAGAAATCTTTTTCTGGTAGGCGGACTTACATCGATACCATTCTTTAAAGCATTTTCAGAAGCTTTGTTATGGGCCTTAGATAAAGATGATGAAGATGTTTTCACAAAAGTAAGAGGTGTACTTCCAAATCAATGGACACGGGATATAGTTACTTATGGTCTTCCCGGTGTTGCCGGTGTTGATTTTACAGGGTCATTAAGTATTGAAGTGCCTACAGGATGGAAAGATTTAATAGGTGTTCCGTATTCATTTATTGAAGATACCATGAATACAACAGAAAGTTTAAAATCAGGTGCGGGTTGGAAAGCGTTAAGCGAAACACCTTTTACACCATTATCTGCAAGAAATGCTATGAGAGGCATTGAACTTTATACTACAGGTCAAAGAACAAGAGGTGGTAAAGATATTAATTATCCTGGTCAACCTGGGCCTCGTAAAATAACTGGCATGGAAGCATTAGGGAAAAGCTTATTAGGATTACAACCTGTATCAGTATCTAAAGGATATGGATCATATAAAGCCAACCAGCAGGTACAAGAATATGTTAAAAATAAAAAGCAGAAGTTTGTTGACAGATACATAAATGCGTTTAAAGATGAAGATCAAGAAAAAATGCAGAAAATTATAGGTGAAGTTAATAAACACAATGAGCAAGTTGTAAGAGAAGGCAAACCTTATTTGCAGATTTATATTTTCGATGCTGTTAAAAATAGGCTTAGACCCAGTATACAAAGCATTCCTAAAAATCTGAGAAATAAGGCTTTAGAAATATCAGAAACATGGCAATAAATAGGAGACGGATATGAAAAAAATAATGTTAATAATCTTAGGAATACTTTTAATTCCAACAATGTGTTTTGCGGCAGGCAGTTCATTTACTGTCAAAAGAGATAAGATAAGTCAGGATGGAACTAAACGAATAATCACGGTTATGGCTATAGCCGATGACACGAATGGTACTATCCCTGAATTGACTCTAAACTCTGCTACCACAGGTATAAGCAATGGGTCATTAGTAGATTGGGTATTTTTTGCGGCTCATATATACGGAGATCATGCCGTTACCCATGATGGATCTAATAACGCAGCCGTATTAAGTGATACTTCAGGCGGATTTAATATTTTACCATTATCTACGTATGTTGGGTATACATTATATAATACAACTGATAGTTCAAGCGGTACAATAAGTGCCGCCACATCTTCAACCATAACGGCAACTTTGGCCGGAGGAACTCAAAATGATTGGGATACAGGCGGATATGTTCAAAATTTGTGGTTTTATAATAATATTCTTGCTAATTCTGATTCTTACTTAGTATCGTTAGGGGCATTAATGTCTGGAGGTAGGTTAGGTGGTAATTATTATTTATACAATAATACTTTTTATCATACAAATACCGAAAATCTTCCTTTATTTTTTGATGGGGAAGCAGATTTACTTGTATTTAAAAATAATATAGTTATTTCCCCTGAAAACGATGCGGGGGGATGGGTTTCTTTTTACCCTGATTCATACCCAACAATAAATAGTGACCTTAATTTTAGTAATAATGTTTATTATGGTGAAACCAGTAATTATCCATCATGGGATACTAGCACTTTAAAGGGTAGCAATCCTCTTTTGACTAATGGGTCTACCGCGTATAATTTGTATTCTGATTTTACAATTGGTACAGGAAGCCCAGCGATTGACGCTGGATCAAGTGACGTCAATGGAGTAGTAGGAGGATTAGACTTTTTAAGTAAAAGCTACGGTACATATGAAATTGGTGCGTTTAGTTTTAGTGATGAGGAAGAACCTCCAGCGGCATCTTCTCCAGTGAGTGGATTGATAATGTCTGGAATGAAAATTAACCTTTAACGAGCGGAGCGGAAAATGACGAAGAGCATTGTTGATTGTGCAGCGGAAGGTGGGTGCGAGCCTGTGAAGGAACTCAAAAATAAAGTAGAGGATAAAGATATAGGTTTATCCGCTTTAAATAATAAGGTAGTTAAAAGAGTTTCCTGGGCCTCAATGGGTATGATTGCAGCGATGTTTGCGTTAACCGGTATAGGCTTAATATTATGGTTTGGCAGTATCAAGGCCCAATCAGAAGAATTTCCTGAAACAAAAAAAGATGTCCAAGTATTAAAAGAGGACATGGCAGTTGTCAAAAAACAAGTTGAATCTTTTGATAAATGGAAATCAGAGGATAAGGAATTAAAAAAAGAGATTATAGCTTTGTTAGATAAGATTGCAAAGGAGAAAAAGGCTAAGAACTAATAAATACAAGGGTCTTGAGACGGCTTACAAAACATAGGCAAATTTCAACGATAACAGGGTAAGTCGAGGTTTACTATGGATAAAAAAATAAAATATATACATTTAGTCTTTGAAAATTGTGATTGCTTAAAATTAACTCCTAAAATGTTCAGAAGTTTGAGTGTCAATGGCATAACTGAATCGTATTGGATAAATTGTTTTCAATACGAAAATGGTGAATTATGTTATTTTTTGCATTGTAAGGATTTTTATATTACGATAAATGAAAAAGGATTAAAGGCTCCTTTTATGAAAGGTGAAACTGCCAGAGATAGACTTTTAATGGACAATGATATAACCCATGTTCATATCTATTTCAAAGATGGATCGAGTAAGGACATTACAGTTCCTTGGAGGGGTGCACATTATACTAATCTAAAACAAAAAAATGAAATAACCTTTGACTGTATAAGTATTACAATAAAATAGGTGAGGTTTACTATGGACTGGAAAAGCACATTTCAACATATTTTGAATCCTTTGCATCTTGCCTGTTCATTAATCAGGTTAGGATTGCCTATCAATTGGGCTGATAGAGTATGTAGGAAATATGAGCAATCTATTTGGAGTAAAATGTTTAAAAAAACTTGAAATATTAATTTAATTTTGGTATAAAGATAAGGCGATAAGAATATGTGGTTCTCATCGCCTCTAATCATAAACTTAATAAAAGGAGTATTAAGATCATGACTTATAACACTGTACCAAAAATAAAAGAAAAATGCAAAGTATTAGATTGTGAAAGAGAAAAACATACAAAGGGGTATTGCCAAAGGCATTATAAGCAAATTAATAAATACGGGATGACTATAGGTAATCCCAATAGGATAATGCCTAAAAAACCTAATAAATACTTTATCTATGGAGATATCTATAAAATAGAGTTGTATGATAATTTAGGTAACATAACCGGATACGCTATTATTGATATTGATGATATCGCAAAAGTCGCACCCTTAAAATGGAGTATGAATATAGATGGTTATATAGCCTCACAATTCGATGGAAAACATTTTAAACTCCATAGAATAATTCTTGGGGTCGAGAATAGTGATGTTAATATAGATCATATTAATGGAGATAAATCTGACAATAGAAAAATCAATTTAAGATTATGTACTTATATGCAAAATAACCATAATCAAAAATTAGCTAAAAATAATAATAGCGGCTACAAGGGTGTTTATTTTCGATCTAAAACGAGTAAATGGGAAGCTAATATTTCTTTTAATTACAAAAGGTACCATCTCGGCGTATTTAATTCTAAAGAAGAAGCGGCTCAAGCATACAATAAAGCGGCTATAAAATATTATGGTGAGTTTGCTAATTTAAATAAAATTACGCAAGATTATGTGATTGCCACCTGCCAATGAAGTTGATTAAACGATTCTGTGTATGGTATGATCGTCTTTATTTTAGGAGAAAATAATGGACAGACAAAAGGCGATTGCCAAAATGAAAAAGAAACTCGAAAAAATGTTCGCAAAAAGATTAAAACAACGTGAAGCGAATAAAAAGACTTTTACGCCTCCTAGATATGACGATGTATTTTTTGAGGGATTAGCTTATCTTGATTCAATAGATAGCCCGCCTGAATTTGACAAGGTGGTAAACGAAAAGTTTTGGGAGTTAATATGAATCCGATATGTAAAATAGTAAGGCTTGAACAGGGCGTTGATGGGGCACTAGGCGCAATGGTTTTATATGGACATTATTTTTGTTCTATCCTGATGCCAGACGATAACGATCCTAAACGGTTTCAAATACCTGCTGGAAAATACCAATGTAAAAGATTTCATGGGACTAAATGGAAAGATACATTTGAAATTATTGTACCTGGCCATACTGCATTACTTTTCCATTCAGGGAATACCGAGGATGCTTCTTTAGGGTGTATTTTATTGGGTATGTATCCTGATAAGTTAAGGGGACAAAGGGCTATATTAAACTCAGGATTTACTTTTAGAAATTTTATGAACTTAATGAATAACGTACAAGAATTCGATTTAGAAATAGTGGATTTATACTAATGGAACGTGAACAGAGAGTAAGGGAACTGGCATCATGGCTTATAGCTGAGATAGTCAGTTTTGCAGAATATCAAAACGGGAAAATGAGTTTACTTACTTTATGTAGAATATTGGCAAAAAGTGTATTAAATTTAAATTTAGTGAAAGGGGAACAAAATGAAACTTAAGAACTATTTTATTGTGACCATGCTTTGCCTGGCCATGACATTGACCGGGTGTTTGGGAATTAAAATCGAATCACAAATCAAAGGTGATACAGAGATTCTTTCAGGACAAAGCTTTGCAATCACAACAATTATAAATGTAGTGAAAGCCAAGTATCCTGACAAGGTAGATCGGTTAATCAGGTATTGCAATATTACCCTTGCCTCAACAGATGACGAGATGTTCAAGGCTTATTTTAACAATGGCCTGGTTCTACTTGCAGACGAGTTTATTTCTGATCCTGTGCTATCGGCTGCGGTGACGTCTATACTCCAGTCATACAAAATAAACATCGACACAGGGGCTATTGACTTTGATATAGGATCTTTAAGGACAGCGAAGGAATTAATTAAGCGATTTAGGGACCAATTAGCAGAGTAATGTTGGAATATTCCCCACAAAGGATATTATAACCAAATACATAAGAATATTAAACAAATAATGACAGCACCATAGGAGAAAATCATGGGATGGATAATGAATTATTGGACAGAGATATTACTGGTAGCCGGCATACTGGAAAGGCTTGCAAAGGAAACCAAAGAGGACTTCGTATTGTTCGGCCTCAAGATAGGCAAATATGACAACCAGGTATCAGACTTTATCGGGGCTATTCTGAGGGCTTTAGTACCTAAGAAGAAAGAATGATATGGGCGATTTATATACGTATAACAGATGGCGCAATCATATAGACTCAGGGGATCTTTTACTCTATCGGTCAAAGAACTTATTAGGCTGGGCAATCCGTAAATTCTCACATGGAAATGTCAATCATGCTGGCCTGGTAATTAACTTAAAGGAATTTGCTGGCAAGGAAGATCGTCGCTGGACACTTGAAGCATTAGAGCATGGTATTGAATTAAACCTACTCAGTAAGCGTTTAGAAGAGTACAAAGGGAATGTATGGTTATATCCATTACAGGATTGTTACAACGACCTACGGCCACAAATTGGGGCTTGGGCAGCGGAAAAAGTAGGTACGCCGTATGATTATGGCAGTCTATTTAAAAATATATTTGGCAGGGTAAGTGTCGAGGCAAACAGGTTTTTTTGTTCTGAGTATGCTTTCATGGCTTACAGAGATAATGGTATAAAGATGAATATCAATAAAGCCCCTACCCCTGCTGATATGCCGTCACTCGGGATATTTAAAGACCCTGTTCAATTAGTTTAGAAGAACATCTTGACAATCTGCCCGAATAAGTAATAATATAATCCTCCTTTGTTAAATGTTAGCTCACCGGGCCTGATAGCGATATCAGGCCCCCTCTTTTGGGATAATATGCCCTGCCCTGAATGTAAACCACAATCTGAAATATTAAAAGAAGTTGAGAAGGAAATAAAAAAGCCAGTTCCCCCTAAGAGCTGGCTTGATCTGTATCCCCGGAGATCTTACGAGGAGATGGATTAAATTCCCTTATACCAATTCTCTAAAAAATCTTCAAAAGTATGTACTCTAATTGAATAATTTATGGCCCCAGACCTGGGATCTTTTACATACAAATAATTATCAAATAGCTTTTTCATGGCCTTTTCGAATGCTACAAAATATTTAGGCCAATGCTCTTTATGTTTTTGATGTAATTTGTAGGAATGAAATGGACAAACGACACATCCGAGACGATCGAATCCCTCATCGTATAAAGAGCAATATAGCAAGTTATTATTTTCGATATATTCCCATATTTCCCATTCTAGCCAAAAAAATATTGGTTTATACAGCCATTGTTTATAATTTTTAAAATAATCTATTCTAGGTCTATTTGCACGAGCAGCACTTTCTTCTGCTCTAATGCCCATTAAACGATGTTTTAATGGTATATTCTTTGATGGGTCTTTTTTAAGCACATTACAACACCATCTATTTATTCGTGTGGGATATCCACAGGCCTGTATCATTCCGAAAAATGACCTTGTGCCTTTCCAGTTCGGAAACTTCCTTTTTCTTGTTAAATGAGGTTTTAAGAATATTACATCGGGATAATTTTCTTTAATAAATTTAACCAGCTCTGGCGGGTCAATGCCTGTATCAGCATAATACGCTTGGAATTTTGCCCCTGATTTTTTAGCAAGATCATACATAACAACGGAATCTTTTCCGCCTGAAAAGCCAAGAAAATAACCTTCAGGCGGTTCGTGTTCCTGTATAAACCGGATTGTCTCTTCTTCACGTGTTTCATTTAACAAATTCAGTTGTTTCATATATACCTAAGAGCTGGCTTGATCTGTATCCCAAAAAGAGCTGGCCGGATAGCTAATTAACTTCCTCATAAGTCATTGCAAAGATATCTGGCTTACATGGATATATTTCCCCCTTAACGCCTTGAATAATAAAATCATCCCAATCAATCCGATGCACTCCTTCTAATGTGCCACACATAAGTTTTTCTTTTTCTGGATCATTTGGATCAATCCATAATGCTCCTTCAGAGGGATCTTTCTGCCATGCCTCATTTAACCAATTAGGCCATTCGGAGTTATCCCATCTACGTTCTTTTGTCATCTGGAAAGCTTCTACTACTACAGGTTTTTTTCTTACTCTCATGTTTTTTCTCTCCTTTGTTAAATTGTTAATCACCTTCTTCTGCATATTTATCATATTCATCTACTTCTTCAAGGTATTCACACAATTTAAGAAATTTCTTATTTATATCTTGATGTGTCATCTCTTCAATTTCTTTAGCTGTTTCAGCTCTGGATCTTACCCAACAGGATTTAAAGGCTATTTTTAATTGATTGGGACCAAACAATATCGTTATTGACGGTAATTCTTTTTTCCACCATTCTTTGAATTTCACGTTATTTCTCCTGTTAATACTTTTTCAATATTATTTCATCTTTGTAGAATCTCTCTATACCATCAGCTTTAAAACCTACTGTTACTAATTTATCGATATATAATATAGTTCCTTCTTTTCCTTGATAAATTAATTTACTACTATCTTTACAGGATATAGTACATTTATTACCTACTTTCATCTTATTTCTCCTTTCTTGTTGCAATAATGCTATTAGCTAGAGAGTAGTATGTTTTCCGCTTTCGATCACCGCATCTAAAACATCGGCTGATAGCAGGCGTTGTCCTTCTTATCAGGGATTCCCCATTCTATAATAGCACATTTTATTTCTTTAACGTTTTCAACAGGCAGTTACATATTGCCTGGGATTGAGTATCTCCAAATCTTAATATTGATAATTTTATTCCTAGTAAAAAACAATGCCATTCTCTTTTTGTATCAACTCTACTATAACCAAAAGATATATCACATGTTCTTTCGGAGCTATCCTCCAGCCACTTATGTAAAACCATAAAGGTGTGGTCAGTTATTTCCCAGGGATTCCAATCAGGGCCATACATAATTTGGGTACCGTTATCATCTACCCAATACCATACATTACAACTTCCACAATTACATTGATCTTTATGCCAGCCCATTATACTAGCCATTTTAGCATTTATTTCTTGTGGTGTTAACATGGCTCAACCTCTTCCTCTCCCAATAAAAAGAACGTCGTTATTCCCTATCGAGCATATTCGACGGGGATCATTATCATGTATTATCCATAGATGCGTATATTCCTTGCCCTTATCTATTGGTGGACCTTGTATCACGAACCAATGCTTATTGCTGTCTACAATAGCATTAATCATTTTGAGATTTTCTATTTGATCATCTGTTTTTGTTTTATACTTATCAAATTCCCACCTTAAATCATTCAGTCTTTTTTGTGCCCATTTTTGTAGGGTCTTTTCGTTATGTTCTTTCATTCCTCTACCTCCGGCAGTAAGCGTTTAAGGTTTGGCTTAAGGTGTACAGTTGTGAACTTCTCAAGCTCTTTTATTAACTCCCTGATTTTCTCC